>Ga0214919_10007419_pt1 | contig 14789 bp, 12 predicted proteins | sample LL1503_MetaG_FD_177994 | JGI IMG/M metagenome (GOLD analysis project Ga0214919, IMG submission 177994) | Freshwater microbial communities from Lake Lanier, Atlanta, Georgia, United States - LL-1503 | ecosystem: Environmental > Aquatic > Freshwater > Lake | place: USA: Georgia | collected... | reverse complement strand
CTTATCTACAAAATGCAAAAGATTAGAATAGGCAAAGAGCAGGCTATACAAAGGATACGGCATTTTTGTGCTTACCAAGAAAGGGCCCAACAAGAGGTAAGAGACAAGCTCTATGCTTTCGGTATGACCCCTGTTGAAGTAGAGGAAATAATTTCCGATTTAATATCAGATAATTTTTTAAATGAGGCAAGGTTTGCGGAAAGTTTTGCAGGTGGGCATTTTAGAATAAAATCATGGGGTAGGCAAAAAATAAAATATGCGCTGCAACAAAAAAGAGTAAGTCCTGCTAATATTAAAAAAGCCCTGCTTTCTATTAATGAGGCTGCTTATGAAAAAACCTTATTAAACTTGGCTACTAAAAAATGGAATTCACTAAAAGGCGAAAGGGGAATAAGTCGAATGGCTAAAACACAATCTTTTTTAAATCAAAGGGGGTTTGAATTGAACTTAATTAGTCCCATTATAAAAGCACTAAACAAGAAGTAGCTAATTTATTTGAATATTGTACCTTTAGTGAATAAGAAAAAAAATGTCTGTATCCACACTTAGTTTCTCACTTATACAAACCAATTTGGTTTGGGAAGATAAAGCGGCCAACCTAGAAATTTTAGCAAAAAAAATAATGGGTATTGAGCAATATACAGAAGTGGTGGTTCTACCTGAAATGTTTAGTACAGGCTTTAGTATGCAGCCCACCAAATTTGCTGAAACCATGGATGGGCCAACTGTTGAGTGGATGAAGCAATTATCGGCATTTAAAAAAGTGATATTGGTTGGCTCCTTAATAATCAAAGAAGAAAATATTAAAAAAGAAATTCAATTTTATAATAGGCTTTTATGGGTTTTGCCAAATGGAGAATTAGGTTATTATGATAAAAGGCATTTATTTGCTTTTGCAGGCGAGGATGAACATTATTCAGCAGGAAGCAAAAGATTAATTGCCAGTGTAAAAGGTTGGAAAATAAATTTACAAGTTTGTTATGATTTACGTTTTCCTGTTTGGGCCAGACAACAAGGAGAGGAATATGATGTACTTCTTTATGTTGCCAACTGGCCTGAGAAAAGAAATCATGCTTGGAAAACTTTATTAACAGCGCGTGCTATTGAAAACCAGTGCTACACCATTGGTGTGAATAGAGTTGGCATAGATGGTAATAATATAGCACATAGCGGGGACTCCTTAATTATAGGACCCCTTGGAGAGGTGCTCTATCACTGCGCATACAAAGAAGATGTATTTACCATTACACTACAAAAAGAAGAGCTTACTGCTACTCGAAATCAATTTCCTTTTTGGAAGGATGCCGATTTTTTTCAAATTCAATAATTAGAAATTAAAATACAATGCAAATAAGTTTATCTGTTAAAAAGTTATATACTGGAAAAGATTGGATGAAAGAAGTAGTGGTTGAAATTGAAAATGGAATTATAAAAAATATAAGCGATGAAGACTATGACGCTAATAATGCGATACCCATTGTTATACCTGCCTTAATTGATTTACAAATTTATGGAGCAGAAAATAAATTATTATCAGAATTTCCAGAGGCTGACACCATTGAAAAAATTTATCAATATTGTTTGTCTGGGGGGGCTGCTTATTTTCAACCTACTATTGCCACTCAAACGAATGATATTATTTTAAAAGCAATTGATGCGGTAAAAGCTTATAAGGCTAATGGTGGTAAGGGTTGTATAGGACTCCATATAGAAGGGCCTTGGATTAATGTAGAAAAAAAGGGGGCACATCAGGCCGAAATTATTCACTCTCCTTCTTATGAAGAAGTGAAAGCAATTATTGATTATGGAAAAGATTATATTGGTATGATTACCATTGCCCCCGAAGTAGTTGATCAGAAAATAATTGATTTAATAAATGAAAATAATATTATTATTTCTGCAGGACATACGAATGCCTCTTATGAATTAGCAAACAATTTTCTAAATAAGCATATTTCAGTAGGCACACATTTATACAATGCTATGAGTGGCTTACAACACAGAGCACCTGGTATGGTGGGCGCTTTATTTAATCACGCCACTGCTATGAGTAGTATAGTGCCAGATGGTTATCATGTTCATTTTGATGCTATTAAAATTGCTAAAAAAATGATGGGCGAGAGATTGTTTTGTATAACCGATGCGGTAACTACTACAAATACTGGTATGTATCAACATACTCTTGTAGGAGATAAATATGAAAGCCGTGGTGTATTAAGTGGCTCTGCCTTAACGCAATTAAAATCGATTAAAAACCTAGTAGATAAAGTGGGTATTGAATTAACAGAAGCCATAAGAATGTGTAGTGTATATCCAGCCAAGGTAATGAAACATGATTCCATTAAAGGTAGTATTGAAAAGGGCGGAAAAGCAGACCTAGCTTGCTTAAGCGAGGAACTTAGTTTAATTAAAATGCTGGTCGCTTAAATTATTTTCCAAAAGCATTCCAGCCCTGTGCGGTAATATCAAATAAATTTTTACCCTTGGTAATTAATTTAGCACCTTCTTCTTTATCACACATATAACCTATCACACTAATTTCTTCTTGCAGGGTTATTTTATCGTAATCAGACTGCTTCATGGTAAATAAAAGTTCGTAGTCCTCTCCTCCATTCAATGCACAAACCGTTGGATCTAAACCAAACTTAAAAGCCGCTGCACGACTCGATTCATGAATAGGAATTTTTTCTTCATAAATTCTACATCCTAAATTACTTTGTTTGCATAAATGCAAAATCTCACTACTTAATCCATCACTAATGTCCATCATGGATGTAGGTTGTATTTCTTGTTTTTCTAAAATTTCTATAATATCTTTTCTTGCTTCTGGCTTTAATAAACGGCCCACTATATAATCTTCATTTTCTAAATTAGGTTGTATTTGTGGGTTCTCTACAAATATTTTTTTCTCACGCTCCATTAATGTAAGTCCTAAAAAGGCGGCACCCAAATCGCCTGAAACGCATATCAAGTCTCCGCTTTCAGCAGTGCTTCTTTTTATATATTTATCAGGGACCACCTCTCCTATAGCGGTAACTGAAATAATAAAACCTTTTTGAGAAGTAGAGGTGTCTCCACCTACTAGATCCACATCATATTTTTCACAAGCAATATTAACGCCTTCATAAAATTCTTCTAGAGCTTCTAAACTAAATCTATTACTAAACGCAATACTCATAGTTATTTGAGTTGGCGTTGCATTCATTGCATAAATATCACTAAGATTTACCACTACTGATTTATAGCCTAAATGTTTTAAAGGAGTATACATTAAATCAAAGTGTACTCCTTCAATTAATAAATCGGTGGTAATTACTGTTTGTTTTCCAAAATGATCTATCACCGCTGCATCATCTCCTATAGTTAATATAGTAGAGGCATTATGCGTTTCGAAATTTTCAGTGAGATGATCTATTAAACCAAACTCACCTAATTTATCAATTTCAGTTCTTTCTGTTGACATAAAATAATTTATAGGCTTCCGCCAGTTATAACATTTAATAATTGATCATGAATTTTACCATTAGTGGCAATAATGCCCGGTTGGTATGGACTATATGCGTTGCCTTTTAGGTCTGTCACCTTTCCACCCGCTTCTTCTACCATTAAAAAGCCTGCGGCACTATCCCAGGGCTGCAACTTATGTTCATAAAATCCATCAAACCTTCCTGCTGCAGTCCAACATAAATCAATGGCTGCGCTTCCTAATCTTCGAACTGGAATAGCCTTACGAATTAATTTATCAAAAATTTGTAAAGGCCCATTTTCTGAATCTAAATATTGATAAGGGAACCCAGTAACTAAACAACTACTTAATAAACTGTCTTTATCGCTTACTTGAATTTTACTACCATTTAAAGTTGCTCCTTTTCCTTTTTCTGCAATAAAAAGTTCATTCATGATGGGGTTATACACTGCGCCTAAAATAATATTACCATCTTCTTCAACGCCAATACTCACACAACAAATAGGAATACCATTGGCAAAATTAATAGTGCCGTCAATAGGGTCTATGATCCATTTTATTTTAGAATCTTGTTTGATTTCTCCGGTTTCTTCACTTAATATAAAATGGGAGGGAAATGCTTCTTGAATGACTTTGAAAATAGCCTTCTCTGCTGCATGATCGGCCTCGGTTACAAGGTCGTTCAGAGAACCCTTGCTAGCTATTGTAAAAGAACCGTTAAAAAAACGCTTTAATTCTTTGCCACCGGCTTCTACAGCTTTTAAAAGTGTATTTTTAATCATATGGCAAAAGTAGGTGCGTTTGCTCGAATAACATTCCTATTTTTGCAGATAATCTTTAAAAAATAAAACCCGATTCTGTAGATGCCGATTTTTGAGATTAACTTACCGAAAAGCATTCAAAAAGCTTTGGGTATTCCCCCAAGAAGTCCCAAAAGGGCGCAGTTACGCGTACTCAAAAAATTACTGCGTCGAGCAAGATATACTGCTTTTGGCCAACAGTTTCATTTTGATAAAATTTTATTAGGAAGAAGGCCAGATAAGGTTTTTCAGCAGTCTGTACCTGCCTATAATTATAATAAAATTTATAAGGATTGGTGGCACTTAACTCTAGAGGGTAAAGCAGATATATGTTGGCCGGGTAAAATAAAATATTTCGCATTAAGCAGTGGTACTAGCGAATCAGCTAGTAAATACATTCCTATTACCAATGATTTATTAAGAGGCAATAAAATTATAATGATTAAACAACTTATTAGTTTGTTTAATTATCGTAATGTAAGCTTAGGTTCTATTGGCAAAGGCTGGCTTACTTTAGGGGGTAGCACCGACTTACAAAAGGGTGCAGGTTATTATGCTGGTGATCTAAGTGGTATTACTGCAAAAAAAGCTCCGTTTTGGTTTCAACCTTTTTATAAACCTGGTAAAAAAATTGCTAAGGAAAGAGATTGGAATAAAAAGTTGAAAGAGATAGTAGAAAAAGCACCAGAATGGGATATTGGTTTTATAGTGGGCGTTCCCGCCTGGATACAAATGTGTATAGAAATGGTAATTGAAAGATACAAGCTGAATAATATTCACGAGATATGGCCTAATCTTGATTTTTTTGCACATGGTGGCGTAAGCTTTGAACCCTATAAGCATGGATTTGAAAAATTATTAGGAAAACCTATCACTTATATTGAAACTTATTTAGCCAGTGAAGGTTTCTTAGCATGGCAGGATAAACAAAATGGTGTGGGCATGCGTTTATCATTTAATCAGCATATCTTTTTTGAATTCATTCCCTTTGATGATAACAACTTTGATGAAAATGGAGAGATGATTGAAAACCCTCAAGCTTTATTAATACATGAGGTAGAAGAAAATAAAGATTATGCCATTTTAATAAGTACTGCTGCTGGTGCTTGGCGCTATTTGATTGGAGACACCATTCGTTTTATTGATAAAAACAATGCAGAAATTATTATTACAGGTAGAACAAAGCATTTTTTAAGTTTAGTTGGCGAACATCTTAGTGTAGATAATATGAATAAAGCTATTCAATTGGTAAGTGAAGAAATGAATATCTCTATTCCGGAGTTTGGAGTAACCGGCGAGCCTTTTGAAAATTTATTTGCACATCATTGGTATGTTGCATGCAATGATAAAGTAGACGGCGATATTCTCATAAAAAATATTGACGAAAAATTAATTGAATTAAATGATGATTATGCAATTGAAAGAAAAAGCGCTTTAAAGAAGGTGTTTATAACCATATTGAAAGAGTCTGTGTTTATTGACTTTTTAAGCAGTAAAGGCAAGATAGGCGGCCAACATAAATTTCCAAGAGTTATAAAGGGTGGTTTATTAAACGATTGGAAAAACTTTATTGCTTCATTATGATAGCCCCCATTTTAAAAGGTTTATTACTTGGGCTTATCCTAAGTATTTCAATTGGTCCTGTTATTTTTGCAATTATAAAGCAAAGTTTAACCAATGGACATAAAGCAGGTTATGTTTTTGTAGCAGGTGTTTCAATGAGTGATATTGTTTTATTATTTATTTGTAATTTTTTTACAGACTTTTTTACACTCGCCTTATCACATAAAGCACTCATTGCAATGCTAGGTGCTGGATTCTTATTAGTATTGAGTTTATATACTTTATTTATTAAAAAAATAGTTTTTGATGGGCGGGAGGATAGTAAAGAAAAATTAATGAGTAAAAGAGATTTAATTTCTACTTTCTTGTCGGGGTTTTTTATGAACACACTCAACCCTAGTGTATTTTTATTTTGGTTTGCATGGACAGCAGCTATTAGTGCAAGCGCTGCTGAAACAAATAGTCCTATTAGTTATAGGGTGGTTGTATTCGGTACTTGTTTATTGTTTGTATTATTTTCTGATTTACTAAAAGTGGCATTAGCAGGTAAGTTACGACCCAAGCTAACAGTTCAAAATTTGATTATCATTAATAGAATTTCTGGGATAATTATTTTAATATTTAGTGCTGCTTTATTGTATGGGGCATTACAATATAAATAGTTTTTCTTCTATACAAAGACATGTATTTATGTCATCTTCTTTAAAAAAATCGTAAATTGCTATAGTGAAAAAAATAACCATTTATAAGTTCTGTTTTTTGTTAGCTCTTTTGTTAGTATTTCATACAAATTTAAGAGCACAAGGAGGAAAGTTATTATTACTAAAAGATCGGGGTGTAGTGGTAAGGTCTTTTACAGAGGGTGATTATATAAATTTTGAATTTAGTAATGCGCAATGGCTCACGGGTTATATTGATTGGATAAAAAATGATTCTATTCAAATTAATCAGTTTGCTCTACAAGGTACTGTTACCATTTTTGGTACTTATGGCCAGGATACACTTAAGTTGGGTCGATTAGCCTTACACATCAATGAAATAAGGGCCTTTGCAAAAGATAGAGGAAGGTTTAAAAGTGTGTTTACCAATGGTTCGTTTTTGAAAGCTGGCGGCATTGGTTATCTGAGTGTTAATATTATTAACTCAGCAATCAATGGTGATAATATTTTTGAAACCAAGAATATACCAAGACTAGCGGGGGGAATAGCAGCTTGGATAACCGGTGCACTAATTAAAAAATCTAATCCAGATTTCCGTCCAATTGGGAAACGTTTTAGCGTTGAAATATTATAAATTGTATTTGTGCTAAAAAAAATAAGTAAATTTTTTCTTTATCTTTTTTTAAGTTCACTATTATATGTGCTTATTATAAAATTTATAGAGCCGCCCATTACTATTACACAAATTACCAATGCATTTGGTTTAGGGTTAAAGAGAGATTATGTTTCCTGGAATAATATGTCTTACAATATTAAGTTAGCTGCTATGGCAAGTGAGGACCAAGCTTTTACAGACCATATGGGTTTTGATTGGGATGCCATTGAAAAAAGCTTACGGCCTAAAAAGAAAAATAAAAAATCTAAAATTCCCTTGGGTGGTGGCGCTAGTACCATTTCGCAACAAGTAGCCAAAAATGTTTTTTTATGGCAAGGTGGGCGCTATGATAAATACATCAGAAAAATTCCAGAAGTTTATTTTACTTTTTTAATAGAGCTTATTTGGGGTAAGAAAAGAATTTTAGAAGTGTATTTAAATGTAATTGAAACCGGCCCCGGTTGTTTTGGTATAGAGGCTGCGGCGCAACATTATTTTAAAAAATCTGCTAAAAATTTATCTAGGGCTGAGGCTGCAATGATTGTTGCGGGCTTTCCTAATCCTAAAAAATTCACAGCCCGTCCAATGACAAGAAGGATTTCTTGGCGTTATCCGCAAATTCTAAGAGAGATGAATAATATTGAAACGGATGAGGATGTAGCTGCCCTGTTAAAAAAATAATAGTTTCTAGTATAAACTATCCTAAAATTTTATCAATTAATTTAATTGCATTTTGAGTTCTCTCCGCGCCTGATCCGCTTACAATGCCCCAGGGTGTGTTTTGATTGATTAAAATATCTTTATAAATAGCAAATAATTCTTGTCTTGGTTTTTCATCTGGGTATTCACGCATTTCGTCTGCAGTCCAAGGAAGGTCTATATCACATAAAAGATATAGATCATATTCTCTATTATTGATTTCATCTAAGATATAAGTATGACAATTATTAAAAACATATTCACACCAAACCTTCATAACATACATGTTGGTGTCAATAATTATCTTATTATTTGAATTATATATTTGTAGCTCCTTGGCTTTTTCTAGAGCCTCGTTCTCTAATGTTAATTGTCCTTTGGCAATTGTTAATAAATCTTCGAAATTATATTTTATTCCGTTTTTGTGTAAGTATTGTCTAGCATATTCTTTACAATCCACCGTTCCATAGTGTTTGGCCAACGCCTCGCATAGTGTTGATTTGCCAGTGGACTCGGGGCCCAAGACTACTATTTTTTGCAGTTGTTTAGAAGAAATATTTTTTGCTTGATTGGTTTTTTTACTCCATTCTATCCATCCAGCAATTGCTAAAATTAATAAAGCTATAAATTGAACACTAGTAAAAGCGTAGCCTTTTATAAAATATAAAGGTATGGAAGCTATGTTAGTAACCACCCACCAAAACCAACTCTCTACTTTTTTCTTAGCCATTAACCACATGGCGGTATAGGCAGATGCACTTGCAAGTGCATCTGCCCAAGGAATGGCTTCGGGGGCAAAAGATTGTTTTAAATATACCAAAGCAAAATAAATAAGGGCATAAACGCCTGCAAAAAACAAAAACTGTTGTATTCTTTCTTTAGTATTACTATTTGTTATTTGTAAAATAAACTGTTGATTGATTTTATCTTTTCTGGTCCATAAATACCATCCATACAAGCTCATAATGGTATAATATAAATTCACACTAGCCTCTCCAAGTAAATGTCCTTTTAAACTTAAATAAATATAAACAGTGGTGTTTAATAGGCCGGTAGGAAATACTAAAATATTTTCTTTTCTACTATACCAAACAGAAACAATACCCGATATCACTGCTATGGCTTCTATCCAAGTAGTTTGCACTAAGCCGTTATATATAGATTCTAAAAGCGTTGACATGGGTATAAAATTAATACAATTAAGAGTAGGGCGCTTATTTTGTTAGGTATTGTAAAGGATTGTATAGTTTGGATATGATTTATTTTGCATCTTATATTTTTTTCATTTTTTCCAACTGTGCTTCTAGTCTAAACATTTCATCTCTTAATCTAGCGGCTTCCATAAAATCTAATGCCTTAGCAAATTTATCCATTTGTTTTTTTGTCTGGATAATGGCTTTTTCTATTTGTGGGATGGTTTTATATTCGTTGGAAATACCCGCAACCATTTCAAGATCATCACTTGTTTTAATATTTATATTGTTAAGTGTATAACCTTTAATTTCTAATACCGCGCTTTGCGCCATTACCTGTTCAATACTTTTAATAATTGTGGTGGGGGTAATATTATTATCTGCATTATATTTTATTTGTTTGGCCCTTCTTCTGTCCGTTTCATCCATGGTGCGTCTCATACTCTTAGTAATTTGATCGGCATAAAATATAACACGTCCGTTTACGTTTCTCGCAGCCCTACCTGCTGTTTGTGTTAAGGACTTTTCATTTCTTAAAAAACCTTCTTTATCGGCATCTAATACAACTACTAATGAAACTTCAGGTAAATCAAGTCCCTCTCTTAATAAATTAACACCCACAAGGACATCAATTACGCCCAATCTTAATTCTCTTAAAATTTCTACTCGCTCTAGTGCGTCAATATCGCTATGAATATATTTTGATTTAATTTGAATACGACTTAGATAGCGGTCCATTTCTTCCGCCATTTTTTTAGTAAGGGTAGTAACCAAAACACGGTCGCCTTTTGCAACCTGCATCGAAATTTCTTCTAATAGATCGTCTATTTGATTTTTGGTGGGCCTTACTTCTATCGGAGGATCTAATAAACCCGTGGGTCTTACTACTTGTTCAATAATTAATCCGCCTGTTTTTTCTAATTCATATTCTCCCGGTGTGGCGCTAACAAAAATAGACTGCCCCACCATATTTTCAAACTCATTAAAATTAAGCGGCCTGTTATCAATAGCACTTGGAAGTCTAAAACCATATTCTACTAAATTCATTTTTCTACTTCTATCTCCTCCATACATTCCAGAAATTTGTGGAATGGTTACATGGCTTTCGTCAACTACACATAAAAAGTCTTTTGGAAAATAATCTAATAAACAAAAGGGTCTTGTTCCTGGTTTTCTTCTATCAAAAAAACGAGAATAATTTTCAATACCCGAACAATAACCAAGCTCTCTAATCATTTCAATATCATATTCAACACGTTCTTTAATTCTTTGTGCCTCTATATGCTTACCTGTGTTTTTAAAATACTCCACTTGCGCGCGCATTTCATCTTGAATTTCATAAATAATTTCTTGTACTAGGTCCTTGGGTGCTAAATATAAATTAGCGGGAAAGATGGCTGCATTTTCCATTGTCTCTATTCTTTTTCCACTTTCAACTTCTATACTTTCAATAGATTCAATTTCATCTCCAAAAAATGTAATGCGGTATCCATAGTCCACATAAGGCAGTCGAATATCAACCGTATCACCATTCACCCTAAACGAACCTCTATCAAATTCTGTAACAGTGCGGTGATATAAGCTATTTACAAGCGCATGTAGAAATGCCTGTCTTGGCAAAATCATGCCTGCATTAATTCTTATAATCCCTTTTTCATACTCAGTGGGGTTTCCCATACCATAAATACAACTCACACTGGCTACAATAATAATATCTCTTCTTCCACTTAATAATTGTGCGGTGGCTTGTAATCTTAATTTATCAAGCTCTTCGTTTATGCTTAAATCTTTTTCAATATAAACACCAGATGTGGGTAAGTAAGCTTCGGGTTGATAATAGTCGTAATAAGAAACAAAATAACCCACCGCATTATTAGGAAAAAATTGTTTGAACTCTCCATAAAGTTGTGCCACCAATGTTTTATTATGTGTTAATACAAGTGTGGGCCTTTGCACATTTTGTATAAGATTGGCGATGGTAAATGTTTTACCACTTCCTGTTACTCCTAAAAGTGTGTGATACTTCTCGCCCTCCAACACCCCGTCGGTGAGTGCTTGAATGGCTGTAGGCTGATCGCCCGACGGGGTATAGGTAGATTCTAATTGAAAGGGCATTTGCAAATTTAAATGCTATAGTGCATCTAAAAACATAGATAGTTTTTCAATGGCTTTCGCGGTTTCTACTATTTGTTCTTTAGTTTCTGGCCAATTTTTTTGTTCGATGGCCTCTCTTACACCAGGAACCGTTTTTACACCATAGCCTGTATAAAAACCAGGCGCATAAATTGTATGTTTAAACCAAGGTCTGCGTGGAAGCCCCGCTTCTGATAATAATTTTTGTTCTGCTTTATATATTTTTGAATTTAATTCGGCTAATTGAATAGTATTTCCTGTTGCTTTAATTTCTTCCACATGTGCTGCTGCTTTTTCTAATTTAGATAGTGCATTTAAAATAGCAGAAAAATCGATGTAGGGAACTTCGGGTAAAACCGTTGGTATCATTAGGCCTTCAGTAGGATCTGCTGCATAAGCATATGCTTTTTTATTAATTAATTCGTTTTCTATAAGCGTTTTCTCTCTTAATTGATCTACATTATTTATTAACTCGTTTATATATCCTTTAATAGTATTATGTAACACCGTATAATCAAAAGGTAATGCGTCTGCATCGGCTAGTCTTAGTGCGGCTCTTCCTGCTGTTTGTGCAAGTGTTACTCCATATATAAAACTTGGGTCTTTAAAACGACGATACATATCATAGGAATCATAAATTGAATGATACTCGCCGCCTTCTCCTTCTCCACCATATCCAATATTTAAAGAAGGAATGCCCAAGTGTTGTATGAAAGAAGAATAATCTGAACCGGATCCCATTGCCCCTAATGGATAATTAGTAGATGCAAAGGCTTCTTTTTTAGCAGCGCTTGTACTTGCACTTGTTGCTCTTGATGCTTTTGCTCTTTCAAAAACAGTTACACCTGTTTGTGGGTCTATAACCGTTTTACTAATTTCTGTAATCAACGGCGCGAATGCATGTGAACCCTCGGCACCCAAAAACCCTCTTTCATTTCCATCTGAATTTATATAGGCAACCGCTTTTGCTTGTAATTCTGCTGCGTGGTCTTCCACCCATTCTGTAGAACCCATTAAACCTGGTTCTTCAGCATCCCAAGCACAATAGACTAGGGTTCTTTTAGGTCTCCACCCTTGTTTCAATAATCCTCCGATTGCAATAGCCTCTTCTAATTCTGCAGCCATGCCACTTATAGGGTCTGCAGCACCATTTACCCAGCCATCATGGTGATTTCCCCTTATAATCCACTGATCAGGAAGTTCAGATCCCTTAATAGTAGCAATAACATTTATACCTGGTCTTAATTTCCACTCGAAGGCTAATTTTAAATGCACGGTTGATTTACTTGGTCCAATATGATATGTAATGGGAAGCCCGCCCCCCCAGTTTCTTGGGGCAACAGGACCCGCCATATCTTTTAATAAAGGTGTCGCGTCTCCATAACTAATTGGAAGTACCGGAATTTTTAATAGGTTCACCGCATCGTTATGGTCTACCCTTGTTGCTGTTGCGGTGGATGCAACATTGGGGGTGGTAGGATCTCCAGGATAAATTACCATATCCATAATTGAGCCTCTTTGAACTGTTTGGTCGTTTTTAAAAGAGCCAATTGGGTATTCATCGCCGGCACCATATCCGTCGTCGATAGGATCGGAATAAATTAAACAGCCAATTGCCCCGTGTTCTTGTGCTACTTTTGGTTTAATGCCTCTCCAACTCCGGCCATATTTTGCAATCACTATTTTTCCTTTTACATCAATACCATATTTGGCTAGCGTTTCATAGTCTTCGGGTAAACCATAGTTTACAAAAACCAAATTCGCGGTAACATCTCCATCAGCGCTCCAACAATTATAAGTAGGTAATTGGTCGGCTTGATTTGAGGTTGCGTCTTCTTTAAGAGGTGTTTCTTTTAATTTTGCTTTAAAATTAGTAGCGCCAGACATTTCAAGCACGCGCGTTAATGGCATTGGAAACATTAATTGATATACTTCTGTTTTAGTATCCCAACCCGCTTCTTTAAATATTTTTACAATTTGATCGGATACAAATTTTCCACCTACTGAGCCCACGTGATGTGGAACGGAAGAAAGTAGTTTAATGTTTTGTCCAACCCTTGCTGCATTTAATTGTGCATCAAAATCTTTTTCGATCTTGTTTTGTTTTTCAGAAGATTTAAAACCAAGTATTGGTTTTTGTGCGCTGGTATTATTGATTATTATAAATAATGTAATAAAAACAATGCATGTTGTTTTTAAATTAATTTTCATAGATAAATATTTATTAATTATAAATTTAAATGCTTCTTTTTAAATATTGCGTGTAATCGGGAAGCTTGTATTCATAAACTTCTTGCATGAATCTAGAGGTCATTAAAAAGTCTGCCGTTGTTCTGTCGCAGGCCATGGGAAGGTTCCAGGCCACCGCAAGTCTTAATAAGGCTTTGACATCGCTATCGTGTGGCTGTGCTTCCATGGGGTCAAAGAAGAAAAAGATAACATCAATATCTCCAGTAGCAATCATCGCGCCAATTTGTTGGTCTCCACCAAGCGGCCCGCTTAATAATTTTTTTACGGGTTGGTCAAGCGCCTCTTCTACTAATTTCCCTGTAGTTCCGGTGGCCACTAAAATGTGTTTAGAAAGCGCAGCTTTATTATAAACGGCCCACTCTATAAGATCTCTCTTCTTATTATCGTGAGCAATAAGTGCAATTTTTTTTCTTTTTTCCAGCTTTCTAATATTATTAGGCATAAATTTTTATTTGAAAATTAGCTAATAGACATGGTTTGATTTCTTAATAAAAACAACAAGGCCAAGGTACCAAAAATAATTGGTTGTGGTATGTTAATACAATGTAAAAGGATAATTATTAAAATAAGATATACGGGGTATAAGAAAAATAGTGTTCCAAACAAAACAGAGTCAAAAAAAACAGTTCCTTTTGTTTTTTTATCTACAAATTTATATACTAAGCGATAAAGGGGTAGATTGAAATAATAAAGTGCGTTTTTTTTAAGGTTGGGTTTGTGGGCGGTAGGAAGTATTAAGGAAGATAGTTTTAAAAAAACAGCATTATTAAACGCGACCCTTTCTTTTGGGGTTAAAATGGGGGTATTTTGTGTGAATATATCAAAGCATAGATTTACTTTTTTTCCAATGCCCTTAAAATTATTATATGATATGCCTGCTAAATGAATGTTGGGGAAAAGATTTTGTAAATGACAGCTTTGTAAAATTCTTGCAGTTCCTTTTTTAAAGGGTTGAAGTTTATTGGTGTTTAAACAAGTTCCTTCTATAAAAATTAAAATCGCTTCATTGTTTTTTAATAGTTTTGCCGATTCTATAAAGGTGTATTCATTAAGATGTAAAAACTCTTTTCCTTCTCTTATCCGATACACGGGAATCATATTTAAAAGCTTTAATAAAAAGCGGTGGTGTCTTTTAGTAAAGACATCGCCTCTTGCTAAAAAATGTATTCTTCTATTGTATCTAGAGCCTATAATAATTGCGTCTAAAAAAGAATTCGGGTGGTTAGCAATAATTAATAAAGGCCCTCTACTATTTAATAAATATTTATTCTTTGTATTTATTTCTGCGCAAAAAAGCCAGAGCGCAGCTCTAATAAAAAGTTTTAAAATAGATATCACTCTTTTTTTTATAAATATAAAAAAACCGCACCA
>Ga0214919_10007418_pt1 | contig 14790 bp, 13 predicted proteins | sample LL1503_MetaG_FD_177994 | JGI IMG/M metagenome (GOLD analysis project Ga0214919, IMG submission 177994) | Freshwater microbial communities from Lake Lanier, Atlanta, Georgia, United States - LL-1503 | ecosystem: Environmental > Aquatic > Freshwater > Lake | place: USA: Georgia | collected... | reverse complement strand
TGGTACTACAACTGGTACTACAACTGGTACTACAACTGGTACTACAACTGGTACTACAACTGGTACTACAACTGGTACTACAACTGGTACTACAACTGGTACTACAACTGGTACTACAACTGGTACTACAACTGGTACTACAACTGATACTAGTATTTATAACTCACAACAATCACAAATAGCACTAAAAATTTATAACTCACAACAATCACAAATAGCTGCAAATATTTTTAATTCACAAATTTATCTACCTTTTACAAATTCAAAATATACATATAATAATGTTAATTCAATAAATAATACAAATAATAATTTTATTATTGGATCTAATGGATTTACATTAACATATTGGGCATATTTTAATTCTTCAAGTTCTAGTGTATGGAATTATTATATAGGTATAGTTGGTGGTAATTTAGTTAATAATAATTTTGTAATAGCTTCTGGAGAATCAATTATATCTCACACTTTATCTAATAATAATGGCAATAATACTTTAGGATATACTTTAATGTCTGGAGAAAGTTTTGCTAATAGTAGTGGTATTAATATGTCAATTCAAAATAATACATGGTATCATATAGCTTTTATAGTCAATTCAACATTAGGTACAGTTCAACATTTTTTAAATGGTACATTAGTAGGTACAGGTTCTGGAAATTTTCCAGTAATTAATAATATTAATAATCATTTTTATCAAATAAATGCAGGTTTTGGTACTATTGTTAATTTAAATAATATTAAAATTTATGATTATCTATTACAACCATATAATATTGTAAATTTATATAATAATCCAATACATACATAACGATATATAATAAATATTTATAAAATAATTTAATTAAAAGTTATATTAAATAATTAAATTAACTATTTATTATAAACATATTTTATTTTTATTATTTCATGTTGTGATGCAAAAGATTTTTCAAAACACACAATTTACATACATTAAATAAAACAGATAAACTAAATGTATATAAATTAAAAGAAAAAAATTATAAGAATTATTTTATTTATATTTATAATAAAAATTATTATAAAAATAAATAAAGTAATAAAAAATTCACAAAATATAAACCAGATAAAATTTATAAAAAGTAAAACAATACAGTATTTTAAATATTTGACGCTTTAAATTATATAAAATTTTTGTTTATGTTATAAATAAAATCTTTAAATTTTTTTCTAATATTTATTATATATAAATGTCAAGTGATAATAATTTTTCTTCATTCTTATTATTAATTCTTTTAGGATTATCAATATATTTAATTTGGAATAGTAATTACAATAATAATGATAAACAAAATTATAATTCAGTTTATCCTATAGAACCATTTAATGAAGTAACAATGAATCCATCTATTATAAAAAATAATCAATATAATTTACAATCTGATTCACAATCTGGTTCACAAAATCCATCAATATTTTCACAATCTGGTTCACAAAATCCATCAATATTTTCACAATCTGGTTCACAAAATCCATCAATATTTTCACAATCTGGTTCACAAAATCCATCAATATTTTCACAATCTGGTTCACAAAATATACAAGATACACCAGTTTCACATAGTGTACAACAATATTTACCATCAGTTGCACAAAATGTACAAGACTTACCAGTTTCACATAGTGTACAACAATATTTACCATCAAACTCACAAAATGTACAATTACCATCAGTCACACAAAATAATATTGGTACTAAATTAAATAATACTAATAGTCCTTCAATATTTGATTTTGCACCTAATGATGAATCCATATTTGAATCAGATGGTTGTAGTTTAAATGATGCATTCGTTCCTCCTATGCCAGCTGGATCATTAACAGGTACTATTGATTTTAAAAAACAAAATACAGATAATTATGATGCTAAAGACTTTTTACCACATGAAATTAATGATGAATGGTTTGAAACTGATTTCTCATTAGCTAAATATCAACTAAATGATGATAAATTAATTAATACTGATAGATATATTATTGGTATTAATACTGTTGGACAATCACTTAAGAACGCATCGTATGACATTCGGGGTACAATTCCTAATCCCAAATCGATAATTAGCCCTTGGAATAATAGCACCTATGAACCTGATTTTAATCTTAAACCATTATGTTAATTTATTTTTTATGAGCAATACAGTTCTAACCGTTCCAATCTTTATTTTTTTAATTAAAACGCAAATAATATTTAATTAAAAAAAAATATTTTTCTAAATATTATATATGTCTGATAAAAGTGATTCTGAAAATGAAGAAAAAAAACAAGTTTCAAATAAATTTGTTAATTCAATAAAAAATTGGGTTACAATTGATGATAAAATAAGAAAATTAAGTGAAGATATTAAAAATTTAAAAAATGATAAAAAAGAATATGAAAAACTAGTTATAGATGAATTAGATAAAATGCAAGAAAAAGTTATTTCAATTTCAGATGGTAAAATTAAAAAAAGTGTTACTAAAACACAAACTCCATTAAAAAAAGAAAATATACAGAAAACAATTTTTGATTTTGTTAAAGATGAAAAAAAAACATATGATCTTATGGATGAAATGATGAAATCAAGACAAACAGTTGAGAAAATTAATTTAAAAAGAATTAAAAATAAAGAGTCAGTTATTAAAAAAAATGAGAAAGATATTTGAAAATTTAAAAAATATAATATAAAGATTTAATATTATATTTATTAATGGATTCTAATATTCGTGATAAAATTAAAATAATTCAAGATAAACTAATTGAATTACGCAGTAATGGTATAACTGATTCTTTTGATCTAGAGTTATACTTTATGAATAATATGACTGAAATGTATGACATGTATCCTTCATTAATTAAACGTTTATGTAGAGAAGAAAATCAAGATAATTCATTTTTATTTAAAATGTTAGATACTTTAGATCAAGTTAATAAAGGAGATACACCATTAGCAATTGCAGAAATGCAACTTGGTGAAGAATTAGCAGAAAAATATTTATATCCAATAGTTAGTAAAGAAGAACTAGCAAAAAGTATTAAAAATAAAAAATAAATTAAAGTAAATAATGTTTATTACCATTTGAATCTATTCTATAATGATTTATTTTTGAATCTACTACACCATTATTATTAATTTTATTTTGTTCATAAATAGTATATGTTCCATCTGGATTTATTTTTTTTGAAAAATTATATGATGTTACATTATAATTATTAAATCCTTGTATTGGTTTCATTTCTGGAAAAATAGGTTTGAAATTAAATATATTATTCATTTCATATTGTTTTATTTGATTATTATATTGATTATTATAAAAATCTAATAAAATTTTTTTATCATATTCACTAATATTCATATTTTTTATTTCGTTTTGTTTATTAATTAATGTATTTTGATTCATTAATATACAATATAAATTTTTTAAATTAATTTTTTAACTATCGTTATAGATAGTTTTTTCAGTCTCAATTCTTGCTAAAATATTAACTGCCTGTAATTCTTGAAATAATAATTTACAAGCATATGGTAGATTAACTACTGATATTCTTGTACTATTATGACAAGCTTTGCAAAAATAGTAATCTTTATCAATTACTTTACTTGCAAATAGTTGACAATCATCACATACATAAACTTGTGTAATATCCGAAGTCTCCATCATTCGTTCTTTTAAGAACTGACCCATACCATGCGCGACAATTGCATCTTTTTCCATTTCTGAATGTACCTCACTAATTGTAGTATTTCCACTACAAATCATTATGATTTTATAATCGTTACATATATCTAATACTGTGGAATATATATAACTCGAATAAAACACCCTCTCGGGCGGGTCTAGACTCTCTTTTAGATTATCATCAAAGTTGATTAGACTTTTCAAACCCATTCCTATATAGTCGTTGAACGTTCACCGTAGACTTATCATAACGTCATTAGGTGCTTCGCTGCGGATTGACCATAATCTTTAGATTTTTACTATACCTAATGCAGTTAACATTAGCCATCAATAAGTTTCCTTACTAATTTAGTACTAAAGACTTACCATGAAGTGAATTTTCAGATGGTGATACCCATTCTAAATTTTCTATTTTATTATCATCTCTTTTTTTATTTTTATGATTTACTTGAGTTTTATTCTTATCATTATTAACAATAAAATGGTCTGCAACAATTCGATGAACATAATGGTTTTTCTTAGTTGTATTATTGCTAATTGTAACATAACAATAACCAGATGCATTTTTAATTGGCTTAACTATAGTATTTCTCACATTATTATAAATAGTTCCATCTGAAAAAATATAATATTTAATATTATTATATATTTGTTTTCCTTTAGAAATATCTAATGCAATAATATTATTTTCTTCGTAATCCCATATATATCCTCCAGCAGTATTATTTATTCTTAATACTGCTTTTGATATAGCGGATGCACTTAAGCCAATACTTGATCCTGCTTCTTTTAAAGAATTAAATTTATGTAATTCTTTTCCATCTGTATCTCTTTGAATAACTATTTTAGGATGACATGTACTTTTATTATGAGCTGCACAATTTTTTTTTTGTGTTATCCATTCCAAATTTTCAACACGATTATCTGTTCTATCACAATTGATATGATTAACATACGGTTTATTTTCTGGATTTGGAATAAATGTTTCAGCAACTAATCTATGAATAGTTTTATTATTAAACAACAAATATCCATTACATATTTTAGGTGCTAAAAATTTATTTGTTGTACAACTCCATATACGTCCATCTTTAGTTATTTTATAATTGCTAAAATTTAATAATTAATATGAATAAATCTTTATTTCATTTTTTAATACTCTTCGATAATAATATTCCAGTTTCACTTCATGTTTTTTCTGGTGTTTCCCGCAATTAGGGAATGTTGCTCCCCACAATGGGAACTAGCTACGTATTTGCATACGAACTTTTAGGCAAAATGTTCTACCTATTTTAAGACCACCATCTCGTGATCTTCCTTCTAATGGTTGTCTTGTAAGCGCTTGTCTGGGTCCACGTGCTCGTCCATGAACTTTATCTTGTACCATATGTTTAAGTCTTACCTGATAGGTTGGACCAATAAATATTTCAGTTTGTATTTTTTCACCTGTCATACCATTGTACATTACTTCTGTACCATGAGATGAATAACCTAATTTTTCCAATATTTTTGGAACTTCTTTAATATTGTAATCATTAAATGGAGTCCCGTCCACAAAATGACCATTGATTGCTGCTTCTTTAGATGATAAACACTCAACTAATTGCCCTATTGTCATTCGACTAGGTAAGCAATTCCGAACACTTACACCATGTGCAATAAATGCATGGTAATGCATCACTCCAATGTCATATACGTTTTTCTTCTCAAAATCTTCTTTTTTCATAATACCCATATGATAAAATGGGATATGGGTAGCATCACGCTTAATTATATAACTATTTTTATCAAACCATTCAGAACAACCACATGATTCAAAAAATTGCTTTGCAGTTGTCATATACCTATATTTGAATACATTACAATTATTTGATCTATCTTTTTTTCTTCTATTTTCTACTAATGTTTTAGATAATAACGAATAGTATTCATTTAATATTTTTGTATTTTTGTATAATTCAGATCTTGATATTTCTAAAGCTTTGATAGTTAATGATCCACCTTTAATATTATCAATACGTGATTTTGGTATATCATCCATTATTTTATTTACTTGTTCAATCATATTATTATGTTGTATTTTAACTTGTTCACAATAATTTTCATAAGAAGCTGTAGCTTCTAATCTTAATGATTTTTGAATACAGTATCTAAAACCTATTTTTTTATGAAAATCAATATTTGATTTAACTTTTAATTCAATACTAATTCTTGGTCTATCAATATAAGATTGGCAATGTTTTATACAATCACGTATTCTAACAATTTCAGAATCTACACCAACTATTTTTATTAATTTTACCAATGAGTTCATTTTATTTTCTAATGATTCTTGAAATTCTTCACAAATAGCTTGTGAAAATTTTACAGTTGATAATGTATTTTTACTAGCTGAAGTATAATAAGGCATCCATCCATCACCACCCATTAAACCTCCTATAAATTCTCTGATAAATGATTTAGGGCTAGTAAATATAAATTCTGGGAAAAATGATTCTTGTATTGTTCTTCTTCCAATTGTAATATCTTTTAATTTAGAAATACTTCTTGCAAACTCATTTGGTAATCTTATATAATATGTTTCACTATTATTTATTTTTGATTTATTATTTATAATAGTTGGTTTTTTACCTGTTAATAATTGTATATCATTGAGAATAGTATTTGCATCAACCATTGTACCTATACATACATTTGATACAACTTTATTATTTGTACTACAAATTGTACCATCCGTTAGAATATAACCTAATAATCGTGCAAATGCTAAAGATTTATCTCTACTATGGTCATTCTCCATGGTAAAACTATAATTACCCATATCAAGAGACCAATTAATTTCTTTGTCATCTCTAATATCTTCGGTTCCCTGTAAACCCATTAATAATTTATCATCATACGTTAAATCTTTTGCTTCTTTCCAAATATACTTATCATTTTCTAATACTCTAAAATTATGTTCTGGTGTACAAATTAGTTCTCTACCATCAATTAATGTTAATTTAATTGTATCTTTTTCTCCTTTTGATTCCAATCCCAATGAGTTAGATCTAATAATACCATTGTCTTCAAATGATAAAACATTTTCTAAACCTTCGCTACTGAAACTATCAATTCTTTTTGACAATCCATTTGGAAGACTAATTAGTGTTTCACCAACAAAACAATGAGTATTCATAATCATGTCTGGAATCATACCACTTTCTGTAAAAGGCATATCTCTTTGTGGAAGAGAAATACCTAATGTACCTTTCTGACCGTGTCTATTTGAATTACCTGTCCATACAGGTTTTCCATTTTCTCTTACCATAAAAATTCCTGTACTAACTGTTAAACAATGTACAGTACCTTTATAATCAATCCATTCTTCACTTTGTTCAGGATTAATTTCTGGTTCTAAATTAGTTTTGATAATACTTACTTTATAATAATTATTTACTTTTATTAAATTAGATGACCAACCTGCATGTAAACATAATCTAGATAAATCATTTGCTAATTTTTCAGATAATGTATTATAAATTTCATTATCTAATAACATTGAATCAATTAATAATCTTGATTGATCTTTATTTAATTGCCATACCCAATTTGGTAAATACTCGTTAATAACATCATCATTAATATTAAATGTATCACCTATCCAATTTTTTGGTTCGAAATTGGCTACTGATTTTTTATATTTTAATGTTTTACCAAAACAATCTTTTGCTAACATAAAATCAAAAGTTTTATCTTGACTAACATACATTCTATGATTTGGAGTAACCGTTAAATCTACTAATTGACTTTTTAATTGATACATTTTACCATCTACTTTACTATCATAATCAAAACAATGAATTTCTTGTGGATTTTCATATTCAATACTATCTTTATCTGGATTCAATATAGCTACTTGATGATCTTTTGTAACCTTGTCTATTTTAATCCAACCTTTATTAGTTAATACATCGCAATTATTTTTCAAACAAAATTTATCTCCTATAATTGGTTTTCTTTCCATTCTAATTCTTACATTATACATTTCATATCCTTCTGCATTATATATACCCGTGTGTACTCTATCAATTACACCATCTACATTAGATTTAAATTGTTCTGAACTATCTTTATAAACTTTATTATTATTTCCTGTAGGTTGAATTGGTGATACTTTACCAATAATTATATCATTATTAAAAATTTCTGTTTCTTCAGGCACAAAGCCTTGATCATTCAACTTACTATAATTTCCTTGTTTCATACCTGTAACTTTATTTGCATCTGGTTTTGTAAATATATCATCTTGTGATGTAGATGGATTTTTAACAATTTCTGAATGAACTTTTTTAAGACTATCTGCTCTAAAAATTCCTCGTTCAATTGCTGTTTCATTTACTACAAGACTATCTTCTTGGTTATACCCCGTGTAACACATAATTGCTACTATTGCATTTTCACCATAAGGCATATCTAAAAAATTATTATATTTCATTGCTTTAGTTTGAGCTATTGGAATTTGTGGATGATATAGAATTTGTGAAATATCCATACGATCTTTATATGATGTCAAATAAACTCCAATTGTTTGTTTTGCTTGAGAAAAGTGTACAATACTTTTTGTAGCATAATCATGATTTAAAAATGGAATATTTGCTGCTGTTGTTCCTAACATAACCCATCCAGGAAATTCACAATGTGTATAATTAAGATATCTATAATCACCATAACGATTAATTTTAGATGTCTCTGTATATTCTACTTTTTTATTTGAATTATCAATTGATTCTTGTAACTTTTCAATTCTTTCTGCAATCATTAAATAATTACAACTTTCAATATCTTCATATTCAATAATATTATTGTGTTTATTTATAATATTATTCCAACTTTTATTAACATTTATTTTTCTTTCATCTTCAATTGTTTTAAGTAATTCTTTTGAAATATTTAATTTATTATTATTAGCTATTAATAAAGGTCTAATTAATCTTCCTCCATCGTAATAAATTTTAATTTCTTTTTTATCATAATCAAATAATATACTAGTATATTTATCAATAATATTTTCTCTTCTTTTTTGTTTTAACATATTATAAATATCTAAAGAATTTTTAATTTTAACTACACCATACCAATTACCATTCATAAATATTTTAACATGTAAATTCATTTCTAATGGACTAATATCAGAAGGATGTTTAATTTCTTTTATTTCTTTTAAAATTGTATGAATAACTTCTTCTTGACTATTATTTTGACAAGTTACTGATGCCATCATTGCAATACTTTTAACAATACCAATTTTTTGACCTTCTGGTGTTTCTACACAATTATGTGTAACAAAATTATTTGCAATAAAAGAGTGATTATTACTATATGTAGTAAAATCATATACAAATTCTATTGGTATTTCATTAATTTCTTTTATTGCTTCAATAATATATGCATAATTATTATTTCTAATATAAATATAATTATTAATAATTAAATCTTCTAATTTTTTCCATTCTTTATTTTCAGTCAAAAAAGGGTGATCATTAGTTGCTTTAATTTTCATTCCATTAAATAATATTAATTCAAATAACTTTTTTGGTTTTATTTCAAAAAAATTATAAAATCCTGTAACTTCTTCTTCTAATGTAATAGGATCTAGAGATATAATTTGATCAAAAGATTTTAAATCTTTAATTTGTTTAGTTGTATAATCTGCCATTAAAATATTAGTATCTCCTGTTACACAACATAACATTTTATATTGATTATTATTTACATGACGAATTGAAGTTACACCAGAAGTATTAACCTCTAGTTGTGGTGATAATACTCTTCTAAAATATGATTGTGATTGAATCCATGATAATCTTTGTAAAGCTTGTGCAACACCATTTTTACTTTTATTCATTCCCCATACTCCAGTTGCTAATGCTGTTTTAATTCCTTGTTCAATAATTGTTGGTTTTATTTGTGAAATTACATTAATAGGATTAGTATCAGATTGATTTTTTTTTCTAAAACCTTTACCAATTTCACTTAACATTTTTTTCCAATTTTGACGAAATAATTGTCCTAATAAAATTCCTGGTGTTTCTATTCTTTTATTGTGTAATGCATCACGATCATCTTGTTCTAATGTACCTACCATAACAGATAATAGTTTGTTAACCATCAAACAAATGAATGATCTTTTTTTAGGAATATCTTCACCTAAATGTTGTAATAAATCTTGTCTTAAAATTTTATCTAAAATCATTAATTTTTGTTTTCTAGCTATAACTTCATCAGAATTATTTACACGTTTAGTTTTATTTAATTTATTAATTAAATAATTAAGAGCTTCTTCTTTTGTATTAATTACATTTCCTTCATCATCTTGACTATATAACATTGATGGTCTTAATAAATTTTTCATTCTTTCATCATCTAAATTATAACAAATATTAGATAATATTTCTTGATCTGATTCTAAACCAAATGCACGTAATAAAATGAAAATAGGAATATCAATTAATTGTGAACTAGTTAAACTAATTACACCATCTTTACGATTTTTAATCCAAGCTATTTGTAAATTATCAGACCAATCATTTTTTCTTGAATTAATATGTGCAGTATACGCAATACCATTTGGAAAAGCAGTATCTTTTTTAGAAAAAATTAGTATTTTATTTTCAACCATTTTTTCAATTGACATAATAATTTTTTCTTGACCATTTACTAAAAAATATCCACCAGGATCATATCTACATTCTCCATGAATATCTTTTTTTATATATGTTGAACAATATTTTGATTTTAACATAATTGGAATATTACCAATTGCAATATTATTTTCAGAATATACAATTTTAATAGTTTTATCATTTGTTAAAATATCAATAGTTTCTACATACTGTATAATATCTACAATAATGGATGCAAAATAATTCAAATGATTTTTTCTAGCCTCGTTAGGAAACTTAATTTCATTATCATTATCAAATGTTGCTGGTTTCATTCTAATATTTTCACATTTAAAACCATGAAAGTGAATTAAATTATTATTCATATTTTCATAGAAAACATTTTGTTCTTGTTTTAAACAATAAGGAATAATTTCTTCAATTAACTGATGATATGAATTAAACAAGTGTTCATATAATTTATTAGACTGAACAAAATACGAATCAGTTAAATTATCAATAGTATTATTTATATTAGAGATATCCATTAATTACTAAGATATATATTTTTTAAATATTTTTAATCAATTTTTATTATATATTTTATTCTAATATTTCATAAAGTTTTTTATATAATATATCATTAATATCATATTCTTTAATTTTTATTTGAGATCTACTTAATACATTTATTTTAATATTAGATTTAATATCTATATTTTCCAATTTTACAATTATAAATATAGGTATATTAAATGAATATTTTTTAATATTATCTGTAATATTAAAAAATAATTCTTCTGCTTCATTATCATAATTTAATATATTATTTGCAGATAAATTATTATTAATTATCAATTTACAGTCAAGTATTACAATTGATGAATATATATTCATAAAATTTTTATTTTCATCATAAAAAATTAAATTATCTATTTCATATATCATATTTATTTTTAATAATTTAATAATATATTTAAAATTTAAATAATATAATTTATTACAAAAAAATAATAATATTTTATTATCAATTATTTCATTATTTTTTTCTAACAATAGTATTTTTTTTTTAAATAAATTTATATATTTTTCTCTTAAATATATAAGTAACATTATTTTTATAATAATTTTTTTTTTAAATAATTATTTATTAAATATTTAAAGAAATCATATAATAATAAATAATGGAAAAAATAGATGAAAATACTCAACTAAATAATAAATGGAATTTATGGTTTCATCATGAAAAAGATAATTGGAAATTATCTGGTTATAAAAAAATATATGAAATTAATACAATTGCTGATTTTTGGAAATTAAATAATAATTGGGAATTATTAAAAGGTATATCAAATAAACATTATTTTTTAATGAAAGATGATATTACACCATTATGGGAAGATAGTTCTAATATTAATGGAGGTTGTTGGTCATTTAAAATTCATGAAGATCATGCAGAAAAATTATGGATTGATTTATCAAGTTATTTAGTATGTAATCAAATTATAAATAATGAAGATGATTCAGTTGGAATATCAATATGTTTAAAAAAAAATAATAATTCTGTAATTAAAGTTTGGAATAAAAATAGCAAAAATAATAGCCTTAGTATGATTAATAAGGATATTATTAAAAATTGGGGTTGTGATGTAATATATATTGCACATATGCCTGAAAATTAATTTAGATTCCAGAAATTTCAATAACTGGTGTAACATAAGCATAAAATGTTGGAATATAATAAGTATCTAATCTATAAACTAAAGGATCATACCACCAATAACTAATTGGTTGATTCCAAACAGGAACATATGTATTGATACGTTTATAATAATCAGAAGAATCAGAACTATCTTCAGAACTATCTTCTGAACTATCTTTTTTAGATTTTTTAGATTTCTTGGATTTCTTTTTTCCACCATTTTGTGCTATTTTATTTTTAATATTTTCTAATTTATTAGTAAAAACTTCAATATCTGAACCACCTACAATATCATATGGTTCTAATGTAAAAGAAACATCATTTTCATTACGTCTTTCTTTTACTTTAAAATGATAAAATTTACCTTTTCCAGAACCACCTTTTTGAATAGTAAAATAAAATTTTGGAACAGCATTATTAAAATTTTTAGATAATGCTTTATAAAAATTACGTCCAGCTTCTACTGAATTTTTAGCAATAATTTGATTTTTGAACTTTCCTTGAATATAGGGATTTACAAGTACATAAGTATTTGACATATATATATATAATAATTTAGATTTTTTTTTTTTGAAATTAATTTAAAGAAAATAAATTATATAATTTATATATGGTATTAATTTTGGAATTAAAAACAACCCAAACAGCTGCAATTAAAGTTTTATGCGATACTCTAAATTCTTTATTAACAGATGTAAATTTTGTGTTTTATCCAAAATTTATTGAAAATGAATCAGAAGATTCTGATAATATTGAACCACATAATAAACAAATTGGAGGATTAATAATTAAAGAAATTAATAAAACTGGTACTATATTAGTTTATACAAAATTAGATGCAGATAAATTTGATAGTTATACTTATAATTATGATAAAAATAAAATTAGTTTAGGATTAAATTTAAATAATTTATTAAAATGTCTAAAATGTATGTCTCATTTTGATACAATGACTTGGCAAGTTGAAAGTGAAGATATTAATAAATTAATTGTAATATTAGAAAGTAGTGAAAGAAAAGAAAAAAAAATTTTTAAATTAAATTTAATGGATTTAGAAGAAGAAAAATATGAAGTTGAACCAATTGATTTTCCTTTTAGTATTACATTACCTTCACAAGATTTTCATAAATATTGTAAAGATATGTCATCTGCAACTGATAAAATAGAATTAATATGTACTAAAAATAAAGTAATATTTTCTGGAAATGGTGAATTAGGACAAGTTGAATTTGAAGTTGGTGAAACAAATGGTGGATTATCAATTGAAGTAAATTCTAGTTGTTGTGAAGAAATTGTTCAAGGACTTTTTGAATTAAGATTTTTAATTATTTTTACAAAATGTACAAATTTATGTAGTACAGTTACAATGTATCTAAAAAATGATTATCCACTTATTGTTCGTTATGGCATTAGTAATATAGGAGAAGTAAAATTGGTTTTAAGCCCCAGCAAGCCTTCAGATAAATATTAATAATCATTTTTACCATCGAATATAATAATAAGTTAATCAATTAAAATAATAAAATATTATTAGTTTAAGAATTATTTTACACATAACATATCTAGATATTTGAAAAAGTACATCATAATTCAATCTTAAAAATATATATTTTTGAATTTATTAAATAAATTACAAGTATACTTTTATAAACTTAAGTACTCTTATCAAATGGATAATTTGACTTGATGCATTCTTGTTTCCACCGCAATAAAGCTTTTTCTACTTTATTATCTGCTTTTCTCAAAAAGGTATACAAGCTAATCTCTGTATCAGGATCAGAATCTTGTTCTGATTTATAATCTTCACAATAATTAAAAATTACATTAGATATTTCTAATAAAAGTTTGTATCTCAAACGATATACTTTAATATGACGTGGTTCTTTATCATTTTTAGAACAATTAAATATCTTGTCAAAAATTTTATTATTCATTTAATATTTTTTATAATAACAATTATTATAAATAAAATATTTCAATTTTTAATTGTTTACACCGATAAAGATTTATAATGGCACACTAAAGCCTATATGATATACCAATTTTTAAAATTATTAATACTATTTCTAATAATTCATTAATTTTATATTTTTGATTATAATGATTAATTTTTTTTTAATTTTTCATTATTATTTATAAGGTTATGTTAAACATATCTATAAAATAACTATATTTACAAAAAATACGCTTCATATGGAATCTCTCACAAATTTTTTTGTTAAATATTTAAATAAATAAAAAAATTATTAATTTTAAAAATTTTAATTAAAGGTTATGTTAAACAATTAAATTAACTATTAATTATAAACATATCTAATATTAATTACTGATGTTTTTGATATTTCTTTTTTAATATTTAAATGTATATCATTTAAACTGCATCCACTATTAGATTCAACATAATTATTAATTTTATTATTTTTATCTGCTCTCAATAGAATTTGCAAAGCAAATTCTATTATGAGCGATTGTGGTATCATTATTTAATTAAATATCAGTAATTGGTATCATATTTATAATATTATATTTTTTACACCATCCATGTATTGTTTGACGTGTTATATTTAAATATTTTGATATTTCTGTTTTAGATTTGTTTTGTATTAAATGTGTTATTGCTAGATTTATTATATCTAGTGAATATATTATTAATTTAAGAAAAATTTTACATATTCAAGAATAATTTTACACTTATTTATAATAAGCTTATGTAATAATTAAAGTAAATAAGATTAATATATTATAAAAAATATTATAATTATTATT
>Ga0214919_10007417_pt1 | contig 14790 bp, 16 predicted proteins | sample LL1503_MetaG_FD_177994 | JGI IMG/M metagenome (GOLD analysis project Ga0214919, IMG submission 177994) | Freshwater microbial communities from Lake Lanier, Atlanta, Georgia, United States - LL-1503 | ecosystem: Environmental > Aquatic > Freshwater > Lake | place: USA: Georgia | collected... | reverse complement strand
CCTGAGCTCCCGTTGATCCCTGAGCTCCTGTACTTCCTTGCGCTCCTGTAGATCCTTGTGCACCCGTTGATCCTTGAGCGCCTGTTGATCCTTGAGCGCCTGTAGATCCCTGTGCTCCTGTAGATCCTTGAGCGCCTGTAGATCCTTGAGCGCCTGTAGATCCTTGAGCTCCCGTTGATCCTTGAGCTCCTGTTGAACCTTGTGCACCTGTTCTTCCCGTTGATCCTTGAGCGCCTGTACTTCCTTGCGCTCCTGTTGATCCTTGAGCTCCCGTTGCTCCCTGTGCTCCCGTTGCTCCCTGTGCTCCCGTTGATCCCTGAGCTCCCGTTGATCCCTGAGCTCCTGTACTTCCTTGCGCTCCTGTAGATCCTTGTGCACCTGTTCTTCCCGTTGATCCTTGAGCGCCTGTTGAACCTTGAGCGCCTGTAGATCCCTGTGCTCCTGTAGATCCTTGAGCGCCTGTGGAACCCTGAGCTCCTGTAGATCCTTGAGCGCCTGTTGAACCTTGAGCGCCTGTTAAACCTTGAGCGCCTGTAGATCCCTGTGCTCCTGTAGATCCTTGAGCGCCTGTGGAACCCTGAGCTCCTGTAGAACCCTGTGCTCCTGTAGATCCTTGAGCTCCTGTTGAACCTTGAGCGCCTGTAGAACCCTGAGCTCCCGTTGATCCTTGTGCTCCTGTTGAACCTTGTGCTCCCGTACTTCCTTGTGCTCCTGTTGAACCTTGCGCTCCCGTTGATCCCTGAGCTCCTGTACTTCCTTGCGCTCCTGTAGATCCTTGTGCACCCGTTGCTCCCTGTGCTCCCGTTGATCCCTGAGCTCCCGTTGATCCCTGAGCTCCCGTTGATCCCTGAGCTCCCGTTGATCCCTGAGCTCCTGTACTTCCTTGCGCTCCTGTAGATCCTTGAGCGCCTGTTGTTCCTGAACCAGTTCCTCCACCTGGCGCACCTTGAGCTCCTTGTGCTCCTTGTGGACAAGAAGGAGGTAAAGCATAACATTGAGGACAATCTGTATTTTCTTCAGTACAATCATAACAACCACCTGGTTGTTGACACGAACACCCAGGACAATCAGAACAATCATAACAACTAGAACACCCAGAAGATACGGGTTTTCCATTTATATATTTAACGGTTAAATTTGTTACAGTTATGTTTTCTGCGGTAATACTACTCATAATTATTATAAATATATAATTTAAAATAATTTACTTGAATTTGCTTAATGTAATAATTTAAGGAACTGGAAAAGGACGTTGATATTTTGGAATAGCCTGGGGTACAGGCATAATGACAGGCCCCGTCTTAAAAATATTAGCAGTCTGTAAGCATTTCAATTCAGGAGTTAAAGGAGGAGCAGGTTTAACCAGATTAGTTGCATTAATTCCAAATAAGAACGATTCAATATCAGCGGGATTATGAGACAAAGTGTTCCATGGTAGTTGTCCAGGGTTTAAACCTTTGCCACAAAGTCTAGTGTCATATGCTGTTCCATTAGCGCCATTTTTATAGAGCTCCCAATCTTCAATTTGGTGATTTTGTCTTAAAAATAAACAAAAATTTCCTGGTGTATTTTTATTGCGTGTAGCTGCCATTTATATATACTTTTAAAAAAAAGTTATAAGTAAATCTAATAATATTACTATAAATCATTTTTATTTTTATCATTTAAAACTTCAATAGTGCGAGTGTTTAATTCATTTAACAAATTTGTTTCGACTGTTCCTGTTGTTAGTTGCTGACAAACACATCTATGAGTTATATAAAACAATGTTTGACTAAACAATGTTAAAAGTACAACAAAATCGTAATTATCTTTTACGATTTTTTTTTGCTCTTCTGGTAAATGCTTCGTTTGGTCTAATTCGTGTAAATATAATAAATGCTTAGTTTCATCAAAAATATTTTTAAAATCTGGATTAGAATTCATCTGATCAAAAACATATTCCATATTCTTATCAAGTTTATCATCTATTATACTTTCAGCATAAAAAACAGACAAAAGCTCATCACGATATAGTTTATCACAAATGGTTATAATGTCTTCACTAGTATATTCATAATCGTCTTGAGCTTCTTCTTCTTCTTTGTCTTTATCTTCAGTAGAATGATTATCTGGTTCTTCATTGTTATTGTTATTGTTATTGTTAAGCTGAGTCTTATTTTTGAGTTTAAAAATTAGTTCTTGTTCAATATCATAATATTTAACTTTAAAATTTGTGTTATACATTATAGTATTTTTGGTATTCTTTTTAAATAGTTAAACTAACAAATTAGTATTAAGTAATTGATTAGTTTATAATAGAAATAGTATTTTAAGGAGCCGATTGTCCGGCAGTGTGAGTTGTGTAAAAATCACGGTCTCTTGTTAGTTCACGAGAAGGGACACCGCCACGAATCCACCCTTCAGAAGCCATAGACTCAATCATAAGACTAGGATTTTGAATATTTTGCTTAACTTCCGGGATCAAAGGAGTTGTATGGAATTTCAAATAGCTCTTTTCTGTAAGACGAGTAACTGTTCGCTTATTAGAAATAGTTTCTCCTTGTTGAATTTGGGCTTCTAAAATAGGATCTACTGAGCCTCTTCCTAAAAAGGGGACAGTGGCAAATGGTCGCCCAAACAAGTCAATTCTGGATCTTGGATGTGTTTGAATACCTCCAATTAGTAGTTTAGAACTGTCATCAACATTGCAACCGCCTGCTCCTAAACCAAAACCTCCAGTGTAGTTAATACAAGGCTGAGTTGTTGCTAAAGCCTTGGCATTTTTCATGGAACAGTCTTGGGCAAAATAGTTTTGTAGTAAATAGCTACACGATTGCGAGTTTTGAATTGAATTTTGATCTATACAACACCCGTCATTTCCAATTCGCGACATACCATTAAATGTATAATCTGAGACGTAAGCCATTTTATATATATTACTACAATAATATTTTTCTTAATTTATTTATTAATGTGTTTTTTTGTTTCTAAATGTCTTGTAAATAATATCTCGCCAAATGTACCAAATTCACACTTGTCACAATAATATTTAAAGCCGTTCTTTTGCTCTTCTTTTGATGAGTGTTTTGTTAGTTTATGTGTCTTCATATTTGTTAAATTATTTGTTGTAAATTCACACAGTTCACATTTAGGTTCCAAAATTTTATCACACCTTGGCTTTCTTTTTCCTCCATTGGAGTGTTTATCGCTTTCAATATGTTGGGTCCAATGTGCTAAATATATACATTTATAATCACAATCAACACAATAAAATTTTGGTTGTAAAGATTGTTCCATTTTATTAATATATTAATATATCTTTAAATGGCTTAAAAATAAACTATTTATAATATATATAAAATGAAGGAATTGAAATATTCTTACGAAAGTCTACAAAAGTTTTGTAATGAAAATGGTATTGAACTTTGTAGAGATTATTCGAATGAAGTTGTTAGAAGAGACACTAAAATTGAAGGAAATTGTAAAACAGATGGGTGTATTCAAACTTTTAATAAAAAATTTTGTGAATTAGTTAAAACAAGTGGATATTGTAGAGATTGTACATATAAAAACGCAAAAATTAAACGTAAAGAAACTTGTCTAGAAAAATATGGTGTAGAAAGCGTAATGAAAAACGATGAAATAAAACATATTTGCAACAAGGTTACAAAATATAAGTATGAATTGTTACAAGAATTTTTAAATAATAATAATAATATTGTAATTAATAAAAATTATTCTAATGAATACTTACACGCAAATTATAAATTAGATTTTTTATGCACAAATACAATTTGTTCTAAATTAATTTCTAGAGAATTTTGTAAATTAGTTAAATTTAGAACATTATGTGCGGATTGTAGCAGAATTAACGCAAAAGAAACAAGAAAAAACACTAATATACAAACAATCGGTTGTGAAAATTATTTTCAATCAAATGATGTCAAAGAACAAATTAAACAAACAAATATTAAAAAATATGGTGTAGAATATTGTGCTCAAAATGTAGACATAGCAAAAAAAATGTTATCAACAGGTGTCAGATTTAAAAAATATATATTTCCTTCTGGAAGAATTGAACAAATACAAGGATATGAAAATATTGCTTTAGATGAATTAATCAATATAGAATTAATTAATGAAAATGATATAATTATTGGTTGTAAAAATGTCCCTACTATTTGGTATACTACAGACGATGGTATTAAACATAGACATTATGTTGATATATTTATATCAACACAAAATCGGTGTATCGAGGTAAAGGGTGAATGGTTTTACAAAAGAGACAAACAAATATTAAAACTCAAAAAACAAGAAGCAGAAAACTTAGGTTATAAGTATGAATTATGGGTATACAATAAAAAAAAAGAAAAAATAAGTTGTTACGATTAATTCTGTTAAATTAGAATATATCTGTAATTGTCTTGTACTCTCGCGAATGCACCATCTGGACCAGAGCTCTTACCAGAAGGCATATTGGAATATAACCAACTGGCAAAAGCTCCTTGATCATTGCACACTCGAGTATTGGCAGTAGAATAAAATCGCATCATCGAATTGTCTAATTGATAATTTGAATACAGATCCCCGTAAAGCTGTTTACTAGTGTTAATGATGCCAGGATTCAACATTTGCGTCTGTTTTTTAACAGCGCTGTCAATATCGTCATAAACATCAGGGTTAAAGCTGGGAGCAGCTGCTAGTCTATTAGGTTTGTCCATAATGTCAGTTAGCAAGACATTTCCAAATGGATTTTTCTTAGTGGTAGGGTGAAAATTAGAGCGTAATACCGTTTCCAATGTTACAGGATTTGTAGTCATTGGACTAGGAGACAATGCAGAAGGTTGCATTGATGAATTAACCGAAAACCCTTCTTTCTTAATTAACGAACTAACAAGATTTTGTTTTCTTAATTTGTAAAGTGTAAATATGATAGCTAATGTAACAATTCCTATAATAATTATATTTATATTTCTTGTGAAAAGAAATCCTAAAAGAGTCATAACTATTATTATTCTACTAATAGCATTCAATTTTGCTTCAAATGTCATTTGTTGAGTTGGCCATAGTTGTAAAATACTCTCTTTATTAAATATTATTGTCGGATCATTGGACCAAAATGGAGTTGTCATTATATATTATATAGACTTTTAAAAAAAATTGAGTTCATAAATTAATTATAATACTTTCTTAATTATAACTTCTTAATTATATTGTTAATATGTCTGAACTCAAAAAAAATAAGATTTTCATGGTTTTATATAATTATTATGAAAATGATTATTCTATTGTCATAATAATGAATACTCTCGATAAAGCTATAAAATATATAAATAATAGAGAAATGAATGATAACGAATACAATAATAATTTCATACCGTTTGAACAGATATCAATTGATTCTCAAGATGATATATATAATGCTACTAAACGAAGTATTGCTATTGTTAGTAATGATATTATTAACAATATAAGTGTTCGGGAAACTGAAATATTTTCACAATTTGTAATTGTTCCAATGGAAATAAATTAACTGTGTTAGGTTATTTCTTACCCTTCTTCTTCTTTCCTGAAGAGTTATTTGAATTTTGTGGTGGTGGAGGTGGTTTTGCTCCTCTTGGAGTTTTTTCCACTTTTTCACCTGTACTAAAGATCTTCAATAATTCTTCTTCTGAAATAGCAGGGGTTTCTTTAGAAGTAGAAGTAGCCTCTTGTTCTTTAGCCTTAGCATTAGCATTGGCTTCGGCTTTTGATTTAATTCTCTCTTTCATTTTAGCTGTTTTCATATTTCTATTTAACTGTGCTTCCATTGCTCCCATATTTATTTTGGCGCCCTTGCCTAATCCAGGAATTCCCATTTGTGAAAACATCTGTTGCATATTACCCATTCCAGGCATATCCTTCATTTTATTTAATAGGTCCATACCTTCTTGCATCAACTCAGATTCCTTAATTTCACCGGACTTAATTTTTTCGTCAATTTTGCTTCCAATATTCTTTACCATATTCATCATTTTTGCTGGATTTTTGAAAAGTTTTTGAAAAACATCTTTAGCATCTCCGGTATTTTCCATATCTAAATTTAGATCATTAGCAGTTTCTTCAGCTAATTCCATTGCTAATTTTCCGAGTTTACCACCCATCATTGAATTTATATGTTCGTGTAGTTGATCAGCATTTGGCATATTAATTCCGCTAAATGGAGTCTCGGTATTATCTACATTGGACCCACTAGCATCAAATAAATTTTGCATTCCTTCTAAAGTTTCTTGTAGTTTTTTCTTTAGTTCTTCCTCATCAATTGCTTCAAACAATTTCGCGGTATCACCTAATTCTGATTTATTATGAACTGTGCCAATAACTGAAAATAATATGAGTTGTAAATATTTCCAGATGGTTTCTCTTGTGCCGTCACTAATATCACACACCCATAATTGCTTAAACACTATTCCAGGTAGAAACTCGGTATTAATTTCAGACCCTTCCGAAAACAATTCATTATTTTTATATAAAATATCGAAAAAACGTTCTGGGAATATTTTGACACAATGTCTAAATACAAAAAGAACCTCTTTCTTTTTTGTTTCTTCTGGGGTTTCCGAAGGTCTATTCCACCATCTAGAAATAAGACCAGAATATTCTGGAAAAGTAGTTAAAATATCGGTTGTAAAATCATTTATAATTTTATAAAATTCTTCTGGAGGGGTTAGATCACTTAGGGATTTTTGTTTATCGGTCATTCAATATAGATTTATTATTTGTTATATATTTAAATCAAACTAATTTAAATATATTATTTATCAATAATAGTTTCTTTAATAACATTTTTTATTATTTTTTCATAGTTTTTAGTTGCTTCTTCATTCGTGGAACCTGACATTGAATTTAATACAATATTCATATATTTGTCATTATGTTTTGATTCTGGATCATTATATTGTGGATATAATTTTTGCCATTCACTTATTTGTTTAATATTTTTATTTGCGACTTGTTTAATTGCCTTTGTTAGTGTAGTTTTTTGTTCATCATCTTTTGTCCAATGATTTTCATCTTTAATGTATAAAGTTTCTCTTTTGGAATCCGAACAATGAATTGGTCTTGAATGTGTATTTAATTGTTGTAAATTATTTATAAAAATATCGGAGATTCCTTCAGCGTATCCTTTTTCTCCTACTTTTTCTAGATCCTTGATTTGTACTTTAATTGACTCGACGAAATCAGTTAAATTAATTGCATCTTTACATGTTTCGTTCAAATAAACCTGAAGATTAAAAGTCTTATTGTTACAGTTATTGTTATTTGTATTGGCATTTATTATTGGGCCTCTTTCTTTTGACATTTCAATTAAGCTCTTTTGTAATTCATTATTTTGTTTTAATAAATCATAGAACATTTTTGATGTTATTTTGAAATTGTCTTCATTTATATCTTGCTCTTCAAAACAAGGAGTTTCTTTATCAAAAATCTTACAGGTTTTTTTGTGTCTCCATAATCCAGAATTATCTTTATAAAACTTACCACAAATACATTGATATGGGTTTTTTTGTGTTTTTACAATTGAAAAACATTGAGAAACGTTGTTTATATGTTTTTTGGTTTGAATATGTCTATTAAAATCTTTTTTGTTAGACGATGTAAAGTCACAATATTCACATATGAAAAATGTTGGGTTTTTTTTGGTAAAATCATTGCTAATCATTGTATATATAAGCAATATAAAAAACCCCTAAACCTTTTTTTAAAAATATATATATAATTTTATCGTCACAAATTTAAACGCATATTTTTTGTATTTCTGAGCATTTTGGTAACAAACCTCAAAAAATAGGGTCTTTTTCAAGACTTTTTTCGGATTTTCAAAAATGGACATTTATAAATGTCCAAAATCCAAAACCCTTTTAGACTTTTGTTTTAACTTTGTTACTGAAAAACACTACTAATATATTATCATTTATTTTGTTATGATAAATGATCATAAAAGTTTGGATGATCATAATTGGCGTTTTTTAGTTTCCATAATTGCCATAAGATTTCCATTGTGACGAGACATTTTTTACCGTAATATTAATTATGTTGCAAATATTTTTATTACATCATTATATGTAATAAATTATTTTTATTAATAGTGGCGTTTTTTCTAGGTAAAGATTTTTCCATATTTTGGAAATAAATAAAAACGCCTAATTTGTTTAAAAAATAACAGAAATTTTATCGTCACAAAAAAATCTTAACAAAAAAAGTATTTATGAGCGTTTTCGTCACAAGTGTCAAAAAAAACCACCTTTTTCAAGACTTTTTTCGGATTTTCAAAAATGGACATTTATAAATGTCCAAAATCCAAATCCCTTTTGGACTTTTGTTTTAACTTTGTTACTGAAAAACACTACCAATATATTATCTTTTATTTTGTTATGATAAATGGTCACATAACAAAATTTATTTTTAAAACGCATAAAAACAATGAGTATTTACTGTTTAGTTAAAGGAACCTCTTTATATCTGGCATTAGGTCCACAAAGATCAGAATGTTGACGATTAATATCAGCATAAGATAAAGAAAGTTGTCTTGTTATGATATTCAATTTTGCAAACTTTTTACATTTACTGTGACTAATATTTGTGATAGAAGGTACAAAATGAATACAACCATCGCAAGAAGGTGTTCCAATTTTTTTTATAGAATTGAAATTAACTAATATTGGAAAAGCTGTTCTATTGTTACCAAGTGAACGATACAATTGTTTGATAAACTTAGACATAACGAGCATTTAAAGATAATTTAATTTATAAAATAATCTTTAAACTGTTTTAAATTATTGTGGAATCATAATAGATAATTTAGACAAATTTTGTATATACTTCATTGTTTTTGCCTGATTTTCAGGGTTCATATTCTTAATAGGATTTCTTAGACGATCAATTGCTTCCATAATTTTTTCAGAATTATCACTTCTAGTTAAATCAGAAGCATAATCCTTAGTAAGAAAGAAATTAATGTCTCCATTATCAATTTGACCTTTGTAAGGACTATAAACATATTTAATCCAAATTTTAACTAATAATTTTGGATTAGCCTTCCTAATAGCTAAAAGGGAATTTTTCGCAGTTAAAATATCTGGATCATCCGGGAAAACACTTTGAATATCACTAACAAATTCAGCAAAATGATCATTAAATACAGTAAGAAGATTTGTTGCCATTATAGGTGTTTATTTAAAATAGTCATTATTCTTTAAATGATATTTTAATCAAAATATATTTTGGTGTTATATTAAAAGGTCAAATCAAAATCAAGTAATTTATCTAAATATTTACTAGTTTCTGTGAAGCCTCCAATAAAGGTATGTCCGTCAAAGATCATAGGAAATGTTTTTTGTTCTTTTCCGGATAATTTGTGAATAAAATTCAAGAATGCGTCTTTATCTTCTAAAATATAGTCATCGCATTGAATAACAATAAATTTCACTTGTTTTTCTTTTAATAGTTTTTTAACACTAGTACAGTTAGGACACCCACTTTTGCTATAAACAGTTAGTTCTCCTTTCTTAGGTTCAGGAATATTTAAATCCATATCTATAATAGATTGAAATATTATGTTTTTAAATGTTGGTCTATCTATAACTAATATTTGCTAAATCAGCATCTCTCTTTCGCTGTAAAGCTTCAATACTCATTTCACCTTCTTTAAGTTTATCATCCTTATAATCATGATCATCTTGAGGTAATTTCATATTCAAATTCATAGAATCTTGTAAAGATACATAATTATGCATTTGTCTTAATCCGCCTTCGCCCTTAACACTAAGCTCTGAATCGGACTGATCTAAAAAACTATAATTATCTGATACTATTCCTCCGCCAAATCCGCTAAATGAACCGAAGCCATCTTGAAAATTAACTGGTTCCATATTATTTTTGGTGGCTTGTTGGACTTGTTGAGCAACTTGTGGTTTAAAAAATCGATAAATTTCATCGCCATATAAAACCTTATAATTTTGATTTAATAAAAGTAAAGCAGGTACTTTTGTAACATTTTCAGGCATAATAATTTTTTGTTCATTTTGAAGAACAATAAATATTTTTCCACTAGGATCTTTAACTCTCTTATCAATACATATAAAATGAATATCTTTTACATTCTGAGTTTTAGTTACGGTTTGTAATAATTTTTTGGAAGGTTCACAATAATTGCTATAATACAGAATACAGCTCATTTAAAATAGCTCAAGTTTTTTTCAGTGATTTTTTAACTAATTTTAAAAGTTTTAGAAAAGTGTAGCAAAAATATACTTTTTATACTTTTTCCAAAACCGTATTTTTGCTACACTTTCCTAAAGGTGTATAAAAAAAATTGAAATAAGATTAATATAATATTAAATATACAATAATATATAGATATACAATGGCTAAAATTGTTGACTTGAAAGAAGAAGATGGACTGATGTCATTTACTATAACAAATATGGATGTTAGTTATATAAATGCTGTAAGAAGAACTATATTATCAGATATTCCTATAGTTGTATGTAAGACTATACCGTATGAAGAAAATAAGGCTAACATTATTGTAAATACAAGTAGGTTAAACAATGAAATTGTAAAACAACGTTTAAGTTGTATTCCTGTATGTATTGCTGAATTAAAAGAAATGCCTATTAAAAATTATTTATTAGAGGTTGATGTTGAGAATAAAACAGATACTGTTATTATCGTAACAACAAAAGATTTTAAAATTAAGGATTTGATAACAAATACATATTTAGATGAAGGTGTTATGAAAAAGTTATTTCCTCCTTTTATTCCACCATCGGGAAATGGTGAATATTATATAGACTTTTTAAGATTGAGGCCTAGAATTTCTGATGAAATTCCAGGTGAAAGAATAAAGTTAACTTGTGAGTTTTCGGTAAGTACTGCAAGAGATGATAGTATGTTTAATGTTACAGGAACATGTTCATATGGATGTACTCCAGATAAAGAAAAGATAGAGGAGCAGTTAGAAATTCGTAAACAAAAATGGAAGGATGAAGGAAAGAAGGAATCAGAGATAAAATTTGAAGCGGCAAATTGGAAGTTATTGGAAGGATTAAGATATGTAAAGAAAAATTGTTTTGATTTTATTATACAGTCGGTTGGTATATATGAAAATGAAGTTATAATTATAAAAGCAATTGAAATATTATTGAAAAAGTTTGAAGCATTAAAGGTGTCATTAAATCAAGATGAGTTAGAGATAACAGCTTCAGACAGTACAATGGAAAATAGTTATGATGTAACATTAGTAAATGAAGATTATACAATTGGAAACATATTAAATTACGAATTGTATACAATATTTTATATAGAGTTAAAAATGTTGGATTATATTGGATTTAAAAAGCTACATCCTCACGATACTGATAGTTTGTTAAGGTTATCTTTGTCAGATAAAACGAAAGGAGTTCCTGGAGTAAAAACAATGTTGAATACAGTAATTGAAGAAGCTGAAAAGAAATTAAAGGAAATGAAGGGGTGTTTTGATGGAACAAGAAGCGCATAAAAACGAGGCATATTGTTCTTTAAGTTGTTTTTGTATATATTATTTTTTTTATATTGGATATGTGTTTGACAAATAATTTAGAAACAAACTTAAAATATAGTATATTTATAAGTATGGATATTGTTATTCAAAATGATCATATGAAAAGTCGTTGTTATTTTATGTCAGCTATGTGTGGTTTATCTTTATATGGTTGGTTTAATTATTCGTTATTTGATGCTATAAATAACAATTTTTTTACACCATATTATCAAAATGGATTATTATTTTTATTATATTTATTATGGGATACATATCATATGACTTTATCAACTAACAAACATATATTGTTTAGAAAAGACATGTTGATACATCATACAATGTCATTTGTTATTACAGCAAGTTCAATAAATAACAATGCTCTACAAATGAGTAATTATATGATTCTAGAGTGTATCTCGTTAATGAATTATGTCTGGAGAAACAACCCAAAATATTTGAAAATATACAGAACGTGTTGTATTTGTTTCGTTAGAACGCCATTGTCATTGTGGTTTTGGTCATATTATACGCCAAATATAGTCTATCCATATTGGAAACAGACACTATCGTATAACCATTATTTATATATGAAAACATTATACGATATTGCATTATTTTTTGTGTTTTATGATATGTTTATTTTGTATAAATTATATAAACCTAACAAACATAAATATTAACTTTATTATAATCAATTAATAAAGTTAATGTGTAAACAACTGAAGCCCTTTTAAATATTGCTGTCAGTTTTAATTGTATCAACAAGTCTTTTTCTCATATTATGGTTCAAACAGTACATTAGTAGAGAAGGGTGTAACTGATTCACATATTTTATTACAACAGTGTTTGTTACAAATGAATTCTTGGGCTTCAAATCATTAATATATTGCTCGTGGATTTTAAACATATGTGTTCTATATTGGTCTGGATATTCTCTTAAAGGTTTAGTTTTTTTAATATAACAAGAAATATAATTCTGATGAAGTGTATTTGTAAACATATGTACATGATCTCTGAACTTAGACATTTCGTCTTTCGTTTCTGGATAATACTTCAAAAAATCTGGCAACTTGCCTGAGTGTCTTAAAGCAAGATATTGATACTGTAATTTTGTTTGGTTGCCTCTAAGATGTCGTACTTCTTCATAAATTGGATTTCTAAATTTGGTTCTTTCGCCTGTTTCGATATTTTTTACAACAACCCCCAAAATATCGTAAGAAGTATTAGCTGATGCAAATTTCTCAATTAATTCAGTATAGCTCGTAAATTCATATGTTTCTGGAAACTTAATATCTGTTGTATTCCAACCACCACTATTAATTACTTCACTTAAATTTTCTTCTAAAACAGTAATATTATCATATGTATGGATGATTTCGTATACTGAGACCAAGTATAATTGTGGGGTTTTAAAAGGTACAACAATTCTGTTTGCTGGATGTTGTAAAACAAAACTATAACAGAATCTAGGATTTAGAGTTTGTATATTAAATTTATTAACAATACACGCTTCCATAAACATTTCATTGAATGTTTTCTTTGACCATTTATAAAACGATACCTCTGCTCCTACTGTATTTCGTGTAGAAATTTGCCAACATCCAGTTGCTCCATAAGTTGGATCATAAAACACATTTATCATTGTACCTTCGACAAATGTTTCAGCAATAATTTTATCATTTTTTACAGGATATTTGTTAATAAAACTTTCTCCAGACATAGATTTAGGTGGTGCAAAGCTAACAATTTTTGGGCCTGATACAATAACGGATCTTAATAGGCCATATGTAGAAAATAACTCATTTGATAGTAACTCTTTATTGTATCGAACAATATTATATTGTTCATTTGCTTTAGTAGAATATTTGTTTACTGAATAATATTTGTCATATTCTGGTTCAATGTCTCCTGTCTTTATATAATTATCGAAACCAGGAACACTGGACAAATTATATGATACTTTTGAAGTCATATATTGTAATAAATATATAATTTGTCTTTAAACTAATTATATATATATACTTTGATACTGTATAATTTATTTAAAATTAAAAAATAATAATTTGAGAATTAATGATTTATAAAAATTTCTACTATAAATATAAGATGTCAGAACAAATTAATTTGGAAGCAGAAAAAGAAAATACAAAAGACATTCAGGATGAAGAACCAGTTCCAAGTGTTTTAGAAGAGGAACCAATAGCAGAAGCATTAGTAGTTCCAGAAGTAGAGAACATTGAAGAAGAGGTCATTGAAACAAAACAGGATATAATATTATTGAAACTAGGAGACATTATTTTGATTTCCGATCCTACAAATGAAATCCTAAATGATAATGTATTCTTAATTGAGTATATTGATCCTAGAAAAATAAAACTAATTAACAGTGAGACATTTGAAAAAACAGTTTTACAAATTTCTTCAGACGGATTAATAGGGGATGGAAATATAAAGGGCATTAAGGTAATAAGTAGTAACCCTGAAAGTGGATATGCTAGACAAAATGAACTGTTACCAAGAACATGGGTTAATATTTATTTTGGAGGAGAAGAACCGACCGTTATTACTGGAGAGATAACTAATTTAGAGGAAGATATGATTGAAATTAGAACAACAGACGACGACACATTGTTTATAAATTTCAATTATCAAGGTATACCAGAAGATTTACCTATTGAAACATTTGAGATTAGGCCTGCTATAAAAAGAAAACAAGAAGATAAAGAAGATAAAGAAGATAATGAAGAAATAGACGAAGTTAACGCAGATGAATTAGTAGAACTAGGAGAAGCTGAAGCACTAGAAGAAATGAATCAACAATATCCTATAAAAGGTAAAATTACTAAGACAGCTTTAAAAGAGAAGATAAATAGAATGTTCTTTGATATTAATGACTTGGATTTTGGTGAAGTTATTAAAGTGGAAGAATATATAAATATTGATAAGGATAAATATAGATATAGTATTGATGTTCAAACGAATGATTTACTAGAAGAGATGATTTCAACTATTCCTAATTCTCAAAGAACTAATAATGTGTTGAATAGTATTCATATTATGATAACTCGTTTTATTCAACTAAGAAAAGTAGCATCTACTTTTGACACAAATAAGAACGTAAATGGTGTTATACAAATAACATCAGATGATAGACCATTGGCAGAATATTTATCGGAGTTTAAAAACACTTTGTATTGGATTATGATGGTAGCAAAAAATGTAAAGAAAATGTATTCTGAGAA
>Ga0214919_10007416_pt1 | contig 14790 bp, 12 predicted proteins | sample LL1503_MetaG_FD_177994 | JGI IMG/M metagenome (GOLD analysis project Ga0214919, IMG submission 177994) | Freshwater microbial communities from Lake Lanier, Atlanta, Georgia, United States - LL-1503 | ecosystem: Environmental > Aquatic > Freshwater > Lake | place: USA: Georgia | collected... | reverse complement strand
CATCCCTCCCCATGCCCCTCCCCCGCCTCGCCCTCATCCTCTCCCTCGCCACCCTCGTTGCTGCGGCCCACGCGGACACCAAGCCGGTCGTTCCGCCTCCGGAGCAGCCCGCTCGCAAAGTGCTCGCACCCGATGCGCGGGATGAGGCCGCCAAGAACCACCCTGAACTCAAAGAGCAGCTCGAGAAGATTAAGGCGATGTCGCCCGAGGAACGTCGTACGTTCTTCAAGGAACATCCCGAGCTCCGCGAGAAGCTCATGGAGCGTGCCCAGGCCACCAGTCCGGCCGCCGACAAGCGCGCCGAATTCCTCAAGGACCACCCCGAACTCAAGGAGCAGCTCGAAAAGTTGAAGGCCATGACGCCCGAAGAACGCCAAGCTTGGATGAAGGAACATCCCGAGCTCCGCGAGAAACTCATGCAGCGCGCGCAGAACAGCGAGGTCACTCCCAAGAAGCGTGAGGATTTCATCAAGGACCACCCGGAGCTCAAAGAGCACATCGAGAAGCTCAAGGCTATGTCTCCCGAGGAACGTCAGGCCTGGGTTAAGGAGCACCCAGAACTCGCCCAGAAAATCATGCCAGCCATGCGTGAAGGGGCTAGTAATGCCACGCCCGCTGCGAAGGATAAGCTGCGCGAAAAGTCTAACGACATCTTCGAACGCCTCTCGCCCGAAGACCGCGAGAAGATTCAGAAGCGCCGCGCCGAACAAAAGTAAGCAAGAGCTGCCTCAGGTAGGGGCAGCACCGCGTGCTGCCCTAGCTGCCTCTCGCGAGCTTCGCCCGCGGGTAGGGACGCGACTGCGTCGCGTCCGTTCGCCGACCGACATCCGTCCTAGCTGCCTCGATTCCCCTAGGACAGCACGCGGTGCTGTCCCTACCTGTATCAACCTTTGCACTTTTCCACAGGCCTCCGGCCGATTTGCACCTTTGTACTCTGTACTCCCTACGCGGCCCTTAGCACGCGTCATACTCATCCACCCATCCAATCAGAAACCCCGAGGAATAGGGATCGCGGGCGAAGTGCAGGCGAAGGACCGTTTGGCCGTCTTCGGAAGGGAGATGCATCTGATGGCGCAATGGCAAGGTCTGGCCGCGGTAGCGAATAGCCATGACCGGCGGGTAGGTCTGCAGGAGCTGGTTGACGCGATCCATCTTCTCAACGGCGTCGACGCCGCCATGGAGTAACAGCGAGGGGATCTCGGCCAGGAGCTTCAACTCCGACTTAATCTCCTTCTCGTCGTCCCACAGGCAGTCCAGCCCGCTCTCAATGGCGGTCGGCAGGACCTGTAACCGGCCGGCCGGCAACTTATCCGCGACATCCAGGAGCATGTGCCCCACGGAACGATCCTCGAAAGGCATTAGGCTACCCTTCCCCATGCACGCGGCGGGTTCGATATCCAAGCCCAGGGCCACGATAATCCGGTCGATGATGGCGAAGTCGCCGTGGCGGTAACGAAAGGCCAAGCGGATGCCGATAGGGTCGGCAAACTTGCAGTGGCTCATCAGGATATCGCCGTGCTGCCCCATACCCATAATACGGAATAAGGAAGGATCAGCCCCGACGATGAAGCTGTCGCCGTAAGCAGCTTCCCGCAAGATGGCGGATTCAACGATGATACGGAAGCTGGTCGCCCGCATCGGCGTCGTGAAGCAGAGCGTGCGGATGGTGAGGGGGGAGGACTTCTTGGGACTCATGTGGCGGTGGGTGTTGGTTTGGAAAAAGTCAACGGGTGACCATCCTGCGTCGCCTCAATCGGAGAAGCGGACGCACGGGGACTCGCGCCCGGGTGGGCGTTTGGTTCGACATTCTGAGGGCTTTAGGCGGCTTTTCGGTCTTGTGACTTACTCGGCTGGGCCAGTGGGCTTGGTTTGCTCAGGACTAAAAACACCGTGCATTTTCTTCTTAAATTGTCGAGTAAAAACGTCCCCGATTGGAAAAAATTATAGATGATTTTACAGGGTTGTGGATACCGAAATTACCGCGGCCTTTGGCTAGGGCAGCACCGCGTGCTGCCCTAGTTGCCTCTCGCGAGCTCCGCTCGCAGGTAGGGACGCGACTGCGTCGCGTCCGTTCGCCGACCGACATCCGTCCTAATTGCCTCTGGTAGGGTTGGCACTGCGTGCCAACCTAGTTGCCTCTCGCGTCCTAACTGCCTCGGGTAGGGGCAAGGCTTCGCCTTGACCTCCTAAGCAAACAAGGGCGCGGCAAAGCCACGCCCCTACCTTCCCCCTTGCCAACCATACTCTAGCCAACCAGCCCCCTCTCATCCAATCCTCTGGCATCTCTCGCGTCAGGTTGATTGGATGAGGCCATGTCCGCTCCCGCCCTTTCCAAGTCCCTCTTCAAGCTCGGGCTGGAATGTCCGTTGCGGATCAAGCATGCCTTGGCCCGGCCGGCCTTACCACGGCGCTCGAGCGAGGACGAGTACCTGCGGATGCTCGCCGAAGGGGGCTACATGTTCGAGAAGTTGGTCCGCATCTACCATCCCGGCGAAGACCTCTACGTCCCCGGCGAAGCCCCGGCCGCCGCCAGCGCCCGGACCATTGCCAAACTGCAGTCTGGTGACGCCACGTTCCATGAAGCGACCTTTGCCCACGGAGGGCTCATGGCCCGCACGGACATGGTACGCGTCCACGGCGAGTACCTTGACCTCATCGAAATCAAATCCGCCTCCGCGGAGGTCAGGTCCGATGGCTCCACCGACTCCTCTATTCTCCATCAAGCTGCTTGGCAGAACTACGTCGTGGACTTGGCCTACCAGGTCCATGTCGCCGGACTCGCCCTCCAAGCCGCCGGCATCCGCAAGACCATCCGCGCTTGGTTCTACGTCCCAAACATCGCGGGTGCCGCCGGCCCCGAAGAAGTCCGCGGGCTCTTCTCCCTCACGCCGGGTGCCCCTGGCAGCCGTCCAGAGGTCACTTACCGAGGTCAGGCCAAGCCTGGCGACCCAACGACCCTGATCGCCATCCTGGACGCCACGGAAGCCGTCGCGCGTTGCTACCCGCAAGAGGAAGCCATCACCGAAGCCGCCGAACGCCTCTCGGGCCATATTCAGAGCGGCGTCTGGCCGACCCCCGAGCTCGGGCTCAAGTGTAAGGACTGCGAGTTCAATGTGCCGGGTCAGACCTCGGGCTACGACGCCTGTTGGGGCAACCAAGCCCGCGCCGAGCACCACCTCTTCACGCTGAGCCGTCTCGGCAACCTCGAGCGATCTAAGCCGGGCTTAGTGCAGCGCTACATCGTCAGCTCCGCACCGCGCGCGCCGCGCGTCACCGACCTCGAAGACGAAGACGTCATCGGCAAAGGCAGCATCGCCGCCGCGTGGAAACGTCAGATCCTCGCCGTCCGCACCGGCCAGCCCTTCCGTTCCGAAGAGCTCACCTACAGCCCCGGTGGGCTCATGCACTGCCTGCCTGAGAACTACCCGCTCTTCTTCTTGGACTACGAAGGCACGCGCTGTGCCCTGCCCTCCGCGCCGGGCGCGCGTCCGTATGGACAGGTCGCCTTCCAATGGAGTTGCCACGTCATCGACCGACCCGGTGCGGCGTTACGGCACACCGAGTGGCTCGATACGGAAACCGAGAACCCCACCGTCGGCTTCCTCACCTCGCTCCGCAAGGCCCTCGGTGAGCAAGGCACCATTTACCACTGGGCTCCGTATGAAGTCAGCGTCACGCAAGAACTCGCCAACGAAATCCGCGGTGAGGCTAAGCATGCGGACCTCGTTGCTTGGGCGGACCGCACGTGGGGTAGCAAGGAAACCGGCAAGGCGGCGCGCCCGCTCGACCTCCTCACTATTTCGCGCGAGCATTTCTACGACCCCCTCATGAAGGGCAGCCACTCCATCAAGCAAGTCCTCCCGGCCGTCTGGAAAAGCCCCGACATCCGACTCCTCTTCCCACAGTACACCAAGGACCCCGCAGGCCAGCCTACGCAGAGCCCTTACGACGCCCTCCCGGCGCTCACCCTCCAGCAGCGCGATCAAAGTGCCTTACCCCTGCAGGACGCCGAAGCCCTGGACATCGTCAAGAACGGCACCGGCGCCATGCGTGCCTACGAGCACATCCGTTACGGCCTCGGGTCCCAGGACCCCGCCCTCCGCGCGGACCTCCGCGGCCAACTCCTCCGCTACTGCCAGCTCGACACCGCCGCCATGGTCATGATTTGGCGGTTCTGGCTAGCGTAAGGTAGGGACAGCAATAAAAGAGTATAGAGTTCAGAGTACAGAGTATAGAGTTCAGAGTACAGAGTACGGAGTACAGTGGCGGCTCCGCCGCGCCAACTTTCCGCTCCCCGGCCCCCCCTTTTCAACTGCCTTGGGTAGGGTCGCCACTGCGTGCCGTCGTTGGCGGACAGCGGTTAGTGTTTGGCGGATAGGGAATGGCTCTGCCTCGGGTAGGGGCAAGGCTCCGCCTTGACCTCCTAGACTTAACAAGGGCGCGGCGAAGCCACGCCCCTACCTTCCCTCCGTCCTCCGCACTCTGTACTCTGTAATCCGTACTCTGTACTCCGTACTCTGTAATCCGTACTCTGTAATCCTGCCATCAACCTTTGCACCTTTGCACAGGCCTCCGGCCGATTTGCACCTTTGCATTCACTGACTCCTCCCCTCCGTAATCTGTACTCTGTACTCGATCCTGCACTCTGTCCTCTGTTTCGGTATTCCCATTCCACCTTTGCACGTAAACTCAGTACCGATTAGAACGTAACCATGAGCGACAAAGACGACGAGTTCATGCAAAAAGTAGGTGCACGGATCAACCAAGTCGGCCCCTGCTGCAGTTGCCTCGTGACCGCCATCTTGGCCATTCTCGCCTTCATTTGGCTGGTGGGCAGGTAGGGACAGCACCACGTCTTGCCCTCCTTGCCTCGGGTAGGGACAGCACCACGTGCTGTCCTAGCTGCCTCTTGCGAGCTCTGCTCGCGGGTAGGGGTAAGGCTTCGCCTTGACCTCCTAGACTTAACAAGGGCGCGGCGCAGCCACGTCCCTACCTAGGACTCAAAGTATAATAAAAGCCGAGGTGCTTGCCCTTGAGTCAATAATCTAGCCGGCTAGTTTAGGTCAATGGCCACGGTCACCTACCCGCTCGTCTTTCGGAACAACCATCTGTACGTGCAGATTGATGGGGCGCTATGGGTCTACGACACGGGCGCCGATAGCTCCTTCGGCATTCGGCCAGTATCGCTTCTCGGTCCGGCTCAGGAGATTTCCGCCGACTACAGCGGATTCGCGGCGACAGACATCTCCGGGTTCCTCGGCGAGACGATTGTAGGCACTTAACCAAAACAATTTACTTTTACTAAAATGACAGAAATTATAGCCAATAGAAGTAATTACCTAAATAAACTAAAAGGTCCAGCAGCAAGTCCCAAGCCGCCGCTAAGAAGAGTGACTTACGTTATAGGCCTACTACTAATCGGATTGGGTTTTGTTCTCGGTCATTTCTTCTTCCCTAAAGAAGTGACTCGTACCGTCTTCATCGACAAGCGCGTAGAAGTCCCCGTCGAGCGAATCGTGGAACGACGCGTCGAGGTCCCGGTCGAAGTAATCAAGTATGTAGAGCGAACCGGCGAAAACAAACCGGGGGCCTTAGCCACCCAGGAGAAAAACGCTTACGAGAGCGCCAACCCCAAAGGCAACTTAACGAGAATCGCCGATGATTCAATTTCGGTCGGCAGAACACACGCCCAAAGGTTCATGGCGCAAAAGGCGAACGTCCGCAAAGGCATGAGCAAAGCGGAGGTCGAAGACACCTTAGGCGCACCCTCGGAAGTAGTGGAGGCAAACGGAAACCTTTATTGGTATTACTCTGACAAGGCGCGGCGGACCGGCGGGGTGATAGTCTTGAGGAGCGAAGGTCTTTTTTATCCTTACAAGGTCATCGAAGTCACTTGGTAGTTACAGGCCAATGGCAACGGAGAGACCTATGCAAACTATAGGCGGAAACTGTCCTTCGCTAGGCTTAGACAAACAGATTGTGCAAATCATGGAAGCGGGGCTTTAAATTACACATCGCAAATAAGTGCTACTCGCCTTGCACGTAAAGAGTCCTCACCGGAGGGCGTTCGAAGTGGGGCCCGTTCATGTCCTGCATCAAGGCAATCGGCTTATCGAAGAGGACTACTTGCATCATCTTGTGACCCTTGATCGTCGCAGGTACGCCATGATACTCGGACTGCACAAGGTAAACTTTATTACGCTTCTCCGCTTCCCCCGACAGAAAAGCATCTACCGCGAAGCTATAGCCCCGGAAAGCCTCACTAGCTTCAGCTTGGTCATAGAGCTCGTTCCAGACCCGCTCATGCAGGCCAGCATTGCTATCAGACTGCACCATGACATGCTTATCCTCAGACCCCTCGAAGCTCAGGATCAAAGCGGCATGGAAGGGGTTCTCCGACTTGAAGAGCACATTGCCGAGATTGCCTAAAGCCAACTCGACTGGGCCCAAGGGTACAAACTCCGGCTCGGGTCCTTTGACGCTCGCCACAGGTTTTCCGTCCACATCGTTGAGCAAGAACCAACCCTTTGGGCTCTCGACAGGTAACACTCGGCCTGGCATCCAAGTCTTGAACATGGGGTCGACCTTCGCCCCGCTGGCCTGGACTTCTTCTGCATCAAAGATCGGTACATAAAAGACCTGCGCCCGGTGCCTGCGTGATTCCGCGTAGACCACGAAACCTTGCTCTGGCTTACCGCTGGCCCGCTGACGCTTCAGATGTCCACCTTGGAGATCTTCGGAGTGTAGAAGGTAAGAAAAACCGTAGATATCAAGCTCTGGACCCAAGCTGCGCAGTTCATGCTGACAATTCGAAAGCGTGCCCTCAAACTCTCCGATCATCCCAGGCTGATCAAGCAGGAGCTTCCCGGTGGCGGAGCCGGCATAGAGGAAGTAATCCCGGAACATCGGGTCACCGTTGTTCAGGTAATAGGCCTGCTTGAAGGCCGTGATCTCGACGAAGATCTCCAAGGTGGACATCTCCACAGGCTCAAAGAAGCCCTCTTCACCGGCCCGGCTTTCGTAAGGGATGAAGCTCATAGTTAGGATTAGTTCAGTGCGACTCCAGGTAGAGTTTTAGCCAGGCACGCGCGCCGGCTTCGTCGGAAAACGCGCCGTCGGTCTGAGCTTCGGATGCGGCCTTTAGGATCACGTTGAAGTGAGGGCCTGGGCGCATGCCTACCTCGATGAGGTGGCGTCCCTTCAAGATGTCTGGCACGAAACCTTGTACGACGTTCAACGTCTGGGCGCGCTCGAGTAACCAGACGCCATGCGGGGTCTCGTCGCCCGGCCACAGCGGCGGGCGGCCCTGGCGATCAGCCAAGTCGACGCGCAGCAGCCGATCGATGCGACCGACCTTCTTGGCCAAACGGCGGATAGCAGGATCACCCGACTGGGCACGGTGCAGCGCAGATGGCTTGTCGTGGTTGGCGACATGCGGGACGACCTCTTCGATCAGGCTGGTTTCCTTGGTCAAACGACCCAGGAAGGCCTCAGCGATAGGCACGCCCTGCTCTTCGTGGCCATAGGCATGCCAGCGGCCATCCGCAGCCTTCTCCGTGGTGATGGCCTTGCCCATGTCGTGGCAGAGCACGGCGAAGCCGACGACCAAGTCCTCGCGCGGGTCACCGACGCGGCGAAGCGCAAAAGCGTCCATGCAGTGGCAGGTGTGGGTCCAGACGCATCCTTCCGGGTGCCAGTGTGGGTCCTGGGGGACATCGACGAGGTTCGCCAACTCCGGAAAGAAGCGCAGCCAACCACAATCGCGCAGGAACTTCAGGCCCAACGAAGGCTTCTTACCCTTCAAGACCAGTTTGGACCATTCCTCGAAGAGGCGTTCGGCCGGTAAGTCATGCGGGTGCAGCTGCGCGCACAGTGCCACAGTCTCGGGTGCCACCGTGAATTCAAAACGCGCGGCGAACTGCATCGCGCGCAGGACGCGCAAAGGATCCTCGGCGAACTTGTCGGAAACATGCCGGATGACCCCGGCACACAGGTCCGCTTCGCCGTTATAGTCGTCCAACAGCTCGCTGGTCACGGGATCCCAGCCGAGGGCGTTGAAGGTGAAGTCGCGGCGCGCCGCGGCTTCCTTCGGCGACAATGTCGAGTCAGGAAAGACCTCGAAATCCTTATGCCCTGCCCCGACGCGGTTTTCGCGACGCGGCACCGACACATCGACCGGGAGATCCTTCACCTTGATGACGCCAAAGGAAGCCCCCACCGAGATGATCTCAAAACGGGCCGACAGTGCGGCCTGGATTTGGGCCACGCTCAGGTCAAAGACCTCGATGTCGAAGTCCTTGGACTCGGCGCCCAGCAAGGCATCGCGGACGCACCCGCCCATGAAGAACGGACGCCCCCCGGCAGCGCGCAGCAAGCCCACCACCTCATTTACCGGGGCGAGAGCTCCCTCAAACTTCAGTAAGCCGGGACGTATGTTCTTAGATGCATTCATAGTATTTTATGGCCACTAAGGCCAATTTCCTAAACCCAATAACCAAGACACCAAACTGTCAACAGTTAATAATGCTGACAGTTGTTAGGCCATTCTGCATACCACTATCTATCCAAACGCAGCCGATACTAAAGAAAACCTAGGGTCCACTCGAACCAACACCCCCCATTCCGCCAAACTAAGATAAACTACGCCTCTACTATTACCCAGCTCCATCACAATCTGCGCGAATCACTAAACAAGGGAAGAAACGTGCCGAGATGACACCCAGTGAAGAATTATTTAATATTCAGGGGATGCCACTTGAACCGTGATAACAGGACACATAAAAGACTACCACCCCAATGCCCAAAGTCATTCCATACATAGTTGCAACAGGCGTTATGGCAGCTTTTGCCGTCTATCTTGGTAATGTTCAAGGAGACTGGAAGCTGGGCGTTCTCCTCTTTGCTAGCGTCTTTGCCATTCTACTGGTCGCTTTTTTGGAAGATCAAAAGAGTTCCCCCTCAATCCGGACGCCGGTCGTGCCGAAGGACCAAACTCGTTTGCAGCTAGATGATTTGCGTGTGGATGTGCAGGCTGTTTCTGCCGCGATGCGCCTCTTAAGTGAGCAAAAGCCCGCAGCACAGCCACCCGCCGCAGAAGACCTAAAAGGGGCGGTCAGTACCTTAGCCCAGGAACTGGGCGTGCGGGAGAAGGAAAGCCAGCGCATGCTGGATCTACTTATCCAAAAGGACCATAAAAGAATTCTCGCACGTCTGGCTTCCATTCGGGAGACGGCGGAGTTTACGCGACGCATCGCTGCGAATGGTAAACTCGACGAGAAAGAGGCGCTTAACCAGCTAACGTTGGAGATTGAGGATGCCTTCAATGACTTAGGACTGGAAATCCTGCAAGTCGCTACGGGGACTAAAATCAGTGATTTGCCGGCGGCAGGTTTTACCGTCGTCAGTGCGGAAGAAGCTTCGGATCCTACCCTCGCTGGCACAGTCAAAGAGTCGCTCTGCGACGCCATTTACATCACGGACGGCGAAGGCCGCAGGGCCTTCATAGCCCCCGCCAAGCTCAAACTTTATAAACTCTGAACTATGCTTAACTGGATTATGTCAGTCGTCTGTGCCGCCGTACTCGCGGCACTGGGCAAAGTGTTCGGCCTACCCACAGAGTGGAACCTTATTGCGGGCTTCGTTATCTGGCTGTTGCTCGGTTTGGCAATGAGTTCCGCGGGCGACTTTGCTCGTGACGTGAGCGAACCAGAAGAGGACTCGCGGCCAGTGGCGGAAACCACTACGATGGCTGAGCCCGCCGAAGTCTCGACCCAGGCGTTACACGTAGCCGTGGCTGAGTTATCGAATCAGTTAAGACAAAAAGAAAAAGAAGCCGCCCACCTACATAATCAGTTAAGCGAACGGGAGTTTCGCCGCAGCCTTTCTCGGCTGGCTTCGATTTCAGAGACCCTATATTTTACGCTCAAGCTCCGCACCGACGGTAAGCTGACCGACGAACAAGCCCTCGAACAACTACGGATGGAGATTGAATCAGCCATCAGCGACCTTGGACTCGAAATAAGCTCCATTATCCCTGGCGCCGCCGTGAGCGAATTACCCGCGGGTAGCTTCGTCGTCGTCAAGGCCGAGGAAAATCCACCCGCTGGCAAAGCCGGGACGGTCAAGGAAGTCATCTCCTACGGCTTTTATGCCAAAGACGAAAACGGCAAACCCCATTTCATCTCACCCTCAAAAATCACCGTCTACAAACTCTAACTATGGCTAATATCATCGGCATCGATCTCGGCACCTCAACTACTTTGCTCGCCCACCTGAGCAACTCGGGCGAGTCCATAATCTACAAGAATAAGGACAACGAGCTCCTCACCCACTCGGCCGTATGGTTTGAAGGTGAACGCTCCGTCATCGTCGGCACCGAAGCCAAGAAGATGTTTGGCGTCGCAAAGGACGACGAGATCTTCATCGAATTCAAGCGCGATATGGGCGACGCCACCGTGGTGCACAAGATTCACGGCAAGGAATGGCATCCTCGGGATTTCAGCTCTCTCGTCCTCCGCCAGGTCCGCGAACACTTCGAGGCCAACAACGGACCGATCGACGCAGTGGTCATCACGATTCCCGCTAACTTCTCAGATGAAGCCCGGGTCAACACAATCAATGCCGCCAAGGAAGCCGGCTTCAACCTGGGAAATGACGCGCTCGTCAATGAGCCCACTGCCGCAGCGATTTACTATGCAAGCAGCTCCCCCACGAAACTCAAAGGTAAATACCTAATCTACGATTTCGGCGGAGGTACATTTGACGCCACCATCCTCGACGTCGATGGTGATGACATCAAAGTGCTGACCAGCATGGGCGTCCAGCGTCTCGGTGGCAAGGATATCGACGAGAAGCTAATCGGGCTTATCGGCCAGAAATACACGAAGCTCATCGGTGGCGAATTCAAGGGCAAGGAGACAATGAGCGAAATCCAGCTCACGCGCTGGGAGGTGGAGCAGGCCAAGCTGACCCTCTCCTCCCGCGAACGCGTGTCGGTCGCCATGAAGACGCAGGACCGCGGCATCGTCCGTGCCGAGATCACGCGCAACGAATTCAACGAAGCCATCTCCACGCTGATCACCCAAGCCGAGCTGGCCGTCGACACGGCGCTCGACAACGCCAAACTTGAGGCCAAGGACTTGGCCGGCGTCTTCCTCGCCGGGGGCTCCACCCTCGTCCCCGCCGTCGCTCAAAGCGTGGAACGGCACCTGGGCATCAAGCCCATCAGCCGGGATCCCGTCGGCTCCGTCGCCCTCGGCGCCTGCATGTACGCCGCGATCCGCAACAAAGCCAAACTCTCCGGAGCCCAGACGGTCGCCATCGGCGCAAAGAAGGTGCAGGACGTCACCCCGCACTTCTTCGGCACGACCTACCGCGACCGGGCTTCCGGCAAACTAATGGTCGATACCATCATCGCCAAAGACCTCCCCTTACCGTGTACCGAAAGTAAGAGTTTCTCACGCGGCTTGCATCAGGGTGAAAGCATTAAGATACAGATTACCCAATCAGGCTCCGAGCAGTCGGACCCGGACTTCGTCGACATCATCTGGACGGACCATCTAAAGGAACTTCCTATCGTCAAGGAGGACACCGAGATCAAGGTCAGCTACACCTACGACACTAACGGCGTCATGCAGTGCACGATCCTGGACGTCCTCTCCGGCAAGTCCCTGAGCGCGACCCTCGATAAAAAAGGTCTGTCCGCAGGCAAGAAGCCTGCCGACGGCGTCAACATCAAGGACTACACCCTCGAATAAGCCGACATGGAATTCGTCTGCGGCTTTTTCATGCTCATGGGCATCATCGGAGCGATCAAAGGCCTGTTCGCGGGCGACTCCTCCTCCTCCTCCTCCTCCTCCGGCGGTGGCTACGGCGGCGGACGAGGCGGGCCGAACATGGGGCAATTCGAGATCCGGGCGTCGCAGGTCATGCGAGGCACCAACAAGGACCTGCGGGCGATAGCCATCGAAGGGCGAGGGTTGCTTCCGGTAAGCCGGAGGATGGAAATCCAGTTCGTGACCTGGGCGGAGGACATCACCGACGACTCCTCTGGCGAACCGATCTTCTGTAGTCTTTCCAATTTCCAACATCACGAACACCCGACCTATCAGAACGTCCAGGACGCCGGTGACCTTGCGCCGAACCAAGGCTTCACCGGGTGGGTCGAACTCGGCGTGGCGCCCCTCGACGCGCTCACCTTCCCCCGGAGCGGCGCCCGCAACATCCGCTTCTACTGCTACATGGCTGAGAAGACTTCGCCTAACCTGCGAAAGAGCCTGGTCGGAGACAGCTGCAACTTGCGCCTCACCGTTGATGAGACCGGCTACAAGGAATGGAAGGAAAAGCGTGTCGAAGCCCTCACGCTTTCCCTCAGGCTAGGCATCGCCATGGCGCACGCCGACGGCGAATTCGCCCGCAGCGAAGCCGCCGCCATCAAGAACTGGCTCAAAGAACGCGTCGAGCTGCTGGATGACTCGGAGCAAGCCTCCGCCAAGGCCAAGCTCAACGCCGCTATGACGGCCGCCGTGACGGAAGCCGGCGCCCGCACCCTCAACGTAACCTCCGTCACGGCCACCCTCCGTGCGTCCAAGGTCAGCAACGCGCCTTACGACGCCTTGGAGCTCTGCACGATCATCATGGCTGCCGACGGCGTCATCGAACCCGCGGAGATGCGCCTACTTCGCAAGATCGGCGAACAACTGGGCATCCCCTCTCAGGATATCCAAGGCTTGACGGATAAGCACACGCCCGAAGCCACCACTACCAGTAACGACGGCGAACTCAGCGACGAATTGCTAGTCGGTCTGGATCCGAAGCTCCCCCCGGCCGACGCTAAGCGCAAGCTCCGGGAGATCTTCGCCCGCTATAACAGCATGCTGACGACTGAACGCGACGCCTTCAAGCGTCAGCGCTACCAGGACTGTATCGACGCCGTCGCCCGCCTTCGTAAGAAATATGGATGACGCCTCAGTCAAGGTGAAGCTCTGCCGCGAGCGCCTTACCCCCTGCCTTTTCCGCGTCCCGCCCAGCAGCCTCAGCAAAGAGCTGGCCGTCACGGCTTCTCCGCGCGACGGCTCATACTCCTCGCACATGCTGCGGGTGACCGCCGAGCTCACCCCCACGATGGAGGACGCGGTGCAGCTCGCCTGCCATAATCTGGACTTCCCTCGCGAGATCCTAGACGTCTACGTCCGGCCAAAGAGCGAGAACAACGCCTTCAGCAGCCTCGACGGTGGTCGCGCCAAACTCATCTTCAACTCCTATCTCGTCGAGATCTCCGATCGGGATGAACTGGCCTACGTCGTCGGCCATGAGCTCGGCCATTACCTCTTCCCGGAAGCCAACGTCCGCCAGCTGACCCCCAACCTAGAAGGCTGCATGGTCTCGCGTTACAGCGAATTCACCATGGACCGAATCGGTCTGATTGCCTGCCGTAGCGTCGACAAGATGGTCTCAGCCGAATTAAAGAGCTTGAGCGGACTTTCCAACAAGCACCTGCGCATGGATGCGACGGCGGTCGTCGCGCAATGGCGCGAAGCCTCCAAGGCAACGGACACCACCACGATGTGGCTCCAAGCGACCCACCCACCGACCGGCATGCGTGCGAAGGCGCTTATCCAGTTCTATGGCTCCGACGCCTACCGTACCGCCATCGGTCAGAGCGGCGGCGAACCCATCGCCCAGGTCAACGCCTCGCTCGGATCCGAACTCGATCGGCTTCTCGATAATCATGCCAACCAGCTGATCGCCGAGAAACTGAATAAGCTGAGCGGCTGGCTCTGCGCCTTCGTCGCCTCTCGCGGCATCAAGCTCCGCCTCGCCAACCTTCGCCACGGGCTCTGCGCCGCGCCAGAAGAGATCATCAAGCGCTGCCTGAGCATCGTTATCGAAGAGACGCCACCACCCGATCGCGAGCGAATCAGCAACGAGAAGCTACTTTTCGCCCTGCAGGAAGCGTGCGAACTCGCACCGGGGCACACGCGCGTCTACTTGCAGTCTGTGGCTGGCACTAGCGATGAGATCAAGCCGCTGCTTAAGCAGTTAGACGGCCTCAGCCGGCAGCAAGGCATCGTGATCGTCCCGCCCAAGATCTGAGGGGAAAAGACGCGTCTAAGGGGTTGCACTGCAAAGGTAAAGCCTGACACCGTATTCGGTGCCATGTCAGTCATTCATGTATAATCGGCAGAGGTAGACCAAGCACGAGATGACCGCCAAAATAAAAAGGTGAAATCGAGGGTGAAGCCTTGACCCGTAACGGGATGCTTCTGCAGGTATCTTCCTGCGCTAATCTTATTAAAATCTACCCATCGACTTGCCACGCAGCCAATTCAGCAAAGAACTTCTTGTGCCTTGATTCGGTGCAGGCGACCTTGAACCAACGCTGACGAGGGGCCGAAGGCGACAAATCGTCGTACCAGGCGGCTACGGTCGGTATCAGCGGGTGCGGAGCCCGCCAAAGTTCTAGACCTTTATGGCCCGTCTCGGCTTCGGCCCATGTCGCGAAAGCCTGGGTCTCTTCCCGCAGGAAACCCAACAAGGGTCCGGAGAGGTCATCCGGACCGCCGAAGCCTACATCGTAGTCGTACAGATAGGCGCCCGCGAGCTGCTTGGAGAAGGCGGCGACATCTGTGTTCTCTCGGCGAAAGCCGGCACGGAAAGAATAACGGTCGGGCCAGGTGGCCAGCATCGTCTCGCGCACGATCGCGAAATACGTCCACGCTAACATGACCCTGAACTGGCTTTCTACGTCGCCTCTCTGCATCGCCGTGGTGATGCGTCGGCGCGTCGAAA
>Ga0214919_10007414_pt1 | contig 14793 bp, 13 predicted proteins | sample LL1503_MetaG_FD_177994 | JGI IMG/M metagenome (GOLD analysis project Ga0214919, IMG submission 177994) | Freshwater microbial communities from Lake Lanier, Atlanta, Georgia, United States - LL-1503 | ecosystem: Environmental > Aquatic > Freshwater > Lake | place: USA: Georgia | collected... | reverse complement strand
CCGCAAGGCGTGCATCTGTGCGTGATCGACTTGCATCCTGTCCTTGCACCAGCAATGCGTTGAGCTCCTGCGACGCGAGTTGGGCAAGGCTACTGATGGCATGGCCCCGCTCCGTGAGCCGTTTAAGCAAGGTGGCCCTAAGGACGTCGTCATCGGTATACAGACGGTGCTGGCCTTGGGACTTTTGCGGGACGAAGGTGCCGTATCGCAGCTCCCAGATCCGCAGGGTTGGGCTGGGCACACCACTCAAGGCAGAGACTGCGCCGATCTTGTGCACTGCGCCACCTGAGTTTGCTTTGTTGTTCATAAATTGAGTAGAAATTGTATAGATTAAAGAGAATATTTTGCCAGATTGTATAGAAAAATAGTGTTCAGTGGTAAATTTGTAGTGTCGTAATTTACTCAAAAGCCATGTTTCTAAGCCTTCACGCAACGCAGGGACTCAATGCCATTGGGGTCATTGCGGCTTCTTCGCGGCAAAAGCCGGTGCCCACGACCAGGCTGGCCAGGCACATCGGGCTGTGCTTATCCAGTACGGAGATCATCGTCAAGCAACTCAAGAACGGCGGCCTGATTTGCTCCCACCGCGGCCCCGGCGGTGGGTACCAGCTTCAGCAGCCTGTCAAGGACTTATCGGTTTGGGATGTGGTTTCGTGCTTCAAAGACAACGACCCACCTGCCAAGGCGGGCCAGGGCAGCCCGGAGAGCGAGGCTGCATTGGCTCTTGCGATCGAGTTGCAAGAAGCGGTTTGCCAGCACCTACAGGCTTACCCCTTGACCGACGTACTGGCACAACTGCCACCAGTTGAGCCCGACAACATTGACTCGCGCTCCATGCATACGGCCTTTCATCTGAAGCCCTTGAACCAGCCTGGCCCACCTCTGGCTCCAAGTTGGGTGTTTGATTTGGCGAAGTTCAACCATGCAGCGCATGCTTGAAAGAGCCATTTGACAATTATTTATGAAGCATGATTGAAAGTTGCCCGCTTTTCGCCACGGGCCAGTACAAGGCGCTGGTAATAGGCTCGAGCGGGGCGATTGGCGGTGCTTTTGCACAAGCGTTTCTTACGGATCCTCAATGCACCCATGTGGAACTTATCTCCCGAGCTTCTCACAGTGACTTTGATCTTGCAAATCACGAGTCCATAAGTATCCAGGCAAGTTTGTCCAGTGCCAAGGGCCCCTATCAAATAATCATCGATGCAACCGGCGCGATCGCTATTAACGGAGTAGGCCCCGAGAAAGCGCTTAACAGCCTTCATCCGGATCATTTAACGCAAGCCTTTTTGATCAATACAATTGGTCCGTCCATGGTATTGCGTTACTTTTCCCCCTTATTGGCAAAGGGCTCGTCGGTATACGCGAAGCTGTCTGCCCGCGTTGGCAGCATCACGGACAACAAAAAAGGCGGTTGGTACGGCTACCGAAGTTCAAAGGCTGCTTTGAATATGATTTTGCAAACTGCCGCCATAGAACTGCAGCGTAAAAATCCAGATCTGCGCGTGGTAGCCCTACAACCTGGGACGGTACAGTCCAGACTCTCCCAACCATTTTTGAATTCTTCCGTTAACGTTATTGAGCCACAGGTGTCCGTAGATGGAATGCTTCATGCGTTGAAAGAATTGCCGCCCAAATCAGGAGCCTATTTCCTGGACTACAAAGGGATTGAAATCCCTTGGTGAAGATGTCAAACTAGCCGTTTCAGCTTACCGAGAAGGCCACGTCTTTTCCCCTCATTTTTTGTAACCAAATGAAATCCAGCTTTAAAGGCAACAAACAGGCATTGCCAAGCAAGCTCTGTGAAGTTTGCCGCCGCAGCATGACCTGGCGCAAAGCCTGGGCAAAGAACTGGGATTCGGTACTGTATTGCTCAGACGCATGTCGCGACAGAAAGAATTCTGTTGTCCATAAGACACCACATGGTTGAGCCCCTCAGCCCCTCGCCGGTGCTGCCCACCAAGGTTCGACATCTGGTCATTGTTCTGGGCGATCAGCTGAACCTTGAATCTTCCGCTTTGCGGGGCTTTGACGCAAAAAAAGACGTGGTCTGGATGGCGGAGGTGGCCGAGGAGTCCACCCATGTCTGGTCGGCCAAGCAGCGCATTGCGGTATTTTTAAGTGCCATGCGCCACTTTGCAGAATCCTTGCGCGAGCTGGGCCTGCCCTTGGACTACACACGATTAGACGAGCCTGGTAACGCAGGCACATTGGCCCTGGAACTCAGTAAGGCGATTACCCTACTTCAACCTAAAGCACTGGTAATGAGTGCCCCAGGTGATTGGCGGGTGCTGCAAAGCCTTCGCGCTGTGTCAAAGGCGCATGCATTGACGTTGGACCTGCGAGATGACACTCATTTCTTCAGCACGGTACGCGAATTCGCTAGCTACGCCCAAGGCAAAAAACAAGTGCGGCTCGAATACTGGTACCGCGAACTGCGGCGCAAGCACGACATTTTGATGGAGGGCAAAGCGCCGGTGGGTGGGCAATGGAACTTCGATGCTGATAACCGCGAAGCCTTTCGCAAAGCAGGCCCGCAAAACGTCCCTCCTCCTAGCCGATTTGCGCTGGACGGCATCACCCAAGAGGTTATTGCGCTCGTCGAAACACGCTTTACCAACCACCCCGGTAGCGTGTTCAGCTTCGCTTGGCCTGTGACACGCACACAAGCGTTGGTAGCCTTACATACGTTCATCTCTCAACGTCTGCCACTCTTCGGGAAGTATGAAGATGCGATGTGGGCGGGTGAGGCTTGGCTTTACCATTCACACCTGAGTTGCGCCCTCAACCTCAAGTTGTTAAACCCACGCGAAGTAGTGCAGGCCGCCGTTAATGCCTACAGTAATGGGCATGCGCCACTGGCGGCTGTAGAGGGCTTTGTTCGGCAGATTTTGGGGTGGCGCGAATATGTACGCGGCATTTATTGGCTCCACATGCCAGACTACCTAGAACGCAATGCGCTGAACGCACAAGCCGCCCTGCCCGACTGGTACTGGACGGGAAAGACCGATATGGCGTGCCTTGAAGACGCGATTACGCAAACGCTGGAGCATGGCTATGCCCACCACATCCAACGGCTGATGGTGACCGGCTTGTATGCCCTATTGCTCGGAGTCAAACCGCAGGCAGTGCACGCGTGGTACCTTAGCGTTTATGTGGATGCGGTAGAGTGGGTGGAATTACCCAATACCCTGGGCATGAGTCAGTTTGGCGACGGCGGCCTGATGGCCAGCAAGCCCTATGTCGCTAGCGGCAAATACATTCAACGTATGAGCAACCACTGCGCGGCTTGCAAGTACGATCCCGCCCAGTCGACAGGCCCGCGGGCCTGCCCATTCACCACCTTATATTGGGATTTTTTAATGCGCCATGAGGACCACCTAAAGCAAAACCCACGCATGGCCATGCAACTGAAGAACCTGGGGCGCCTCGATGCTGCCGCGCGGCAAAGCATTGCAGCCCATGCCACTGCCCACCGCAAAGCCCAGCTTTAGGCCTTGGGCCGACTATTGTGAAAATACCCGTAACTCGGAAAAGGTACGATATGCCAAACTTTCTAATTAGCTCAATCAATGTGAAATCCGGCTTGCTGCGCTATGCGACCACATTCTTAGCACTTATCTTTTTATCCCAAAATACCATGGCCATTGAAGAACCCAGCTTTAAAGTTATAGCCAAGTCCGGGACTTTTGAGCTACGGCAATACGCTCCCATGTTAGTGGCGGAAACTATGGTTGATGGCGATATGGATGATGCCGCAAGCACAGGGTTCAGGAGGATCGCCGACTACATATTCGGTAACAACCAAGTGCAGGCAGGCACAAGCTCCACCAAGATTGCCATGACCGCGCCGGTCACTATGGAGCCTCAATCCCAAAAAATTGCAATGACTGCACCGGTTGCGCTCGTACCCACCGAAAACATGGGGGATTCCAAGCAGTGGCGGGTTCACTTCGTGATGCCTAGCCAGTACAACCTGAACACCATCCCTAAGCCTAAGAATCCGGATGTGAAGCTACGGGAGATTCCTGGGAAGCTTTTTGCAGTCAACAGCTTTACCGGCTTTAACACCCAATCACGCATCCAAGCCAAAGCCGACGAACTCGTCGTCTGGATTGGGCAAAAGAATTTGAAAGCGCTTGGCCAGACGCAACTCGCGCGCTACGACCCGCCATGGACGCTGCCCATGTTCAGGCGCAACGAGGTGATGGTAGAGGTCGAGGACGTCAAATAAAAAACTAATAATGGTCGCCTGGATTCGTCTGCGTTTTTTTCTATTGCGCAATCCAGATATGCCCACTGACCTCTTCGGTTTCATATACCTTTAGCGGTGATCGTTTCCAGCCTTTGATAAGGTCTTCCAGCACCTTTAGCGTACCCTCGCGCACCGACCCTACCCAACGCCGCAGCTCTCCCGTGGTGACGCAAAAATCACCGTTATGGAGAGGGCGCCTCCACAAGCATGAAAGCGATCGATGCCGTTGCGAAGCGACACTGTAAGAATCGCTTCCTGTTCAGAAATCTCAAAATCGCACTTGTCGGTGGAACAGCTTATCAGGAGCAATGGGCGGTGCTTCAACGTGGCATCAAGCTATATAAAAAGCCTAATCAGACGCTATTGCTACGATTCACAAGAAACCAAGTATTGATTGCGCCCTTACCTGCAATATCTTTATAACCCATGTTTTGTGTAATGAAACTCTGTCCAAGTCTTATCTGAGTTGAATCGGTAATTTGTATTTTCCCCGGAACACCTTGAGACTCCATCCGACTGGCAGTATTCACAACATCACCCCAAATATCGTATAAAAATTTTCGCACTCCGATCACGCCGGCGACTACAGAGCCACTATTCATACCAACTCTAATTTCAAATTTGTAGTCATTCTTTTGATTGAATCGCTCCATGGCTTCGAGCATATCAAATGCTGCATGTGCCGCCTGTTCCGCATGATTGTGCATTGGCAGGGGCAAGCCCGCTGCAGCCATATATGAATCACCAATTGTTTTAATTTTTTCAAGTCCACGGTGATCAGTAATATTGTCAAACTTCGTAAAAATTTCATTTAAAACATCGACCAATACTTTTGCACTCACTGTTTCTGCAAATTTAGTAAATCCAACAATATCTGCAAATAGAACTGTTACTTCTGGAAAAGTATCAGCAATTACTTTTGATAAGTTATCTGCTTGAAATTCAGGTTGCTGCTTCAAGCGTTTCACTATTACCTCTGGAAGAACATTATTCAACAAGCGCTCTGACACTCTTTGCTCGGCAACAACTTGCTCGAATAAACTCTTAGTTTGCAAATTAAGCAAGCGAACCTCGAGAAGATTTTGAACACGCACCAAGACTTCTGCGAGATTAAAGGGTTTGCTAATAAAGTCTCGCGCACCAGACTTTAATGCTCGCAACTTCTCCTCAGGTTGCGCCGTAATGACCAATACTGGCAGGTATCCACTAGTTTCAATTTCCCTAAGGCTTGCCATAACCTGAAACCCATCCATGATGGGCATATGTAGATCTAATAGTATTAAATCATAATTATTTTCTTTATGTAATTGATAAACTTCATGCGGATTCTGCGTAGATGCTATTGATGCATAACCTGCCCCGCGAAGTATTTTTTCCAGAAGCAATACGTTCGCAGACTGATCATCTACGATGAGTAGATTAGCCTTCAAAATATCAGAATCTTTGATCACTTTTGTTCTTGCGCAAACTCAAGCGCCAAATTCAGAGTGTCCATAAATTCTTTAACTTTAATAGGCTTTGTAAGGTACTGGAAGAATCCTGCCTGCATGCCTATCTCTATATCTCTAAGCATAGCATTGGCACTTAATGCAACCACTGGAATGCTGGTGGTAGCTGGGTCTTCTTTTAGAATTTGCAGTGCCTCTAAACCGCTGATACCTGGTAAGTTAATATCCATCAATATGACATCAGGCTTTACTGACCGGGCAAGGTCGACCCCTAAAGTGCCAGTTATTGCAGTGAACAACTCTATGTCCGATCGCATTGCAATGATTTGTTCTACTAACTTCATGTTTGCCGGGTTGTCTTCAATATAAAGAAGGGTATGATGACTCTTCCCAGTCTTGGGCAGTGGAGGCAGCGTAGTTATCAGCTCTGTCTTTCTAACGATTAGATCTGGCGCTGCCGTAGAACGTAACTCCACCCAAAAAACGCTTCCAACTCCAATGGTGCTCTCCACACCAAGTGTCCCATCCATTAATTCGGTAAGCTGTTTTGTAACAACAAGCCCAATACCTGTACCTGCGACACCCTTAGCCTCCTGGCCCAGGCGATTGAAAGGTTGAAAAAGTTGACTTATTTTTTCAGGCTCTAAACCATCACCAGTATCCCGAAAACTAATTCGAATGCGCCCATTATCAAGATCAGTGCAGGTAACGATCACACTCCCTTTGTCTTTGTTGTATTTAATTGCATTTGAAAGAAGATTGATAATAATTTGCTTCAAACGCGTCTAATCAGCCCAGACAAATCGCGGCTCGTCAGATTGGGGGAATGTCAAACGAATTCCATGCTGCAGCGCCTGCGCCTCCATCATTGCCTGGCATTCGTATAAAACATCGTCAAGTGGAACAGGCTCTAAGGACAAGAAAACCTTCCCAGACTCAATCACTGCGAGATCAAGAATTTCATTAATTAACTTAAGCAAATGCCAACCGGCCTGCAAAATTTGCTCAATGCTTTCCTTTTGGGAGCTTGTCGGGAGAGGTGTGGAAGATTCGATAAGTTGCGCAAAACCTAATATTGCATTTAGTGGGGAACGCAGCTCATGACTCATTCCTGACAAAAAATCAGATTTTGCTCTGTTGGCTTTTTCTGCATTTAATTTTGCATTTTCTAGCTCAACATTTGTTTCTTGTAAAGCCTGTTCAAACCGCTTGCGTTCCGTTACATCTCTGGCCGAAGCAAAAACTCCTTGCAAAGTTCTGTCACGGTCATAAAACGTTGTTGCGTTATAGGAGACATCGGTTCTTTTTCCATCCCGTGCACGGGCTGTTAATTCATAGTCAGTAACTTTCTTTTCGCTTAAAACTAGCTTAATTCCTGCCTCAGCCCTTTCTGGATCGGTAAAATGACCTTTAAAAGGCGCACCGATTAACTCATCACGCGTTGAGCCAGTCAATGCCTCCATTTGTTTATTGACATCGGTAATTATTCCGGACGGATCAGTTGTAATCAATGCATCAATATTTGATTCAATGAGGGAACGTGTGTAAAACTGCTGATCCCGAAGGCGTTGATCCAGTTTTTTCTGCTCAGCCTCGACTTGTTTGCGAGCAGTATTATCAGTTCCAATTAATAAATATCCGATAATTATATTATCCGCATCGCGTAGGGCTGTGACAGAGACTACGGCAGGAAAGCGACTGCCATCCTTGCGGATATAAGTTAATTCATAAATATCTTCAATTCCCCTTGATGCCTTGAAAACTAAAGCTTCAAAGCCGGGGGCAATAGTCGTCTTAAGCTCTTGGCTCAAGGCCTTCGCTCGCGCGATCACCTCGCGAGGGTCTGATATTTCAGCTGGCGTTATTTTATTGAGCACCTCTCCCGCAGTGAAGCCCAACATGCGTTCCGCGCCTACGTTGAAAATTTGAATAACACCTTTCGCATCAGTTGCGATACTAGAAAAATTTGCACTATTCAAGATGGCACTTTGCAAAGCTCCAGCTTTTAGCACGGCCTCTTCGCGCCGCACCTCTGTTACAACTTCTTTTGAAACTGATTCGGATTCTTTAATTATTTCTTTATCCATATGGTTCCTAAATGTTAAAACCACCTTGAATTTATTTTTGGAACCAAAAAGGCAGCAGCCTCATGTTACTGACTAAACCGACTTAAAAGTTATCAGTAGTGTCCCAACGTTTTTCAGAGGAGAGAGAGCTGTTGAGGCTCAAATTCCGAATGTTTGTCGGGGATGGTTGGTGTAAGTAGTTGATTTATTGGGATTATTTCAAACATGGTCAAGTTCAAGATTTGTAGGATTTCATGAAGACTATTGGGCAGATGCAATCGTTTCTTGGCAATGGCGATCAGCACGTAAGTGCAGACGGCGATCCAGATTTGCGTTTTGACCGCGTTCTCGTTGGTGCCATAAAACGTCTTGATGCGCAGGTGCTGCTTGATCCATTTGAAGAACAGTTCGACCTGCCAGCGCTGTCGATACAAGTCCGCTATCAACTCGGGTTTGAGCGCAAAGTTGTTGGTCAAAAAAGTTATTCGCTTTCCAGCGTCGTCCTTTACCACCACGCGTCGCAGTGTGGTGGGATAGTCTTTGCTGGAATAGAAAACTGTCAGTACGCCGGTTTGATCGCACACGATGTTCGAGTTTGCTCGGTCCACGGGGTTGGAGTAGCGCCTCTTGAACTTGGTATTGGACTTGGCACGGGTGACGAAGAAGGCGTTGGCCTGATGAATGACAAACAGTCGCTGGAAATCCAAGTACCCGCGATCGAGCAGGTAATACGCGCCAGGCTCGATGTGCAGCAGGTCCAAGGTGTTGACCTCGTGCGTCTTGCCGTCGCTGATGTGAATGAATGTGGGGATGGAGCCGCGCAAGTCCAAAAGGGTGTGCAGTTTGATAGCCGCTTTTTGGGCTCGAAACGGTGCCCATGGATAAACCGACAGGCACAGGTCTATCGTCGTGGCATCGAAGGCGTAGACGGTTGCATCCAAGTCGATCGCCATAGGGTCTTGGGAATACAGAGGGCGCGCCATGGCGATCAGGTGTTGCGCGAAGTCGGCGTAGATTTGCCAAGGCCGGGTCGCATTGGCGTTGGACAAGGTGTTGCGAGAAACGGTCTTGCAGCGCAAACCCATGTGATACAGCCGCTTGGCTTGCGCACGCAAATTGACCTCTATGTCGCGCAAAGACTCGCGGTAGGTCAACTGAGCAAAGGCCATGGTCAAGAACTGGTCCATGCAGGTGAAGTCCTGGACCTTGTGATCGCCTCGGTGAGTGGCCACACATCGGCGAAAAGTGCTCAGGGGCAGAAACGCCATAAGTTGAGAGAAAACAAGCTTGCCTTGGTTCATGGTGGCCCTTTGCGTGACGACGCAAAAGACCATAAGCCATGGAATCGAAGTTCAAATCGAGACCAGACAAAAATCGTGAAAAACCAAGGTAAATCATTAACTTACGAAGCCCTGATGTGAAAACGTTGGGACACTAGTGAAAAGTTATTTATTTTTAGCTCTCCAATCATCGCGGCCTCAAAAAGCAAGCAATGCCTCTCCCATGGTATTTATTCAATAATTGGCCTACCCAAGGCTAATCCACCATAAACGTGGATTTAGGTCTATGATCTTTGTACATCGCAACATTTACAGGTGACCATTTGTCAGAAGTCAATTCCAGCTTTGCTATTGACATTGAAAAGCTAAAGAATTTGGGCATTAATGACCCTCGTTCGGCAGTGGCACGCGACTTAATACGGTCAAAGTCACTTTCCAGTGATCAGCGCCTATTCCTTAGCCTTTTAGGATCCACCTTGCTTAGGACTGTGCGGTTTGAGCCAAAGAAAAAAATTATTTCGGCTGGAACTCTTGTCGAAGATGGGTATTTGATAGTCAGCGGAAGTCTAGTGGGTGTCGAAGGTGAGCAAATTTATCGCTTTGGACCCGGGGCGGTATTGGGACTGGCCGAAGGCATTATTTACCGGCCCAGCAAAATAAGCGTGGTCACCACGACTGCGGTGCAAGCGCGATTGATCCCTTTCCACAAAGCATACACGATCATTTCATTGCTGCCCAAAGAGATGCAGGGTATTTTACAAACCATCATCAAGCGAACATTGGCTGTATCGTAATGTTGGCAATAAGTAGAACTGATTTGCATCATGTCTGAATTCGATTCCCAAACTTATGCAGACGGTGAGACCATATTTTCTATTGGTGATCTGGCAGAGCACCTCTACGTCATTGAAAAAGGCACTGTCGATTTAATCAACGCCGATGCAAAGGTGTTTGCGTCGGCATACGCAAACCAATCTTTCGGAGAAGCAGCCATATTGCCAGGAGGCGTGCGGGCGGCTGGTGCGCGAGCAAATGGGGATGTGGATTGCCGACGCATTAGTGCCGCCGATGCTTCAGAGCTATTGCTGAGTCATTCCCCACTGTTGATTGTTATTTTGGAAGCTTTGCTTTTGCAACAAAGCATGAACAACGCGCTTCACCATCCCTAAGTGCCGTCTTTAATGATGACACCGCCCGCGAGCTATCTTGAACTATCGGGTGAGAATTGGAGCACTTGTCTTATTTCTTCCTATGCTTATTTGAGGTATTCATGGCAAACCCAATGGATGGGCTTGCCTAAGGCGGTGAAGGAGTGCGCCACTTTTTTAAAACTCATCACGATATCTGACGATTCGCAAGCACGTCTTATGCTTGATATGGCATTTATAGTCGCTCACCAAACAGAAACAGATAAAGGCCGTGTTAGTGAAACCCCAGAACCCCACTATCACAACCGCCTGCATTTCGCCGATTCGCTGACAACCATGACACTTCAGTGCAAATTAGAGGTGGAAAACGGGGCTGTACCTGATAGCGCATGGCAAGCGGCGCTCTTACTGATTGCGGTCTCCCACGATTTTCATCATCCCGGCCGGGTCAACCGGCATACTTCAGATATCGAATCGGCGTCAGTGAAGGCTTTGCTGCCATTGATGACTTCTGCGAATTTGAGCGAACTTTGGGTGGAGCGTATCCGCACCGTCATTCTGCGCTCGGACTTCACTTTGGTGCGAGAAAACCATGCGCGCGTAGCTGGGCTACCTTTTCAATGGAACACCGACTGGGCCACGGTACTTCTCAACGAAGCCGACATCATGGCGAGCGCCTCAACCGATTTTGGCCCGACACTTAGCCAGGCTTTATCAAAAGAATGGGAAGCGATTGGATTTGCCCCCCACGCTACCGTGGCTACCGAGACTGGCCGTCGAGAGTTTTTATCAAATATTCAGTTTTCCAGCTATTCGGCTCAGACACTGGCAGCCGGTATAAGGGCATTGGCCTGATCGCTACGATTTTCCACCCAAGGTGGCACCACCCTCGCCTACTTGGTTTTTCAATTGATTCCCTTTGAAAAAGTGCTAAAAACTATTTTTCCCATACCGCTGTAAAAAAAGTTTCATCAGGCGCGTCGGTCTAGTAAATCTGAAAGCTTTAAGCAACTAATGACTCTTATGCCGCTAACCGAACATTGTCAAAAGTTGCTTGCTGATGCAAATTCATCACTAAAACCACGCGCCGCGCTTCGGTGGCCGGCACCTCGTGGGTGAGGATTCCTGGAAACATTACCAGCATGTTGGATTTGGGTTGGACCGGGTACTTGCCTGAAAAAATAATTGGCGCGCTGTTTTCGTGGGCCTCCAAATAAATGGCACACGCAAAGTCTGAAGGGAAATGGTTGTGTGGCTGGGTATAGCTCGATTTTTCGTAAATGATCCCCCAGCATTCACTGATTACCATTTCGGGGATCGGCTTCTCCGATGAGGCGTTGAGTAACCTACCTGCCTCCTTGCCTACCTGTAAAACCACTTCGATCAATGGCATGAATTTAGGCGTCAGCAAATGACTTCGCCAAGGCGTCATATATTCGGCTTTCACGTTGGACAACGGCGAATCAGGATGCGTAACGCGCAATTCTTCAATGCCTTCGCGCGCGAGGCGAAGTGGTTCATGCATCGGACTTAGGTCACACACAAAAATCGGTAAATCAGCATCAGCTGAAAATTGGCTTAAGGCAATCATGTAAGTCGCCGCTTATTTGCTTGGTGTTACGCGTTCGGGATGTGTCGAGGCAATATGACCGCGTCATTACCATAGCGCCATGACCTTAAGTGGTCCACAACAATAGGCTAGTCCGCACTGAGGTTTCAAATATTGACGAATATCAATTTAAGTGTCTTAGCTTGACCAAAATACGCCAGCCATGCCATTCAAAGGGACTGCCTAGAAGCATTTTCCCAAGCGCTCTTACCCCAGGCGAACTAAATCTAGCGACTAGCCGCCCATCACCAACCACCTAGGCAGCGCAAGCCATTGCCATCGGAGGCCATCTAACCGCATAATTCGCCGGATTCCGGCACGTCCAATTTCGCTCTACCACTCAGGTTTAGTGCTTAAGCTAAGCGGTGGTAGCAGCCTATGCAGAATTCACATACTCGCCAAGGGCAAGGAGCAAAACATGCGCGACTATTTTGAAGCAATACAAAATTTCTCAGTAGCCGAACTGGAGAAATCAGTTCTCAATGGCTCTTTGTCCGCGGGCTTGAACGCCTGTGTTGAATGTTGTGACCGGTGGGCTGGCAATGGCGCAATCGCGCTGGAGTGGTACGGCACTTCGGATGCTCGCAAAACAATTAGCTTTTCACAAATGCACGAGGACAGCGCTCGCTTTGCCAACTATCTCACCAGCCAAGGTATTGGCCCTGGGGATGTCGTTGCAGGTCTCCTACCCCGCATTCCAGATCTATTTACTGTGGTACTCGGCACTTGGCGAATAGGTGCGATATATCAACCATTATTTACCGCATTCGGCCCAGCGGCGGTTGAAAGCCGCGTAACCGCGCAAGGTGGCAGTCAAGCAAAACTCATTGTCACAGATTTAAATAATCGTCCTAAGTTGGACGAAGTACCTAACTGTCCGCCTTCGCTAGTCGTTGGCGAAGCTTTTGCAAAGATCCTGGCTGAGCAAGCATCAGAATTTGCGCCGGTTTTTCTGAAAGGAACCGATCCTTTCATTATGCTTTTTACCTCGGGTACTACCGGCAAACCCAAGGGGGTGCGATATCCCTTGTCCTTGCTCCTACCAGTCGCCTCATATATGCGAGATGCAGTAGATCTGCAAAAGCAAGATTCCTACTGGAATGTGGCTGATCCCGGGTGGGCCTATGGAATGCTCTACGCCGTCCTGGGCCCACTGCTTCTGGGCCACACCACGACTTTTTACGAAGGTGGATTTACTGTTGAATCGACATTGCGCATCATGCAAGACCGCAACATTACGAATCTGGCAGCAGCGCCTACCGCGTACCGTATGCTGATGGCAGCTGGCGATGAAGCGATGGCTCCTATCGCACAAAATTTACGTGTGGCTTCAAGTGCAGGTGAGCCGCTCAATCCTGAAGTCATTCGGTGGGCGGAACGCGCATTGCACTGCCCACTGTGTGACCATTATGGTCAGACCGAAGTTGCCATGATGATCAATAACCACCATGCTTTGGGGCATCCCGTAAAGCCAGGTGCTGCCGGCCTACCGATGCCTGGGCTAAGTTTGGCAATACTCAACGATGATCTAATTGAACAGCCGCTCAACACACCAGGAGTATTAGCCGTCAATATTGCGCATTCTCCGCTGTATACATTCACAGGATACTGGGAGGCACCAAGTCCTAACGTGCGTGGCAACTGGTATGTCACCGGCGATACCATGATGCAGGATGATGATGGTTATTTCTTCTTTGTGGGCCGCAATGACGACATCATCACTTCCGCCGGCTATCGAATTGGCCCCTTCGATGTAGAAAGTGTCGTCATGGAGCATCCCGCAGTGGCTGAAGTGGCTGTTATTGGCAAGCCCGATCCAGTACGTACTGAAATCGTAAAAGCAGTCATTGTGCTGAAGGCAGGCATAGAAGGAACTGAAGACTTAAAGGCGGAGATACAGCAGTTGGTACGTCAACGCCTATCGACGCATGCCTATCCAAGAGAAATCGATTTCGTCTCGTCTCTACCCAAGACACCTAGCGGGAAGATACAGAGATTTATCTTGCGCGCGAATGATCAATAGCTCCATGTAACAACGTATTTACGGGAGAAACCAAGCCAAATGACATTCATGAAATACATTGAAATTTGCCGAATACCAAAGCTCGCTTTGAAGTGCTAGACCGAACCGGCGGTCTGCCCGTTACGCCGATCGTAGTGCGCAATACGCGCAGTCGCACTGTCGGGCCGCGTGAAACTATTCCCAGTCAAGGAAAAGGCAGCAGCAAAGTTTTCGAAGCCATGCAAGCAATCTTGGAACATCGCAAGAAACAAACCAGCTGATTTTGCGCATCAATAATTGGGATTGGATTGCCGCAGCAGGGGTATTTTTAATGTTCAGGCATCCAGCAGGTTACTGGGGCCAGAATAAACCGTATATAGATTGTCCCTATCCGTTGTTGACACCTTATCCGAAGTGGTGTAACTTGCGAATCAGTTGCAATTAAATACCGATAAGGTACTGATGTCCGAGCTAAAAGCATTTACTAGATGTTTGCTCCCTGATACGTATTTCTATTTCTATTTCTATTGCGATTCGATAGCCAATAGCGGACAGTTGCCCGCCTTCTTCCAATCAAACTGGCGCACTTGCGCCAATACGACAGTCCTATTTTGAACTCCTCAGATTTGACCATTCACGATACGCTTGGCGCGTTTTGCCGTCACAACGAAGTACGAATACAAGGTGCCCCCCATGGCATCTTGGCGGGAACTCGATTTGGCGTTAAAGATTTATACCATTTGAAGGGCTTTAAGACAGGCTTTGGTCATCCAGCTTGGCTTGATTCGCATCCCGCTGCAGAAGTCACCTCTACGGCCGTACTGCGCTTGCTTTCCGCTGGTGCCAGTGTTGTCGGTAAGACGCACTGTGATGAATTGTGCTTTAGCCTCAATGGCGTCAACAAGTATTACGGAACACCCCTCAATGTCAATGCACCAGGGTGCATACCAGGCGGCTCCTCCAGCGGGTCCGCCGCAGCGGTAGCGGG
>Ga0214919_10007413_pt1 | contig 14798 bp, 8 predicted proteins | sample LL1503_MetaG_FD_177994 | JGI IMG/M metagenome (GOLD analysis project Ga0214919, IMG submission 177994) | Freshwater microbial communities from Lake Lanier, Atlanta, Georgia, United States - LL-1503 | ecosystem: Environmental > Aquatic > Freshwater > Lake | place: USA: Georgia | collected 2015-03-15 | reverse complement strand
TCCAGCATCACCTCGCCACCGTCGATGGCCAAGGTGGTGCGGGAAACAACTTCAAGATCGCCCCGCAGCACCTCAAGGGTTGCCTCGATTGAGTCTAGGCGGCGGGCTGGGCGGCGGCGAATCACCAGCGCACTGGTTTCGAACGCGGCCGCCGGATCGACGCATTGGCGCTCGGGCTGCGGGCCAAGGGAAGCCGGGTGGAGCATCACCCCTTTATCGGTTCGGTCCCAGCGCTTGATAATGAGAAACTGGTTCGCGCCACTGACCGCGCACATATCGGCATTCGGCGCCATCCAGACATCGCGCTCGACAAAAACATTCTCCGTTTTGCAGGACGTGCCCAGACCAAATTCGAATCGCTGCCCACCGCGGGAAACGGTGGCCAGACACTCCAGCGGCATGCGCACATTGTTCAGGGTCGTCGGCGCCGGCCGCGACATGGTGAGGGGTTTCATCTTCGTGGTGTCGCTCCGCCAGCGAATCGCTGAACGGGCAAAGTCGCAGACGGCTGAAGTGGAATTAGAAATAGACATGATTCAATCAATCCCGGAATTGAAACGCGTAGAGGTCGGCATCCTTCAATTCGAAGCGCAGGCGAACCGGTCGACCGGCGATCGCGCGCACGTCGCTGCCTTTCGTCCAGGTCACCGGCCGCCCAATGGCGTCGCCGAAAATCTGGGGGCAGTCATCGAGGGCAAAACCGGGGAGCGGCTGGCCGTCCAAGTCCTGGATTTCGACCCGCACGCTGCCGGCGGCGGAGGTGGCGAAATTGAGTTCCAGGTGCCGGCCGCGAAAACTCACCGGTTTGGTGATCACTTCACCACCGCTCAGCGGCGCCTCCACGGAGACGAAGCCGTCCAGCCGCAGGGTGTAGCGACGCAGGATGCTGCTGTGTCCCGTCCAATAGCTCTCCGTCGTGTAAAGGGAAAGCTCGTTCGGGGCTCCGGCGAGCGCGGACTTGGTTTCCACGATGTGCCAGCTGGAAAAGAGATGGCCGTAGTTCCAGGTGCCTGCGCGTTCGGGGCCCGGTCGGATGAAGGCCTCGTTCCAACGCTTAAACCTCACGCCGTCGCGGCTGGCCATGAGGAGGGTTTCGCTCAAAGCGGTGCCATAGCGTTCGCTGGCCTTCGCGCGCATTTCCCGGTGCTCGAGCTCCGGCAGGGCCCGCATCGACGGAGACCACGCCTTCGCCTGCTCCGCACTCGCTGACTTCCGCGCATCATCGGCCGCCGCCTGACCGAGTTCCGGTTCGATGTAGCGGACGGGAAATCCCACCAGTAGATGCGGGGCCCGGTGGTAGGGTTTGACCTGATTCGTATAGAGATGCTCCGGCGGTGAATCTACGTAACTGAGATCCGCCTGGTTTTCCCAGTGCAGGAAATCTTTGGATGTCGCGGTGCGAATGGCCCGCACGCCAACATAGGGCGAGCCCGGGGTGCCTTTGGAAAAATACCGCCAATAAGCGCGATACTCACCGCGCACGCCGTCCCAGAACGCGAGGTTCTGGGAGTCAAACGAGCCATCGGTGATGACCGGTCGGGGACTCATGGGCGACCAATGGATGCCGTCCGGCGATTTGAACGCCAGCAAGCCTCGCGGTGTCGGGGAAAAGAGAAATGCCTTATAGCGGGCATCGGCGGCCGCATTGGGATTCTCGTCCTTGAAAACTGCGGGGCTGTTGGTCTCGACATTCACCCCGCCGACCTGCCCGCTGGGAATGACGATATTGTTGGCCTTCGAGCCCTTGAACTCGTGCAAACCGAGTTCCGGGCGCCTCCAGCGGATGCCATCGTCGCTTTCCGCATAGCACAAATACGTCGTATGGTCGTCGGTCTCGACCTTCGTCGGGGTCACGCTGATTTGCCAGGCTCGGTAGTACATGCGGTAGAGTTTACCGTCCTGGAAGATGCTATGGTAGGCGGTGGCACTGCCCTCCCATGGGGCATCATGCTCCATGACCGCCTCGCGGGGCACCGGCGCGTGCAAGCGCAGCTGGGCTTTCCCCTTCAACTGATCCACCAGCTGGCCGTCGACAAAAAGTTCGCGCCGGGAACCAATGTCGAGCACGGCGGCCGTGGGCGGAGTCGCACCTTGGACGGCCAAAGAAAAAAGTGAGAGCACGCCGGCCGCAAACGGCCCGAGGAGGTAGGTAAGTTTTGAAGATCGCATCTAGAGGTTTGGGTGAGAGTTTGTTCGATTCCGCTCCGGACGAGGTGCGGCCCGATTACGTGGAGCTAGCCCTATTCCTGAAATTGAAACGCATACAGATCGGCGTCCTTGAGCACGAAACGGAGCCGAACGGCTCTGCCGGCGAGCGAACTGACGTCGGTTCCTTTTTTCCAGGTTATGGGGCGCTCCACCGTGTCGCCGAAAGTTTCCTCGCAATCCGCGAGGGTGAAACCGGGCAGAGGCCGACCGTCTTCCGACTGGATTTCGACCTGGACTGAACCCACCGCCGAAGTCGCAAAATTCAGGGTGAGCCGGCTACCTTGGAAGCGGAACGGCTTTGTGAGCAACTCTCCGCCGGTGCGCGGCGCCTGCACCGAGACAAAGCCGTCGAGGCGCAGCGTGTGCCGGCGCAGCTCGTTGCTATTTCCCGTCCACATGCTCTCGATGCCGTAAAAAGAAAGCTCGTTCGGGGCCCCCGCATCGGCGGACTTGGTCTCCACTATGTACCAGGCCATAAAATTCTGTCCGTAGTTCCAGGTACCATTCCGCTCGATTCCCGGCGGAACGAACGCCTCATTCCAACGCTTGAAGTTGACGCCATCGCGGCTGGCCATGAGCACACCCTCGGTGAGGGCCGCGCCGTAGCGTTCGCTAGCGCCCGATCGCTGCTCCCGCTCCTTCAACTCTGGCAGCGCCCGCAGCGACGCAGACCAGAGACGGGTCTTCTCGGACCCCGCCTTGGCTCGGGCATCGTCGAGGCTCCCTCCTTTAAGCTCCCGCTCGACATAACGCGTGGGGATTCCGATCAGGAGGTGAGGCGCTCGGTGATAAGGCTTAACCTGATTCGTATAAAGGTGCTCCTCTGGCGAGTCGCTATAGCGAAGGTTTGCCATGGCTTCCCAGTGAATCAGGTCCTTTGACGTAGCCGTGCGAATCGACCGCACGCCGAGGTGCACTGTGGCGCCCTCGACCGGTTGGCCGTATCCCAGGACGGCCCCCGGCGTTGCGCGAGTAGTCAGAGCGCCGGCCGTCAGGGTCAAAGTCGCTTCCCGCGGATCGCGGGAAAAGTAGCGCCAATAGGCACGATATCCGCCCAGATTTGCGTCCCAAAATGCAAGATTCTGCGAATCGAATGCTCCGGCCGTGATGACCGCCTGCCGCGTTAGCAGAGACCAGCGAAGTCCGTCCGCCGATTTGAGCACGACCAGTCCCCTGGTGGGACTGCGGGAATGCAGCACCGCCTTGTAGCGCGCATCAGCCGGCGCCGCCGGATTCTCATCCTTAAACACCGCCGCCGCGCCGGCATCGACGTCCACCCCATCCATCGGCCCGCCCAACAGGACGATGTTATTGGCTTTCGAACCGTTGTACTCGATCAAGCCAAGCGAAGGGCGGCGCCAATGGATGCCGTCGTCGCTTTCTGCGTAGCAGAGTGGAACCGCCTTCAGGTAGCTCAAATGCTTCTTCGGGTCGGTCTCCTTCACGGGATCGACCTGCACGCCCTTATAGTACATGCGGTAAATATTTCCGTCCTTGAAAATATTGTGGTAGCCGCTGCCGCTGCCTTCCCACGGCGCGTCGAAGACGAATACCACCTCGCGAGGCGTGGGCTGATGCAGCCGCAGTTCGGCCTTGCCGGCTAGTCGCTCAATCATGAAGTCGTCGACGAACAACTCACGGCGTGATCCGATGTCGGGAATTGCGCCGGGTGATTGCGCCGGTTGTTGCGCTGACACCGAGACAAGGCCGGACAGGACCGCCGCGAGGGACAGGAGGATGGGGATGAGTTTCATGGATTTCATTGCTGGGGTTGGTAAAAATTCGAGATTTGGAGCGCCCGCCGGGTTTGGCGCGGGCTGTTGGCAAGGCTAATCCTTGAATTGAAAGGCGAAGAGGTCGGCGTCGCTCAGGACGAAGCGTAGACGCACGGTCTGGCCAGCGAGGGCCCTGACATCGCTCCCCTGCTTCCAACTAATGGCCCGCTCGATGGCGTCACCGAAGATCGGCCGGCAGTCATCCAGCGCGAAACCCGGCAGCGGCTGGCCGTTGGCGTCCTGGATTTCGACGCGCACGCTGCCCGCGGCAGAGGTGGAAAAATTGAGCGCCAGCTGCCGCCCGCGAAAACGGAGCGGCTTGCTGATCAGTTCGCCCCCACTCATCGGCGCTTGGGCCGAGACAAACCCGTCGAGCCGCAAGGTGTAGCGGCGCAGGGCGCTGCTATGGCCCGAATTTTCGCGCCCGCTCCAGTACGCCTCGCTGGCATAGAGCGAAAGCTCGTTCGGCGCTCCCGCGATGGCCGCCTTGGTCTCGAGAACCTGCCATCCGCTGTAAAGGTGCCCGTAGTTCCAACTGCCCGGCCGCTCGGGTCCTGGGCGCAGAAAAGCCTCGTTCCAGCGCTTGAACAAGACGCCGTCGCGACTGGCCATGAACAACGTCTCAGTCAAAGCGGTCCCGTAGCGCTCGCTCGATTTTGCGCGGTTCTCGCGATTCTCGAGCTCCGGCAGAGCTCGCATGGAGTCTGACCAGCCCCGCTCCACATACCGCACGGGAAAACCGATTAACAAATGCGGCGCCCGGAAATACGGGGAGATGTAATTTTCGTACAGCTCCTCTGGAGGAGAATCCACATACTTGAGATCGGCCCGGTTCTCCCAATGAATAAAATCCTTGGACGTCGCCGTGCGAATGGCGCGTCCGCCGTCCGCTTTTTCAAAATAGCGCCAATACGCGCGATACTCGCCCCGCGCCGCATCCCAGAACGCGCAGTTTTGCGCGTCGAACGCATTACGATTGCTGTCCGTGATCGCCGGCCCATCGCTCATGAGTGACCAAGCGAGACCATCCGGCGATTTGAGGGGCAGCATCCCGCCACCGTACTTGAGGTAGTGGATAAATGTCTTGTACCGCGCTTCCGGCTGGGCGTTCGGATTTTCATCTCGGAACACCGCCAGCGCCCCAGTTTCGGTCTGCACGCCGCCAATCTTCCCCTGCACAAAGACAATATTGTTTTGCTTGGATCCTTTGAACTCGTGCCGTCCGAGTTCCGGTCTGCGCCAATGGATGCCGTCGGTGCTTTCCGCGTAACAGGTGATTTGCGGGTTGTCGCCCGGCTCGACGCCCTGCGGCGTGACGGTGAGATTCCAAGCCCGGTAATACATGCGATACCGGTCACCATCCTTGAACACCGCATTGTAGGCCGTCGCGTTGCCTTCCCACGGTTGGTCAAAGACCATCACCACATCCTGCGGCACGGGATGATGCTGGCGAAGTTCCGCGCCGCCTTTCAGCTCCTGCACCAGGAAACTGTCGACGAACAGTTCGCGCCGGGATCCGATGTCGATCACCGCACTCGATGACAAGGGCGACGGCTGCGCTGCGATTTGGCCGCCGCAGACCAAACCGGCTGCGAGGGCGGGAAGGACAGAGAGAATTCTAGGCGAGCGCATTTTTTGACGGGTCGGCAGTGCTGCGGAAAATTCGATGGGCCGGCACTCTAATCCTTAAATTGAAACGCGAAGAGGTCGGCGTCGTTGAGGACGAAGCGCAGACGCACGGTCTGGCCGGCGAGAGCGCTCACGTCGCGACCCTTCGCCCAGGTCACGCTGCGCTCAATGGTATCACCGAAGATTGGCGGGCAGTCGTCCAGAGCGAAACCCGGCAGCGGCTGGCCGTTGGCGTCCTGTATTTCGACGCGCACGCTGCCCGCAGCGGAAGTCGAGAAGTTGAGGGCGAGACTCTGGCCGCGAAACCGCAGCGGTTTGGTAATCAGTTCCCCTCCGCTCATGGGAGCCTGAGCTGACACAAACCCGTCCAAACGGAGCGTGTAGCGCCGCAGCGTGCTGCTGTGATCCGTCCAGTAGCTTTCCACCGCATAAAGCGAGAGCTCGTTGGGGGCGCCTTCGAGGTCGGACTTCGTTTCGACCAGATGCCACCCAACATATTGGTTCCCGTAGTTCCAGGTACCTACCCGCTCGATCCCCGGAGGAAGAAAGGCCTCCTGCCAACGCTTGAAGCTCACGCCGTCGCGACTGGCCATGAGCACGGTTTCAGTCAGGGCCGTTCCGTAGCGCTCACTCGCGGAGGCGCGCATTTTGCGATGCTCCAACTCGGGCAAAGCCCGCATCGATGGTGACCACTGTTTAATTTTTTCCGGCGCCGCCTTGCCGCGGGAGTCGTCCATGGTGCCCTTCAACTCGCGCTCCACGTAACGCGCCGGGAAGCCGATGAGCAGGTGTGGCGCGCGGTGGTAGGGTTTAACTTGGTTGGTGTAGAGGTGGGTCGGTGGCGCGTCGGGATACTGCAGGTCGGCATAATTCTCCCAGTGCAGAAAATCCTTGGATGTAGCCGTGCGGATTGCGCGAACTCCCACATAAGGATCGGTCGACGTACCGCGGTCGAAGTAACGCCAGTAGGCACGATACAGGCCCAGACTTGCATCCCAAAATGCGAGATTCTGCGAATCAAAGGCCCCGTCGGTGATCACCGGCGCATCACTCATTGGTGACCAGTGCAGGCCATCGGGAGACTTGAACGCGAGCAACCCGCGTGGGCCGCGGGAACGAAAAATGGCCTTGTACCGGGCGTCAGGAGCCGCCTCAGGATTGTCATCCTTGAAGATCGCGGGATGTCCCGCGTCGACGTCAACTTTGCCGATGACGCCGCTCACCATCACGATATTGTTGGCCTTGGAGCCATTAAATTCGTGGATGCCAAGCGCCGGCTTGCGCCAGTGAATGCCGTCATCGCTTTCCGCGTAGGCGCAAAACAGGGGATGTACCTCCTGATTTTTTTTGGAATCGGCCTCGTGGAGCGGGCTGATCTCATACGACTTATAGTACATCCGGTATTTATCCCCATCCTGGAAGACGCTATGGTACCCGCTCCCGCTGCCCTCCCACAGAGCATCATGCACCAAGCTGATTTCCCGCGGCACCGGACGGTGCAAGCGCAGCTCAGCTTTACCCTTGAGCTGATCGATGAGCGCGCTGTCGACGAACAATTCGCGCCGCGAGCCGATGTCGATAGACTCTAAAGCCGCGGCACCGACAGACGTGAGGACGGCCCCCGCGAGGACGAACAAACTTAGGGGCAAAAGCATATAACTAGTGTTGGTTTTCATAAAAGTGGCATGACGATCAGGGCGGGGCATTTACTGCTTAAACTGGTAAGCATACAGATCGGCATCCTGCAGCACGATGCGCAACCGGATAGCCTGCCCGGCCAGCGCGCCGACATCGGTGCCCGAGCGCCAAGAGACGGGTCGCTCGACACTGTCGCCGAAGAGCGGCGGGCAATCCTCGAGCGCGAATCCCGGCAGGGGCCGGCCGGCCTCATCCTGGAGCTCCACGCGGACACTGCCCGCGGCCGAGGTAGAAAAATTAAGCCGCAGCTGGCGGCCGATGAAGCGCACCGGCTTGGTCACCAGCTCCCCGCCGCTCATTGGCGCCTGCACAGAAACAAAACCGTCAAGACGCAGCGTGTAGCGCCGCAGCGCGCTTCCCGGAGGCGTCCAGTAGCTCTCAGTCGCGAAGAACGACAATTCGTTGGGCGCGCCAGGTAGATCAGATTTAGTCTCAATAACATGCCAGGCGACGTACTGATGACCGTAGTTCCAGGTACCCTCGCGCTCGATTCCGGGGGGCAGGAAGGCCTCCTCCCAGCGCTTGAAGGTAACACCGTCGCGGCTTGCCATGAGCACGGACTCGGTGAGGGCGCTGCCGTAGCGCTCGGAAGCCGCGGCGCGCCGTTCGCGCTGCTCGAGCTCGGGCAGTGCGCGAAGGGACGCGGACCACTGCTGGACCTTCTCCGGCGCGGCCTTGGTCCGAGCTTCCCCCAGACCGTTGTTCAGTTCCCGCTCGAGATAGCGGGTAGGAAAGCCGATCAACAGGTGCGGGGCGCGAGGGTAGGGCTTAACCGCGTTGGTATAGAGGTGGGTGCGGGGCGCGTCCGGATACACGAGGTCGCGTTGGTTATTCCAGTGGATGAAGTCCTTTGAGGTCGCGGTGCGGATTGAGCGGATACCGACGTAGGGCTGGTCGGGAGTTCCGCGGTCGAAATATCGCCAGTAGGCTCGGTAGACGCTATGCTCAGCGTCCCAGAACGCGAGATTCTGCGAATCGAAGGCGCCGTCGGTGATAACGGGATGCTTAACCAGAGGGGTCCAGCGGAGGCCGTCCGCAGACTTTAGGGCGATCAAACCGCGCGTGTCGTGTTCAGCGTGCCGCGTTAGGACGAGGGCCTTGTAGCGGGCGTCCGGCGGTGCCGCAGGGTTTTCGTCCTTGAAGATGGCCATTTCCGACGGGTCGATCGTGACCCCATCTAGATCGCCGTTGGCGAGGACGATGTTGTTGGCCTTCGAGCCGTTGAACTGATACAAGCCGAGTTCTGGTTTGCGCCAATGGATGCCGTCGTGGCTTTCGGCGTAGAGGCCCAGCTTGTGAGTTACCTGGCCCGACTTGCTCGACTCGTAGGACGGGTTCACGTTGTACCCGCGGTAGTACATCCGAAAGAGGTCTCCGTCCAAGAAGACGCAGTGATAGATGCAACCGGTTCCTTCCCAGGGGAGGTCGTGTTCCAGCGCGATCTCACGGGGCACCGGACGGTGCAAGCGCAGCTCAGCTTTACCCTTGAGCTGATCGATGAGCGCGCTGTCGACGAACAATTCGCGCCGCGAGCCGATGTCAACGGTGGTGATCGGCGAGCTCGCCGCGTGGGCTAGCGCCAGCAAAAAAGGTGCGACGGCACCGTGGGAGATAATGCTTCGAAGGTTCATAATTTTAGATCGATTAGGCCACTTCACTCCTGGAACTGATAAGAATACAGATCGGCGTCCTTCATCACGAAGCGAAGGCGGACGGGGGTGCCGGCCAAACGCTTCAAATCGGGATTGGAATCCCAGGTGATTGTCTGGCGAACCGAATCGCCAAACAGCTCCAGTGAATCCTTGAGTGCAAAACCAGGCAGCAGTTTACCGTTCACGTCCTGCAGTTCCACCCGCAGGCTGCCGGCCGCGGACGTGGCGTAGTTAACAACCAGCGTGCGGCCGGAAAACGTGATGGGCTTGGTCACGAGTTCGCCGCCCTCGTACGGCGCGTTGACCGAGACGATACCATCGAGTCGCAGGACGCCGCGGCGCACGTGGATCGAAGGCAGGCGAAAGTGCTGCAGATAGTAAACAGACATCTCGTCTTTGCCGGTGGGAACAAGGCCGAGGGAGACAGTGTTGTTGCGATCGGTCCAATTGAGGGGATCGGGCCCCGGCGGCACAAACGCGCCGAGGAAGCGCCGACTCCAATTGGTGCCATCGCGGCTGCTGATGAAGACGGAGTCGGTCATCCCTTTGCCGCGCAGCGCGTCGTACTCCGCGGGCAATTTGGCATTGCGGGAGAGTAAAAAACGCATGGGAAACCCAAGATAAATATGCGGCGCACGAAAATACGGCGTGATCGCATTCGTGTAGAATTGGTTGATCGGCTGGTTGCCGTAGCTGATCCATTCGGGGTCGCTCCACTTGAGGAAATCCTGCGAGACCGACCGCCGGGTGGCCCGGGTCATTTCGCCGTTGCCCGGCAACGGATACGAATCGCGCAGGTAGGCGACGTACTGCTTTTGCACGGTATCCCAGAAAACCGAATTCTGGCTGTCGAAGAGATTGTTCGGCTTGGGCCGAATTTCCTGGGCAATGATCGGAACCTCGCCTTTTTGCGTCCAATGAATCCCGTCGGGCGACACCAGCGCGTAAAGACCGGCGCCAATGCCGCCGGTCGCTTTGTAGCGCTCCGCCGGCAACGCCGCGGGGTTGGCGTCAATGAAGGGGGTAAAATTCGCGGCGGGCAGCGTCCACGGGGACCGCTTCTGCCGCTGCACATCGTCCGGTCCCGGCTTGGCTCCGGTCCCAAGAATGAGGTTGTTGGCCTTGCTGCCCTTGTATTCGACGATCCCGAGATTCGGTTTCGTGAAGTGGATGCCGTCGCGACTTTCGGCGTAGCCGACATAGAGCGCCCACCCTTCCCCCGAAGCCGGCACCTTGCCGGGCACGGAGCGATAATACATCCGATAAAGATCCCCGTCTTTCAGGACCGTAATGTAATGGTTGCCGTTACCCTCCCATGGGGCATCGAACGTGATCGCGATCTCGGCGGGAGTCGGGCGATGCAGCTGGAGGGTCAGGCCGGACATGCTTTCCACGAGCGCGTTGTCCTCAAAAAGCTCAAGGCGCGAACCAATGGGCACGGCGGACGGACTTTGCGCCAAGGCCAAGCAGGCAGCAGCGCAAAAAAGGAGCGTGCTGGCACAGGAGAGTCGCAGGAGCGAATGTTTAGATTTCATAAAGGAAAATTCCTAAACTGCTTTCCGACGTTGAGGGTGATGGTTCAATTTTTGGGGTGAAAGATCGCTTGGTGACTTTATGGGTCTAAATTTGAGCTGCCTGCTTCGCGATCGGATGATTTTCGGTTAGATCAAATTCCAATCTTCTTTTCCCAAGCGATGCACCGTGGCAACAGGCTCAAAATAAGATTTTAACCGATGAAATAGTGGTGGGACTTGGGGACGGATCAACCCGCTGGCTTCAATTGGAATGCGAACAAATCAGCCTGACGCAGGTAGAAACGAAGCCGGACCGCACGCCCGGCCAAAGCCCCGAGGTCGGCGTTCTTTTCCCAGCGACCGGGCAGCGACACACCGTTAACCCGAATCGACCGGAATTCGGCCCGAGTATAGCCTGGCACCGGTTTAAGGTGCTCGTCGACCACTTCGACTTCGACCTGCCCGCCGCCGGCGTCGGCGTTGAGGATCAACTGACGGCCGACCCCAACAGAAAACAGGCGCGTCAGGGCGAACCCCTCAGCGCTGCCCGCGCGCAGCGAGAGAAAGCCGTCGCGGCGCAGCTTGGCCAAACCGATACCGATCATCCAGCGCCGGCCTTCAACTTCCTGGCGCAGGTTTAGCAGATCCTCGAAGAAATGCTTGGCGGTCGAGCCAGCGTAATAAATCCACAACTCGTCGCCGTGCGGGATCACGGTGGAGACATCCACCATACCCTCGTCCCAACTGCCGGGCGCGCCGACCGAGAGGAACGTGTCGCGCTGGCCGGCGCGGACAAAATTTTTGGAGTCCCGACTGAAGGCGAGCTGCGTATCAATGGTCTGCTCGGAGCCGCGCAGATTGCGGCGATCAAAAATGTCGCGCGGCCAGGGCCAAGAGGGCGCGTTGTGGTACACCCAGAGAAAACCGAGGTAATTACCCTCATAGCGGATCACGGGCATCTGGTAGAACTGGTCGCCCGCGGGATCGAGGCCGTCAGGGCGGAGAATTACTTCGATCGGCGACCAGTGGACGAAATCATCCGAAGTTGAGTAGCCGATCACGCGCTTACCCTCGCCTTGCTCTCGGCCGGGCCGGAGGTAGCCGACGTATTTGCCAAGAGTGTCGTCATAGGGCAAAATGTTGTGGCTGTCGCCGGTGCCGCGCATCACGGGGTTGCCAGAGTAAAGTTCCCAACGGATGCCATCGGGTGAAAACGCCACCGCGATCGCGCCGTCGTCCCAACTCAGGGATTTGTACCGGCGCTGGGGATCAGTTTCATGCGCGTCCTTGATCACATTGGTCAGGGCCCACTGCGTGTTCCCCATGACGACGATGTTGTTTTCGCGGGTGCCGGCGTAATCAAAGAGCCCCAGCTTGGGCTTTTGCCATGTCAGACCGTCCACCGAGGTGGCGTAACACATGATGTACCGCTCCTTTTGCGGCGGTACGACGCTATAGGCTTGGTACCACATCTTATAGATTTTGTCCTCCACGTCCCAGATCACGCAGGGCGAACCGTGCGGAAAGATGGCCCAGTTCTCCCATGGCTGATCGCCGACAACAATCGGGGCGGGGAGCTTGACGGGCTGGTGGACGACTCGGGTCAAGCCGTGGCGTGATTCCAGGAGAACGTCGTCGAGGAAGAGCTGCCGGTGGGCGCTGAGTTCGACGGGCTTGGTGGTATCGCGATGGAGAACTTGAGCAGAAATGCCGACGGGTGAAGCCAGAGCGCAGAGCAAGAATGCGAACTGAGCGATTAAGCGAAAGGAGGAATGCTTCATGAAGCGACCTTTTGAGGATAGAGTCCCACAAGATTTAACTCAGGTGGGAACGGTGCCGATGGCTGGTTAGGAATATTACTCCCGTTAGCTCAGCATAACAAACGCAGGCGGCTTTAAGCACACTCCTTCCCTGATCCCTCAAAACCGATACTCAGCGCTCAATTTCCAAGTCAAACCGGGGTTGGTGTAAAGCCAGGTCGCGTTTTCACCGCCCTCGATAAAGTCTTTGTTAAAAACGTTATCTAGATTGAGCGCCAATCGATAAGTCTTGGCCTCATAGGACACCATAGCCGTCGAGGTAGTGTAGGCGGGCCCCCAGAATTTGTTTAACTGGCCGGCGCCACTGCCAAACGGCACCGTCCCCTTGCGGTACATACCAAAGCCCACCTTGTACCGATTAAGCGGACCGACATTGATTGCTTGGGATAAGTAGGCGCTCCAAGTGTCGTTGGCGATTCCGTCCGGAATTATGCCCAAAGCATTTAATTGGTCGCCCTTATAGTAAGTTAAAATCGCTTGGAGCTGTCCAAGCGGTGTCTCGAAAGAAGTACCGATGTCAGCCTCATAGCCCTTATTCGTCTCGGCCCCGTCTTGAGCGATGCCGCCGTTGCCGTCAGGTTGGACGAACAGAATACGCACCTTGGTAAGGGAGAGGTCGAAAGCTGCAATACTGCCAAAGAAACGCCCATCGGCCGTTTCAATCTTTACGCCGATCTCCTTGTTTAGGCCCAAGGAAGGCTCCAAGAGCTGACCATCGCGCCCCCGGCCGACGAGTGTTCCCGTATTGAACACAAAAGACTCGGAATAGTTATAATAGATACTAGCGGCTTGGGTCGGTTTGTACACAATGCCCCAGCGTTTGACCATTTGCTTGGCGTCGAGCGTCGTGTCGACTTTGGTAATCATATTTTTCGCCGCAGAGTGAAAATCATTATAGCGCAATCCACCAACAAAGATGAGCCGGTCGTTGAAGGCTGTAAGCTGATCCTGGAGGTAGAGCGAATTTTGATTGCCGAGCGTTTCGTCGTAGGACGGCGCCGGATTACCTGGAGTGGCGACCGATCTTGTGTAGACCGGAAAAGGTGAGCCGTAAACAGGACTATTAACATTGAGCGTAGTGTAATTAACCGAATCGACGATGCCGAAGTTGTGGGTTACGGTACTGATGCCGCCGAAGCTAACTTTATGCGCAATACTGCCGGTGGTAAGTGATTTCACAAAATCCACTAACAAGTTACTAGCTTTATAATTTTGGAAGACACTTTGATATAGCCTTCTCATTACGCCCGTCGTGCTGTCTGTCACCCCAACTGTATTGAGCCGGTTCCAATCGGTATCCATCGAATTGAAGTTCAAAGCGATGTTTGAATAAAAATCGGGTGAGATCTCGGATTTTAGGACGCCAGAGAGATATTGACCATAGTTAGGGCCATCAGCCCAAGCTTCAGTAAAGGAAAAATTATCCGACACTTTTAATAACTGGCCGAGCGTATTAACTCCGATTTGGGGTAGAACTTCGTCCTTATGGTAAAATTTATAATCCAACGTAAATTTGTTGCGGGAATTAATTTGCTTCCCCAGCGCCACGCTGAAGAAGCGATCCTCAAAATATTGGAATTTACGCGGACCGCCCGAGTCGGTCGTGGCAAACGTGGCGCGGTAATTGACCCCACCGCCAAGCGGGCCCGTAGAATTAGCTTCTACGCGACGGAAATCAAAACTGCCTAAAGTGGTGCGCACCATGTTAGTCTTTCGGCTGGAGGGCTGCATCGTGACAAAATTGAGCAATCCGCCAGTAGCGGCGGCTTGGCCGAAGAGGAGTGCGGCCGGCCCTTTGACCATTTCCATCCGCTCGATGTCGTACATCGGTACGTTGTAATTGCTACCGCTAGGGATGTTATCCATTAAAAAACCCCGCACGCGAAAGCCGCGAACGTACATATCACCTAGCAAGCTGGTGCGTTTGACTATGCCGCTCGAGCCGTACTTTAGCGTCTCAATAGGATTGTCCTTCGCGAGATCCAGCATCAATTCTTCGCTAATAATTTGAATATTCTGCGGGATATTGATCAGGCGCTCCGAGCTACGCGTACCCGCCATCGTATTTTTGCTAAAAAAGCCCGTATCACCCTTCGCTGAAACCTGAAAAGGAGAAAGCACAACGATCTCTTGCTTGGCCGAGGCAGAATTAGGCGCGACTTGCGCCAGAGCGGGAACCGAAGCGGCCACAAGGGCCGCAGCGAGGGCTAACACTTTAGAAGATAACAGGGGTTTTGATGTATTCATGGGGTGAAAATATTTAGTCCGTACATGTGTACTTTGTGTATGATTTCAGTGTACACAAAAATATTGCTATGAGTTTTTTCTATCGAAGTCAATCTTTTTGAACGGATCTGACGTGACCCCGCCCAATCACTATTGCCGGGGCCTAAATACACCCTATCGGCCCTGCCCTGATTCGATCTTTCCCTATCCGTGGTTAAAAATCCCGCGGCCGATTTCCGCATTTGTCAAAGCTACACGTTGCAGCGCTCTCATTTC
>Ga0214919_10007412_pt1 | contig 14800 bp, 15 predicted proteins | sample LL1503_MetaG_FD_177994 | JGI IMG/M metagenome (GOLD analysis project Ga0214919, IMG submission 177994) | Freshwater microbial communities from Lake Lanier, Atlanta, Georgia, United States - LL-1503 | ecosystem: Environmental > Aquatic > Freshwater > Lake | place: USA: Georgia | collected... | reverse complement strand
CGGTGCGCGGGCGCTGTTGCGCTTGCTGCCGGCCGATGACGCCGAGGGCGGCACGCTGGCCGAGGTCAGCCTGCCCTGGCCGGCGTCAAACAGCCCCACCGACGCCAGACCGGCGGCGCAGCCAGTCCAGAAAAAAACTGCACAATGATCTGCAACATGAACCGCAAGCCTTGCCGCCGATCATGCCCAGCGCCCTGATCGCCGAAGACGAGCCGCTGCTGGCCGCTGCGCTGGCAGCTGAGCTGGCCAGGCTCTGGCCCGAACTGCGAATCGTCGCCCAGCTGGCCGACGGCCTGAGCGCAGCGCGGCAGGGGCTGGCGCTGCAACCCGATGTCTGCTTTCTCGACATCCGGATGCCCGGCGCCAGCGGGCTGGACGCGGCGCAGGCGCTGGCAGAAGATTGGCCGGACAGCGTGGCTTTCCCCTTGCTGGTCTTCGTCACCGCCTACGACCAATACGCGTTGCAGGCCTTCGAGGCCCAGGCGGTGGACTACCTCGTCAAGCCGGTGGATTCGCCGCGACTGGCGGCCTGCGTCGCGCGGCTCAAGTCCAGGCTGGCCGACCGTGCCGCCATCGCCGCTCAGCCACAGACTGGCCCGGGCTCGGCACTTCAGCAGACGCTTGACCAGTTGCGCGCGCTGCTGGGCGCTGCCGGTCCGGTGGCGTCCGCGCCCCAGCCGCGGCTGGAGGTGATACAGGCTGGGGTGGGCAATATGGTGCACCTGGTGCCGGTGGCCGAGGTGCTGTACTTCGAGGCCGCTGACAAATACCTGCGGGTGGTCACTGCCGAGCGCGAGCACCTGATCCGGCTGTCGCTGCGCGAGTTGATGCCGCAACTCGACCCGCAGCAGTTTTGGCAGGTGCACCGCAGTCTGGTGGTGCGCGCTGCAAGCATCAGCACCGCGCTGCGCGACGAGTCGGGCAAGGTCTTGCTGACGCTGCGCGGCCGCCCCGAGCGGCTCACCGTGAGCAGGCTCTACGCCCCTCTGTTCAAAGCCATGTAGGCGATTCAGATCCGGCGCCAGCCAGCAGTTTTTTCTTGCCCCGCCACGACACGCCCAACAAACACCTCAGGAGAGCATCATGTCCCGCGACTTCGACCTCACTGCGCCGACCCTCGAACAGCGCGCCCGCCGCCGCGTCGCGCTCAAGACCGGTTTTTATGTCCATGCGATCGTGTTTGCGTTGGTCAACGGCGGCTTGTTGCTGATGTCCTGGATCGGCGGTTGGGGCGCGGGTTGGGGCCAAGGACACCGCCACGGACTGGTCTTCCCGCTTTGGGGCTGGGGCCTGGGCCTGACGATCCACGGCATCGTCGTCTTGCTCAAGCTGAAGGGCGAAGGCTTGACGCAGCGCATGCTAGACCATGAGATCGAAGCGCTGAAGCGGCGCGAAGGTGGCGACCGCCCCTGATCGGTGAAGCCAAGCGCGGGCAGGCGGGTTTGCACCAAGCCCCTCGGTAGAATCGAAAATCCCCCTGAACCGCCGCCCTCCACACCTCGGGACCGGCCGCCCAACACATGTCCGCGCCCGCCAAGACCGACTCTGCCGTCAAACCCGCCAACTTCCTGCGCACGCTGATCGAGCGCGAATTGCAAGACGGGGTCTATGGCCAGCGGCAATGGGGCGGCTCACCTGGCGATGCGGCGTACCACGCCAAGGGTGCGACCGACCCAGCGCCGGTGCGCTTGCGTTTCCCGCCTGAGCCCAACGGCTACCTGCACATCGGCCATGCCAAGAGCATCTGCCTGAACTTCGGCCTGGCGCGCGATTTCGGCGGCGTCTGCCACCTGCGATTCGACGACACCAACCCGGAGAAGGAAGAGCAGGAGTACGTCGACGCGATCATCGAGATGGTGCATTGGCTGGGCTGGGACTGGCACAGCAACTTCGGCGGCGAACAAGCCACCCACCTGTACTACGCCAGCAACTACTTCGACTTCATGTACCGCGCCGCCGAGCACCTGATCGAGCGCGGCCTGGCTTATGTTGACGAGCAGAGCGCCGAAGCGATGCGCGCTTCCCGCGGCGACTTCACAACGCCAGGCACTGACAGCCCCTGGCGCGGCTGCGGCGTGGCCGAGAACCTGGCCCGACTGCGTGAGATGCGCGCCGGCGACCATGCCGACGGCAGCATGGTGTTGCGCGCCCGCATAGACATGGCCTCGCCCAACATCAATCTGCGCGACCCGGTGCTCTACCGCATCAAGCGCGCGCAGCACCACAACACCGGCGACGCCTGGTGCATCTACCCGATGTACGCCTTTGCGCACCCGATCGAGGACGCGCTCGAGAACATCACCCACAGCATCTGCACGCTCGAGTTCGAAGACCAGCGGCCTTGGTACGACTGGCTGCTGGCGCGCTTGATCGAAGGCGGCCTGCTGCAAGGCCCGGCGCCCAAGCAGCACGAGTTCGGCCGCCTGAACCTGAGCTATGTGATCACCAGCAAGCGCAAGTTGAAGGCGCTGGTCGACGAACAGATCGTCAACGGCTGGGACGATCCGCGCATGCCCACGCTGGCCGGTATGCGCCGGCGCGGCTACACACCCGAAGCGGTGCGCAAGTTCGCCGAGGACACCGGCGCCTCGCGCACCAACATCTGGGTCGATTACAGCGTGCTCGACGGCGCGCTGCGCGCCGATCTTGAGACCAAGGCCGGCCGCGCGATGGCCGTGATCGACCCGGTCAAGCTCAAGCTCGGCAACTGGGATGCGCTGTTCGGCGCCGGCCACCTCGAGACCTGCAGCGCGCCGGCACATCCACAGCGGCCCGAACTTGGCCAGCGCGCGTTCGGACTCGGCGCCGAGGTCTGGATCGAGCGCGATGATTTTGCCGAACTGCCGGCCAAGGGTTTCCAACGCCTCTACCCGCCGCGCGTCGACGCCACAGGCCTGGGCTTGCCAGGCAACAAGGTGCGATTGAAATACGGCATGGTGATCGAATGCACTGGCTGCGAAAAAAACGCTGACGGCCGCATCACGGCCGTGCTGGCCGACGTGGTGCCCAACACCAAGAGCGGCACGCCCGGAGCCGATGCCGTCAAGGTCAAGGGCACGATCACCTGGGTCGGCGTGCACGACGCTCTGGCCGCGAACTTCAATCTCTACGACCGGCTGTTCACCGAGCCGCAGCCAGAGGCTGGCGGCCGTGATTTTCGTGAGGTGCTCAATCCTGCGAGCAAGGCGCTGGCAAGCGGCTATGTCGAGCCCTCGCTCGCCACTGTACCGGCCGAGCAGCGATTCCAGTTCGAACGCCACGGTTACTTCGTCACCGACCGGATCGATCACCGGGTCGGCGCACCGGTGTTCAACCGCATCACTGGACTGAAGGACGGCTGGACGCCATGAGCTTGCCGAACCAGCCCATGACCCAACAGGTTCCGGGCTGAGCATGCTCGACTTCTGGCCCGAATGTGGCTACTGCCACCTGCGGCCCGATGCCCGAGGCTGGCTGGTGCCCACGCAGGCTTGGTGGGTGCATTGGCTGGACCGGCCCGAGCTGGCACTGGTCGCAGAGTCGTGCCGTGCCGAGACAGCGCTGCACCACGCGCTACGGGCCGACCCGGTACGGCCCGTGCCGACTGTCGAATGGGCCGCGATCCGCGACGACGATGCGCGCGAAAACTACCGCTTGTTCCTGGCACTGCGCGACGGCTTGCTGGGCGCTGGAACCCTCGAGGCCTTTTACTGCGGACTGTTCACCCAAGGCGCGATCACGCTGCCGCCCTTGTTCATCGACCTGATCGCTCAGGCCATCTTGCGCCACCTGCTCGACCAGGGCGCTGATGCGTTCGAAGCCCGCGCCGCCGAGTCGCTGTTTCGACCCCAGCGAATCAGCCTGGAGAGTGGCCGGGTGCTGGCCGGCGACCGCGCCACGCTGGACCGTCTCAGCGATGCCGGCGGATTTGGCGCGCTCGGCAGGTTGCTGGCCGAAGCGAAGGTTCCGCTGCGCACAGCGCAACTCCAGGTGCTGACCACAGACAACGCCGTCGACTACTGGCACGACGGCGGGCGGCACCGCTTCTTGCTGGATCTGACGCACCAGGTGGCCAAGGAGTTGGCCCCCGGCGTGAGCGTGCCGCTGACGCTGGCCCGATCCGGCATGGCGGCGCTCGCGCGGGTGCTCGAGCGCTGGGTTGCACACTTGCTGGGCGTGGCGGTAAAGATCACGCCGCTGGCGCGAATCGCTGACGAGCGCTGGCGCTGGCACCTCGGACTCGACGCGCAGGCCAGCGCAATCCTCGACGATCTTTACCGTGGCGTCGATGTCCAAGCCGACCGACTGGAGCGCCTGCTGGGCCTGTTCAGGCTGGATTTCGAGAGAGCATCCGAGATGCGTGCCGACCTGGCGGGCGCACCGGTCTACCTGGGCCTGGCGATGGACCGCGACCAGGGCTTGCGCCTGAAACCCCAAAATCTGTTGCTGAACCTGCCGCTGGCCCAGCGCTGCTGAATCACTGGCCGCCGTGCTTGAACGGCGGGCGCCATCAATGAGCGTGGACTTCTTCGCCGAACAAGCGTTGCGCGACCAGCGCCGCATCGTTGAGGGTTCGCACCGCGTCATAAGCCTGCTGAGCCTCGCGGTAGCGCCGCCGCAACAGGTTGAGCCATTGCTTGAGCCGGCCGGCACGGTGGCGCGGCGCCATGTGCTGGGCGATCAGCTGCCAGTACAGCGCCACCAAGGGCAGCAACGCGGCCCAGGCCAGCTCGGGCGCCATCGGCGACCTGATCGCCCAGGCCAGCCCAGGGTCGGCCACCGCGCCGCGACCCAGCATCAGCCGGTCGCAACCCGACTCAAGCCGGCAGCGCTGCGCGTCGGCCAAGGACCAGATCTCGCCGTTGGCGATCAGCGGAATCGAGATCGCCTCGCGGATCTGCGCCAGCCGGTGCCAGTAGGCCGGTGGCCGGTATCCATCCGCCTTGGTGCGGGCGTGCACGACCAGTTCACAGGCGCCAGCGTCGGCAATCGCCCGCGCGGCGTCGAGCCGGCGCGAATCATCCTGGTTGCCCAAGCGCATCTTGGCCGAAACCGGCAAGTGCGCGGGCACCGCGCGGCGCACTGCGGCGACGATCGCATGGACCAGGTCAGGCTCGTCGAGCAGCACCGCGCCGCCCCGGTGCCGGTTCACGGTCTTGGCCGGGCAACCGAAGTTCAGGTCTATGCCCTCTGCACCCAAGGCTGCCAGTTGCGCGGCGTTGTCGGCCAGACAAGCCGGGTCCGACCCCAGCAACTGGGCCCGCACCGGCACACCGGCAGGCGTGCGGCTGGCGTTGAGCAACTCGGGCATCAAACGCAAGAACACCTGAGGCGGCAGCAGCCGGTCGGTGATGCGGATGAACTCGGAAACGCAACGTGTGATGCCGCCGATGCGGGTCAGCACATCGCGCAAGCTGGCGTCTAGCAAGCCTTCCATGGGCGCGAGCAGGATCGTCATCGGAGCGAGAGCGCTGGCATTCAGTCGAGCAAGCGCGCAGTGTAGGCAAAATACAGTCTATGAAAACACCCGAGCGGCTGCGGCCCCTGCTGGACGAAGGCCTGATCGACTCGGTGGTGCGCCAGCTGATGAGTGGCAAGGAAGCGATGGTCTTCGTCGTGCGCTGCGGTGACGACACCCGCTGCGCCAAGGTCTACAAGGAAGCCACCCACCGCAGCTTCCGCCAGGCGGTGGACTACACCGAGAACCGCAAGACCAAGAACAGCCGTCAAGCCAGGGCGATGGCCAAGGGCAGCAAGTTCGGTCGCCAAGCGCAGGAAGCCGCCTGGCAGAGCGCCGAAGTCGACGCGCTGTACCGGCTGGCTGCCGCCGGCGTGCGCGTGCCCAAGCCCTACAACTTCCATGAAGGCGTGCTGCTGATGGAGTTGGTGTGCGACGAGCACGGCGACGCCGCGCCTAGGCTCAACGACATGAATTTCACGCCCGAGCAAGCGCGCGGGCACCACCAGACCTTGCTGCGCGAAGTGGTCAGGATGCTTTGCGCCGGCGTGGTGCACGGCGACCTGTCGGAATTCAACATCCTGGTCAGCGCGGACGGTCCGGTGATCATCGACTTGCCGCAGGCGGTGGACGCGGCCGGCAACAACCACGCGGCGGCCATGCTCGAGCGCGATGTCGCCAATCTCCGCAACTACTTCGGCCGTTTCGCGCCTGAGTTGCTTGGCACGGACTACGGCCGAGAGATCTGGTCGCTGTACGAGCGCGGCATGCTGCAGCCCGACGCGGTGCTGACCGGCCGCTTCGACCGCAAGCTCAAACCCGTCGACCTGGGCGCAGTGCTGCGCGGCATCGACGACGCCAAGGACGAAGAGGCCGCACGCCGCTTGCGCATGATGGAGGCCGGATGAGCTCGAAGGAGCAAGTCATCGCCGAAACCCGTGCCTGGGTCGACCGCGCGGTGATCGGCCTGAACTTGTGCCCTTTCGCCAAGGCGCCGCAGGTCAAAGGCCAGATCCGCTATGCGCTGAGCGACGCGAGCGATCCCGCCGCGCTGCTGGCCGACCTGATCGCCGAGTTGGAGCGGCTGGCCGAAGCGCCGGCTGAACGCCTGGAGACCACGCTGCTGATCCACCCGCAGGTGCTGGAAGACTTTGCCGATTACAACGATTTTCTCGAACTGGTCGACGCGACCGTCGAGGAACTCGACCTGGACGGGGTGATCCAGGTCGCCAGCTTCCACCCCCAATACCAGTTTGAGGGCACCGAGCCCGACGACCTGGGCAACGCGACCAACCGCTCGCCCTACCCCACGCTGCACCTGATCCGCGAGGACAGCATCGACCGCGCGGTCGCTGCATTCCCTGAGGCCGAGACGATTTATCAAACCAACATTGAGACCCTGAATCGACTCGGAGCCGAGGCCTGGCGCGCGCTGCAACAGCAGTGCCGCGACGATGCCGCGGCGCCAGACCCGTCGCCTGAAGCTTCACACCGCAGCCCAGGTTGACCACTCAGGCCTGAGCGTCGGCCCCGGCTAGAACCGACGCTTCGGTTGCACGCCAGACCAGGTAGAGCCGGGTGTCGAACTCGATCTGGTGGTAGTTGCGCAGCATATGCTCGCACAGCGCGTAAAAAGCCTTGTCGTGCTCACGCTCCTTGAGGTGCGCGAGCTCATGCACCACGATCATCTCGAGCATCGCCGCCGGCGCGTCCTTGAACAGCGCCGCGACCCGCACCTCGCGCTTGGCCGTCAGGCGGCCGCCCTGAACGCGTGACACCGAGGTCAAGGTGCCCAGCGCGCGCTGGTCGATCTGCAAGCGGTTGTCGAACAACACCTTGGCCAGCGGATCGGCATGGCGCAGATGGCGCGACTTCAGCGCCTTGGCATGTTCGTAGAGCGCGCTGTCGGTGCGGATCAGATGCGCCTCGGGGTAGCGTTGCCGAAGGTAGGGCCCGAGCTGGCCCTGGGCGATCTGCTGCCGTACTTGGGCCAGCAGCGGCGCCGGGTAGCCTGCCAGAAAACGCAGACAAGGATCCGAAACACCCACCATGCGCGCTCAGCGCACCGCGTCGGGCAATTCGATCTTGACCTCCAAAACCTCGAAGTTGTCCTGTTTTTCCAGGCTGACCTTGATGTCTTCGGGCGAGATCTGGACGTATTTCGAGATCACCGCCATCAGCTCTTTTTGCAGTTGTGGCAGATAGTCAGCGCGCGAGCCACCACGGCCCGAGCGCTCGTGGGCCAAGATGATCTGCAGTCGCTCCTTGGCGACCGAGGCGGTTTTCTTCTTTTCGCCCAGAAAGAACGAGAGAAACGACATGTCGCTCACCTCCCGCCGAACAGCCGCTTGAAGAAGCCAGGTTTCTCGGCATCGATGAAACGCATCGCGGCGGTCTGACCCAGAAAACGGCTGATCACATCCTGGTAAGCCTCGCTGACATCGGTACCCTTGAGGTGGATCGCTGGCACGCCCTGGTTGCTGGCGTCGAGCACGGTCTCGCTCTCGGGAATCACGCCGATCAACGGGATGCGCAGGATTTCCTGGATGTCGTCGAGCGACAACATCTGGCCGCCGACCACCCGGCTCGGGTTGTAGCGGGTGATCAGCAGATGCTCCTTGATCGGCGCCAGGCCTTCGATCGCGCGCTTGGTCTTGGACGACAGCATGCCCAGAATGCGGTCGGAATCGCGCACCGACGACACCTCGGGATTGGTCACCACCAGGGCTTCATCGGCAAAGTGCATCGCCATCAGCGCACCGGTCTCGATCCCGGCGGGCGAGTCGCAGACGATGTACTCGAAATCCATCTCCGCCAGCTCATTGAGCACCCGCTCAACCCCGTCTTGGGTCAGCGCGTCCTTGTCGCGCGTCTGGCTCGCCGCCAGCACGTACAGGTTGTCGCACTGCTTGTCCTTGATCAGCGCCTGGGTGAGCTTGGCCTCGTTGTGGATCACGTTGATCAGGTCGTAGACGACCCGCCGTTCGCAGCCCATGATCAGGTCGAGGTTGCGCAAACCGACGTCGAAGTCAATCACAGCGGTCTTGTGGCCACGCAGCGCCAGACCAGCCGAAAAACTGGCGCTGGTGGTTGTCTTGCCCACCCCGCCTTTGCCTGAGGTGACGACGATGATCTTGGCCATCTGGACTACTTTCTTGAAAAAGTGTGGAGCAAAAAGGGTTGAGCCGTGCGCCGATCAGGCCGCCAGCGGTTCGACCAGGATTTTCTCGCCATCCAGCCGAACCTGCGCTATTTGACCCAGCACATTGGCCGCCAAGGGCTGTTCGGTGGTCCGGTAAATGCCAGCGATAGACACCAACTGTGGCTCCATGCAGGTGCTGAAAATTCGCGCATCGGTGTTGCCGCGAGCACCGGCGATGGCCCGCCCGCGCAACGGACCGTAGACATGGATATTGCCGTCAGCGATCACCTCGGCACCGAAACTCACGACCGCCAGCACCACCAGATCGCCACCTCGTGCGTAGACGCGCTGGCCCGAGCGCAGCGGCTTGTCGATCACCATCGTCGGCACCGCCGCGCCAGGCACCTCGCGCAACACCTCGACTTCTCGCACCACCTCGCGCAACACCACCTCGGGAACGACCAATTCGCGCAAGGTCGGTGGTTCGGTCACAAGCGCTGCAGCGTCAGGCGCTTCAGCCAAGCCAGCCTCGAGCGCACCCGCCATCTGAGCTGCACTGCCACCCTGTGCAGCGATCGGCATCATGTGGTGGCGCCGAAGTTGGGCCAGCAAACCGGCAAAGTCGAGCAGCTCGTCGAGGTCGCGAACAGGGCTGAGGTCGATCACCAAGGGATCGTTGTCGAACAGCCCTGGGCTGTCGCCGAAGCGCTGATCCAGTTCAGCCCCCAAGGCGGCTAGATCGCAGGTCTGCAAACGCAAAGCCGTCAAGGTCCAGGCGGTGCTCTTGAGATCGAATGCAGGCTTGGCCTGTAAGGCTGGTGGCATGTTGGGACGTTTGGACGGCAGCTGCGAGCAAACAACGGTCAAGTGGACTCCACGCAGTGTATCTTCACGGTTTCCGGCTCGAGGCAGCGCCCAGACCCGGCAGCCCAGCCACTGGCCGCAAGACGGACTGGCCGCCGCGGTCTAAGCTGCGCGCCAACCAAGGAGAAGTGATGAACCCCGCCAAACCAGCCCCCCTGCGCATCGGTGGTGCCTCCGGATTTTGGGGCGACAGCAGCGTCGGTGCGCCGCAACTCGTCAACAGCGGGCTCATCGACGTGCTGGTGTTCGACTACCTGGCCGAGACCACGATGGCCATCCTGGTGGCCGCGCAGCGCAAGAACCCGGACGCCGGCTACGCCACCGACTTCGTCGACAGCGCGATGCGCCAAGTGCTTCCCGAGGTGGTCAAGCGCGGCATCAAGGTGATCAGCAATGCGGGCGGCGTCAACCCCGAAGCCTGCGCGAAGGCGCTGGCCGCTTTGGCGACGGAGTTGGGTGTGACGCTGCGCATCGCTGTGGTCGACGGCGACGATGTCCGTGCCAGTCTGCCCGCCTTGCGCAGCGCCGCGCCGCAAGGTGTGCTGGTCAACCTGGTCAGCAACCAGGCTGTTCCTGAAAAGCTGCTCAGTGCCAACGCCTACCTCGGCGCTGAGCCGATCGCTAGGGCGCTGTCGGCAGGCGCCGATGTGGTGATCACCGGGCGCTGCGTCGACAGCGCGGTGACCTTGGGTCCGCTGATCCACCACTTTGGCTGGACGATGGACCAATACGACCAACTCGCCGGCGGCAGTCTGGTCGGCCACATTCTCGAGTGCGGTTGTCAGGCCACGGGCGGACTGTTCACCGACTGGCAGAGCGTTCCCGACTGGGCCCACATCGGCTATCCGATCGCTCAGGTCGAGGCCGACGGCAGCTTCACCGTCAGCAAGGTGCCAGGCACTGGCGGCTTGGTGAGTTGCGCAACAGTGGGTGAACAACTGCTCTACGAGATCGGCGACCCGGGCGCTTACCTGCTGCCTGATGTGGCCTGCGACTTCCGTCAAGTGCGGATGGAACAGGTCGGCGAGAACCAAGTGAGGGTCAGTGGCGCAACAGGCGGCCCGCCGCCGGCAACACTGAAAGTCAGCGCGACCGCCATGGCCGGTTGGCGCTGCAGCAGCTCGCTGGTGATCGTGGGCATCGACGCGGTGGCCAAAGCCAGGCGCAGCGGCGAAGCGCTGCTCGAGCGCACCCGCGAGCTGATCATGGCCCAGGGTTGGGGCGACTTTTCTGCCACCAGGATCGAAGTACTGGGCGCCGAGAGCCTGTATGGGCCGCACGCCGCAGCACCGACACTTCGCGAGGTGATGATGCGGGTCGCAGTGCACCATGAGCGGCGCGAGGCGCTCAACTTGTTCGCCCGCGAATTCGCCGCCGCCGGCACCAGCTGGTCGCCCGGCACGACCGGGGCTGGCGGCGGCAGACCTGCGGTCTCGCCGCTGATCGTTCCCTGTGCCTTCCTGATGCCTCGGGCTGCTGTGGCACCTAGGTTTCGCTTTGTCAGCTCGGCGACCGAGGAGCCGGTCACCGTTCCCTTGGACCAACCGGCAACTGCCAAGGCGGCGCCCCTGCTGTCCGACCCGGTCGGCTTCACCTTGCCGGCAGGCAAGACCCGCAGCGTCAAACTGGTGAACTTGGCCTGGGGGCGCAGCGGCGACAAGGGCGACCTGTCCAACATCGGGCTGATCGCCCGCCGACCAGAATGGCTGCCGCTGTTGTGGGCGCAGGTCACCGAGGAGGCCGTGCTGGCCTGGCTAGGCCACCTGGTCAAGGGACGCGCCGACCGCTATCACCTGCCCGGACTCCACGCGATGAACCTGGTGTTGCACGAGGCTCTAGACGGCGGCGGCCCGGTTTCACTGCGGATCGACCCACTGGGCAAAGGCATGGCGCAGATGCTGCTGGAGATGCCTGTGCAGGTGCCGGCGGACTGGCCGGTGTGAGACACCTCGACTTCGACACCATGGAGCGATAATGCCAACCTCCCCAGGAAACCCAGGCCTGCTTGCAGTACCGCCATCAGGTCTTTTGCCCAATCGATCAGATGACGATAGCCATCCAGATGCGTCGCTGGCTTGTGGTTGAGCCGGATCAAATGCGATGATCGGGGTTGCGACACAACCCATCGCTTCGATGATGAACATGATGAACGTCCGATTTGAAACCCCGAGCCACCCATTCCGTCGTTATGGTCGCCAGGCTGCTCTGCTGATCGCCACCATGCTGCCGGCACTTGCGATGGCGGAGACTGCGCCGGCAACCGGGTCGGTCGTCACCACCGCGAGCGGCTTGGTTTTCAAGCTGCTCAAGCAGGGCAAGGGCCCCAGCCCGACGGCCAGCGACACGGTCAAGGTGCATTACCGCGGCACGCTGATGGACGGCACGGAGTTCGACAGCTCCCACAAGCGCGGACAGCCGCTCGATTTTCCGCTCAACGGGGTGATCAAGTGCTGGACTGAAGGCGTGCAGCGCCTGCAGGTCGGCGGCAAGGCTCACCTGACCTGTCCGCCCGCGATTGCCTACGGCGAGCGCGGTGCAGGCGGGGTCATTCCTCCCAACGCCACCTTGCAATTTGAGGTCGAGTTGCTGGGCATCGCAGGGCGCTGACGCGCCGATCAGCAGCCGACGGCTGCTGATTGCCTTTTAGAGACCGTCCCCGGTCAGCGCTGCATCGGGAACGTGCCCATGAACTTGCACAGGATCTGCAGCATCACCTCGTCGGCACCGCCGCCGATGCTGGTCAAGCGGCCATCGCGCCAGAAGCGGCTGATGGGGCTGTCCATCACATAGCCCATACCGCCCCAGAACTGCAGGCAGCCGTCAGTGGTTTCGCGCAGCACCCGGCCGGCCTTGAGCTTGGCCATCGTCGCGAGCTTGGTCGCATCCTCGCCGTGACACACCATCTCGACGCCGCGCCAGGCGATAGAGCGCAGACATTCGACCTCGGTCTGCAACTCGGCCAGCTTGTAGTGCACCCACTGGTTGTCGAGGATGCTCTTGCCGAAGGCCTGGCGCTCGCGGGTGTAGTCCAGCGTCACATCGATCGCCCGCTGGGCCATGGCGCTGCTGTTGATCGCACCCCACAGACGCTCGAGTTGGAACTGTTCCATCTGGTAGATGAAGCCCATGCCCTCCTCGCCGATGCGGTAGCGCTGCGGCACCCGCACGTCGTCGAAGTGCAGCTGCGCGGTGTCGGAGGAATCCATGCCCACTTTCTTGAGCTTGCGCGCCACGCTGACACCCTTGGTCGCCATCGGCACGATGATCAGGCTCTTGTTCTTGTGGTTGGCGCCCTCACTGGTATTGGCCAGCACGCAGCAGAAATCGGCTTGCGTGCCGTTGGTGGTCCACATCTTGCCGCCGTTGATGACGTAGTCGCCGCCGTCCTTGCGCGCGCGGGTCTTGATGCTCGCCACGTCGGACCCTGAGCCCACCTCGCTCACGCCCAGGCAAGCCACCATGTCGCCGGCGATCGCAGGCGTGAGGAATTCGGCCCGCAGCTGCGCGCTGCCGCGCTTGGCCAGCGCCGGCGTGGCCATGTCGGTCTGCACGCCAATGGCCATCGGAATACCGCCGCAGTTCATATCGCCAAGCGCTTCGGCCAGCACTGCGGCATAGCTGTAGTCCAGACCAGCGCCGCCGTTCTCCTCGGGCTTGTTCAACCCGAGCAAGCCCAGGTCGCCCATCTGCTTGAAAACCTGGTGGGCGGGGAAGATCTCGTCGGCCTCCCACTGGTCGACAAATGGGTTGACCTTCTCGGCGATGAAGCGCTTGACCGTGGCGCGCAGCGCCTCGTGCTCAGGGGTGAGTTGCATCCGAGATCTCCAGTTCAAATGCCGAGTTGACGCGAGGCCAGGTCTTTCATGATCTCCTCGGAGCCGCCGCCGATCATCATCACCTTGACCTCGCGGTAGATGCGCTCGCTGCGCGTGCCCCGCATGAAACCCATGCCGCCCAGGATCTGCACTGCGGCGTCGGCGCAAAACTGCATGCACTGGGTCGCCTGGACCTTGGCCATCGCGATCCGCGCGACACGCAGATTGGCATCGCCCGCGTTGTGCTGCTGGGTCCAGGCCAGGTCGTAAATATGGCAGCGCGCAACGTCGATCAATCGCAGCATGTCCATCAGCTTGTGGCGGATCACCTGTCGCTCCGACAGCGGCACGCCGAAGGTCTGGCGCTGGCGCGCCCAGTCCAGCGCCTCGTCGAAACAGGTCTGCGCATAACCCACCGCTGAAGCAGCCATCCCCAGGCGCTCGGCATTGAAGTTGGTCATGAAGGTCTTGAAACCCTTGTTCTCCTCGCCGATCAGGTGGGCCACCGGCACCCGGCAGTTCTCGAACCGCAAATGGGCAGTGTCGCTGGACCACCAACCCATCTTGGCCAGCGGCGTGCGCGTCAGGCCAGGCGTGTCGCCCTCGATCAGCAGCGCAGAGATGCCACCGGCGCCCTTGTTGGCGGGGTCGGTGCGCACCGCCACGGTGATGAAGTCAGCCCGCATGCCCGAGGTGATGAACACCTTCTCGCCATTGACGATGTAGTGCTCGCCCGCGCTGTCGGTGCCCCTGATCGCCGTGGTCTTGAGCGCGGCGACGTCCGAGCCGCCGCTGGGCTCGGTCACAGCCAGCGCGGCGATCTTCTCCCCAGCCAGCACCGATGGAATCACCCGGGACTTCAGCGCCGCGCTGCCGTAGGCCTTGATCGGCGGCAGGCCGATGGTGTGCGACATCAAGGACGCCGCGACGCCTCCGCAGCCCGGTCTGGCCAGTTCCTCGGACAGGATCAGGTGGTAGAACAAATCGACCGGTGTGCCGCCGAATTCCTCCGGATAGCCCAGCCCGAGCAGGCCGATCGCCGAGGCCTTGCGGTACAGCTCGCGCGGAAAGGTCTCGGCCTCGTCCCATTCGTTGACATGGGGGGTGATCTCAGCAGCCACCCAAGCGCGCAGCGAGGCCCGGAACTGCTCATGCTCGGGTGTGAAGTAATGCGGTGCAGGTGGAGCGTCAAGCAAACTCATGGGATGGGTGCCGGTGGAGGTTTAGCTGCCACTCTGGTCGCGCACCGAGCCAATGTCTTGCGCCAATTGGCTGGACCGACCGACACAGATCAACAGCCAGATCGCACAAGACGCTGAACCTCAACTTCCACTACGCTGAGCCAGCGGACGGTCACACTGAGTCAGACTGAAGACGCAGAATTCAGCCCGCCATGCCTACCCTCACAACCCTTAAGCAGCACCAGGAGGCCTCTCCCATGCTTGACCGCTCCAACCTCGTCCGCGCGCTCATCCTGAGCGCTGCGCTGCTGGCCGTTGCCAGCCCGGTTGCTGCCCAAACTCAGGGCGTGACCAAGAACGA
>Ga0214919_10007411_pt1 | contig 14801 bp, 6 predicted proteins | sample LL1503_MetaG_FD_177994 | JGI IMG/M metagenome (GOLD analysis project Ga0214919, IMG submission 177994) | Freshwater microbial communities from Lake Lanier, Atlanta, Georgia, United States - LL-1503 | ecosystem: Environmental > Aquatic > Freshwater > Lake | place: USA: Georgia | collected 2015-03-15 | reverse complement strand
TGATATTAAATATAGTGGTTCAGATAATGGGCTAAATTTTTATTTAAAATCTAATGGAATTTCATACCAATTAATGCGAGTAGATAGTTGGAAGGATGATACAACTGAATATAAGCCCAAGCGTGAAACAAAAAACAAGATTATTGATCAGAGTACTATTTATAGAATTGATATTGATTGGATTGGTTCAAATAATAACCCTGAAATAATAAATGGCAAATCATTAGGGGGTTATGATAATTATTACCAGCCTAGTTGCCCCGATGGCGCTTTAAATGTTAGGTCGTTTGAAAACATAATATATAAAGCAATTTATCCAGGAATTGATTTAAAATACTACTCTAACGAAGGACATTTAAAATACGATTACATAGTAAGCGTGGGTGCTGATTATAAAAAAATAAAATTTAAAATAAATGGTGCCACTAAACTTTCTTTAAATAAAAATGGAGATTTAATAATAAATACTCCTCTTGGAGACATAATAGAAAATGCCCCAATAGTTAAACAAGAAGGAAAAATTATTAAAGCCAAGTGGATTATTTCAGAAAATGAATTGTCTTTTTTAATAGATAAGATTGATATTACCAAAGCTTTTATTATTGACCCTTTAGTTAGAATTTGGGGAACCTTTTATGGTGGTGGTGGTGAGCCAAGTTTTCCACTCCTTAATACATGGGACCAAGGCCGAGCCTGTTCTTCTGATGCATCAGGGAATGCATATTTAATGGGAAACACTGAATCTATAAATAACATTTCAACTATTGGTAGTTATCAATCTTTATATAATGGATCGTACGATGCTTTTCTAGTAAAATTTAATAGCTCAGGGGTCCGACAATGGGGTACATATTATGGTGGTAATTCAATTGATACACCTAATGACTTATCTGTAGATGGGTTTGGAAATTCATATATTGTTGGCGCTACTAGCTCTACTTCTGGTATTTCAACTATAGGTAGTCATCAATCTTCTTATAGTGGAGCTATAGATGGCTATTTAGCAAAATTTAATACAGCAGGCATTCTTCAATGGGCAACATATTATGGAGGTAACGGATATGATGATTTAATGGGTGTAACAAATGATGAGCTAGGAAATATTTATATCTGTGGAACAACTATGACAAATAGTGGAAATGCCATAGCAACCGTTGGTTCTCATCAGCCAAATTATGGTGGTGGTAGCCAAGATGTTTATTTAGCAAAATTTAATAGTTCGGGAATAAGACAATGGGGTACTTATTATGGAGGCTCGAATGGTGAACCTTGGACAAATATCTGTTGTAATAAATCAGGTAATATTTATTTAACTGGTTGTACTAACTCTTTTAATAATATAGTTACAATTGGTACACAGCAACAAAGTATGGCAGGTAATGTTGATGCATTTTTAGCTAAATTTAATTATTCAGGAACTAGAATATGGGGTACCTATTTTGGCGGGACTGGTAATGAATTTACTTTTGGACCCAATAACTGTATTGCTGATAATATAGGTAATGTTTATATAGCAGGTAGTTCAGATTCACAAGTTGGGATATCTACTTTAGGCGCTTATCAAACTTCTTATGGAGGAGGTTGGTCAGATGCTTATTTAGTTAAATTTAATTCTTCAGGCATTAGAACATGGGGAACCTATTTTGGTGGAAATCAGCAGGATTTACTTCATGATGTTAGTATAGATAATAATGGTAATGTTATAATAGTTGGCGAAACTGCTTCGTTAAACAATGTATCAACACCTGGGGCATATCAAGCGAACAATCTCAGTGGAGGAAGCGGAGGGAATAGTGCCTTTATTGCAAAATTTAATACAAATGGTACTATTATTTTCGGTACCTATTATGGCGGGCAAAATGCCTCATACGCAACAGAAGCAAATGTTGATTTGAATAATAATTTATATATATGTGGAGCAGCAACTGGTACAGATAATATTAATATTGCTACTCCCCAATCTCATCAGCCTAGTAATGCAGGAAGTAGCGATGCCTTTTTAGTTAAATTTGCAGATTGTCCAGGTTATACTGTAAGTGCTAATTTTAACCCTACACTTTGTTTAGGAAATATTTTAAGTTTAGCTGCCAGTTCTACAGAATCAACTGCAATTAATTTTACCTGGTTAGGCCCAAATTCATTTACCTCTTCCTTACAATCTCCAACTATTTCTAATATTTCTCTACTTAATTCGGGTATATATACAGTTTCTGCCACTAATCCCGCAGGATGTTCAGGATCAACTACAATAAATGTTACTATAAATGCAATTGCTGCTCCAAGTATATCAATTTCTAATGCTAATATTTGTTCTGGTCAAATATTTACAATAAGTCCGTCTGGCGCTTCTAATTATACAATTCAAGGGGGTAATAACATTGTTTCACCTATTTCAAGTACAAATTATACTATAGTTGGAACAAATTCATTAGGCTGTGTGTCACAAAACATAGCGCTATTTAGCTTAACAGTTAATCCTAACCCAACAATTACTCTAACTAATTCAAGTATCTGCTCAGGGTCAAACTTTTTAATAGTGCCAACAGGCGCATCAACTTATACTATTCAGGGTGGTTCATTTAATGTAACGCCAACAATTACTACAAATTATACAGTAACTGGTACAAGTGCTTTAGGTTGTATTTCTCCAACATTTGCGGTATTAAATTTAATTGTAAGCCCTAACCCAACTATCACTGTAAATAGCGGGGTAATTTGTGCAGGACAAAACTTTACCATCAATCCAAGCGGAGCAAATACCTATACCATACAAGGTGGTAATGCGATTGTAAGCCCACTCAGTAATACAAATTATACTGTAATCGGAACAAATACCCTAACAGGATGTAGATCACAAGCGGTTGCAACAAGTAGCTTAATCATAAATGCTAATCCAACTATTATAGTAAACTCAGGCTCTATCTGTGCAGGACAAAACTTCACCATCAATCCAAACGGAGCAAATACCTATACCATACAAGGCGGTAACGCAGTCGTAAGTCCAACTGTAAACACTACTTACACAGTAATAGGTACAAATACCCTAACAGGATGTAGATCACAAGCATTTGCAACAAGTATCTTAATTGTTAATACAAATCCAATAATCACGGTAAATAGCGGGATAATTTGTGCCGGACAAAACTTCACAATCAATCCAAGCGGAGCAAATACCTATACTATACAAGGTGGTAATTCGGTTGTAAGTCCACCAAGCAATGCTATTTTTACAGTAGCAGGAACAAGTACTGCAGGTTGTTTATCACAAGCGGTTGCAACAAGTAGCTTAATCGTAAATGCTAATCCAACTATTACAGTAAACTCAGGCGCAATTTGTGCCGGACAAAACTTTACAATCAATCCAAACGGAGCGAATACGTATACTATACAAAGTGGGAATGCGATTGTAAGCCCACTCAGTAATACAAATTATACTGTAATCGGAACAAATACCCTAACAGGATGTAGATCACAAGCGGTTGCAACAAGTAGCTTAATCGTAAATACTAATCCAACTATTATAGTAAACTCAGGCGCAATTTGTGCAGGACAAAACTTTACCATCAATCCAAGCGGAGCGAATTCGTATACCATACAAGGTGGTAATGCGATTGTAAGCCCACTCAGTAATACAAATTATACTGTAATCGGAACAAATACCCTAACAGGATGTAGATCACAAGCGGTTGCAACAAGTAGCTTAATCGTAAATGCTAATCCAACTATTATAGTAAACTCGGGCGCTATATGTGCAGGACAAAACTTTACAATCAATCCAAGCGGAGCGAATACTTATACCATACAGGGTGGTAATGCGGTGGTCAGTCCAGCAAGCAATGCGAACTACACAGTTATTGGTACAAGCACTGCAGGCTGTGTATCACAAGCGGTTGCAACAAGTAACTTAATCGTATATGCAAATCCAACCATAACCGTAAACTCCGGAGCAATTTGTGCAGGACAAAACTTCACCATCAATCCAAGCGGAGCAAATACCTATACCATACAAGGAGGTAATGCGGTGGTAAGTCCAGCAAGCAACACGTCTTTTACAGTAATAGGAACAAGCACTGCAGGATGTAAATCACAAACCTTTGCAACCAGTAATTTAACTGTTAATCCATTACCCTCATTAACATCTTCAATTACCATTAACACTTCTTCGTGTGGGGTTTCTTCAGGTTCAATATCAGGGGTTGTAGTAACAGGCGCTTCTAGTTATACTTGGACAAATGGATTAAACTCTGTAGTAGGAACATCAGCAAATTTATTTAACCAACCGGCAGGGGTTTACCAATTAAAAGTAAGTAACGCTAATGGCTGCATAAATATTTTTGGTCCATACAGTATTTCTAATCCGGGGTCACCTTCAGTTCCATCAGTTAGTGCATCAGCCAATAGTTTATGTGCAGGGCAAGCAATTACTTTATTTGCTGCATCAACACCATCAGTAACTTATAATTGGTTTGGCCCAGGCTTTAATAGTTCTTTACAAAATCCAATTATAGCAAGTTCATCGCCTACAATGTCAGGGGTATATTCAGTTAATGCTGCCCTATTGGGTTGCACTAGTGCAGCTGCTCAAATTACAATTACTGTAAATCCCAACCCAACCATAAGCGTAAACTCAGGCTCTATTTGTGCAGGACAAAACTTTACAATCAATCCAAGCGGAGCGAATACGTATACCATACAGGGTGGAAATGCGGTGGTAAGCCCATTAAGTAATTCTAATTTTACCGTAGCTGGAACAAGCACTGCGGGCTGTGTATCACAAGCGGTTGCAACAAGTAGTTTAATCGTAAATGTTAATCCAATTATTATAGTAAACTCAGGCTCTATTTGTGCAGGACAAAACTTCACCATCAATCCAAGCGGAGCAAATACCTATACCATACAAGGAGGTAATGCGGTGGTAAGTCCAGCAAGCAACACATCTTTTACAGTAATAGGAACTAGCACTGCAGGATGTAAATCACAAGCCTTTGCAACAAGTAATTTAACAGTTAATCCATTACCCTCATTAACATCTTCAATTACCATTAACACTTCTTCCTGTGGGGCTTCTTCAGGTTCAATATCAGGGGTTATTGTAACAGGTGCCTCTAGTTATACTTGGACAAATGGATTAAACTCTGTAGTAGGATCATCAGCAAATTTATTTAACCAACCGGCAGGGGTTTACCAATTAAAAGTAAGTAACGCTAATGGCTGCATAAATATTTTTGGTCCATACAGTATTTCTAATCCGGGGTCACCTTCTGTTCCATCAGTTAGTGCATCAGCCAATAGTTTATGTGCAGGGCAAGCAATTACTTTATTTGCTGCATCAACACCATCAGTAACCTATAATTGGTTTGGTCCAGGCTTTAATAGTTCTTTACAAAATCCAATTATTGCAAGTTCATCTCCTACAATGTCAGGGGTATATTCAGTTAATGCTACCCTATTGGGTTGTACAAGTGCAGCTGCTCAAATTACAATTACTGTAAATACCAACCCAACCATAACCGTAAACTCAGGCTCTATTTGTGCAGGACAAAACTTTACTATTAATCCATCTGGAGCTACCACTTATACCATACAAGGAGGTAATGCGGTGGTAAGTCCATTAAGTAATACTACTTATACAGTAGCAGGTATAAATAGTTTTGGTTGTAAAAATATAAATCCAATTTCTTGTACTTTAACAGTAGTAAATTTGCCTTCATTAAGTGTTAATTCAGGATCAATATGTGGTGGTGGTACATATACTTTTTTACCAAGTGGAGCATACACATATACTTACTTAAATGGAAGTTCGATTGTTTCGCCTAGCATTACCACAAATTATACAATCATTGGTTCTAATCAAGTTGGCTGTGTTAATTCTATTGGTGTTATAGGAACAGTTAGTGTGAGTTTAACTAAAATTATTGCAAGTTCAGGGACAATTTGTGTTGGTTCTAATTTTACGATTAATCCAACAGGAGCATTGACCTATACTTATTCTTCTGGCACTTCAATCGTTAGCCCATCTGTTAATTCAAGTTATACAATCTACGGAACTGGTGTTGATGATTGCGTTTCAATTGCTATTATAGATGTTGAAACAAGAGCAAATCCAACCTTGACTTTTGTAACAAACAATTATAGCATATGTAGTGGCTCATCAGCGTTAATCCAAATAATTGGATCAAATAGTTACACTTGGAATACTGGCTCAACAAGTAATTCAATTATTGTAACGCCAACAATTACTTCAACTTTTTCTGTAATTGGCAAAACTTTAGATGATTGTATTTCTATCAAATCTCAAGAAATAGTTGTTTTGTTAACGCCTTCAGTTAACTTAGGCCCTGATTTAGAATTAAAATTAAATGAATCTCATCAGTTTAATGTAATTGAATTAAACTCCTTTACTTATTCATGGACACCTTCTGATTTTTTAAATTTCACTACTGTTTTAAATCCAATTACTACGCCAAAAAATAATATTACGTATACTATAACTGTATTTTCAAAAGATGGATGTATTGCAAGTGATGATATTGAGTTAACTATTAAAGAAGAATTAATAATTGCAAATTACATGAGTCCAAATGGTGATGGTCAAAATGACACCTGGAATCTTAATTATCCTTTTTTAATAAAAGATTATAGTATAGAAATTATTGATAGTTATAACCAACGTGTCTTTTATAAAAAAGATAATTACAATAATGAGTTTGATGGTAAACTGAATGGTAAAGAGCTATTAGATGGGGTTTATTATTATTTTATTATAGATGGAAAAAATATAAAATACAAAGGCAGCATAACATTGATTAAATAATTCGAATGATTTCATATTTTAAAAATATTTTTATACTGCTAGTGTTATGTCAGAAATTAACTTTAGCTCAACAAGTGAGATTAAACAATACTTATAGTATTGACTTTAAACAATTAAATATTGCATATTCAAATGATTCGTCTAATGAATATAGTGCTCAATATAGAAATCAGTGGTTAGGAATACCAAATAATCCAAAATCATTTCAACTAAATATAAAATTATTATTAGGAAAAAATAATGGCTTAGCAGTTAGATTAAATTCTCAAAGCCAAGGCTTATTAAATCAAATGGGAGCAATTATTGGATACAGTTATAAAGTTAGATTTAATAAAAAAACTAATCTACATCTTGGCCTAGGTATTGGATTAACGCAATCAACTTTTAATTCTCAAAATGCAATAGTTACAAGCTATTCTGATGTTACTTTAAATAATTCTTCTAAACAAGTAGCTTTAGGATTTGATAGTGAAGTTGGTGCTTTTTTAAGTTCAAAAAAATTAAAGATTGGATTGAATGTTTTTCATTTATATAATACAAACACTGAATTTGTGGGTGGCACTGCTTTTAGTTGGATGCCTCAAATTAACTCACAATTATCGTATGTCATTCTCAAAAAAAATAATTTTGAATTAGAACCATTTCTGTTAAATAGATATACGGTTAATGGCAATAGTGTTTTCGAAGGAATTTTAAATATAAATCTAATTAACAGTATTACATTAGGCCTTGGCTATAGATATAAGTATGGGCTATTAGGCTTAGTCAGTTTGAAAATTTCACGTGGGGGCAAAGTCGCATATTGTTTTGATTATGGTAATAGTTTGAGTGGAATAAATTTGGGTTTTTCGCATCAAATTATGTTACTTTTTAATTTTAAAAAAATAAAATAGTTTTTTTTAATTTTTAAATCTATTTACAAATTGAATGCAAATAATAAAATAGACAAAATCAGTTTTGAATTATTTAATTTATATTTAGGTAAACTCAATTTAGTTATAAAATTAATACCATGAAAAAACTCATAACCAAACCAAGCGCTATTATTTTTTTAATTTTATTGAGCACAAGTATTTTTGCCAATAAAACTCCTAATTACCCCAAAGGCTTTAGCCCTAAAACTAACAACGGTATTAGCTTTACCGAGAACAAAGGGCAAGTACATGATCAAAATTATAAATCACGCCCCGATGTTTTATTTGGTGGTAGCGATGGCAATCTTGTTTTTCATTTAAAAAACAATGGAATTTCTTATCAATTAAACAGAGTGGACACTTGGAAAAAAGAAAGTGATTTAATTAAAAATAATGCTGATGCTAAAATACTAAAGGACGACGAAAAATTAGTCGCCGACCAAACTACTATTTATCGTTTAGATATAAACTGGTTAAATGCCAATACAAATGCCGAGCTAATTAAACAAAACCCACTTGATGGCTTTAATAATTATTATTCAGAAAATTGCCCAAATGGGCCGCTGAATGTAAAAAGCTACCAACAAATAACTTTTCAAAACATTTATGATGGCATTGATTTAAAATGGTACGAAAAAGATGGACATTTAGAATATGATTATTTAGTAAATGCTGGCGCTGATTACAAACAAATACAATTAGAAATAAAAGGAGCCGATAAAATAACACTAAACAACAAAGGCGAATTAATTTATAAAACGCCCTTGGGCGATATAATAGAGCAAGCCCCATTAGTAAAACAAAACGGCAAAACTTTAAAATCTAAATGGATAATAACAAACAATGTTTTAAGTTTTGAAATTGAAAACATTAATAAGAGCGAAGCATTTATTATCGATCCAGTGGTTAGAACCTGGGGAACTTATTATGGTGGTACCGGTGCCGATTACGGCTCCTCCTGCTCCACAGATGTCACTGGCAATGTTTATATGGCGGGGTATACAACTTCCACTTCAGGTATAGCCACAACAGGGGCGCATCAAACTGCACATGGTGGTGGTGGTTATGACGCTTTTTTAGTAAAGTTTAATTCAGCAGGAATTCGCTTATGGGGAACTTATTATGGAGGCAATGGTGATACTAAAGGTCAGTCTTGCACCACAGATGCCTCTGGAAATGTTTATATGGCGGGTTGGTCAAATATAAACTCAGGCACAAGTATTGCCACTTCAGGCAGCCATCAATCTTCTAATACAGCATATTACGATTGTTTTTTAGTAAAATTTAATTCAGCAGGCATTCGCCAATGGGGTACCTATTATGGAGGACCCGACAATGATTATCCAACATCTTGCTCTACAGATGCCTCTGGCAACGTCTATATGGTGGGTAATATATTTATAAATTCAGGCACATTCATCGCTACAATTGGCAGCCATCAATCTGCTTTTGGCGGAGGAAATGCAGATGCTTTTTTAGTAAAATTTAATTCAGCAGGCATTCGCCAATGGGGCACTTATTATGGCGGTGGTGGAACTGATTACGGGCACTTTTGTGCCACAGATGCTTCTGGCAATATTTATTTAACTGGATTTACAACTACAAACTCAGGCACAATCATTGCCACTTCGGGCAGCCATCAATCTGCTTTTGGAGGAAGTGGGGATGCTTTTTTAGTAAAATTTAATTCTGCAGGCATTCGCCAATGGGGCACTTATTATGGTGGCACAGGAAGTGAAACAGGGTACTCCTGCGCCACAGATGCTTCTGGCAATGTTTATATCAGGGGGGTTACAGATACACCCTCAGGCACAGTCATTTCCACTTCGGGTAGTCATCAATCTGCTTTTGGAGGTGGAAATGCGGATTCTTATTTAGTAAAATTTAATTCAGCAGGCATTCGCCAATGGGGCACTTATTATGGTGGTAGCGGAGATGATTATGGATGGTCTAGCTCTACAGATGCCTCAGGCAATGTATATATGGCGGGAGAAACCACTTCCACTTTGAGCATAGCAACAGCAGGGGCGCATCAAGCTGCCTATGGAGCAGGAAATTACGATGCTTTTTTAGTAAAATTTAATTCTGCAGGTGTTCGCCAATGGGGCACTTATTATGGTGGCACAGGAAGTGAAACAGGGTACTCTTGCGCCACAGATGCTTCTGGTAATGTTTACATGGCGGGAGAGACAAGTTCGACTATAAGTATTGCCACATCGGGCAGCCATCAATCTGCTTTTGGAGGTGGCACTCGCGATGCCTATTTGGTAAAATTTAATGAATGCTTATCTCCAACAATTACAGTAAATAGTGGGGCAATTTGTGCGGGTCAATCATTTACAATCAATCCAACAGGCGCTAATACCTATAGCATACAGGGTGGTAATGCAGTAGTAAGCCCGTCAATTAGCACTAATTATACAGTAATAGGTACAAGTGTTGCAGGTTGTACAAATACCACAGTAAGTGCAGTAACCGTAAATCCAAATCCAACAATTACTGTAAACAACGGAACGATTTGTGCAGGACAAAATTTCACCATCAATCCAAACGGAGCAAATACCTATACAATACAAGGTGGTAATGCGGTGGTAAGTCCACCGAGCAACGCAAGTTTCACAGTAGCAGGAACAAGCACAGCAGGTTGTTTATCACAAGCTTTTGCAACCAGTAACTTAATCGTTAATCAAAATCCAACCATTACAGTTAACAATGGAGCAATTTGTGTAGGACAAAACTTTACAATCAATCCCAACGGAGCAAATACCTATACCATACAAGGAGGAAGCGCAGTGGTAAGTCCCCCAAGTAACGCTTCTTATACAGTAATAGGAACAAATTCGGTTACTGGATGCAGATCACAAGTGTTTGCAACCAGTAGCTTAACGGTTAATCCCAATCCAACAATTACTGTAAACTCAGGAGCAATTTGTGCAGGACAAAACTTCACCATCAATCCAAACGGAGCAAATACTTATACTATTCAAGGAGGAAGCGCAGTGGTAAGCCCACCAAGTAACACTTCTTATACAGTAATAGGAACAAATTCGATTACTGGATGCAGATCACAAGTGTTTGCAACCAGTAGCTTAACGGTTAATCCCAATCCAACAATTACTGTAAACTCAGGAGCAATCTGTGCAGGACAAAACTTCACCATCAATCCAAACGGAGCAAACACTTATACCATACAAGGAGGTAACGCAGTGGTAAGTCCACCGAGCAACAGCTCTTATACAGTTATAGGAACAAATTCGGTTACAGGATGCAGATCACAAGCTTTTGCAACCAGTAACTTAATCGTTAATCAAAATCCAACCATTACAGTTAACAATGGAGCAATTTGTGCAGGACAAAACTTTACGATAAATACAAATGGAGCAAATACCTATACCATACAAGGCGGTAATGCAGTGGTAAGTCCAGCTATTAATTCTAGTTACACAGTAGCAGGTACAAGCACATCAGGATGTAAATCGCAAGGATTTGCAACAAGTAATTTAACCGTTAATCTTAACCCAACCATCACTGTAAACTCAGGCGCTATTTGTGCAGGACAAAACTTCACCATCAATCCAAACGGAGCAAATATCTATACTATACAAGGAGGAAATGCAGTGGTAAGTCCAGCTATTAATTCTAGTTACACAGTAGCAGGAACAAGCACATCAGGATGTAAATCGCAAGGATTCGCAACCAGTAACTTAACAGTAAACGCTAATCCAACTATCACAGTAAACAGCGGTTTTATATGTGCAGGAGAAAATTTTACCATTTATCCAAACGGAGCAAATACCTATTCCATACAAGGGGGTAATGCGGTGGTAAGTCCAACCAGTAATGCAAGTTACACAGTAGCAGGAACAAACTCTGCAGGTTGCGTATCACAAGCCTTTGCAACAAGTAGTTTAACAGTTAATCAATGTGTTGGTGTAACTAATCAAAATATAGCTTTAGGCGGCGTATCTATTTATCCTAATCCAAATAACGGAGAGTTTACTATTGAATTAGTAAGTGTAAACTATGCTTACATAACAATTACAAATGTGTTAGGGCAAATTATAAAATCACAAAAAGCAGAATTGATCAATCAAATTGATCTGAATGCTTTTGATAAAGGAATTTATTTTATCAATGTAATGGATAATAATCAATCTGTTTACAGAGGTAGTATTATTAAACAATAGTGGTTTAATCAAATCATCATCAATAAAAAAATCCCCGGTAATTTATCGGGGATTTTTTTTTGTTATTGTAACCCCTTTTTAACAAGGGTTAACATGGTTTAAAAAAAATCGTTAACCGCGGTTAAGGCTTCACTCGGAATTGTTAAACTTGATTAAAAGTGATTAAAGAGTTTGATAACGATTTTATTTTTATAATTCATTTTATGGTGATGGCGAAAATATTAAATCGATCGGAAAACGCTGGTTAATAAAATCAATATTTTCGTTAATTTATTTTTATTATATTAGATTAAATAACACACCCATGAAAAAGCTTGTTAGTCGTTTTTTTATTCCAATTTATGAAGCGTATTTTTTAGCGTTAAAATTGAAAAAACCTGTAAAGGAAAACAAAAAAATAGCTGATGCAATTTTTCATGAACGGGAATTTATAGAATGGCTTAGGATAAAATACAAAGGTCAGTTAACTAGTGAAGCATTTATCAAATTAGTAGACGCTAAAAATTTTAAAACATATATTACAAAATATAATAAAACAAAAACAAAGGAGGAAGAAAAAAAGAAACGCAAAGCTATTTATGATCAGGTAAGACTTTCAAAACTTGAGCCTATTTCAAAGCATGAATATGATATAGATATAGTAGAAAGTTATTTTAAAATTAAAGCCTTGTTAGACAATATAAAAATCCGAGAGGGTGTTTCAAAAGAAGAGTATTTAAAAACAATAAAATATCCAGTGGAATTTCATTGTAACGATAGTGATTTGCCAATTACTCTTATTTTACAGATGAAATACCCAATCATTATAAATAGTAATGTTCCAGGATTTGAGTCATATTTTGGAAGAACTCTCATCGCATTTGATATAAATAAAATAGAGGCAATCCTTAGTTACCAAAATTCTATTTGGAAAGGAAGTGGATTTTTTCCGTCATTCGTAGAACATCTTGTATATCGTTTTATAGAGAAAAATAGCCCTTTTGATAATAATATTCGACTTGGAAAAATAATGGATTGGGTGAACCGAAATCGTATTTTTTTAAATCCAAAAGTTTCCAAAAATGATAATAATAAATCAAAAACAACATTAGATTTTGGTATTGAAAACATAAAAGTTAATAATTATACTTATTGGCCATATAGTGATGCGGATTTAAAGAAACTGTATGATGCTTTAGTTTTTAAAAATATGATTTATGAGAACGACTCATTTTATGAATTATTCAAAATTTACACTGAATTCCCTAAAAACCCAATAGAATGGAGGTGTTCGCCAAACCAATTAATGTACATATTATATTTAATATTTAAAAAGAAAAAGGAATATGATGGTTATAAGGTTCATGATATAGCTTGTAGGATATTTAAAAATTCAGGTGGTAATTTTTACAAAAAAAACCTAAATACAATATTGAATCAAATAATTAAAAATCTTAATGATAAGCAACCGCTGAGTGCTAATCTTAAAACAATTAAAACAATTTTCAACGAGCTCAAACTTGTTTAATTTTCTGTCTTGACATCTCTTGACATCTCTTGACATCCCTTGATTTTTTTCAATGGGTATAAATATCAATTCTTTTTATACTTGTAGCACTTAAGAATATTCTTGAGCAATATAAAAAATAAAAAAAATGGAAAGAGAAAAAATTGAAGATGAAATCATCCAAAACGGAAATCGTAAAGTTAATATAGGCGTGAGAGCTTATCCTGAGCTAAAATTTAATTTAATTGATGCCTCAAATGCGCTAGAAGTATCATTAAGTGAATATTGTGAGAATATTCTAATAACCCATCCTGGCTTATTAGAAGAAGTTAATAAATTGAATTTACAAGTTGAAGATTTAAAACTAAAAATTGCTAACCAAGAGCGATCCCTAGCAAGTAATGATCATCTAAAATTTAAAAGTAAAATAAATACACTCTTCGAGGAAAATGCTCTATTAAAGAAAAATATAGAAGAGTTAAATTTAAATCATGAAATTTATTCAGATTCGAGATTAGCATATCTATTTAAAGAGGTAAAAGGCCAACGCGATACTATTATTACAGATGCAGGAGAAATGAACATAACATTCAATACTCCAAAGGATGTTTTATTGGCATTAATTTATTCACATACTCTATAAACTCAATATTATGATATTCAAACAAATTCATTCTTTGCCAACCAATCCAAATTGGAGCAAAATAGCATTAATTGCTTTAGCTACTTTCTGTCTAGGCGTTATTGTTTATAAATCATCAAAATCAGATAAATTGAAATTGCAACCACCTCCTAAAAAAGAAGGTAACACTAATTGATTATGATAACGCTGATTTCGGTTTATTAAATTGAAAAAATGGAAGGAGTTACTCTCATAGAAGGCAAGGCACTAATGAGTATCGTTCAGCGTTTAGAAAACATTGAGCAGAACCAGCTTGCGATAATGAAGCAGTTACAAAAGTTGATGCCAACAATAAATCAGAGTACTATTCCCGATTTCATATCAATTAAAGATGCTTGCAAAAAATACCATACTAGCCATGTAAATATTAACAACAAAATGAAGAGTTTTAAAACACTTAAAAATAAAGAAATAGATCGACTACAGTCAGGTGGTTTTTTCTTGATAAATGAGGCTGAATTACAAGATGCTCTTAGAATAAAAGGTTTGTATAAAAAAGTTATTAACAGTAATAAAGCAAATTGTGCTGCAAGTGATAGTATTTCGCCCCAGCATTCACCCCGAAAAAACAAAACCCCTGTAAATACAAGGGCTTGAAGCTTTATTTGCGGTGAAAGAGGGATTCGAACCCTCGGTACGGTTACCCGTACGCATGTTTAGCAAACATGTCCTTTCGGCCTCTCAGGCATCTCACCAATTTTGTGCAAATTTAATTAAA
>Ga0214919_10007410_pt1 | contig 14801 bp, 17 predicted proteins | sample LL1503_MetaG_FD_177994 | JGI IMG/M metagenome (GOLD analysis project Ga0214919, IMG submission 177994) | Freshwater microbial communities from Lake Lanier, Atlanta, Georgia, United States - LL-1503 | ecosystem: Environmental > Aquatic > Freshwater > Lake | place: USA: Georgia | collected... | reverse complement strand
GTGCTGGTGCGGGCTTAGTTCTTGCCGGGCTAGTTAGTGATGGAATTACGACAGTTGAAGATGCATTCCATATTGATCGCGGATATCCCGGATTTGTTGAAGCACTTGTAAAACTTGGCGCTAAAGTTTCGCGCCATATTTAAAAGTAAAAGTTTTTAATCAGTTGATTCGCCGAGAATTGATACTCGGTTATTTGAAACAGAGATAAAGCCACCGTGAATATTGAACTCTTGTGATGTGCCATCCACAACTTTTATGCTGACTATTCCATCTACAAGAACTCCAAGAAGCGGTGCGTGACCCGGTAAAACACCGATGTCACCTTCAAGAGTGCGAGCCGAAATCATATTCGCCTCGCCAGACCAGACCCGCTTCTCCGGAGATACAACTTCAACAGTTAGGTTTGTTGACATTAATTTATGCCTTTGCCAATTCTGCTGCGCGCTTTTCTACATCTTCTAGGCCACCGCACATGAAGAATGCTTGTTCTGGAACGTGGTCGTACTTTCCATCTGCAAGCGCTTCGAATGCTGAGATCGTTTCAGTTAGTGGAACGAATGAGCCATCTAGACCAGTGAATACCTTTGCCACGAATGTGTTCTGTGACAAGAAGCGTTGGATACGACGAGCACGTCCTACAAGAATTCGATCTTCTTCTGACAATTCATCAATACCAAGAATTGCAATGATGTCTTGTAGATCCTTGTAGCGCTGCAGGATTTGTTTTACACGGTTAGCAACACGGAAGTGGTGCTCGCCGATGTAACGTGGATCCAAAATGCGTGATGTTGAGTCAAGTGGATCTACCGCAGGATAGATACCAAGTTCTGAAATTGGACGAGACAACACTGTTGTTGCATCCAAGTGGGCGAATGTTGTGTGAGGTGCTGGGTCGGTGATGTCATCTGCAGGAACATAAATTGCCTGCATAGATGTAATCGAGTGACCGCGTGTTGAAGTAATGCGCTCTTGTAATTGACCCATTTCATCGGCAAGTGTTGGTTGGTAACCAACTGCAGATGGCATACGTCCAAGAAGTGTTGATACTTCAGAACCAGCTTGTGTGAAACGGAAGATGTTATCGATGAAGAGAAGTACGTCTTGCTTCTGAACATCGCGGAAGTACTCCGCCATTGTTAGCGCTGAAAGTGCAACGCGAAGACGAGTTCCAGGTGGTTCATCCATCTGGCCGAAGACCAATGCAGTCTTATTGATAACGCCAGTCTCGGTCATTTCCAAGAACAAGTCGTTTCCTTCACGAGTACGTTCTCCAACGCCGGCGAATACAGATACACCACCAAAGTTTTCAGCTACGCGATAGATCATTTCTTGAATCAAAACTGTCTTACCAACACCTGCTCCACCGAATAGACCAATTTTTCCACCACGAACATATGGTGTTAAGAGGTCGATAACTTTGATACCGGTCTCGAACATCTCGGTCTTTGATTCGAGTTGATCGAAGGCAGGCGCTGTGCGGTGGATTGGCCAACGCTCTTTAATATCTAGGGATGATGTAGGAACATCTAGTGATTCACCAAGTGTGTTGAACACGTGGCCCTTTGTTACATCGCCAACTGGGACAGAGATTGCAGAGCCAGTATCTGAAACTGAAGCACCACGAACCATTCCATCTGTTGGTTGCATCGAAATCGCGCGGACAAGGTTGTCGCCAATGTGTTGTGCCACTTCGAGAGTAAGCATGCGCTTCTCACCGCTGAGTGTCACATCTACATGCAACGCATTGAAGATCGCTGGCATCGAATCGGCTGGAAATTCAATATCCACAACCGGGCCGATAACGCGTGCTACGCGACCTGTTCCTGTTTTACTTCCTGCTGACATCATTCGCTCCCTGCGCTAGCTGAGGCAAGCGCATCTGCGCCGCCGACGATTTCACTGATCTCTTGCGTAATTTCAGCTTGACGGGCTGCGTTAGCAAGACGGGTTAAGGACTTGATTAACTCATCAGCATTGTCAGTTGCTGACTTCATCGCGCGACGACGTGCTGCATGCTCGGAAGCCGCAGATTGCAACATCGCATTAAAGACTCGAGCCTCAACGTAGCGAGGTAGTAATGAATTTAATACCTCTCCAGCATTTGGTTCGAATTCGTACATTGGTAGCAGTCCGGATGGCGCTTCTGATTCCACAACTTCTAGTGGAAGCATGCGACGCGCTTCTGGGATCTGCGTAATCATTGATTTAAATTGAGTGTAAACAATATGTAGTTCATCTACGCCATTTTCGACTGTTGCAGCATCTTCAACGAAGGCTGCGATAAGTGCATCTGAAACTTCCTTAGCATTTGCATAAGTTGGGTTATCAGAGAAACCAGTCCATGAACCAGCAATCTTGCGGCTGCGGAAACGGTAGTAGTTAACTGCCTTACGGCCCACCAAATATGCCTCAGTTGCAAGTCCACGTTCACGAAGTGCTGTGACTAATTGGTCGCCTTCCTTTATCGCTGCATTTGAATATGCACCGGCCATTCCACGATCTGCTGTGATAATTAGAACTGCGGCACGACGTGGTGACTCAGAAGGAGTTGTTAAAGGGTGCTTTGTGCTTGAGAAGGTTGCGACAGCAGTAACTGCGCGAGTTAGTTCATTTGCATATGGAGATGAAGCAGCCACACGTTGTTGTGCCTTGACGATACGAGAAGCAGAGATTAACTCCATTGCTTTCGTAATCTTCTTGGTCGCCTTTACCGAACGCATTCGGCGGCGATAGACGCGTAGTTGAGCACCCATTTGGTTACTTGCTCACCTTCGGAACTTGACGAGTAATTTGTTCATTATCTTCGCCAGTTAGCGCTTCAGCTTTTGCCTCGTTTACCGGTGCAGAAGTTGAGGAAGCAAATTGCTTTTTGAAAGTGTCAATTGCTTCTTGCAGTGAAGCAACAGTGTCATCTGTTAGCTCTTTGGTAGCAGAAATTACTTCAAAAATCTTTGAACGTTCGCGGCCAATGAAATCAAGAAATTCTGATTCAAAGCGACGAATATCGGCGACAGGGATTGAGTCCATGTTGCCAGTTGTTCCGGCCCAGATAGATGCAGCCATACGCTCTACTGAATAAGGTGAGTACTGACCTTGCTTCAACAATTCAACCATTCGCGCACCACGCTCTAGTTGAGACTTTGATGCAGCATCAAGATCAGAACCGAATGCAGCGAATGCTTCAAGTTCACGGTATTGAGCCAAGTCAAGACGTAGACGTCCTGCAATCTTCTTAATCGCCTTTGTCTGTGCTGAACCACCAACGCGAGATACCGAGATACCTACGTTGATAGCAGGACGTACACCTGCGTTGAAAAGATCTGTTTCAAGGAAGCACTGTCCGTCGGTAATAGAAATTACGTTTGTCGGAATGAATGCAGAAACATCGTTACCTTTTGTTTCGATGATTGGAAGACCGGTCATAGAACCGCCACCAAGTTCATCTGAAAGTTTTGCGCAACGTTCTAGTAGACGTGAGTGTAAATAGAAAACGTCTCCTGGATAAGCTTCACGGCCCGGTGGGCGTCGTAGCAATAGCGATACTGAACGATAAGCCTCGGCTTGCTTTGAGAGATCATCAAAAATAATTAGTACGTGTTCGCCCTTGTACATCCAGTGCTGGCCAATAGCAGAACCGGTGTATGGAGCTAGGTACTTGAAACCTGCTGGATCTGATGCAGGAGATGCAACGATTGTTGTGTACTCCATTGCGCCAGCTTCTTCCAGTGCGCCCTTAACGGATGCGATGGTTGAACCTTTCTGGCCAATAGCAACATAAATACATTTAACCTGCTTCTTTGGATCGCCAGATTTCCAGTTCTCTTTCTGGTTAATAATTGTGTCGATTGCAATTGCAGTCTTACCAGTCTGACGGTCACCAATAATTAGCTGACGTTGTCCGCGACCAATAGCTGTCATCGCATCAATCGCTTTGATACCAGTCTGCATTGGCTCTTTAACTGGTTGGCGTTGAACTACTGATGGTGCTTGAACTTCAAGTGCGCGTTGTGCTTCTGCTTTGATTTCACCTTTGCCATCGATTGGACGACCAAGTGGATCAACGACGCGACCAAGGAAGCCATCGCCAACAGGTACCGAGAGAATTTCACCTGTGCGGCTAACGCTTGTTCCTTCTTCAATTCCAGTGAACTCACCAAGAATAACTACACCGATTTCGCGCACATCGAGGTTTAGCGCTAACCCAAGTGTTCCATTTTCGAACTTAAGTAGTTCGTTGGTCATTGTTGAAGGCAGGCCTTCAACACGGGCGATGCCATCGCCTGCTTCGGTTACTGTGCCAATCTCATCGCGTGCTGCGGCTCCCGGTTGATAAGAAGCAACATGCTTTGCAAGCGCGTCGCGAATCTCTTCGGGCCGGATCGTGAGTTCCGCCATCGTTCTCTCCTTCAACTAATTCAGATCCACAAAGTGTGGGCTCTGAAACCTATTATTTTTTTGCTACTTAAGAGACCAGCGCGCGGCCGGCTTCTGCCAATCTATTTGAAATAGTGCCATCGATAATTTCATCACCAAATCGAATTGAGATACCGCCCAGAATGCTTGGATCTATTTCGATATTTAGATGAACCGGTTGTCCAATTTGCGCTGTAAGCGAATCTGACAATTTCTTCTTCTGCCCATCGTTTAACGCGATGGAAGACTTTATATGTGCATTAACACGATTACGTCGTGCAGTTAAGGCATTTGCGTAGGCGGAAATTGATTTCTCAATACTTCGATTCCTTCTGCCCTCGACGCTCTTTGAGAGAAGGCGCTGAGATGAAGGTGTAAATTTTTGCCCGAAAATACTCTTTAAAAGTTCTTGCTTGCGTGCAACAGAATCTGCTCGGTTAATAAGTGCCAACCGCAGCTCTGGATTCTCTAAAATTATCTTTGAAAAATTAAACATCTCACTCAGTACTTGATCTAATTTATCTTCGAGGTTTGCTGCCGCAGCTTCTGCTTCAACCGCAATCTGCTCAACTGCATCTGCAAGCTGTGCTGGGTTGGACCAGCGCATTGAAACAGCCTTCGAGAAAATCTCCAAAGTCTTTGCAGAAAGCACCTTGCCAAATAAATTTGAGATTAATTCCGACTTAGATGTCGCATCTCTCGCTGGGTCAGTTAAGGCCCGACGAAGTCCAGTAGAAGAATCCAAAGAACTCCAAATATAAAAGAGCTCCTCAGAAAGGGTGGCGCAATCTGCAGCAGAGAGATTTTTTAGTTTCTCATCCAAATTGCCGCGCAAAAGCGCGAGCGATTGTCTGCTACTGCCACCGAGAATAATCATTGCTTGCTCTTCTCCATATCGGATAAGAAGCGATCAACAATTCTTGATTGGCGCACTTGATCATCTAGCGCTTCTCCAACAATTTTTGATGCCAAGTCTGTTGCTAGCGCACCGACCTCATTGCGAAGTGAATTCAAAGCTTGTTGACGTTCAGCTTCAATCGCGACTACTGCAGCTGCAGTAATTCGCGTTGCCTCTTCTTGTGCCTTTGTACGAAGGTCTTCAATGATTGCAGCCCCTTGAACTCTTGCATCTTCTCTAATTTTTGCTGCTTCGCCCCGAGCGTCACTTAATTGCTCGGTATATTTTTTGAGTGCAATTTCAGCACCGCGTTGTGCAACCTCAGCGCGTTCTAGTCCGCCCTGAATTGCATCTGTGCGATCGCTGTAAGCCTTCTCAAATTTTGGAACAGCCTTAGTGCGCAACAAGATGAAAAGAATTGAAAACGCTATTAATCCAACAACGATTTCAGCAACATTTGGGATTACCGGACTCGGTGCTGCTTCTGCCGACGCTCTGATTAAAAGTAATTTACTCATTGGTTATTTGCCCCGTAACTTATTGGAGTTATTCCTACTTTAGAACGAAAGCTAGAACTAAACCGAAGATTGCCAAAGCTTCAGCAAGGGCGAATCCAAGGAAAGCAATTGGTTGCAAGATGCTACGAGCTTCTGGTTGGCGAGCTACACCACTGATGTATGCCGCGAAAATTAAACCAGTTGCAGTTCCTGGACCGATGGTCGAAAGACCAAAGCCCACGATACTAAGTGTGCCTGTCATATCTATTCCCTTTCAACAATTGACCAGACCGGTGTCAGGCCAAATCTATTTTTAGTGCTCGTCCGCCAGCGCGCCAGCGATATACAACGCCACAAGCAAAGTAAAGATATATGCCTGTAGACACTGAATTCCCATTTCAAAGAAACTTAAACCAATTGCCAAGCTAAAAGATATTGCGCTGAAAATTTTGAGGAACCATGCGCTTCCCAGTAAATATTCGCCGCCCAATGTGAAGAGCATCAAAAGAAGGTGGCCAGCGAACATATTTCCAAATAACCGCATCGCCAGAGTTAGGGGGCGAATCGCAAAGTAAGTTAAGAATTCCAACGGCGCCAATAAAACATACATTGGCTTAGGAATACCTGGCATAAAACACATATCTTTCAAATATTTTCCGAGGCCATGTTTCTTGATCGCAACATAGTGATAAACGAGATAGACAAAGATTGTTATCGAAACCGGGAAACCGATATGCGACATCGTAGGAAATTGCATTAATGGGATTATTCCGAAGAGATTATTTGTCAAAATGAATGTAAATATCGTGAATAGGAATGGCACGAAGCGTTGAAATTCATGGCCAATTACATCTTTGCCAATTCCATCACGCACAAAACCATAAATAGATTCGCCGGCGAACTGCAGTTTCGAAGGAACAACAGCGGCTTTCCTGGAAGAAATAATGAAAAATGTTGAAATAAGGATTACTGAGAAGAAGAGAAGTAAAACGGGTTTTGTAGCCAGAATGCTATTTCCGAAGACTGGAGTGAAAACAAAGTCACCGCTGCCAGGTGGTTCAAACCCCGGCTGTGACATTTGTAGCAATGTGGACAAAATCTATCTCCTCGTAGGAACTTAATTTTTTTAGCGGCACGGGGAAATGCGCTCGGCTTACCCTAGGGGATGGGGTAGAAAACGCCAAATCCAATGTCGGCTACCTCTCTATTCGAATAAAGCGCACCCAAATCAAGTAAAGGCTAGAGCCAAGCCCGATTGCCATGCCGATTAGGACAAAGAAATTAGTTTTGAGGAAGTGATCAACAAGTAAGCCAATTCCACACCACAAAATTAAGCCCGCAATTAGATAAGAGAGGATTGTCCAAAATGCGCTCTCTTCGCTGCTCGACATTTAACCTTTTGCCTCTACTAATTCTTCTTCTTTGGCAGCGGCATATGCAATTTCAATTTAAGGAAAGCGCGGACTTCCCCACCTAACCAAGCCACAGTTACTGCAATGGCAATCGCACCAAAACTTGGTCGGTCTAAGTTCTCCAAAGAAATTCTATTTACAATTACTAATAGAAAAACTCCCAAAATTAATACCTTCGAGAAGTACGAAAACAAGGCAAGTCCCATAACTGCAATTGGATCTAAATTATTCGAAACCTTTGAAATGATAAGATGAATTATAAAGAAGATAAAAACTACAAATAGCGCAAAACAACCCGCAATTAATCCAGATTTTCCCTTAATAAAAGTTGCTATAACTGATCCGATTCCTCCAACTATAAGCGCTGGATAAACAGCGCCCTTACCTAAATTCACCTCGACTGAATCTTTCACAAGTTACCTACTTACGCCCAAATCGCAACCAGGCTAGGTATAGCGACGATCCGATACCGAGAACTACTCCACCTATTAAAAAATAATTATTATGACCGATCCATTTATCAACGGCCCATCCAATTGCTCCCCAAATTAAGACTCCAGCTAATAGAAAACCGAACATGTAGAAGAGGGTGTTTATTTTTCCATCTTTATTCAAAATATTTACCTTTCCTATTTTCGATCGAGCAGGCGTTCATCCTACTTTTATTGGGACTTTATGCCTATTCGGCCAATTCGTTAAAAGAACCAGTGAGAAAACCAATATTACTAAGCCTATTAATAGCGCCAACCACAGCGGAGCAAAGGCGGCAACCACTGTTGGAAATGCAAACATCGCCGTCCAGGAGTAAAGAATTGCTGAAGTTCGGCGATGAGAATTTCCCATGGAGAGTAACTTGTGATGTAGATGCTCTTTATCGGCTGTAAATGGTGAGCGACCTGCTCGCAGTCTTCTAACGATTGCCATTCCCAAATCGATAAGTGGAATTGCTAGAACTGTGAATGGTAGAAGTAATGGAAGAAGCGCAGAACTTGAGCGTTGACTCGTAATCGCATTTACATCGATTTGTCCGGTCAAGGTTATTGCCGCAGCAGAGAGCATTAACCCTAAGAACATTGCTCCGGAATCCCCCATAAAAATTCGAGCAGGGTGGTAATTGTGGGGTAGAAATCCGATACATATTCCGATAATTACTGCCGTGAATAGTGATGGTGCACCGGCGCGATTTAATCCATTTACGACTGCAAGTAAATATGAGAATCCAAAGAATGCCATCGCACAGATAGCAACTATTCCAGTAGCTAAACCATCTAATCCATCGACAAAGTTGACTGCATTAATCACAACCATCACAAAGACAATAGTTATTAGTTGACCAATGCTTGGGGGCAGAATATAAATTCCATTGATTGGCAGCCATAAAATTTGAACACCATGTAACAACAAAATTCCACCAGCAACAGCCTGGCCAGCAAATTTCGTAATTGAATCTAAGTCATACAAGTCATCAAGAGCACCTAGAATCATTATGAATGTTCCGGCTAGAAAAATACCAGTTGATTCCCGGCCAAACGATTTAGCCACAAGGGGCAGGTGATTTACAACAAGAAATGAGATCGACATAGAAATCCACATTCCGATGCCTCCCCATCTAGGAGTCACAATGGTGTGGGTATCTCTAGAGCGCACATTTATAAATGCGCCAGCTCTCATCGCAAGTTCTTTAATAAATGGCGTAATCAAATAACAAAGAGTTGCAGCAAGTGCAATTGTTAGAAGATATTCACGCACGAGTTTTTATCTAACTTATCTAGCGTAAATCGGAAACTTTGCAGTCAAGGCATTAACTTCGCCACGGATTGCTGCGGCTTTATTTGCATCGCCACCATCTTTAATCGCTCGTGCAATGAGCGAAGCAATTTCAGCCATTTCAGCGGTACCCATACCTTGGGTAGTGGTTGCGGCAGTTCCAACTCGAATTCCACTTGTTACTGCTGGAGTCTCAGGATCGTAAGGAATCGCATTCTTATTTAGAACAATTCCAGAAGCGCCACAACGTTCATCCGCAATTTTGCCATTGACGCCTGTAGCGCGGATATCAATTAGGGCTAGATGAGTTTGGGTTCCACCAGATACTGCGCGCATACCCTCGCTCTCTAAATTTGCAGCCAAAGCCTTTGCGTTAACAACCACGTTCTTGGCATAACTTTGATATTCCGGAGTCGCACACTCTTTTAGCGCAACAGCTTTCCCAGCAACGGCGCTCATAATTGGGCCACCCTGCATTCCTGGGAAGATTGCCTTATCAATTGCTGCCGCATGTTCCGCTTTAGAAAGAATCATTCCCCCACGTGGTCCACGCAAAACTTTGTGGGTTGTAAATGAAACAACATCTGCATATGGAACTGGCGATGGGATGGCTTTACCTGCAACTAGTCCGATGAAGTGTGCAGCATCAACCCACATAATCGCACCAACTTCATCACAAATTTTTCGAACAGTTGCAAAGTCAATCAGGCTTGGATAAGCGGTAGCACCAACACAGATCATCTTTGGTTTATTTGCAATTGCCGTATCACGTAATTCATCGTAATCAATTAGTTCATCTTCTTTGCGTACACCGTAAGAAACTATGTTGAACCATTTTCCAGAGAAGTTGACTTTCGACCCATGAGTTAAATGGCCACCATGCGGAAGTGACATCGCAAGAACGCTATCCCCTGGCTTTGTGAATGCTTGATACACCGCAACGTTTGCACTTGCGCCTGAGTGTGGTTGGAGGTTCGCGTGTTCTGCGCCAAATAAAGATTTAGCACGTTCAATACCAATCAATTCGACTTTATCTACCTCTTCGCAGCCACCGTAGTAGCGCTTACCTGGATAACCTTCGGCATACTTATTTGAAAGCGTCGAACCCATTGTTGCTAGAACTGCGGGTGAGGTGAAATTTTCGCTAGCGATTAATTGCAGGTTTTGTTGCTGACGCTTTAGTTCGCTAAGAACCACAGCCGCGATGTCTGGGTCTTGGGCCAAGAGGGCATTGAAATCTGGGCCATAAAAGGCCTCACTAGTTTTCTCAGTCATGGCAGAACCTTATTCGGTTGGAAGTTGGATTGCAGAAACGACTTTCCTTAAATCCTCAAGTGTGAGCGCCCCAACACGACTTAATACCAAATTTCCACCTTCAAGCCCCACAACAGTTGAGAGCGGTCCCTCTGGAATTTCGCCAATATCTAAGGTTAGGAGATCATGGATGTTACTAATCCTTGATACTGAAGAGGTGCCAGCAATTCCCGCAGCAGCAATTGCAAGCGGTCCAGTCTGGGAAATAACTTCAAGCGTCTCGTCTTGGTTTGGCGAACGAGCTGCAAAATAATTTAAATTTCCACCATCACCAAGATCCCAGTGAAGAGATTGATTGGGTTGTAATAAGAGCGTTAATAGACCAGGCCAAAATTCACTTGCAAGTGCTTTAGCCTGTTCGGTCAAACCTTGAGCAACCCCCTCAAGAGTCTGGACATTCGCCACCAAAACTTGTGCCGCAATTCCAGGCGGATCATTTCGCAATTGATGTAACCGATTTACCGCTGCCAGGCTAAAGGCATCGCATGCATAAACATAGCTATGTTCAAGCGGAAGAATTACAACTTCTCCCCCTTTAATTGCATTAACTATTTGTGTTTTCATTTTAAGCCTTCAATAACTTTCGCAAGCGAACCATCTACCATTGCATGTATCGAAGTTCCTTCAGGTAAATAATCTTCAGAAAAAATTTCGCCACGTTCGTGGATTGCTGAAACTAAATCTCCACGGCTAAATGGAATGACAGCCCGTACTTCTATCCTTGGTCGCGGTAGCGAGGATTCGATAGCAGAAACCAAAGTTTCAATCCCAAAGCCAGTTCGCGCTGAGAATGCAAAGCTGTTCTGCTCTTCGCGAAGCAACTGCATCATCGTCTCTGGTGGCGCGATATCTGCTTTATTGATTGCAATAATTTCGGGAATTTCACCCCCGCCTATCTCTCTTATAACTTCGCGTACTGCACGCAATTGCTCTTGTGGATCTGGGTGCGAGCCATCAACAACGTGCACGATTAGATCAGCGCCAGACACTTCTTCGAGCGTTGATTTAAATGCTTCGATTAATTGATGGGGCAGATGGCGAACAAAACCCACAGTGTCGGAGAGGGTATAAATCCGGCCATCTGATGAGGTTGTTTTTCGTACCGTTGGATCAAGGGTTGCAAAGAGCGCGTTCTCAACAAGAACTCCGGCATTGGTAAGGCGATTCATAAGTGAAGACTTTCCAGCGTTTGTATAACCTGCAATAGCAACTGATGGAATGTTATTTCGACGGCGCTCTTGTCTCTTGGTATCGCGTGAAGTTTTCATCTCTTTAATCTCGCGGCGCAACTTTGCCATCTTGTCATTAATTCGGCGACGATCAGTTTCAATCTTAGTTTCGCCGGGACCACGACCACCGATTCCACCCGCCTGCCGCGAAAGCGAATCACCCCAACCGCGAAGTCTTGGAAGTAGATATGTCATCTGAGCTAATTCAACTTGTGCTTTACCTTCACGACTCTTTGCATGTTGTGCAAAAATATCTAGAATCAAAGCAGTTCTATCTATAACTTTAACCTTTGCCTTTCCTTCAAGATTACGTAGTTGAGCTGGTGAAAGTTCACCATCACAAACCACTGTGTCAGCGCCGGTATTTATAACAGCTTGACGTAACTCCATAACTTTTCCCGAACCAATATAAGTTGCAGGATCTGCCTTATCGCGCCGTTGAATTAAGCCGTCCATAACTTCTGAGCCAGCAGTTTCTGCAAGTGCAGCCAATTCCTTCAGTGAATTTTCAGCATCTTGCGCACTTCCCTCAGTCCAAACTCCAACAAGTACTACTTTCTCTAACCGAAGTTGGCGATACTCGGCATCTGAAATATCTTCGAGTTCTGTTGAAAGTCCAGCAACTCTGCGAAGTGCTTGGCGATCTTGTAGATCTGCTTGATTACTCTCCCAATCCTCTACCTTGTTTTCAGCAGCATCGAACTCAGCAGCAACTCGTGCAGATTCTGCTAGCAAGTCATCAATATTTAACTTGTCATTACTCACAAATATTTACTCAAATCATGATCCTTAATTAAAACTGCTGGCCCGGTAAGGATTGCATTGTTATGTGCATCAATCTCAACACTCAACCGACCCCCTGGTGGATTAATTATCCAACTAGCAGGTAAGCGCATCCCTTTTTTAAGTGTGGCGGCAAGCGCAACAGCGCAGGTTCCTGTGCCACAAGATTTCGTTTCGCCAACGCCCCGTTCGTGAACTCGCATCTTCAACTCGCCATTTTCTAAAAATTCTACGAACTCAACATTAACGCCATCTGGGTATTCATCTGCAGGTTCAACAATTGGCGGTTGTGCTAAATCACCAACTTGCGAAATGCTTTCAACGAAAACAACTGCATGTGGATTTCCCATATCTATGTTGTAACCCGACCAGGTATGACCATTTGTTGTCGCACTTATTTCGCCAATGACTTCACGGATCTGACCCATATTTACTGTGATGTCACCAGTTTCTGGAACCGACAGGAATTTCATTCCATCTCGGGTATCAATTGGAAAAATTCCCGCTTTTTGATGGCCCCGCTCTGTCAAGTATTTTGCCATTACGCGAATTCCATTTCCACACATTTCTGCAATAGAACCATCGTTATTGCGATAATCCATAAACCATTTCTCATTCTCTTTACAAATTCGAATTAGACCATCTGAACCGATTCCAGTTTTGCGATTACAAATTGCCCGTACTTGATCAGCACTTACTTCAATTTTATTTTCTGGGTCGAAAATCAGAACAAAATCATTTTCAGTTCCGTGGCCGTAGGTTCCAATCATGATTTGAGAATAGCCCGTAGGACTGAATCCGTGCGCTCTGAAAGATTGGATGTCGCACTTAACCAGGTAATTCGAAGATCTCTACTGAACCAAGTTTCTTGGCGCCGGGCATATTGCCTTGTTGCGCGCGCGGTATCTTCGCGGGCAAAAGCTTCATCAAATTCACCGTGCTTCATCCGAACTATCTGGGCATAACCAATCGCAGCTTGCGCCGTTCTGGCTTCAAGAAGCCCTTGGTTAATAAGTGATTCAACTTCGTCCACAAAACCTAAACTCCACATTTTTTCTACCCGATTATCGATTCTGGCATCAAGAGTCTCACGGTCCATAGCTAACCCAAACTGCATTGCATCTGGATACTTTGACGAATCAACTCGGGGTAGTACTGCGGTAAAGGGTTTGCCAGTAATTTCAATTACTTCAAGAGCCCGAACAACTCGGCGCACATTCTCTTTTGGAATTGCCAAGCCAGCCGCTGGATCGAGTTTAGAAAGCCTTTCATGCATGGCATCGCCACCAATTTTTTCCGCCTCAAGATTCAATTTCTCGCGTACTTCAGGATCGGTTTCCGGGAAATTCAAATCATCCAGGATGGCTTTTATATAAAGGCCGGTACCGCCAACAACTACAACGTTCTTATTCCCACTTCGCAATTCATCAATCTTGGCTCGGGCTATCTCTTGATACCAGGAGACTGTCACATCTTCTTTCACATCTACGACATCTAGAAGATGATGTGGAATTCCTCTGCGCTCTTCCAATGTTAACTTCGCAGTCCCGATATCCATACCTCTATAAAGTTGCATCGAATCTGCGCTGATGATTTCTGCCTTAAGTTCTTTTGCAATCGCAACCGCTAAATCACTTTTTCCGGTGGCCGTTGCACCAGAAATAATTACTAATTTGCTCATAACTTACGAGCGCGCCTTTAACTGTGAAAGTGTTGGCATCCCAACCATAATTGCGGTTGCGCCAACTTCTTTGCTTCGCGCCTCTGATGCATCTCCACCACGAGTCTTACGTATAGATATCGGAGCCTCTTCGGCGAGAATAAAGTTTGGTGAAGCTTTAGTAATTTTGGAGGTGACGGCATCGCCAGGTCGTGGCTGATTTCCTTCGTCAACAGCAAAATGTGCGAGTCTGAAATCTTTCGTGCGGCCGGTTACTCGAGCCTTGCCATCATCGCGTCGGCCTTCATAATCTGCAACCAGAATTTCTTGGGTTGTTCCAACCACCTCTTGATTAACGATCTGAGACATCTCTTGTTGCAAAATATGTAGGGCGTCGTATCGCTCTTTCATTACTGAGCCACTTATTTGATCCGGCATTGTTGCCGCAGGAGTTCCTGGGCGCTTGGAATATTGGAAGGTGTATGCCGCTAAGAATTTAGCTTCCTTTACTAAATCCATGGTTGCTGCAAAATCGCTATCGCTCTCCCCTGGGAATCCAACAATGATGTCGGTCGTGATTGTGGAATTCGGAATTGCAGTGCGAACTTTTTCGATAATCCCTAAATAGCGATCGCTGCGGTAAGAGCGACGCATCGCCTGAAGTATGCGGTCCGAACCAGATTGCAGCGGCATATGAAGATGCGGCATAACGCTTGGCGTTTCTGCCATTGCAGCAATTACATCATCAGTGAAATCTCTTGGATGCGGTGACATGAAACGAACCCGCTCTAAGCCAGATATCTCGCCACATTTGCGTAATAGTTTTGC
>Ga0214919_10007409_pt1 | contig 14804 bp, 13 predicted proteins | sample LL1503_MetaG_FD_177994 | JGI IMG/M metagenome (GOLD analysis project Ga0214919, IMG submission 177994) | Freshwater microbial communities from Lake Lanier, Atlanta, Georgia, United States - LL-1503 | ecosystem: Environmental > Aquatic > Freshwater > Lake | place: USA: Georgia | collected... | reverse complement strand
GATCGCAGCGTTCTTGTACTTGCGAATCATGGTCAGCATGTGGCTCAGTGATCCGGCCGACGAAGCTCCGGTTTCAGTCTCAAAATCTGCAGGCCTGGCCATCACATTGGCTGTGGCCGTCACGCTTTTCATCGGCATCCTGCCGAACTTGTTTCTTCGTGGAACTTCCGCACTGTAGGAATATCGATTAGTAAGGACTTAGAGTTCTCGATTTATTTATAGATGCTCTTGATGAATGAAATTCGGCGATGATTGTGCGGTTGAACAAAATCATAGCCTTGCGAAAATTAGTCATAATCTGCTGCGTCTCAATTTATTGGCACACTTCATGCCGGGCGCATCGAAATCGCATGGGCAGGTCATGTTCCCTTTGGCTCTTCGCTACTTACAGTCGCACGAAAACCTTCCCAATCAAATAAATTATGGGGAAAATGAGGCAACTGCCTCAATAACGCGCGTCTGTTGCTCTGCCGTCATCGATGAAAATAGGGGCAGCCGTACAAGACAGTCACCAGCGTGTTCGGTTACCGGAAACTGCCCGGACTTCCCACCTAGTTGCTGGCCCACCGCCGAGAGATGTAGAGGTTGATAGTGAAAGACGGCGTTAATGTCACGCTCGGCAAGGTGAGCAATAAATCGATCTCGTTGATCTCCCAGTTCAAAACGGAAGTGGAACACATGTGCCGTGTGTTCACATCCAGTTGGCACGAATGGAGTGCGAACACTATTTCCATTCGCCCAACTAGCGAGTTCGCGTTCGTATCGATCGTAGATTGCCATGCGCGCGCGGTAGATATCTTCTTTTCGCTCTAGTTGCCCAAATAAAATTGCGGATAAAATATCCGATTGAACCCACGATGAGCCAACATCAACCCATGTGTATTTGTCCACCTGCCCCCGAAGAAATTTACTTCGGTCTGTTCCCTTTTCCCGCAGAATTTCGGCACGCTCGACAAGCGATTTATCATTGATGATGAGTGCCCCACCTTCACCACAGGCAATGTTCTTGGTCTCGTGAAAACTCTGTGTGGCGAGATCCCCAAAAGTGCCTAGATACTTACCTCTATATTTGCCATACAGCCCATGTGCATTATCTTCAATAATCATTAGCCCATGTTTGGTGGCAAGCGGCATGAGCAACTCCATTTGAGCACCGACTCCGCCGTAGTGCACAAGGCAAATCGCTCGGGTACGGGGTGTAATTGCTGCGGCAACCTGATCAGGATTGATATTGAGGGTGTCTGGTTGTACATCCACAAACACGGGTCTGGCGCCGTGCAGCATGAATGCGCTCGCGGTGGAGACAAACGTGAAAGACGGGACAATTACTTCGTCGCCAGGTTGAAGTTGTAGCAGTAAGGCTGACATTTCAAGAGCATGCGTACACGATGTTGTGAGAAGCGTCCGGCTACACCCGATCTCCAATGAGATCAGGTCTTCTACCTTCTTGCTGAATGGTCCGTTACCAGAAGTATGCCCATTTTCAAGAGACATGTGTACATACTCGAATTCGTTACCAATCCAAGCTGATCTGTTAAACGGGATATGGGTCATCTTCCTCGTCACATGTAGTGATTGCACAAGGTCATTGTGCAAATAATCCTATGAGAAATGATACTGAATTGTAGACATGTATTGCGAGTGCGCATTGGCTGCGGGCGCAGGTATTAGGTGATTCGGCGGGTACTGAGATGGAAGACTAGATGGATGCCGAGAGCAATTAGAGTACTTACCGTGGAACCAAACCCGCCGCTCATTTCTATCGTCGTTCCTGTCTATGAGGCCGAAGACTGTCTTGATGAGCTCTATTGTCGTCTGGTACAGGCTCTTGAGACCATTACATCGAACTTCGAGATTGTGCTGGTGGAAGACTGTGGAGGCGACAGATCGTGGGAGGTCATTGAGCGCCTAACCAAGCAAGATGAGCGGGTCAAAGGCATCCAATTCAGCCGAAACTTCGGTCAGCATTACGGAATAACCGCCGGACTAGATCACTGTCAAGGGGAATGGGTGGTGGTGATGGACTGCGATTTGCAGGATCGTCCCGAGGAAATTCCGCGTCTGTATGCCAAAGCGGAGGAGGGTTATGACATTGTGCTGGCGCGCCGTGGTATTCGGAGCGATCCACTGCCCAAACGTATTAGTTCCTGGCTGTTCTACAAGTTGTTCAGCTATCTCGCCGATATGGACTACGACGCGCAAACCGGCAATTTTCGGATTATGTCACGCAAGGTGGTGGAAAACTTCCGTAATATGCGCGAGCAGTTGCGCTTTTTCGGTGGGCTGGTGCAATGGATGGGTTTTCCGACTGCAAGCATCGAGGTGGAACATGCCGAACGTCACGCAGGAAACTCCACTTACACGTTCGCCAAATTGTTAAAACTTGCCCTGGGAGCCATAATTGCCTATTCCGATAAGCCGCTCCGGCTAGCTGTGCGCTTCGGATTTCTGATGGCATCGTTCGCATTCTGCTACGGCGCATATGTCTTGTTTCGAGCCACTTTTTATAGTGCCACAATCACCGGTTGGAGCAGCCTGATCATCTCGCTGTATTTTATCGGTGGCATCACCATCGCTATCCTGGGCATCATTGGAATCTATCTAGGCAAAACTTTCGCCGAAAGCAAGAAGCGCCCGCTCTACATCGTTAGGCGGTCAACATTTGATGAACATGCTTGAAGATACCCCATGGGATGCAGCAGTGTTCGGCGTGTATACCGCTGAGATCGTTGAATACAGCGAAGCAGCATTGAACGCGGTTTCTCGGATACCCGGGCACTACACAATCAAGGTTGACCCACTATCGGACAAGCATCTGTTACATGAGCATGGTTTTTATTATTGTGACACCCTGATTGTGCCGAGTTGTACCGCACAAAAATTGGTGCGGATTGAACATCCAGATGCCACGATCTTAAGGCAACCTGAATGGGAAGAATTGTTGCCGATCTGCCACGGCGCTTTCGTGCATGGGCGATACCACCGTGATTTCAATCTGGAAAAGACGGGAGCTGATCTGCGTTATGACAACTGGTTACAGCAATTTCACTTGAAGGATGCCGTTTACGGACTGTACTGGAGTAATGAGTTGGTAGGTTTTATTGCGCATGATGACAATAAACTGGTGCTACACGCATTAGCTGAAAGCCAACGTGGTCGAGGTCGGGCAAAATATTGGTGGAGTGCAGTGAGCAGCAATCTCCTGACAATGGGTCATGAAGATGTAAGGAGTTCAATTTCCGCAGCAAATCTGAGCGCGCTCAATTTGTATGCTTCGCTCGGATTCTCTTTCTGCCAATCGATGGATGTATATCACCGACTGGTTGAGTGATTTACCTACCGTTGATTTTAGCGGCAGAGAGAAGCGACTCGAAAGCAATATCAACTGTCGCCAAGGATTGGGTGTTTGCCGCAGATACACACAATAACCTGCTCAACTTTTTGGAAATTTGCCAGGATGTCCAAAATTTTGGATCAACTTCCATTTTGGGTCTATCCTCAATCGAGTTCGCTACTACATGACGGACCGAAAACCAGTATTTGTTTCGTAATAGTTGGAATGACAAACGAGTTCCAAGGCATCTGCCACGCTTTTACGCCTAGCCATTTCACTGGGGTAATTAACCTCTGCCGGGAAGACGCGATGCACTGATTAAACACATTTTATTTGCTAGATCGTTAGGTTGCTAACATTCAAGAATGCAAGAAATTACTGAGTCATATAATGACTCAAGAATGAATCGGTTTCCATGGAAATTGGCTGGCTTGGTTTACGTCATGTCGTACGGTCTCATTGCATCATTTTGGGGTTCGTATTTTTGGGATGACTGGGGAACGTATTTCTCAAACTCCAATAGCGAAATTGCTGACCAATTTCGACAAGCTGGTAGTTCTCCGTATCGGAGTTGGATTGAATCCATAGTTCTAGGTAATTCTCCGGAATTATTTAGAATCGGAATCTTAATTTGCTATTTTGCCTGCGGTTGGTTCTTATTCAAAATTTTGCAGACCTTGAAGTTCCTTAAATACGAGCAGATAGTTTTTATAACACTTATTTTCTTGGTTATACCAATTAATTCTGCACGAGTAGCGATGATTGATTTTTCGTATGGGTATTCTCTTGCCTTGTTTTATCTTGGTTGGTATTTGGGTGTAACTAAGAAGTCCGGTCTAAGCTACTCGGCTGCGGTAATTCTTATGTTGCTGAGTTTTGGTACGACAGCCTCATTGATCGTTTTTTTTGTGGTTCCTTGTTGCCATTGGTTTTTTATACAGACAACTGAGTCAGAAACGAATCGTCGTCGATCAATCGCCATTTTCGCATTAGTTCTTTCTATCGCACCAATTTATTGGTTCTTGGATCGACGGTTCAATGCTCCCCTTGGGAACCATCTTCAAATGTACTCCTTACAGAAATCAGGCGTATTTAGATCGTTGATTTTGCTGGTTATAGCCCTGTTAATTTGTTTCTGGTATGTAAAGGTTGGAAGCTGTGATCCGGTTGAGAGAAATCGTTATTTAGTAATCACACTAGGGATAATCCTTGTCATCATTGGAGCGGCTCCATATATTGTCGCGGGTCACTTAGTAGACGTTTCAGAGTGGATGTTTAATTTTGTGCCAAGGGCAAGTGACTGGAGTTCTCGTCATCAATTGCTATTGGGGCTTGGATTCGCTGTGATCATTGTAGGGATCTTGGGCGAATTGAACTCGAGGTTTAAACGACAGCTTGTCTTTACAATCATTGGCATTTGCGTATTGCTCAATGCGACTTTCATGCATGCGTACTTTTTGGACTCGCTCAAGCAAGATCAGTTCATTGATGCAATCAAACAAAATACTGATTTGAGTGTGTCGAAGGTAATCATGATTGACGACCAGGCAGAACGATTCAATGCGCGTGGCCGTGGTGTTCGAAATTACGAATGGAATTCGATGTTTGCCTCTGTCTATGGAAAAGACACGAAGCATACAATCACCGGACTTTCTTATGTTGACTGTGCAAGCGACCAAATTCCGGACACATTATTAACAATTACAGCCACGAACGGTCGCTTAAAGGCCACCCTGTTACGCAATATTGGCATCAATATTGCTGTGACCCACATAGATCCTTGCTCATAGTTGATTAGATAGTTAAATGAATTTGAAAGCCGCTTGATTTGAGGGCTGCAATAATTGCTTGGGCATGCACATCGCTGTTCACCTAAGGGACGACTTGAATACCGGTTTATGGTGGATCCGATTTTACACCTTCGCGAATGTGCAGGACTCCAATTACGTTTACTTCTTGTGCGGCGCAAACATCAACGAGCCCTGCCAGCGAGCGTAAGTATTTTGCCATCGGTGGATGTTCCGTGAATGAAAGGTGCGCAAACTGATGCCTGCACGCCGATAATTTTTTATGTTGGGTCGTTGTTGCTTGATTACTAATCCTGTTCCAGCAAGAAGGCCGCTGCCGAGAGGCACGATGAGTAACTCGAGATCCTCGATCGCTTCAAGCAATTTGAGGCCAAGCGTGCCTTGACCTACAATCACGTCCTGGTCATCGTATGGATGGCAAAACGCTATACCTGTTTCTTGAGCATGAGTTTTTACAGCTGCAATTTACGCCACTAAATGGCGGACCGAATACTGTATGTTATTCTCATAACAGGTTGACCTGGTCTTGGTAGACCGAAAAACGGGATCCAGGACAGTGAGGACTAGAATGTTCAAGGAAAACTTCGAGCGTAGGTATGACTTACAGCGCGACCTCGAAAGAGCCAATTTCACTTTTCTTCTGGTACTCATAGTTGGCCCCTTAGCGGTACTCCTGTCTCGGCTTTCGGCCAAAATACTGCCTATTGAAAAGTTATTTGCAAAATTTACTTCGTACTCTCCAGCGAAGATCAGTGCTGAGTCGGCGCGGATATTGACCGAAGGAGCAGATCTTGGATTCTACGTTGTAGTTTTGTTTTGTTTATTAACCTGCTCCGTTGGTTTCTATCTTGTAATAAAAAATGAGAGACAACCACTAGATCTGCGACAAGTGAAGGGCATAAACACGTTTGCCAAAATTGTGACGCCGTTAACCTTTGTGATGGTTGGACTACATTTTGCAACTCTTCACCCTTGGCGAATTGAATCATTCGGACAACGATTTTTGGATGGGTTTGGAGTAGGACCAGTAATCATTTCAATGGGATTGGCACTCACCATCAATCACGTTGTCCAGAAGTATCTTTCGATTGAACAATTTGCACCAAGTGGGAAAATCCGGTGGTTCCTTGCACTGCTCGGAGGTCTGATTCTTGTGCCGCAGCTATTCGTATTCGGACGAGTAATTGGTGCCAATCGAGAATACCTTATTGTGTTCAACGAGTATGCCGCGTCGTCCGCTGGTTTACGTCCACTTGATACTTTCGCGGCAACCTACACCTCATTATCCGGAATTCTCATTAAGCCCATTATTTCATTGGTAAACCCTGATCACGCATTATTCGTATTGATGATTTTTCATATTGCGATTACCTCTGTGCTTGTCTTTGCTCTTGTTCTGCTGGCCAGGCAAATTCTGGGCATGGACTGGAGTGTCGCGATATTTTCCCTAGCCATACTTATTAGCCCACGACAACAAAATGCATTGGCCCAGGGATTTCTGCCTTCAACTTCAGCACCAAGCCGTTATTTGCTCCCCATCTTTCTATTCATATTGATGGGTGTTTTCTTTTCTAAACCTAGGCCCACGGTACGGCAAGGTCTTTTGCTAGGAGTGCTATGGGGCGTCACGATAACAAATAATGCCGAAATAGGAATTCCATTATCAATAGCGGTACTTACAGCTCTCTGTGCAAAATCCATGTTAGATAAGAAATTCTTTGCAAATCTTCTGACGCCAACACTTACTTCATCTATTACATTTGTTTTCCTCCTATATCTCCTTGGAGGTCACAACGTACATCACGCTTTTCAAAAATGGTCGGTATTCGTGACAGGTCGTGCCCAGGGTGGATTTATTAGTGCTGTTCCAGTTTTTGGAGTACATCAGTTTGCGTTGGCGCTTCACGGTACAACGCTCATTTTTGCTTTATTGTTGATTGTCGCAAAAAGATGTATTCGAGATCGCGAGACTCTTGGATCAAAAGCTCTAATGTGCATTCTGTTGGGAGTGTTTGGAATACTCACATTTCCTTACTACTTGAGTCAGAATGGGCCGAGCTTTATAGGCGGATTTTTGTGGCTTCCACTTGTATTAACCGCAATTGCGTTAGTCGGACTAATGCGAGAAATCTATAGTATTGAAACGTCAACAAAACTTAAACGGGTCGACAGATTGAAGGTGTCGTTTACCAGCCCTATAAGTTTGGGATTAGTGGTGTTATTTGTTTGCTCGTTGCTGTTCATCCCGGACCCTCAAGACAGCATTGGAATTCATTTCAGAGATGATTACCCGACATGGTCCCCTGATGTTTTTGGGGCTGATCCTGTTTTTCAAGAGTTAAGGACAGCAGTTAGTCAAGAAGAAAATAGGTCAACTGTTGCTTACTATGGAGAGTACGGCAATCTAATTTCGCTTATCTATGGGATTGAGTCTGTATACGGAACCCATGACCCAATGATCGCTCACTCATCTAAAGGGACTTTAAATGCGACCTGCGAACCACTCAGTGTGAGGCGTCCCAAGGTTGTATTCGCTAGCAGAAGGTTCCTGCCAATAATATATTTAGAGTCAAAGCAAAATCGTGGGCCCTGTCCAGGTCTAATTAAAGACATGGAATACTCATCCGAATCACTGGTTCGTTATCTGTACACACAGCCGTAGTAGAAAGTGGAATACGGCACTCTCCAGTGAATTCGGGCTTTAGGTTCAAGAGCTTCGAGAATTATTCGTACAGATTGCGCTACAGATTTGTGCATGCGGATTCAGCGGACGTATTGATCTATTATTCAAACATGGCTCAAGCGATTACTCAGTGTCGTGCATGCGGCAATACAAATCTCGAGGTTGTTCTTGACTTGGGAGAACAGTATCTCACCGGAACTTTTCCTCGCTCAACAGATGGAGTCGATATTTCGAAAGGGCCTCTTCGATTGGTTAAGTGTCATGGCGAACAGAATGTTTGTGGACTGTTGCAACTTGCGCATAATTACGACCTCAGTGAGATGTATGGAACAAACTACGGGTATCGCTCTGGATTGAATTACAGAATGGTTGAACATCTTAAGAGAAAAGTTGAGTCAATTAGGAAGTTGGTTGATCTCCAGCCGGAAGATCTAGTAGTTGATATTGGAAGTAACGATGGAACAACACTTGGGTTCTATCCTGATAACCTCACCCTCGTTGGCGTTGATCCGACTGCAGCCAAATTCCGTGAATACTACAAACGTCACATCAAAGTAGTTCCAGAGTTTTTTTCAAGTACTGCTGTTAATAAAGTTGCACCCAATAAGAAAGCAAAAGTCATTACATCATTTGCGATGTTTTACGACCTGGAAACACCTTTGGATTTTGTGTCACAAATTCAAGAGGTGTTGCACGCTGATGGAGTTTGGGTGTTCGAACAAAGTTATCTTCCTCTCATGCTCAAAACTAATGCTTATGACACGGTATGTCATGAACATCTTGAATATTATGGAATGGCACAAGTTGAGTGGATTCTCAACCAAGTTGGGATGCATGTTGTTGGGGTTGAGCTAAACGATACTAATGGCGGCAGTTTTTCTGTCACAGCAACTCACAAGTCATCATTGATTCCGGTTGATCGGATGCAAATAAAAGGCATACGTGCCAGTGAATCCCTGGCTGCCTTAAACGAATTATCAACATATGAGGCATTTAGGAAGAGAGTCGAATCCAATCGGCATGATTTGCGGACATTGATAAAGGGCTACAGAAGTGAGGGTAAAAGAGTTTGTGGAATCGGGGCATCAACAAAAGGAAACGTTGTATTGCAATACTGCGGGTTTGGTCCAGAGGATATTGAAATGATTGGCGATGTGAATCCAGATAAGTATGGTGCATTCACTCCCGGGTCGTGGATACCAATTCGAAGCGAAGCCGAAGTACTTGATTCGCAACCAGATGTGCTTCTTGTATTACCTTGGCACTTTAGAGAGTTTTTCTCGATGAGTTCAATTTTTAAAGGTCGTGCGCTGCTATATCCATTGCCAAGTATTGAACTAGTTGCGAAATAATAGTTTTTCTTTTATTGACTCAACATTTATGGGGCGAGTTTCGAAGTAGTAAAATCCTCATCTGTCCATACCGCGCCAGAAATGACTTTAAGTATGGTTATCTCCGCCGGTGAGTCAGTAAGCCCCGACGTAACAAAAATAGTTTTATCGAATTTCTGCACAGTTTCAATCAGCTGAATCTATGTTGAATCTTCAATTACTGCTAGCCAATCCACAAACGAACCAAATAACACCGGAACAAGTCATTTAGCCACCTTTAGTATTTCCGGTTTGAGATAATACGTGAAATCACCCGGTACAACAAAAATTGCCAAGTGGCAGTAATTTGTTTGGCGTATTGCGGAGCAAGTCACTGATATTTGAGCATTTCCAACTCTTTAGCCACAGGTGCAATTCGTCGCACCACATTGTGTGCCGAATTGCTGGAATTCCATTGATGCATACATAAAGCTCTAAGGCCAATTTGAGGTTGAATGATTTAGTTTTTGGTTGGCTAATCAACATTTCGCCCCTGTTGATTCGTTATTGCTAATCCATTTAACTCAGATCTAGAAACAATAAAGCGTTTTTTATGGGTTAGAGTGGACCATGCGAGTTTGATCATGTATGTCAAACTCTGAAAAATATCGGACAACTTCATTTTGGAGTGGCCTTGGGTTCTCGCAGGAAGCGTGATTGGTATTTCCTCTATTTTTAGTTTATTGATTACAAAAATTTTGAGACTTTCATAAAAGAATGAATAGCCAGTTGACTTGGTGATGGTGAAGCACTCTTTAGGTATCTGGCTAAGGTTGTATGCACGAAAAGCACCTGATGCGTCATAAGGCAATAACAGCAGGGTTTTGGTAAGCAAGTGACCTAGGTTGGTCAATATACGTCTTGTTATGCTCCATCCCGTAAGCCCACCATTAGCTATAAATCGTGAAGTCAGTACAACAGCTGCATCTGATTCTCGCAAAAGGTGCATCATTTCGTTGATGCGCTCAGGTGAATGGGTGAGATCTGCATCCATAGTAACAAGAGTTTCGATGCGCTGTTCGTACGCGTGGAGAATTGCATGAATATGAGCGGATCCAACTCCCAGTTTTCCAGCTCGATGGAAAACCTGAATGCGTGAGTCATTCTCCGCAAGAAAGTCAAGGTGTTGTCCAGTCCCATCAGGAGAATTGTCATCAATGAACCAGAGTTTTGCATCTGGCATGGCGGCAAATACTCGTGAACAGATGATGTGTATGTTGTCAATCTCGTTGTACGTGGGTATCGCAATCACAATTTGGTTACTCATGAATACTGATTTCGAAGTCATTGGACTTTAGCGCAGAGATCACGGAGTGGGAATGCTCCTGACTTTTGACTTCGAGGACCACTTGAATACCAGTTTCACGCGGATGCAATTTGACACCTTCGCGAATATGCTGAACCTCAATCACGTTTGCTTCTTGTGTGGCACAAACATCAACGAGTCGGGCCAGAGAGCCTGGGCGGTCGGGAAGACGCACAAAAATGGTAAGACGGCGACCTTCGTTGGTTTCATTTCGGCGAACAAGGTTTGGAATAAGGCCAATATCGATGTTGCCACCTGACAAGACAATGCATGTGGTGCCATTTTGTGCAGGTGTGATCTGATTGGTGAGCAGTGCGGAAAGGCCAACTGCGCCACCACCTTCAACAAGCATTTTGGTGTGTTCCATCAAGATGACCACCGCATCAGCGATTGAGTCTTCGTCAACTTCAATAATCTGGTCAACCCATTTGTTAATAATTGGCTTAGTGTAGTTTCCCGGTTGCTTTACAGCGATGCCGTCGGCGAGTGTAAGTACTTTGCCTTCGGGGGATGTGCCGTAAATGAATGGTGCGCAAACTGATGCCTGCACGCCGATGATTCGTACGTTGGGATGTTGTTGCTTAATTGCGAGAGCAGTACCAGCAAGCAGTCCGCCACCGCCGAGAGGAATGATGAGCAGTTCGAGATCATCAATGTCTTCAAGTAGTTCGAGACCGAGAGTGCCCTGGCCTGCAATTACGTCCGGGTCGTCATACGGATGACAAAACGCCATGCCAGTTTCTAGCGCGCGAGCTTTAGCCGCAGCGACTGCTGTGTCAACACTTTCACCTCCATCAAGGACAGTCGCACCGTGGTGTTTAGTTGCAGCAATTTTTGAAAGTGATGCACCCTTAGGCACGAAGATGTCGCACTTTGCCCCAAAATGTTTTGCGGCAAGCGCAAGGCCTTGCGCATGATTGCCCGCACTGCCTGCGACCACTCCCGTTTCTTTGGCATTCCCCAGTTGGGCAAGTTTGTTCATACCGCCGCGAATTTTGAACGAACCGGTGCGTTGCAGGTTCTCAGCTTTGAGCACGATGGTTCCCCCGAAGCGTTGGCTGAGATAGGCAGATGGCAAAACGGGGGTGTGGAGCACTACCTCTTTGCCGCGCGCGCGGGCAGCCACAAACGCTTCTTTCGGAATATCTATTGGTGTTGAGTTGCTTGTAGCCATGCACCGACTACCGTACCTCTGATGCGCGCCTTACTCTTGGCAAATTCGGGTGATGCTGATGCGGGCTTTGTCGGCCAACGGTTTGAGGACTACGACTTTTCGTTCACAACAGTTCACCGTGAATACCCGCATGAGTGGCCGTCGCTCGACGGCATCGACCTTGTTCTCTACCTTGGATCTAATTGGTCGGTTTACTGGGACAATGTGGCAAAGAATGTTGCGGCTGAATCCGAGGTCATCCGCGAAGGTCATCGCCGCGGAATCCCACAGTTTGGCATCTGCTTTGGTGCGCAAATAATGTCACACGCACTCGGCGGTAGTGCCGAGCGAGCCAAAAAATCTGAAGTCGGTTGGCACGAAGTAATAGCCACACCTACTTATGGAGTACTAGCTGGGTCATGGATGCAGTGGCATTACGACACGTTTTCTGCGCCCCCTGGCGCCCAGGTTTTGGCACTCAGCGATGCTGGCCCTCAGGCCATGCAGATGGGGCGCACGTTTGCGACCCAATTTCACCCAGAAGCCAATGAGGCCATCATTTCGCGGTGGATCAGCGGTCAGGGTGCAGTCGAATTAGCTGCATTAGATATGACTCCGAGCGCCCTGATCGAACGAACTCGAGCCGAGGTCGAAAGATCCGGTCCTGCTGCCGGGCTGATTGTCGATTGGTTTCTCCACAATGTCGCATCAACCTCGATTCCAAAACCCAAGGCCCGTGGGCACTTGTTCACAAGGTAAAAAACTGCTGGCGGTTTCTCCCGAAACTGCGCCCAAGTAGTAGTTTTTCAGGTTGATGTCTACCTTCCTCAGGTCATTTCTTACCATCTTCTGGTTCGGTTTAGCCGCTGTCCTCATCGCCGGATTATTGCTTTGGGTGTCGTCGCTACTGCGACCTTCAAAACCAAATCGCGAGAAGTTGTTGTCTTACGAAAGCGGTGTCGACCCGATTGGTGAAGGTTGGTCGCAAAGCCAAGTTCGTTATTACATTTTTGCACTGCTCTTCGTGATCTTCGACGTGGAGGCAGTTTTCATTTTCCCATGGGCCACACAACTCGAGCGCTACGGCACGTTTGGTCTTGTTGAAATGGGCATTTTCGTATTCATCTTGCTCCTTGGTCTGGTGTATGCCTGGCGCAAGGGCGTATTGCGGTGGGTGTAACAACATGGGTCTTGTAGATCGCGGGCGTTTGCCCAAGCCACTTAACTCATTGTTCAATATGGGTCGCTCGTACTCATTGTGGGTGTACCAGTGGGGTCTCGCATGTTGTGCAATTGAAATGGGTGCAGCATTTGGATCACCGCGTTACGATGTGATGCGTCTCGGCGTGATTCCATTGCCAGCAAGCCCACGCCAAGCAGACCTTGTTGTTATTTCGGGAACTGTCACTGACAAAATGTCGCCAGCCATCAAGCGCTTGTATGAGCAGATGCCTGAACCAAAATATGTGATCTCGATGGGCAGTTGCGCAAACTGCGGTGGTCCATATTGGGATAGTTACTCGGTGACTAAAGGAATCGATCAAATTATTCCGGTTGACGTTTATGTGCCAGGTTGTCCACCTCGGCCGGAAGCGTTGCTTGAAGGCATCGTGTTGTTGCAACAGCGCATCAAGAACGAAGACATGGGCGCGCGTTGGCGCGGTGAAGGAACTGTGTCGATCGATGCAGCAAATTCATCAGTAAATGCATCCGCCGAGGCTGAAAGGCGAGGTGAGCCCGTTGTCGTCACCCGCTGAAACTTCCGCAGCTCCAGCGGTAGAAGCAAAAGTAGATGCCACGCGCGACGCGATGGTTGCCGCAATTCGCTCAACACTTGGCGCTGCTGTTGTCGACACACTCGTCAAACCAGGCGACGACATTTGGGTGCGCGTCACCACCGAGTCGTGGTGCTCGAGCATTCAGGCGCTGAAAGATACACACGCTTTTGATTATTTCTGCTTTCTTTCGGCCATCGACTGGATGCCATCGCCATACGGTCGCGGCGAAGATGATCCATCAGAGCCAGCACCCGTGCGAGACACGGTGATTCGTCCTGGCTACACGGGTGGCGACACTCGTATGCAAATGCTCGTGCGCCTCGTCAACTCTGTAACGCACTTGGGCATCAACATCAAAGCTGATGTTCCGAATGACTCGTTCACCATTGATTCAATTTGCACAGTTTTTGCTGGTGCAAACTGGCACGAGCGCGAAGCACACGAAATGTTTGGAATTGGTTTTACTGGTCACCCAGACTTGCGCAACATGTATTTACCAATCGATTTTGAGGGTTATCCAATGCGCAAAGACTTTCCACTGCTTGCACGTATGGTGAAGCCATGGCCAGGCATCGTCGATGTCGAGCCATTGCCAGGCGGTACTGATGACGATAAAGACGGCTCAAGCGAAGAAGGCGCATCATGACCATTCTGAATGATCCAGTTTCAGCAAAACTCGGCAGTCGCCAACAACTGAGTTACATCGCTTCACAAGCTGCTGATGCACGTCTCAATGTGGAGCTCGAAACAGAGGGTATGACCCTCAACATCGGGCCACAGCACCCTGCTACTCACGGCACATTGCGCATCATTGCACGCCTCGATGGCGAGCAAGTGGTGTGGGCGGAACCATCATGTGGCTACATGCATCGCGGTTACGAAAAACTGACCGAGGTTCGCACATTTCCGCAGGTTACTTCGCTGATTAACCGCATCGACTGGCTTGGCAGTTTCGCCAATGAAGTTCCGTTCATCTTGGCCGCAGAAAAACTGATGAATGTTGAAGCACCACCTCGTGCGCAGTGGATTCGCACGATTTTGTTTGAACTTTCACGCATCGCCAACGTCTCATTGTTCCTCGGCGACTTGGGTGTACAAATGGGTGCAATCACACCTGTGTTTTTGGCTTTCCGTGATCGCGAGTATGTTCTTAACCTCATCGAGTCTGCAACCGGTGGTCGCTTTCACCCAAACTTTGACCGCATTGGTGGCTTGAAAGATGATCTGCCTGCAGGCTGGATCGATGAAACAAAAGTAGTGATGAAGAAGTTGCGCAACTTCTGCGATGAGATCGAAACACTGTTATTTGGTAACGAGATCTTCCAGTCGCGCACACGCGGTATCGGTGTGATCCCTCGTGATGTTGCATTGC
>Ga0214919_10007407_pt1 | contig 14806 bp, 14 predicted proteins | sample LL1503_MetaG_FD_177994 | JGI IMG/M metagenome (GOLD analysis project Ga0214919, IMG submission 177994) | Freshwater microbial communities from Lake Lanier, Atlanta, Georgia, United States - LL-1503 | ecosystem: Environmental > Aquatic > Freshwater > Lake | place: USA: Georgia | collected... | reverse complement strand
TCACGCAATCGGCCACCAGCGCCGGTTCGTTCATCAAACAAGCGCCAAACGCGCCACGCTGCACCCGCTCGCTGGGGCAACCGCAATTGAGGTTGATTTCGTCATAGCCCCATTGCTCGCCCATGCGTGCGGCGCGAGCCAGGTCCGCCGGTTCACTGCCACCGAGTTGCAAGGCCAGCGGCTGTTCTTCGGGGTTAAAGTGCAAATGCCTCGCTACGTCACCATGCAGCAGCGCGCCGGTGGTCACCATCTCGGTATAGAGGCGGGTGTGGCGGGTCAGCAGGCGGTGGAAATAACGGCAATGGCGGTCGGTCCAATCCATCATAGGGGCGGTACATACTCGCCATGGAGAAAATTTCATTGGGAATCTTTTCAAATCAAATACTTAATTTTTTTAAAATTTGTCTAAATTTCACGAATTTCTCTTAATTATCCAGTTTTTGATCTGTGTATCCCAGGTTTTCTGGCAGCTGAATTTACTAGCCGCTTGGTGGTCAGGAAACTTTGGCGGAGTACCATGTTCGTCGCGTTTGCCGTCATTGGACAGGTTGTATCTTGGTGCGTAACGGCTCCGGCCGACAAAGCGTAGTAAGCCCTGGCCTCAAGCGCGGGTTGACATGCTGTCCTTTTGGCCGATGCGGCGAAATAACCTCCTTTGGGCTGGCGCAAGATATGGTTGACAAAAATCTCAAATGCGATACATAATTGGTGAAACTTAGGAGCAATCACTGTGGCCGCTCAAACCTCCATGCTTCACATTCGAGTGGACGACGACATTAAAGAACAAGCGACACAGACGCTGGCAGCGATGGGCATGTCTATGTCGGACGCGGTGCGCCTGTTCTTGCGTCGCGTCGTTATTGACCAGGCCTTTCCGCTTGAACTTAAGGTGCCAAACGCCGAGACTCTCGCCGCAATGGAAGAGTCGCGCGCCATGATGGCAAAACGCCGCACCCGTTTTGCGTCTGCTGCCGAACTGTTTGCTGATCTTGAAAAAAACAGCGGCGAGTAAACGCGCAACTCCGCCACGAGCTGCCGACTACTCAAAGGCGTTCCTGAAGGATTGGCAACGGTTGTCACACTCCGGCCGTTTTGATCTGGTGCGGCTCAAAGAGGCAATGATGTTGCTGATAGCCAATGAAGCACCGCTTGGCCCGGAATGGCTGGATCATCCGTTGAAAGGAGCATGGGCCGACCATAGGGAATGTCACATCGGAGGCGACTTCCTGTTGATTTATCAGATCCAGGCTAACGCTATCAACTTTGTACGATCGGGCACACACTCTGAGCTTTTCAGCAACTGAGAGACTTCCTGAGCGAGTGGCTTCTATTGCACCTAGAGAGAGTTTCACTCATCTGAGTGCTCGCCTTGGGCCATGACCGACCATTGATGAATGACCGGCCATCACGACGCGTAAGGATAAGAAGTACGATTCTCCTGTTGCGACCATCAACAACGCGGGCAGCGCATTGATTGCCTTTGACGACGCGACCGCCAGCGGCGGTGACATGAGCCACATCCTCGCGTCGTCCTACACGGCAATTAGCAAATGGACTGAGCCAACTTTGGTGCTGCAATACGGCTTCACTCCACCCGATCTTGCGATTGATGACCTGGGAAACGGTGCCATTGCATATTTCGATTTATCGGTGGTCAATTTAGTATCTATTGATTCAAATGGCGCCTTTTCTCAGGGAATTTTTATGGCTCCATTTGGTCATAACGCCGAGGAAAACAATTTTCGGTTCGGAAAATCTCCGAGTGGCAACTAATGCTTGTTGTATTGGATGTTCAGAAACGGCCCAGGGTATGCGATACGCGCAACGTTTTAGGATGGCGCTAAAGTTGCCAAACTTGCTGCTGGTGACGACACGGTAACGCAACCTTAATTAGCCGCCAATCAAAGTAAAAATCCGCTCAATGGCAGACGCGGGGTGGTGAATATAGAGAACTCCATTCCCCAATATCCCCAGCCGGAAAAGGCTTCAGACCACCACACACCATGGCGCTGCGTTATGCGCCAAGCCCATCCACACGGCCCAGGCAGCGCTGCCGGCAATAGCCGCACCGGCCAGGCGTACGCCCCAGTCACCACGCGCTGCGCCGGAACCTGTGGGCGCGACCAGTGGCTGGATGCCTGTGAGAGGGCCACCAGCGAGCACGGCCCGGCGCGCCACCCAGCGCAGCCACAGCCAAGGCCCGGCCAGCATGCTGATACCGCTGCCCAGCGCGAACAAGGCCATGAGCAGCGCGCCACCCGCAACACTCCCAGCCAGTGCCGAAACCATGACGGCGGAATACAACAGGCCGCAAGGCAGCAGCGCCCAGAGCATGCCCACCAGGCCCGGCGCCGCGCCGCGGTGCAGGCCTAGATTTTGCGCGCGTGCCCAAAAATAACGACCTAAGCTTTCCAACCACTGCGGCTGACGCGCGCGCCACAGCAGCATCAGGCCTAGAGCAATAGCGGCGATATGCAAAAAAGTCCAGAGCGGTCGCAGCGCCACCGACTGGACAGTCAGCCAGCCCAGGCCTTGCATGGATGCAGCGGCCAGTGCGCCCAAACCCGCATAGCCCAGCATGCGCCCCGCTTGAAAAGTCAGCAAGGCCCGACCTCGAGCGACACCAGCGGCCTGGCCGATACCAGCGCAGGCAGCTCCGCACATGGCCACGCAATGCGGGCCACCGGCTAAGCCCATCAAAAATGCGGTGGGCGCGAGAGAGACAAGGACATAGGGCACAGGTAGATGCTAAGCGCAATTACAAGATTTTGGAAAAACGGTTGCGGTTCACGTCCGCTTGCAAGTGACGGTCAAACACCATGGCGATCGCCCGCACAAAGTACCAGCCCATGGTGGTGACCTGAATCCCCGCAGCGTCCACCTCCACCAAGCCTTGCGCTTGCAGTGCTTGCAATACTTGCAACTCTGGCGCGAAGTAGCGCGCAAAGTCCACCAAGTGGGCCGTGGACACCGACTCAAAGTGCACCGCACCCTGGCACATTAAAGCCATGATGACGGAGCGTCGCAGTATGTCGTCGCGGCTCAGCGCCAGCCCACGCACCACCGGCAGATGGTCGTGGTTGAGCAGGTCGTAGTACTCGTCCAGCGTCTTGGCATTTTGGCTATACACCGCAGCTATGCAGCCTATGGAGGAAACGCCTAGGGCGATCAGGTCGCAATCGGGCTGGGTGCTATAGCCTTGGAAATTGCGGTGCAAACGCCCCTGGCGTTTGGCGACAGCCAGAGCATCCTCGGCCAGTGCGAAGTGGTCCATACCCACATAGATATAGCCTGCTGCGGACAGGGCGGCCAGCGAGCGGGACAGCATAGTGACCTTGTCCGATGCGCCGGGCAGCTGCATGGCGTCGATACGCCGCTGGGGCTTAAAGCGCGCAGGCAAATGCGCGTAGGCATACAGCGCGATGCGGTCCGGCCGCAAACGCGCCACCTGTTCCAGGGTACGGTCGAAGGACTGTGGACTTTGTTGCGGCAATCCGTAAATCAAATCCACATTGACCGACTGCATACCCTGGTCGCGCGCTGCAGCCACCAGGGCGAACACTTGGCCGGTATCCTGCACGCGGTGCACGGCTTTTTGCACGGCAGGATCAAAGTCCTGCACGCCAAAGCTCAGGCGGTTAAAACCCATGGCGGCAATGGCCGCAATGCGGCCCGCATCGACGGTACGCGGATCGACCTCGATGGACATCTCTGCGCCCTTGGTAAAGCGAAAGTTGGCGTGCAGCAAACGCATCAGACCCGCCAACTGCACGTCGGTCAAAAAGGTAGGACTACCCCCACCCAGGTGCAACTGACCCACCGGCTGCCCGCGTCCGATGCGGGCGATATGCAGATCGATTTCTTTTTCCAGGTAGCGAAGGTATTCCACCGCCCGCTCATGATGCTTGGTAACTACCTTGTTACACGCACAGTAATAGCACAATGATTCGCAAAATGGAATATGGATATAAAGAGAAATAGGCGTCACCCGGGCTCCGGCGCCAAAGCGCTGGGCCAAAGCTTGCAGGTAATCGGCTTCACCAAAAGCCTCGACAAAGCGGTCTGCTGTCGGGTAGGAGGTGTAGCGCGGGCCAGCCACGTCATAGCGACGCAAAAGTTCTTCAGAAACAGCAATGCTTACAACCATATTACGGACTCAAGGAGTAACATCTCCGCTACTGTGGCGCAAGCCCGGACAACAGCGGTTGATGTGCATCAAGCAATGCCCAATACAAGCCGCAAAAGCGATTCGTTGCGAAAGGTATCCATGTTTGAACCCACCCAAGCCCTGCAAAACGCGCCCGTTTCATTACAGGCGCTCAACCCCGGCAAAGTGATTGCGATCAGCTCAAGCAGTATCAAAGTAGCCTGCTCCAATTGCAACCTGCGCGAGCTGTGTATGCCAGTGGGCTTGAGTAAAGAGGAGCTCGCCCGGGTCGATACTTTGGTGGACGTACGGCGCAAAGTAAAAAAAGGCAGCGCCCTGTTTCACAACGGCGAAAAATTCACCAGCCTGTACGCCATACGCACCGGATTTTTCAAAACTTGTGTGGCCACCGAAGACGGGCGCGATCAGGTGACCGGCTTTCAGATGGCTGGCGAAGTGATGGGCTTGGACGGCATCGTCAATGACCACCACACCTGTGACGCGGTAGCTCTGGAGGACGCCGAAGTATGCGTCCTGCCGTTTGAGCGCATCGAAGAGTTATCGCACGAGATTGCCTCGATGCAGCGCCATGTGCACAAAATCATGAGCCGCGAGATCGTGCGCGAAAACGGTGTCATGCTGCTACTCGGTAGCATGCGCGCCGAAGAGCGTCTGGCGGCGTTTTTGTTGAATTTGGTGCAGCGTTTGCATACCCGTGGTTTTTCGCAATCGGAGCTGGTCCTGCGCATGACGCGCGAAGAAATTGGCAGCTACTTGGGGCTGAAGTTGGAGACGGTCAGCCGCACTTTCTCCAAGTTTGCGGAGGAAGGCATTATCGAAGTCAAGCAACGCCATGTGCGCATCCTGAAAAGCGATTCGCTGCGCGATCTGGTCAACCGCCCTGACTGCGAATAAAGGCGTTCGTCAGGACTTAGGGCTTGGTCGGCAGCACGGTACTACCTGTGGCCGCATGGTTGCGCGCCTGCATCGCCGGGGCTAAGTTGGATGGCTGGCTTTGCACCCTTTGTCCGCCAGGCGGAAAGTCTGCTTCGGTCACCAGCATATCCATGCCGCTGTAGGCCAAGTAAAAGGTAAAAAAGCTCGCCACTACGACGATCAAGGGACCGGATACCACCAGCCACACGTGTCCAAAATGCCACCAAGGCGCTGGGTTGGGGGTAATTTGCAAAGACATAAAAACTCCTTAGCGTGGAACCACAAATACGGCTTTTTCTTTGAGAACAGTGGTGTCGTCCTGGCCGTCAATTTCAAAATGGATGGGGTGCGATCCAGGCGTGGCCTGGCCCGGTGGCAATTGCAAGCGCAATACGAACCAGCGAGACTGCGCAGCCCCGACGGTCAGGTCTTCCTCTGTCACCACTTGCAAACCGGGCAGGCCATCGACCTGCACATGTACCCGTAGCTCCGATTCGGTGACGTTCATGATTTGCAAGCGGAACACGTTTTCAATCACACCGCCGGCCAGCTCGCGGGCCAGCGATTTGCGGTCGCGCTCCACATCGACCTTGAAGGGCGCACGAGTCACCAGGCTGATGGTCAAGATACCGATGATGAGCCAGACCACCGCGGTGTAAAGCATCACCCTCGGGCGAAACACATGCCGCCATATTTCAGCTGCGCCCCAGCGCTCGCGTATGGCATGTTCGGTGGAGTACTTCACCAAGCCACGCGGGTAGTACATCTTGTCCATGACCTGATCACACACGTCGGCGCAGGCGCCACAGCCTATGCATTCGTATTGCAAGCCGTTGCGGATATCGATACCAGTGGGGCAGACGTGGACACACAAATTACAGTCGATGCACGCGCCCAAAGAAAGCGCTGACGGATCAGCATTGCGGGCACGGCTGCCGCGCGGCTCGCCGCGGGCCTGGTCATAGCCCACGATCAGGGTGTCTTTGTCAAACATGGCGCTTTGAAAGCGTGCGTAAGGGCACATGTGCTTGCAAACTTGTTCGCGCAAATAGCCGGCGTTGCCATAGGTGGCCAAACCATAGAAAAAGACCCAGAACATTTCCCATGAACCGAAAGACCATTGGGCCGCTTCGCCGGCCAGCACATGGATAGGCGTGAAGTAGCCGACAAAGGTAAAACCCGTCCACCAACCCACGGCCAACCACAACACTTGCTTGAGGGACTTGCGCCAGAGCTTGTCCCAGTTCCAAGGCCCTTCGTCACGGCGCATATGGGCGATACGGTCGCCCTCGGTCTTGCGCTCTATCCACATGAAAATTTCGGTATAGACGGTTTGCGGGCAGGCATAGCCGCACCATAAACGCCCGGCCACTGCGGTGAATAAAAACAGCGACAGGGCCGAGATCACCAGCAAACCCGTCAGGTAAATAAAGTCTTGCGGGTAGAGCACGAGCTTGAAGATGTAGAAGCGTCGCGCTGCCAAATCAAACAAAACCGCTTGGCGCTCACCCCAGTGCAGCCACGGCAGGCCATAAAACAAGAGCTGCGTGAACAACACCATGACCCAGCGCATGCGGGCAAATCTGCCATTGACGCTGCGGGGGTAAATTTTTTGGTGCGCTTCGTACAAAGACACCCATATCGGACCGGCCTCTTGCGGCGGGCCGATGGGGCTGCTGTCCTTGGATAGGGCGATTGGGATGACGCCGCGCGCGGCGCTTTCGGGGGGCTTCAAAGGGCTCGGCTTTAACGAAGAGTGGGCGCCATCGCTTGGCGCTTATTTATTGGAAAAGCCCCAGACATAGCCGGTCAGCACATGTATTTGGGCTTGTGTCAACTTGCCCGCCTGCCCAGGCATCTGGTTGATCTTGCCTTGGTTGACCATGGCCAAAATCGCGTTTTCGCCATAGCCATGAAGCCAAGTGTTATCGCTTAAATTGGGTGCACCCAAAGCCTGGTTGCCTTTGCCATCGGCGCCGTGGCAGGCGGCGCAGACGGTGAACTTGGATTTACCCAGCGCTGCGCGCAGCGAGTCGTGCGGACTGGCAGACAGGCTGAGCACATAGTTGGCGACGTTCTTGGCGTCATCGGGCGTGCCCAGCGCAGCGGCCATGGGCGGCATTTGGCCGATGCGGCCCAAGGTGATGGTTTCTTTGATTTTGTCGGGGCTGCCGCCGTATAACCAATCGGCATCGCTCAAATTCGGAAAGCCTTTGGAGCCGCGGGCGTCCGAGCCGTGGCACTGGGCGCAGTTGTTCATGAATAAGCGTTGCCCTACGACCTTGGCTTGCGGATCGTGCGAGAGTGCCTCGGGTGTCATCCCAGAAAACCGCGCGTACAGTGGGGCTTCGTCGGCCTCTGCTTGAACCACCTCGGCGCGGTATTCGCCTATCGAGGTCCAACCCAATTGGCCGACATAGCTACCCAATCCGGGATACAGCGCCAAATAGGCAAATCCAAACACCACTGAAATCACAAACATCCAAACCCACCAGCGCGGCAGCGGGTTGTTCATTTCGCGCAAGTCTTCGTCCCACACATGGCCGGTGCTTTCGTCGGCCGACATCAGCTGCGTCTTGCCGGAGACCCATAAAAGTACCAGGCAGGCCACCATGCCGACCAGGGTGATAACGGAGATATACACCGTCCAGAAGTTGTTAGCAAAGTCGCTCATACATAGTTCCTGTGTGCCACGGGTGTGCGCTCAATCCTGCTCAAAGGGAAGCCGCTCGGCTTGCGAAAAATCTTCGCTGCGCTTGGGCGAATACGTCCATCCAATAATGCCTATGAAGACAGCAAAACTGGCCAGCGTTACCAGGCTGCGTAAGGTGTTGATATCCATGGAAATTTCTCTGCTTTACTTCAGCGCCAGACCCAGCATTTGTAAATAGGCAATGGTGGCGTCCAGCTCGGTTTTGTCTTGCAATTCGTCAGTGGCTGCAGCGATCTGCGCGTCGGTGTAAGGCACCCCCACGGTGCGCAAGGCGCGCATATGCGCCGGCATGCTTTGCGCGTCTGCCGGCGTCTTGGCCAGCCAGGGGTAAGCGGGCATATTGGATTCGGGCACCAGGTCCCGCGGGTTGTTCAAGTGGATGCTGTGCCATTCGTCGCTATAGCGTCCGCCCACGCGCGCCAGATCCGGGCCGGTGCGTTTGCTACCCCATTGAAAAGGGTGGTCATATACCGATTCGCCCGCCACCGAATAATGGCCATAGCGCAAGGTCTCGGCGCGCAGCGGACGGATCATTTGCGAATGGCAGTTGTAGCAACCCTCGCGCACATAGATATCGCGCCCGGCCAATTGCAGTGCGGGATAGGGTTTGACACCGGCCAGCGGCTCGGTAGTGGATTTTTGAAAGAACAGGGGCACGATTTCGACCATGCCACCGGCTAGCAGCACCAGCAAAATCAGCACGATCATCAAAAAATTATTGGTCTCGATCTTCTCGTGCGTGAAGCCGGTTTTTGGAGTGGGGTTTGCCATATCAGATTCCTTTGCTCATGCGTGGGCCAATACCGGCGGCACTTGCACCGCGACCGCGTTACCCGCAAAAGCGGTTTTTAAGGTGTTCCACAGCATGATGAGCAGGCCGCCCAGGTAGAGCAGGCCGCCGATAAGACGCAAGACATAAAACGGGTAAGTGGCTTTCACGGATTCCACAAAGGTATAGGTCAAGGTGCCGTCGGGGTTGACTGCGCGCCACATCAGGCCTTGCATCACACCGGCAATCCACATGGCTGCGATGTAGACCACGATGCCCACGGTGGCCACCCAAAAATGCAGTTCAATGGCGTTCACGCTGTACATTTTTTTCTGGCCAAACAGGCGCGGTATCAAGTAGTACATGCTGCCCATGGTGACCAAGCCCACCCAGCCCAATGCGCCTGAGTGCACATGGCCCACCGTCCAGTCGGTGTAATGGCTCAGGGCATTGACGGTTTTGATCGACATCATCGGCCCTTCAAAGGTGCTCATGCCGTAGAAGGACAAGGAGACGATCAGGAAACGCAGAATCGGATCGTCGCGCAGCTTGTGCCAGGCGCCCGACAAAGTCATCACGCCGTTGATCATGCCGCCCCAGCTCGGCGCCAACAAAATCAGCGAGAACACCATGCCCACCGATTGCGTCCAGTCGGGCAAGGCGGTGTAATGCAAGTGGTGCGGGCCGGCCCACATATAGGTGAAGATCAGCGCCCAAAAGTGGACGATAGACAGGCGGTAGCTATAGACGGGTCGCTCAGCCTGTTTGGGGATGAAGTAATACATCATGCCCAAAAAGCCAGCTGTAAGGAAAAAGCCCACGGCGTTGTGGCCATACCACCATTGAATCATGGCGTCCTGAACGCCGGCGTAAGCAGAGTAGGACTTCATCCAACCGGCGGGAATGGCCGCGCTGTTGACCAAATGCAAGAGGGCCACCGCCAAAATAAAGGCGCCGAAAAACCAGTTGGCTACGTAAATGTGCTTGACCTTACGTGTGCCCAAGGTGCCGAAAAACACCACGGCGTAACTAACCCAAACCAAGGTGATGAGGATGTCAATCGGCCATTCCAGCTCGGCATATTCTTTGCCCTGGGTATAGCCCAAGGGCAGAGAAATCGCCGCAGCCACAATCACCGCTTGCCAGCCCCAAAAAGTGAAGGCGGCCAACTTGTCCGAAAACAAACGCACTTGGCTGGTCCGCTGCACTACGTAGTAGGAAGCCGCAAACAAGCCGCAGCCACCAAAGGCAAAAATCACGGCATTGGTGTGCAAGGGCCGCAAGCGCCCGTAGCTGAACCAGGGGATGCCAAAGTTCAGTTCCGGCCAAGCTAATTGGGCGGCGATGATGACGCCCACCAACATGCCCACCACCCCCCAGACCACGGTCATGATCGCAAACTGGCGCACGACAGTGTCGTTATACGTCGCCGCCTGCTGGTTTGCAAATGCCATAAAAACCTCTCTCCGTAGATGCGTTACGCACAGTGTGCGACGGGCGGATAAACAAGGTATTGATGCATGTCAAGTGCAGTGCAAACAGCGCCTAAAACATTGATTTAAGACTCTGGTTCTTGCAATATGCGTGCGCCTTCGGACTCGATGTCGTCAAACTGGCCCCGGTCTATGGCCCACCACAAACCGCCCAGAATGAAAAACACCAAACTCACGGACAGTGGGATGAGCAAATACAAAATATCCATCGCGTTATCAGGAGGATGCGGCTGCCATGGCCCGCGCCGGGCGTGCGGCTTGGACCTGGTATGTCGCCGGGTGTGGGGCTCGGGCAGATAACTGCGGCTTGGCAGGCTTGGCGCAAGCGGTGTTGGAAGGACGCGCTAATCGCGCCGCATTGGCCACCACCAGCAAGGAACTCGTGGCCATCCCCAGACCGGCCAACCAGGCAGGCAGGTAGCCGGCCAGCGCCAAGGGCACACAGGCCGCGTTGTAAAAAAGCGCCCAGAGCAGGTTTTGGCGTACCACGCGCATGGTCTTGCGCGCCAGAACGAGTGTGTCGGTGATGGCGCCCAGTTGCGAGCCCAGCACCACCAGGTCCGCTTGCGACTGCGCCAGCGACGAAGCTTGGCCGAACGCAAAAGCCACATGGGCCCCGGCCAACACCGGCGCATCGTTCATGCCGTCGCCCACCATGGCAACGGTTGCGCCCTGCGCTTGGAGTTGGCGCAGCTGCGCGAGTTTGTCCTGGGGCGTGCACCGCGCGTGGGCGCACTCGGGGGCGATGCCCAACTGGGCTGCGGCCAGGGCCACCGGGCCGGCTGCATCGCCAGACAAGATATGCACCGCCAGGCCGAGATCGGCAAGCGCGTGCACGCAGCTCAGCGCATTTGGGCGCAGCACTTCGCGCAAGCCAAAGGTGGCCACCCAGCCTTGATCGTCCGCCAACACCACGCTGCTGCGATCGCCTGCTGTATCGGCCACAGCGCAAAATGACGCAGAACCCAGACGCATGGTGCGTAGCGCCCCTGCAGCCTCTGGGCCTAGCGCTTGTCCCTCACCTCCTGGGCTTACGCAAATCACCCGCCCGGATAAACCCTGTCCCGCCAGCTCGTGTACCTCTTGGGCATGCCAAAGCAAAGCCGACGTACCAGGCAGCTTCGCTGGCGAGCCATCGCACAAAGCACGTGCCGCGGGATGACGCGAATGGCTTGCCAACGCGGCGGCCATCGCCAGCGCCTCGCTGGGGCTCAGGTCGGGGCGGCATTGCGTGCTGACCAATTGCTGCGCAGCCGTGCTCAGGGTACCGGTTTTATCGAACACCACGGTGTCCACCCTTGCCAGGGTTTCCAATGCCTGCAAGCGGCGCACCAGCACGCCACCCATGGCCAAGCGACCCGCCGCAGCCAGCATGGCAGCCGGTATGGCCAGCGACAAAGCGCAGGGGCAGGTCACCACCAGCACCGCTACCGCCAGCATCATGGCGTGCGCCGGATCGCGCGGCCACCACCACAGCGCCGCCAGCGTGGCGGCCAGCATCACAGCCATTAAAAACGGTTTGGCGACCCGATCGGCCAAGCGCGCCATGGGCGGCTGCTCTGTTGCCGCGCTTTGCATCAGCGCCACGATGGCGGCAAAGCGTGTAGCCGGGCCCACCTTGTCTACCCGCACGCGCAAAGTGCCTGCTAGGTTGTGGCTACCGGCCAGCACACTGTCGCCCGGTCCACGGGTCAGTGGGTGCGACTCGCCGGTGAGCATGGCTTCATCCACCGCGCTGCTGCCCTCGAGCACCGCACAATCAGCAGGAAAAGTCTCGCCCGCGTATACCCGTAGCACATCGCCCACGCGCACCCGACGTGCGGCAATGCGCTCAGCGCGACCGTCTGGCAGCAAGCGCTCCACACTGTCGGGCAAGCGGTTGAAGACGGCGTCCAGCGCACCGGCGGTACGGTCCCGCAAGCGCAGTTCCAGCCAGCGGCCACTGAGCAGGAAAAACACAAACATGGTGAGCGAGTCGAAATACACCTCGTGCCCGAAGGGCCCGGCCGGCTCAAAGGTTCCAGCACTGCTAACAGCAAACGTCACGGCAATGCCCAAGGCCACTGGCAAGTCCATGCCGATGCGCCGCGCCACCAAGTCGCGCCAGGCACTGGAAAAAAACGGCCCGCAGGAAAACAGCAACACCGGCAAGCTCAGCACCCAAGAAGCCCAGCGCAGCAACTGCTCCATCTCGGCGCTCAGGTCGCCAGGCGCGGCGCTGTAGGCCGGGTAGGCGTACATCATTATTTGCATCATGCACAGGCCTGCCACCAGCCAGCGCCACAAAGCGGCGCGGCGCTCTTTGCGGCGGGCATCTAGGGCAAATGCATCATTGGCAGGCAATAACGCATAGCCGTGGTTATGGACATGGCCGATCCATTGTGCGGGTAACACGCGCGCACTGTCCCACACCACACTGGCGCGCTGCGAGGCGGCGTTGACGCGCACGCTGCACACGCCGGGCACCTGTCGCAATAGCTGCTCCACCGTCATCGCACAGGCTGTGCAGTGCATGCCCTGCACCACGAGCTGCGACTCCCACAAACTAACAGAACCCGGCAGTTGCTTGGAGAAGGCGGGCCACTCCAGGGGGTCGTCCAAGGCGGCCAGGGCCGGGGCTGTATGCAACAGGGACTCGCATGGCAGCGAGGGTGCCGGGAGGCCCAAGTGCACAGCGCGGGTCGTTGATAAAGAAACGTGGCAAGCCGTATTAGACATGGAGGCACTGTGCAGCACCCCACACCGCAGCGTATTGATCCATATCAAGTTCGCGATTTGCCAGGCCCTTAGGCTTGGCATGTTGAATCACTGTTCCAAGGAAAACACGATGTACACCCGTATTCTGGTCGCCACCGACGGCTCCAAGTTGTCAAAAAAAGCCGTAACCAGTGCCATCAGCTTGGCTGCCACCTGCAAAGCCGAATTGCTGGCCATCCAGGTCGTCCCGCCCTACCCCGTCGCCTACTTTGAAGGCGGCATGGCCAGCGACTCCAGAGAAATTAAACGCGTCGAGGCCCTGTGGATCAACAAAGCCCAAGCGGTGTTAGATCTGGTCAAAAAGGCCGCTGCGGCCAAAGGCGTTGCAGTGCGCACGCTGGTCAGCAAGTCCGACATGGTGTCCCACGCGATCATTACCGCGTCCGAAAAAAACGACTGCGACCTGATCGTGATGGCCTCGCACGGCCGACGCGGCATCAAACGCCTGCTGCTGGGCAGCGAAACCCAGCATGTGCTCACGCACAGCAGCACGCCCGTGCTGGTACTGCGCTAAGGCGCGCGAGCGCTTAAACCACCTGCGCTTGCGCAGCAGCACCGCCTGGCTGCGCGGCCGATGACGCCGGCGCCATGGGCTCGTCGGCAAAGCGCTGGCGTATGGCCAGCACCTCGGGCCAAGCGGCCAGAAAAACATCGACGCATTGGGGATCGAAATGCAGACCGCGCTGCGCACGCAGATAGTCGGCTGCTTCATCAAGCACCCAGGGTTTTTTGTAGGGGCGCTCCGACGTCAGCGCGTCGAATACATCGGCTACTGCCACGATGCGGCCAAAGAGCGGGATAGCGTCGCCCATGAGGCCTTGGGGGTAGCCACTGCCGTCGAATTTTTCATGGTGGCCCAAGGCAATAGTGGCACCGGCTTGCAACAAGCGCGAGCTGCTTGCTTTGAGCATGTCGTAGCCCAAGCGGGCGTGCTCGCGCATGATGGCCATCTCCGTCTCATCCAAGCGCCCGGGTTTGAGCAAGATGTGGTCGGGAATACCCACTTTGCCGATATCGTGCATCGCAGCGGCGTCCAGCAGCAGCGCTTGATCTTGGGCGGACAGGTGCAGTCCCTTGGCAATCAGATGGGCGTAGTGGCCCACGCGTGCAATATGGGCGCCGGTTTCGTAGTCGCGGTAACCGGCCGCTTTGACCAGCGCCATCACGGTTTCGCGCTCGCGCTCGCGGATTTCACGGGTGGCTAACTCCACTTCTTGGGTCAGCCAAGCGGCATGGTCGGACAAGCCCAAACTGGCTTCACGCAGCTTGAGTAAATTGCGCGCACGGGCTAAAAATTCGCTTGCATCTACGGGTTTGGGCAGGAAGTCGTAAGCACCGGCTTCCAGGGCCCGGTAGCGAACCTCTTTTTCGTCGTGCGCGGTGATCATGAGCAAAGGGACAGATCCAGCCCCTTGCAAGGCGCCGAAGGCGGCCATGAATTGCAGGCCGTTCATCTCCGGCATCTGGTAGTCGAGCACCACCAAATCTAGGTGATGGGACCGCGCATATTCCAAGGCGGCCAGCGGATCGGTAAAACTGGCGCATTGCGTTTGCTCCAGTCGTTGCACCAGCAATTCCAACCACTTTAGATTGACCGGGTTGTCTTCGACGAGGAGAACGCTTTGCATCTAAACGCTTTCAGTTTCCAGCGAGGGTTGTGGGTATCCAACGTAGGAGCATACAAGCTGGCGTAGTGCTTGCAAATACGCGTGCGTGCATATTTCAAAAATCCGGCTGCCGCTTGTCTAAAAAGGCGTGTACACCCTCGCGGTGTTGCGGGCTTGGGGCGTACGCATAGGCCGAATGGGGCGTGGGCTCCTGCACTGGCAGCCCCTGACGCAGCACGGCTTTGTTGAGCCGGGCCGCTTGGGGCGAGAGCGCCTGCATGTGGGCCACCAAGGTATCGGCTTTGCGCTGCAGGGCTTCATCGGGCAGGTTCCAGGCCAGGAAACCGCAGTGCAGCATGTGCGCGGCGTCAAAACTTTCTGCAG
>Ga0214919_10007406_pt1 | contig 14807 bp, 14 predicted proteins | sample LL1503_MetaG_FD_177994 | JGI IMG/M metagenome (GOLD analysis project Ga0214919, IMG submission 177994) | Freshwater microbial communities from Lake Lanier, Atlanta, Georgia, United States - LL-1503 | ecosystem: Environmental > Aquatic > Freshwater > Lake | place: USA: Georgia | collected... | reverse complement strand
GACGGGATGATGCACATGGGCTGGTTCGACAAAACCAGCCCCGTGAGCCAGCAGACCGAACTGCATGGATGATTCTGCAGGGGAGAAGAATCGGGTGGTTGTCACCGTGGCCTTCGCACGCAACACCTCCGCGTAGCGCATCCCTTTGTGTTCAATAACCTCAATCATGTGAATTCTCTATATATAGCCCGAAAAAAGCTTCTTGAAAGGCTACTCTCGCCCAAGGCCTAAATGCGTTTTATTCCACTGCCCGTATCAACCGGGCAGGATTCCCGGCCACAACGGTGTGGGGTTCCACATTACGGGTCACCACACTGCCCATTCCCACCACTGCCCCCTCTCCAACTTGAACTCCTTTGAGAATGCACGCCCGTGCTCCAATCCAAGCACCACGGCAAATCCGGATCGGGGCCATGGCTGATTTAGACCAGTCGTGAAACCCTTTTTTCCAATTCGCAACATCGTTTTTCCGATCCTGAAATCGGATGCTGTGATTGTCACTGTCCGCCAATAAACAGTCGTAGGACAGGATCACATCATCCTCGATCACAATTTCGTGCGCACAGTCGAGGATCGTTCCTCCTCCTATGGCAACCCGATCTCCGATGCGGATCCGACTTTCTGCACGCTCAAGAACCAATGTTCCACGAATCAGTCCATCCTTTCCAATATGAAGCTCGCCGGCTGGTTGTCGCCTTTCGAGCGAAGCCTCTACCACCGTATTTTCCCCGAGTGAGGTGCAGAATTTGCGGCTCTTGTTGGTTCGCCGCCATTTTTTCCACATTTTCCAAGGGTGGTTCATGGAAGACTTTTCCCCGTTACCCGTTGTGGATTCCCGACCACGATTGTGTAGGGCTCCACGTCCTTGGTGATCACACTTCCTGCCCCGACTACGGCCCCCCGACCTACCCTGACGCCCTTAAGAATGATCGCATTAAATCCAATCCACACATCATCCTCGATCACTACTGGCCCAGATTTGACATTTTCGCGAACGAGATGGCGGCCAAGCTTCATTTTCTCGAGAAATCGCTCATGCCGCTCCTGGGCGGAAAGCGAATGGGAATCGGAATCGTGGATATTGACCCCGTGAGAAATAAAGACTCGCGATCCGATCTCGGTTTTTTCAAGTGCCCAGATTCTTGCCCCGGGTCCGACATAGGAATCATTGCCAATATGTAAACGTCCCTCGAGTCCCACAAGGAGCTGACCCATGACCAAACAGCCCGCTCCAATAACCAATCGCTCCTTATCTCCTGTTTCGTTGGTAAGAGAGGCCTCTCGCGCTAATACCGTCCCTGCGCCAGCAAGGTAATCCTTCCCCTTTTTTTGAATCAGTCTTTGAAACATAAAAACCATCGCCCAACGGAAATATCGTCTTTCCACAATGAAGGTAGATCGAGAATTTTCGAAAAGTGAGGGGAAAGCCGTTCCCGCCACCAACCAACCGAGCAGTTGTGAAAGCTTTGCAACGTCTTCATCCATCCCTCGTCCTTCCCACTCCGACTTACTGGCATAAAGTGATAGGATGCTTTTTGGGTAACCCGAGCCATTTCCGCGAAACAATTCCGGATTCCCTCTTCGGTGAAATGCTCAAGGGATCCAATCGAATACGAATAGTCAAACTCAGCCGTCCCGTAAGGCAACTTGGTTGCGTCACACACCTTCAATCGTTCATTCAGAATTCCACGATCTCGGGCTTTCATAATGAGAAAATCCGAAATATCGCATCCGTGGATTTCTAGGCTGCTTACTGGTGCCAATTTCTCCATGACAATCCCTGTCCCGCAGGCGACATCCAAGGCCTTTCCGGATTTTCCGGAAAATAGAAATAGAGCTTCGTGCCATGCGTTTCCCTCCCCCCAAGATTCCAGTAAAGCAGCCATCTTGGGATCCCAATAAAGACCCAGATCCTGCTTGGAGCTATCCGCATGCTCATGAGTCCTACGTGTTTTCCAGCGACCAAACATTTTGCCGATTCCCATAGGCTTTAACGATGCGCCTTCGGAGACAAAATACCAGCCTTGCCCTGGAGTCCCTCAGCAATCTGTTTCAGGGCCTTTTGATCTGTTTCCACAACATTGGGCCAAACAGGCGATCGGCTTTTCTTTTCTGAAAATATGATATTCTGCCAATCTGGACTACCGTGCTCGCCGGTCCCGTCCCATCCGATGTTTTCAACCAAGCTGTTTGAGGGGAAAAGGGATACTCCGCCTCGTCGGAATACATTCCAGTACCAGATCACTCCCCAAGAGTCTGATTTTCCCCGAACCACATCCTGAAGCAGCTGGCCGTAAGGATAAGCCCCTCCGAGATCGAACCGGTGAACAAAATCTGGATTCTGAAGATCCTTTTGTGCTTTCTCACGATCCCAATGGTATTCCGTCCATGCCCTTTGCCAAGTAGCCCAGCCCCAGCAACTTGTTAAGGGAAGAAACACATGGCTAAGCGGCTCATTCGGAATCGGATATGCATAACCTGAAATCTGCATGACATTGCGGTTGTCTCGATACTTGCCTAGGGCTTCATTCATAAAGGACAAGAATCCGGGAAGTGGAACAATATCATCTTCCAGAACAATCGCTTCTCCATGCTCCCGACATATGGTCCCCACACCCTCTGTGATCGAACGCGCCAACCCCTTATTCTTTTCAGCCGTACATATTCGGACATCCCGAAACCCCTTGGCCTCTTCGGCCACTTTCTTAACCGCAGCCACATCACTTCGATCACTACTACCCCGAGCACCATCAAGAAAGAGGATGAGTTGGGTCTCCCCAGCTTCAGGCTGACCCATCAGAGCCTTCAATACTTTTTCAAGATGCCGGGGTCGGCGATAAGCAAAAACGACTACCGGAGCGCGAGAGGCACTCATGAAAGGAAAACCTCTTTAAACTTTTCCATTACTTTTTGGGGCCCGAAATTTTCGGCCAACTCTTGAGAGACTTTTGCAGGAAGTCGATAGTCAGACCGCTTGCAGGACAACCCTGTTATTAGTTTGGTGTCGTTATGATAACCCAAAGCCGCTTCCCCAAGCAGTTCCAAGTGTGCCTTTTCTGGTGATTCTGAATAAGTCAGCACCTTTTTACCCAACACGGCAAACTCCATACAGGAAAGGCCGAAGGTCTCACCCCTTTTTCGTGCGTGGATCATTGCATCACAAGCGTCCAGAAAGGATCTCTTGGTTGCTGGATCCGATGTTGCGGAAAGAAAATGGATGTTTCCCCTTCCGACAGAGCCCGGAAACGTTTTCGTATTAAGAAAGATAAAGTGTGTCGAAGGATTCTTTTTCGACATCTCGACAATCACCTTTTGCACCCAAAGAATGTCGAACGAATCCTCGCCTCCATGTCGTCCAAATACTTTTGCTTCTGCCGGTATCTTTAGCTGTTTGCGTAGGTCTACAGCCGCCGTACCCAATGAAACCATATGGGGTACCCACGGCGTTTTGCCTCTGGACATCACCTGCGAAAGCCACGGGGACACATACGCGTATACATCCCCATGAAATTCAGATTCCCGAAAAATCGCATGAATACCGGTTGGAACGGAGCTGGATACCACTCCGTCATAAACCCCGTTTTTGATGCAGTAGAAAAATTCCACTTTTTCCTTTTTGATAATTGCCTCACGCTCCTCTTCGTTCCGGTAAAAATGCACAGGGGCCACTCCCCTCATTTGCTCCAATACGGGATGAGAATCCGCTTCGGGCCGCCAAGGGAGAAGAATCAGGGACTCCCCGCCTAGAATTTCGCGGTTTCCTCTCGCATAATCTACCAAGGCAACCTCAGTCCCGCGAAAGCCAAGATACCCCGAATGAAAGGCCACCTTCACTTGCCACTCCTCTGGTAATACTCGTCATCATGAAAAGCCCAGACCATCCGATAGCCCACAGAACGCATCAAACGAGCGGTCTCCGCCTCGGCATGTGCTGATTCGATCACCAACCATCGCGGGGCAATGCCACCGTCGACTATTTTATGAATCAAATCCCCTAGCCGCGTTTTATTCCGAAGAATAATCAGGTCTGGAGAGGGAATTTTTTGAATCAGACTGTTGAAAAATCCAGAACCATCTCCCAACACACTGCTCTGTCGAGCTTTCCGGGCGTGCTCTGCCGGTTTTTGTCTTACTTCCCACAGAACCCCTTTCCACCCGTGGCTTTCTTCCAGAGAAATCCCGTGGCTTCCCGTGACTCCATCCCCCGCATCCAACTCCCAAAAGGTTCCTTTCTCCCTCTGGCCCAGCACCTTTTCCCAAAAGATCCGATCCTGTTCCGCCTGGCATTCCAAGCTTTCATTGCCGCCCCACTTCGACTGTTTGCCTTTTCTCATTTTTGCATGCCATCGATTATTGATAGAAGGCAAAAAACGATAGAGTATGTGACGAATTCTCCTTATCATATTTCATGCAACGCTCTCAATTTAAGAACCTCCCCCCAAGTCTTGGGATTTAGATCTATGAACTTAAAAGATCTAAGGCGCCCCTTTTTACGGTGGGCAATGGGATGGCCTGGAGATTCCACTCGGGCCGGCCCCCCCAGGCTAGCGCCTGCAAAAATGCTTCATGTAGCAGAGGAGTCAAAAAAGGAGATTCCGGAACTAATTCCTGTCCATCCACCGGGAAATATTTTTCGCAAAAAAGCAGCCATCCCTATTGGTTGTGAGCCCCATCCGGCCTTTGATATTCTAGTAGCACCCCAGACTCCTACATACCTTGCCCGTGTGCCACGGGGTCGGGTCGTAGGACCCACGGTTGCAGTTTTAACTTCAGCTGACCGGATGCTTTCCGATGTCTCCTTGGATTGGGGACATCCGGGTTTAGATCATTTTGCTTACCGCCAATTTCGATTGCCACGATGTACGGAATATCAGGGCACGGCACTGCTTCTCGCCTGTACCGGCGCTGACACTTACTTTCACTGGTTAACGGATGCCCTGCCCCGTCTTGAAATCTTCGCTAAAGCATTGGGAACCGGAAGACCACCTGATTGGTGGGTTGTTAACACGCTAAATCGCCCTTTTGTTCGAGAATCACTGTCTCTTTTGGGCATTCCCTTGGGTCGCGTAGTCGCACTGGATAAAACACCCCATGTGAGATTTTCAGAACTATATGTCCCCTCCCTTCCTTGCGAAGCCTCAAGTGGCGACACGCCGGAGTGGGTTGCAGATTTTATTAGAGAAAAGTTTTGTATTCCCACTTTAAATCCCGGCCTTCCTAAAAGAATTTGGATTGACCGCGGATCTAGTGTCTCTCGACATATTAGATTAAATGAACAAATCAAGAGGGTTTTAGACAAAGCCCGAATAGTAGTAGTCCGCCTCGAAGAAATGACATTTCTTGAGCAAACAAAACTGTTCCAGCATTTAGAGCTGGCAATAGGTCCGCATGGAGCTGGATTTTCTGGCGTTCTTTTTTCAAAGGAATTGAAAGTTTTGGAGTTTTTCCCAGACACATATGTTAACGCATGCTACTATTCGTTAAGCCAACTCACTCTTAGTTATTACCACTATCACATAACAAAGCCGTCGAAGAACTTTAATGAGTTCCCCCTAAGGAATGAAACATTTGAAGGCTTGCTGAAAGACCTATGATTGTAATGGTTTACTTTCAGACAAAAATTTCTTCAATAAACTCTTGATATCGGCAGCTTTTTTTCCCTGATAGTTTTGTATAGTCAGTGAAAAGTGAAATGAGTGAATCCTTAACATTCTTTATTTCATTCGATCGAATCTCCCTAGTACGGCTTTTAAAGTAGAGATATTGCAAGGATCGATCTCCTCTCGCAAACATTGTATTAATTTGTCTTTTTTCCTTACTAGCTGTACAGCTAAGTCTAATCTCGAGCTCTCTTTTTAGTTCTTTATTAAATGGTAGATTTTTCAGAAGCTTGAAAGCAAATCGTTTCAAGATAGAGTTTTTTCCTGCAAGTTCAACAGAAGAAGCATTATAAAGGTAGTTTACCCATCGAAGTGCTTGAACGGATCTCGAGATGTTCAATCCCTCGCCAGCTTCGCGAACAATATATTTATTCAGTTCTTTTTTATTTTTGGCTGCAATTACTAGCTCAGGAGGATGCAATAACGCTTCTGGGAAATAAGTGATTGCCGGAATCCCCAACATTGAGGCTTCTAGTCCAACTGTTGACCATGAAAATAAAACAATGTCACTATCATATAAAAGGTCATATGCAGCAACCCCCTCATTCGGCATATTTATTATTACATTGCTAGGTTTCTTTTTGAATATGCAAATTAGTTGTGTTGCATGCTCTGAGATTTCTCCTGCTTGATTCAAGATAAACTCTCTTGGGTGCGGCCGTATGGTAAATCTCCAGTTCTCTTGTTTTGCGGCAAACTTAAAGATCCACCTGATCCATTCTAATTGATCTTTAAACACCTTACTTGAGCTCATTAGACCTAAACCCGAAAACTTTGCTGCCATTAACTCATCATAGCTGCTCAGGAAGACACTTATGTGTTTTGTTTTATTTCGGCTAGTTCTACCCAGTTGTTTGACAATTTTCCGTGAATAGGCAAAGCCTTTGCCGTTCATAAGCGAATGCAGATGACTTGTGCACTGCAACACTTCGCTTTTGTTTAATGGGATTTTTTTATACTTAGGCCATTCCTTTATGCTCGCACTGTAAAAGTCAATAGGGCTATCTCGAAAAAGTAATATATGGGTGTTGGGATGCGATATATTAAGGCTGTTATTGATCGAGTAGCAAGGAATGCCTCTTTTTTTACACTCCTCATTAAAAAGTCGATTATAAGTGTACGCTGTATGTTGCGTTAACGCTAAGGACGGTTTTTCCAGATCGAGTTCGCTTTGGATCTTGCTAGATAGTTTTTGGCTGTTGTTTGAGATGAGTTTGAAGATGGCCATTCCTGTTCGACTGAGCTTTTTACTTATACTTTTTGTCAGAATAATTGATTCATACAAAGCCCATCGGATCAGCTGAGATTTGTTAGTATTCTTTGGCGGTGACTGTAAGATTATTTCATCAAGGCTTTTTAGCTCAATCTTCAGCGCTTTTGTTACAAGCTTGGAATTCGAGCAGCATTCTTCGCAGATCTTGTCTTTGAGTTTGCCGGGGGCCCCTACATCTACCATTCTATTTGCCATCGCATTGCAATACCCTTGTATGTATCGCATGCAGGATAAGTAGATAATATTATTTTCCTTTTTTTCCCTTAAAATCTTTAAAAGTAGTGCCTGAGCTTTGGATTGACCCCAAAGCACATCGTACAACGCCAAACAAATGATATTCATTTCTTTTTAGCTACTTTCCCCTGATGATGGCTTGCTGGCTTCCCCCTGTTTTTTGTTATTCCACACATTCAATATTCTTTGAACAATCAAAGCTGACGTCGCCAAAGATTTCTCTGATATTAGCGATGCATTATCATCACTGGTGTGATGCTGAGGAAATGGAACTCCTTTGACCTGGCCGTCGGGTGCTGCATGTCTGTAGAGTGAATGAATTGGAAAATGTACATGAATTTCACGAGATTCATGCTGCTCGTAATCTTTTTTGGTTGGCCCCACATTAACTGCTTTGGCGTCCACACTTTTCACCGCATTGAATGCTAGTTCTCCCCATAATGTATTTTTTTTTTGTGAGTGTTCGAGGACATGGGGATAATCTAAACCGAGCATATCCAGCGCAAGAGCTGTCTGAGTTTTTTTGAGAATATTGTTATGGTATGTAAGCCATGCAGAAAGCCCAATACCTTCATTTACTATTAGAAATATAATTGTATATTTAGGCTTTGGACCATACATAAGACGCCGTATGACTTCGATGCCAACTGCGACCCCACTTAATCCATCGTTGGCCTGTGCAGGATGGTCAAGGTGCGCGAAGAGCAAGATATTTTGATCGCTTTCTCCAGGAACTATAACTTCTCCGACTTTAAGCAAGCCGAAGCTGTGTTCTGTTTTAATGCACACTTTATAGCGCTTACTATTAAGTTTGCTTTTAACTACTTGCGAGCAGCACAAACCCCATATGTGCTCATTCAGGGCTGAACAATACGGCACAGCTAAAGGATTTCTCTTGTGCACTTTTAGATGTCGAAATAACTCTTCCCGTGAAACTTCACCGATAAAAGATTTCGAATAACTCATTACGTGCAAAGGAGATTTATTGTAGTCCAAAACTTTTTTGCCCTCACATGTTTCCAAAAAGGCCTCATGACAGATCCATTTTTCTGGTATGATTGAGTTAGATGTTTTTGTTCCTGTTGGGTATTTAGAAATTCCCATTGGGATAAGGCCTGCTAAAGCGTCCAATGATGAATCAAATCCATCAGAAATAGCATCTCTTATGCTAGGAGATAGAATCTTGATTATATCTTTCATAGAAGCATTACGTTTCAGCAAGATGCGTCTCTTTCTCGCAGGCCTTAATAATCGTGGAGCGCGCGATTTCTTCCCTGCTTCAATTAGAAAGTAAGGCTTTTTAATAATAGTTTCCTCAATTAGCTTTGCAGTATCACGAGCTGTCATTTTTGTTATGTAGCCTCTACCTACGGGCACCTTTATTGCCAGCCCAGAGGAAAATGCTATTTGATCAAATAAGTCTGTGGAGGTTCGTGTTGCGTCATTACTTCCGTCTTGGCAAAAGTAGACGGCTGTACTACGACTTATTTTTCCCGCAACATATATCTTTCCGTGAAAAAGTTTGTCGTAGCGATACGGAACCTGTATTTTCTTTTCTATATAATGAACAAAGGTTGAAATAGCCCATACATTAAGATTACAGATCACTCCATTCGCAAGAAGAAACCTTTCCCAAAAACTTCCTTCCCCAAAACACTCACAAGGCATATTATCGGTAAGTTCAATTGACTTCTTTCCGATAGCCGCGACAGAAAAAAGAGGGTCGAGCGACCGACGGGCCGCTGATTGGGTTCTCACGTACTCCGACCAAGGGCCACAGGTTGATTGACTTAAATCGGGGTCGAATGTTTCATTTTTGCAGAAAGAGTACGTAAATGTTGGCACAATAAGAGTTCCAGACTTTCCAATCACATCAAGAAATCCCTCAAGGACGATCCGATCCGCAGTTTCCCTGTTGTTGCCTTCGCTGGGGATTCCAAAGAACCCAATGTTGCTATGGCAAAGCACAGTTTGACCCGATGAAATACCAGCTTTTCTTAGCGCGGCGACAAAGTCTTTTTTTGAATAATCTGGCGTTCGTTTTTTTTGAATCATCTAATCGTTTTTATATTTTACCTTTGTGATGATTGACGGTGTATCGTCTTTTATTTGGTGGAAATACTCTTCTCCAGCATACTTAAACCCAAGGCGTTCATAAAGATTGCTTACGTATTTGTTTTTCTCTGTTGGAAGAAAATGCCCTCGTATTTCCGAGCATTTTTTTGCATTTGCAATGTCAAGAAGAGAAAGAAATATTGCTTCTTCGAGTGTACGAGTGAAGACGCGGCAACTCATAACCCAGTTTTCAATCCAAAGGGTTTTTTTTTCTATGCGCCCAATAAGCACAGATACCAACCCATGATTAGCCAAACGATCCTCAAGATGAGATACTAATATAATTCTATTATTAGAGGATAATAGCGATTCAAGTGATTCATTTTGAAAGCTTCTACCTGTTAAATTAAATTGGTTTGTCTTTTGAAGTAGCTGATTGATGCGTGGTATTTCTTCATTTTTCGCGGGCCTGATAATTGCGCGCATGTTTAGATTCTCAAGATAGGAGGATAACGTTTCGGGAGACGACTTCAACTTGGAGATCTCTTTAGTTGCTTTATAAGACTCTTGTCTCTGTAAGTCTTCTGCTGTCATATCTAATGGTGCAAACAAGTGAAGCCTTTCTATTTGATCAGCAAAGAATGCCGGATCTCCTGAAAGTTCAATCACATTGACTTCTGGCAGTGCGTGCCGAACCTCCTCACATTCCCCCTTGTTATCATCAACAAAAACAATGCTTTCCGTCCCAATATTCAGACTTTTGGCAATTCGGCTTAAATTGGAGGATTTGCTTTCCCAATTGCAGACAAATGCCGAGAAATCTTCCATTTTTAGCACACACTCTTGGTGATACCTAAAAACACTTTCTGCTACCGCCACATCATTCTTGCTATTAACAACTAAAATCACCCCTTGGTGTTTCAGATGTTTTAAGTATAGCCCAAAGGCTGAAAATGCTTCCCCTTCCGGGTTTATGTTTCCTAATACAATTCCTCCCAGTCCATCATCTCCGATAACCCCACCCCAAAGGGTATTGTCGAGGTCTACAGCTAAGCACTTTCTTGTTTTTCCAAGAATAGCACGCATAAGGCCTGCCAGAGCCCAGCCATATTGTGAAACCAATTGCGGATTGAAGCCATGCTTGCTGTGATAATACCAACGTGGAGAGTGCCACTTTTGCCTGCCTGATTCCACTGCCATCTGATTCATATCAAGAACTCTGATTTCCTTCCCATCGCACTCCCAAAGTTTGGAGTTAAGCCTATGAATGAAGTTTGTCTTGGACCAAGAATAGCGACCTTCAAGTCGCCCAAGAGGCAGTGTCGCAGGTGGCTCATAATTATGTTGAACGATAGTTGCATTTGAACCTGCCTTTATGGCATTCCAACGAATTTTGAGCCGTTCTATTTCACGCTCCGCTAATTTACCAACCAATTTATCATCTATTCCTGAATCAGGAAAAAATTCGATGTGTTTTGATCCTGTTGCGATTACTACAATGTCCGGCTTAAAGCGAAAAAGAGTCGAATTTAAGTCAAGGGGTTCAGTTTCAAAACTATTGTAGTTTCCTTCGTATATTTCTGCCCAAAAGCCTTCGGAAAGTAAGGCTGGAAGCATAAGCTCACGAATAGGCTGGGTGGTATATCCTCCGAGAATTGCGACCCTTTTGCGCTTATTTTTAACAAACTCATTCCATCCAGCTTGGTGCTTAACTAATATTCTGTTGATTTTCTGGAGTTCAAATAATGGAACATCTGTTAAGACGAGTGTTCTCAGCACGCCCCAGGCAAAATCGAAGTGACCTGCCTCGGAATGAGTCCTTAGCCGAACCAGTAAATCATTTAATTCGGTCAAGATCTTCTAGATAGAAAGCCTGCAATTGTTGGTCGCTTCTCAATCGGCTTCTCCGGATAGTTGCATTCGATTTGAGCATCCACAACAGACCAGCCCGCATTCTCAATTTGCATCCGGACTTCATCTGCTGAACGATATAAATAAATATGGTCCGTGTGCGCTGCATTGATTGCGGCAGTAATATAAGACCAACCTCCTGGCCGCACTGCAGAATACAAGCCATGAACGAACTCTTGCGGATTTTCTAAATGTTCAAGCACTTCTTGGCTGATCACAAAATCGCATTTTTTTAGTATTGGTCTCGATATGATATCCTGATTAACCGTTTTGTATCGATTTTGCAGATCGTGGGCTTTGATAATTCTCATCGTGAAATCAAGGGCATAATCACTGATATCGTATCCTACACCACAAACTTGCTTGAGGTGTTTTAGTGTCAATTGTGAGTACATTCCGCACCCCACACCGACCTCATAGAACATCGAAACGTCACTGGAGATTTTCGGAAGCAACTCTCCAACAAAGTGGCGTAACATTCGCTGATGATGCGGCCAAACGGAATGTGATAGATATTGACCGGGCAGATAGCGTTTTTGCATGTAGTCCGCAGAGTGGTAACAAGCTTTAAGCACATCTTGGTAATTACTTGCTTGATAGCGCCCATTTTTTTCAAAGAAAACCTGTGCTCTTAACGCTTCGGTACAAAACTCGGCATATCCTTCGACTGCTTCGTCCCAACTGGGATTTGGATTAACTCCAAATACACGCTCAATGTTATCTGAGATCTCTTTTTCCCACTCCTTTCCGAATTCTTCAAGGCTTTTACCCCATAGGGACGCGTAATTCGGATACCGCTTTTGCAAAATTTGTAATAGTTCGTTAAAGGCACTTGAATTCATATGTTCGCTTTTTGAGTACCGGGACTTACAATGGTTTTTGCCTTACACTTCGCAATAAGCCTCCCAGATGCTGTGACTATAATATTTAAGGAAACTTGCCCTGTCGCCTCTGAGATATTGGTCACTTCGCCTTGAATCTGAATTTCTTGAGGTGGAACCAGAGGGGATCGAAATTCAATATCAAAAGACTGAAGAATTCCAAAAGCACCGGGCAGAGAATTGCCAATAAGAGATGAGACTCGTGCCCCAATAAGTAGCCCGTGGGCGATTCGGCCGGGCAGGGCTTTTTTAACTGCAAAGTCATCAGATAAATGAACCGGCGAAATGTCACCAGACAAGGCCGCGAAGGCATTCACATCTTCAATGGTAATTTTCGTGGAAATTCTCTCGATTTGGCCCTTTGAGAGATCAGAAAGTAAATAGTTTTTTGCAGACACGCAGGCAACCCCTCAACTAGATACGCCTTTTAATTGAAGAAGGCGAAGTAAATCACCTACACACTGCATCTCGCCCAGCTCTCTTGTGGAGAATTTTATATCAAATTCGGTTTCAAGTGCAACGATCAGGTTTATGTGCGCAAATGAATCCCAACCGGTCACATTCGCAGCATTAGTTTGTTCGCTAATTTGAAGATCTGGCTGATCAAAAATGCTACGAAAGATAGGCGTTATCTTCGCTAGAAGTGTTTTTTTATTAATACTGTTCACGCTTTAAAATTTTATCCAAAACAACTGCCTCTACAACCTTTTCTTTCATTACGACGAGGGAATGTTCGATCGCGACGATTCAGAGCAATTCAACACAAACCCAAAGAACTTTCAGAAATACATTTATTCAATTACCCGAGCAGCTCTAAGCTTCTTCAAGGTATTTATACATTTATGAATCGGTGTTTTGGTTTTATTCGCTATGCTTACCGCAGAATTGTTTCCGTCGCAAAATGAAAGAATATTTAGGATTTCCTCTACTGAGCTCGCCATTTCTTTTTTCTGCAAAGTTGGGTATAAATTATGCCTTCCTAATTGAGGTTCCCCAATAGTCGTGGTTTTGTAGGCAATATTTTCATCTGCCACGCCAATCATATTTTTATAAATCCGGTAGGATTCCTGAATAGCTGCAGCCTTAATATATTTTAAGTTATCTAGGCTCGTGTGATATTCTTTATATGTGTTATATTTTGATCGCATTACAGAGCATACTGGCAAATCTACACCTGGATAGCACCACTGCCTCTCATCACTTCCCCTTTTCAAAAAACTCCATGTTTTATACTTCTTCACCGATTCTTTAAGGGATATTAAAGAGATTAGATCAGCTTGAGTATTGCCTTCCCTTGACGGAAGGTAGCTAAAATTCCCGCTGTCACCCAAACATGCAAGCTGCCATCCCGCAACTACGTTTCTCTTTAGTTGTTTAAGATTTTTTGATAAGTAAACAATTGCACCGATTGTCTCGGGTATCCAGATTATCCTAAAAGTATGATTATGTTTTTTACATTTATTGATCCACCGCGCTAAAGCAGTTAGCACTACGATTCCAGTGATTTGATCGTTTGCCATGGAGGGATGGCAGATGTAAGTCGATAAAAAAATCTCCTTTTTTGTTTTTCCTGGAATTATTATTTCACCGTAGTTTAGAACACCTCTTTCCTTTCTTGATTTAATTACCGCGCGGTAGAGGCCTTTCTTTAATTTCTTTCTCTGATTGTGACTTAGACAAAACCCCCATCGTCTCTTATAATATGAAGTTACATACGGAATTGCATTGGGCTGATGTTCTAACGAATAAAGATGATCTTGCAGCTCTGTGAGGTCTAAAGATTTATCTATTGGTTCCGAATATCCTAACAAATGAAGGTTATTTTCATGAAAGTCGATTACCCTAGCGCCTGAAGGACCAATCAAATATGCTTCCTCAACATTCCACTCTTCTGGTACCGTCCAATCACAGCATCGAGTTCCAGATTTTACCGACCAGATTCTGAGCGCTGGAACTATTTTTTGAATAAATTGAAGCGTTTTTCGATTCCCATCTCCTGTTAAACTTCGATTGAGCGGGAAGAGCTCTTGTGCCCATGAATACATTTCTTCCCCAATTTGAGGATCATCCATTCGGCAGGAATCGAACAACTTTTTCATCTGTGGTCGCCTAGCCAGAAATTTAGATTTGCCAGTTGCCATAGAAACATCATGTGATTTTCGCGGGGGCGACCCGACACAACAATCCTATGGTGCTCGTCAATTATCTTGTCTACTTCAGCCACACAGTAAATGCCCGTATTTCTAATTTGCCGGGAACGGACCATGTCCTTGAGTATGGTTCCATTTTTTCCAGAAAACCATAGATGAGCCGGCGCATTCCAGCCCGTTTTTCTTACCCTCGTTCGGGTCGATTCAGGCAAAATTCCTTTCATGGCTTTTCTCAATAAATGCTTGGTAATCCCGTTTCGGATTTTTAACGTCCCGGGGATTCGGAACATAAACTCCACAAGATTAACATCGTAAAAGGGATTATGATGGGGAAGGCCAAATGCCCACCCGTTTCGATCTTGGGCCCGAAGACAACACGGCGCGGTTTCCCTAAAAATATCTTGGTAAGATCTGTTTTTCAGTGAGTCTGAGAAAATTCTGTCCAACACTGGAGTAAAAAGGGATAAGTCGAAGATTTCCTGGTTCACACACCGCTTGTAGCGCAGATAAAGCCTTGCGTCGGGTCGAACGGAGCCATGCCTTGCAAAGTCTGTCCGTCTTCGAATCAAGTCCATGGCAATCGCTGGGTTTTTCCTAAAGATGGGATGGTCATGATGCCTCTGCCAAGATGCAATTTCTTTTC
>Ga0214919_10007405_pt1 | contig 14807 bp, 10 predicted proteins | sample LL1503_MetaG_FD_177994 | JGI IMG/M metagenome (GOLD analysis project Ga0214919, IMG submission 177994) | Freshwater microbial communities from Lake Lanier, Atlanta, Georgia, United States - LL-1503 | ecosystem: Environmental > Aquatic > Freshwater > Lake | place: USA: Georgia | collected... | reverse complement strand
GGTAAAGCGTTTGCTATTTTTGGTCCTGTTTTCGGTTTGGGTGGAATCTTGGGGCCAATTATTGGCGGGTTTATCATCGACGGAAATATTGCCGGCGCTGGCTGGCGTGCAGTTTTCCTGGTTAACATTCCAATCGGAATTGTGAATCTGGCTTTGGCGTGGAAGTACTTACCGCGACGAGCTTCCGATCAGTCAATCAACATCGACATTGTCGGCAGCATATTGATGATTGCATCGTCCGGTTTGTTGTTGTGGCCGTTGATTCAAGGGCAAGCTGCTGGGTGGCCGCTATGGACATTCATGTCATTGCTAGCTTCTGCTATCGGATTCGTAATCTTTGTGTTTCAACAGCGTTGGACAATTTCACGCAAGAATACTCCACTCATTGACCCTGACATCTTCAAATCGCGTGCCTACAATCTGGGTCTGATTGGCATTTTTGTTTTCTTCGCAGGTTTTACTGGCGTGTATTTAATCATTACGTTGTTCTTGCAAATAGGTCACAATTATTCAGCTAGCGGCGCGGGGGTTGCGAACATCGCAATCGCAGCAGGCACTGCTGTCGGCGGCGCACTGAGTGGCGCAGTGCTTGCAGAAAAGTTTGGAACGCGAGTTCTGCAGGTTGGTGCTGCCGTCCAAATTGTGGGTGCAGCGTTGCTCTACTTCGCGATTTCAAACATGCAAACCTTTAACTTCTGGCACATTGCACCTGGCATGTTCTTCTCAGGACTTGGAACAGGGCTTGTGATCGCAGCTCTCTTTGATGCGATTTTGTTAGCGATTAAAGATGAACTGGTGGGATCGGCGTCAGGCGTGCTTTCATCAATCCAGTCGATTGGTTCGTCAGTGGGTGTGGCGATCTTTGGAACGGTTTTCTTCAAGCAAGTTAATCTATTCAACATAGATCAAGGGTTTAAAAACGCTCTTATTCTGCAAGCTGGTTTGATTGTGCTGTTCTTGATCTTGATATTGTTCTTACCGAAAAAGATAAACGCAGAAGCTGCTGCTGCATCGTAAGTCAGGTTGGAATTGACACAGAAGCAGTGGGCGAGTGAACACATTAGCGTCTGGTCACTGCAGGATTTTTAACTACAGTTCGTCAATGATGTGTCGGTTGGCGCGGTCGTAGGTCAAGTAGTTCCAGGACCAGTCGGCAATTGTGCCAATCTTGTTCCGTCCACCCAACAAATAAAACAGGTGCAGCCATAACCAAGCGAGCCAAGCCAGTGGGCCGGCCAGCTTAAAGTTGCCAACCTGGACTACTGCTTTATGGCGGCCAATTGTGGCCATTGAACCTTTGTCTTTATAGACAAAGGGCTTGAGAGCTTCACCTTTTATTACAGATTGAATCTGACGAGCAACCCACTTACCTTGCTGGATTGCAACTGGGGCAACCATGGGCAGCATCTGCCCGTTTGCATCTAGTGCGCCACACACATCGCCGATGGCCCAAGCATGTTGGAGGTCTTTTACTTGCAGAGTTGGCTCAACAACTAACCGTTCACGATTTATCGGCAGATTCAAAGCATGAATAATGGGTGCACCCTTAACTCCAGCAGCCCAGATAGTCATATTTGATTTAAGGCTCTTGTCAGTCCCTAAAACGATTTCGTTTTGCTTGACCTCTTGAACTGGAGTTTGCAAAAGAACTTCAACACCAAGTTTCTCCAGGTCAAGCCGTGTCCGATCTGATAACGATTGATCAAATGATGGTAGGAGTCGATTTCCAGCTTCTATTAAGCGAACATGCATTCGGCTGGCTACTGAAGGAACATCGCGTTTCAGTGGGCCACGAATTAGTTCGGCCAAGGCACCAGCCATTTCAACACCTGTAGGGCCGCCACCGACAACTGTTAGTTCGCATGTCTTGTCGTCGTCGACTCGGCATAACGCTTCGAAGTAACGCATCACGGTGGCTCGAATTGTAAGAGCTTCGTGCACTGACTTCATTCCGTGCGTAAATTCCTCAACGCCTTTGATGCCAAAATCTGCAGTAGCAGAGCCAAGAGCAACAACAACGAAATCAAACTCAAGAACTTGTCCGCTATCAATCGTTACGGTTTTATTGACGTGATCGATGGCTACTGGTGATCCCATACAAAAGTTCACATCAGTGTCGCGCAGTGCACCGCGCACTGGATAGGCCACATGGTCGGCAGCTAGGCCGGCTGTTGAAACCTGATACAAAAGTGGCAAGAATGTCTGGAAATTATGCCGATCAACCACGGTTACATCCGCATGCTTTGCTAGCGATTTGGCTGCAGTTAGACCACCGAAACCAGCGCCCAGAATTACTACCTTAGCCCGAGGCACCTGAATACCTCCCAGGAAACTTTGTTACTTCAAGTGTAGAGCAAAACGTGCAATGTCGCTTTGTGAGGTAAGCACTGGCAGGGCTATCACTACTTCCATTTCAAGCGATTCTTGATTACGACAATTTGGCTAACGTGTTGTTGTGTTAGATGCACTGGCAAGTTATTGATCACAAGTTCGAGAAGGGCCGACGCGCCACCTTCTAGATCCATTCGTTGAATGGTCTCTAGTTCTTGCGCCAGTTCTGGATAGCGAATCTCAAAACGCCTAAATGGGTTTTGGTTATCAACGCAAGAGTCAGAACCGGATGTGGGTGGACAAAGTTCGGTCACAAGCCGGATAACTGAATTCAGGCAGAAGCTGTTGATGAATTGGCGTGCAGAAAGAAGTTCACCGCGGCGGAACCTGCCAGTTCCGATTAACAGGTGAGCGAGAAATAGCGAGAACTCTCTATACACATCGATTGACTTTGGCACAGATCTGTCTTGTGCTGCAGATAAGCGTTGCTCTATTCGTGTCTTATCTAAAGTGACTTCATATGAATTGACTCCGGACAATTCCCAGTCGTCCTCAAAGATGGCAAATTCCAGAACGTGACCATTGTTGTAGATGACTTTCAGTCCGTGTTCTGTTTCACGGACAAATAAGGAGATGTCACCATAATTCGGTAGCCAACTTATGTTTTGCCGAAGTTCATCAGCACTTCCATCAGTTGCGAAGACAAAGAAATCGTGGTCCGACCATTCATCGGCTCTGGATGTTTCTGCTGCAGAGCCAACAAAAGCTAAGCCGATTACAGTGTCGATTTCATTCAGGTTGACTCTGAGTTGTTCACGGAACTCAAGAAAGTCTGTCGTATTCATTTCGCCTCTATCGTCAGGTGAGACGCGTAGACAGTTGTCAGTCGGTCGCTAAAAGCATAATGAATCACGGTGAGTTTTACCCGGTAAAGCGCAAATTGAGCAGTTGTAATTGCATGGCTTACAAGTGCGACGCTGCCAGTCAAAATAACTAAGCTTAAAACTGCGACAAGTAGCGGAATAACTGTTGCAGTTATAGAACCAAAAGTTATTAAAAGTACCAATGCAGCTGCCAATAAGGCAAAGCCTTCAGATGATGAAAGCTTAACGACTGCATTTTTTTCCTTAAGGTTTCGCTTGAATGCCTAGTGCATCAAGAAGTACAGCTTCCGTTACGCCTAACTTCTTGGCTGCTGCAGCAATATCTGGTGGCATAGTCGTTCCAAAGGCTGCCTTCAAGGCGTCTTCAGTAATGCCAAGTTTCTTAGCTGCTGCTGCTGTATCAGGCATTGGCATTCCCCCTCCGCCCATAGGAGGCATCGCCTGAATCTGACTTGCATCTACTGCTCCATGAAAGCAAGCAATTGATGAGCGAGCATCTAACGTTGCTAGAAGCACATAGTGATAAATACCTTTTGGGAATTCTGGGGTGGCGCTATTTATGCCATTGCACTTGTCCAAATTCTTAGCCGTTACTTTCTTACCCTTATTGTCACGGTCTCCATAAATTGGGAAACCATCGAGGGCAAAACCGATAATGTGCGATGGCTTTGAAACCTTATCTACCTTTGCAGTTACACAACTTGGAAGCCCGTGATAGTGGTAAGCACCAATACCTGGGGTTGGATGACCGGTGCACTTATCTACGAAAGAAGCAGTGATTCCAGCCGAATTCGTGATGGTGAAGTTATTGGCCATGGCCACAGTTTTCCCGTCTCCTTCAAAAGGGTTATATAGAACTGCCCCAGAGATCATTACGCCGATAGAACCAAGTGATGTGTTGGTAACTTTGGAGGAATACTTTGGTGTGGTTGGGATTGTGAAATTATAAGTCTGGGCTTTGGTTGGATCGGCAATTATGTTGGCTGTGGTTGCATCTGGCACAACAACTCCTGCATTAGGAACTGCGTAGTAGGCATCTCTGGCATGGTTTGGAATGCCAGTTGGTTGCATAAGTACAGAGCTCTTTGAATAAGTCAGTTTTACCGTTGGATTCCACTTAGCAGCTTTAATGGCGCTAGAAGTTGCCACAGACTTGGGAGTATTTGCAACGCTAGCAACATAAAAGACAACGCCATTAAGAGCTATGACTGCAAGGCCTGTAATTCCAATAACTATTTTCTTATTCATTAAACTAGTATTTACCTAGGTAACTAATAAAAGCAAATCCATTTGCTATATTTATGTCATGGAAAAGGCTGAGAAAAGAACGGGACCGCGAAAGCCGCCGCCATTCGCCATTCGGTTGATGCCAAAATCGCTTGCCTCCCTCTTTATCGCCGCAAGCGTAGGCAGACTGAGTAACCTATTTCCGCGATGGATGAGTGCCAAAATTGAAAAAGTGCACGATGTAACGTCCTCGCAAATTTTGGCAATCTTCATCATCTCTCAAGAAGAGCAGGTCACCATGGGCCAATTGGCTCGAATGCTTGATCTAACCCCCAGAGCAATTACAGGATTGATGGCTGGGTTGGAAAAAAAGAAATTGGTTACTCGAACCAAGGATGAATCTGATGCCCGAATAACGTGGCTATCTTTGAGCGAAGATGGAAGAGGGTTCTTGAAAAATGTTCGGCCTGATGCATCGAAGAAACTATCTGGATTATTTGAAATTCTCACTAAGAAAGAGCAAATTGAGTTAGTTCGAATAATTGAAAAACTAACAGACCATATGAAATCTCAAATTGACGAATAAAAAGAAGAGTCGCCCTATAAGCCGGAGACTTAAAGTGCGTCAAACTCCGCCTTGCGCGCTGTCATCCATGAATCCACTTCACCGGCATTCACGAGTTCCTGGCAATTGAACCTAGTTACTGGTTACCGAGTGTTTCGGAACCAGGGGATCTTTATCGGCAGTATCTTCAGCTTGCCACTGAGGGCTATCTTGACAACCGCAACGCTAGTCAAGAATTGAGGCGTTGGAAGCCTCCGTATCATTTAGACGAAGCGAGTTTTAATGAATTCATTGGTGGATGCATACGCCGTGAACCCATAATCAAAATCCTCAATCAGTTCTTGGCTTTACAGGAGCGTCGCTTTGGCGAAGTCGCTCGATTCCTGGCTGACGAACTTTCACAGGATTCGCGGGGTTCCGACGAGTGGGATCTATTACTTGAATGGCTTCTCTACTTCCTGCCCTCCGAGTATTCCTACCGTCGTAATCCCCACTCCGAGCTCCTGCAATATCTGGGATCGTAGTTTGGTGAATTTGGGCGGCACAACGCACTACTTTTCATATCGAAATCGGCGTTAATGTCACGTTAATGTCAAAAGGGTTCACAATGGTCCACAAACCCTTTAACGGTGGGGCGGGTGGGGCTCGAACCCACGACCCACGGAGCACTTGATTTGCAACGGCCTTGAGATCTGACCGGGCCTAGAGAATGTTGACGATTTCAGGATGCATTTCTTTGAGATGGGTCTGCGACCATTTACCAAGCTCTTCAAGTACTGGACGCAGAGCCAGTCCACTGGATGTCAGTTGGTAGGCATTGTTGCGAGAAGCACGATCTGGCTCCACATGTTCGACAATTCCAATTGCAGAGAGCCACTTCAATCTTGCAGCCAAGATGTTGGTGGATATACCTTCAGGTGATTCGCCAAACTCAGAATAGGTGCGCGTGCCGTGCTCAAACAGGTCGCGCACGATTACTAAAGACCACTTGTCGCCAAGAACATCAAGCCCAGATGCGATGGGGCATACGGAGCGCCACTCAATTGAGTTCGCATCAATGACCATTGGCATACACTTCCTAATCGGAGATTGACTTCGCCATTTCGACAAAAGTTTTATCGAGGGAAGTTGGTTCCCAGTTCAGAATATCGTAAGTAGCTTGATTGTCGTACGAAATTCTGACACCCAATTGTGGAACCATGCCTTTCGCCTCACGATCAAAAAGTGCCATGAGTTTGATTGCGAAATTCGGCGCTTTGCGCGAAGACACCTTTGAGTAACCTGCCTTTTGTAAAACTTCGGCCAAATGTGCCATCGCTATAGGCTGTTCAGTCGCCGCGATGAAACGCTTGCCCGCAGCGTCTGGTCTTTCTAGTGCGGCCACATGAAGCCGAGCAACGTCACGAACATCAACCATGCTCATGGCGATGTCGGGAATCATCGGCATCTTGCCGGCAATCAAGTCAGAAATCATTGAGACACTTTGCCCATCGCCTGCGGCACCAAGTGGTGGACCCAAAATGAAACCAGGGTTGATAGTCACAAGTTCCATGGAACCACCAGCGACAAATTCCCAAGCTGCTCGCTCGGCCAATGTTTTACTCTTTGAGTACGCACCGATATTGGCATCAACATTTGACCAGGCATCTGTACCATAACGACCACTAGGCAAGCCTGATGTCATTGCAACTACCGAAGATGTCAGAACGACTCGCTTCACTCCAGCATTTTTGGCAGCCGCCAGCACGCGCAGTGTGCCTTCCACTGCAGGTCTGATCATGTCATTTTCATCTTTTGGTTCAGCTAGGTAGAAGGGCGATGCCACGTGCATGACGAAGTCGCAACCAGACATTGCCTCGTTCCAACCGCCATCCGAAAGTAAGTCGGCTTGAAAGAAAGAAAGTTTCTCAGTGGGTGCGACTGCAGCTAGTGACGCCTTTGGAGCAGAGGACTTTGAAAGGGACCGAACGGTACCAACTACTTCGTAGTCGTTATTAAGTAATTGTGCTGCTATGTGTTGGCCGACGTAGCCGCTGATTCCAGTTACGAGAACTCGTTGTGTCATGGGTTTTTCCTCTGCATGATTGAAGGTATTTTGCCTACTAAACACAGTCTACGTTTTAACTTGCATTATGCAAGTTAAAGTTCTATTCTCTGAAATAGACGTTAACCAACTAGAGATTAAGGATCACGCTATGAACGAAACAGCAAAGCCGGCATACGGCTTGGTTCAAATAAACATCACAAACCAGGAAGAATTCATGGAACGCTACGCTCAGCATGTGTTCCCGATCCTGGCAAAGTGGGGGATCGAGATGGTCGCTGGATCAACTACCCCAACAACTAAAGAGGGCTCATTCGCTGGAAATTGGGCAGCAGTGCTTCGATTCCCAAGCATGGCGACAGCTGAAGAATGGTACGTATCTGATGACTATGCGCCATACAGAGACTTGCGCATGAATGAACTGACAGACTCAGGCAGTTTGGTATTCATCGAGGGTATGTAGGTCAGAAGTTTCACAAGGTACGCATTGGATATTACGGTTGCTGTCCACGTTGCTGTCCAACTTACTCAACGTGTTCTAAAACCCTTTAACGGTGGGGCGGGTGGGGCTCGAACCCACGACCCACGGATTATGAGTCCGATGCTCTGACCGACTGAGCTACCGCCCCCGACTAATGAAGTCTATCGGAGCAGTTAGCTGCCGGTGAGCAGCAGTCTGGTCACGTTCCTTGCCACAGAGATGACTTCTATTAAGTCCAAACTGCGAATCAGCGCTGATTCTTGAGATCACAGTAGAAGTCTCAGATGACGACAACTGTCTCTAATAGCAACAAATCTTTATAGTGATTCCCTCTTGCTTGCCAACACTGCCTTTAGTGAAAGATAGTACGGAAGCAACACGTTGTATCAACCGTTGAGCGCAAAGTAATTGAATAGACTATTGGTCAATAGTTGAGTTAAGGCTTCAAACTTCACTGAACCATTACTGCATTTCGTTGACGAGATTGATCGTACTTAATCAGACGTAGCACGCCTACTAGGGGAAAGTGAATTTTTATCATGATAGTCACTCGCATTTCAAAAGTCAGCAAATTTTTTGTCGCTGTGGTTCTCGCCGTCTGCGGGAGTTTACTTCTATCTGTTGGAGCTGCGTCTAGTGCTTCCGCCGAGACTGTATTCGAATCAAGTACAAATGGAGATGGCACTTTAACTATCACCAGTTGCATAGATTGCACTGACACTGTCGTCATTCCATCCGAGATTTCAGGTGCTCAAGTAACTGCCATCGGTGACAACGCATTTTCCCGTTTGGATTTAACTTCAGTAACTATTCCGAACACAGTGCGTTCAATTGGAGTCAGCGCTTTCAGTAGCAATAAATTAACATCCATCACGCTACCCACTTCTCTAAAGACGCTAAAGGCTGACGCTTTCTCGTGGAATGAATTGAAATCTGTTGTAATTCCTGACTCTGTTGTGACTATTGGTGACTCTGCTTTCCATATGAATAAAATTTCTTCACTCACACTGGGCAACTCAGTAATCACAATAGGCGACTGTGCATTCTGTATGAATAACTTGCGCAAACTAACTATTCCAAGCTCGGTTACAAAAATTGGCAACATTGCATTCGCGAATAACCACTTCAGTTCAGTTGTGGTTCCTGAGACTGTAACTTCAATGGGATTTGAAGTATTTCTTGCCAGGATACCTAATGGCGATCCAACCCCAAACTACCGTGGAGGAGCAGTGATCACTGGTGTTGCGAAATCGGGTAGTTTGCTAACCGTAAATAAGGGTTTATGGGAGAGCGAGAAAAAGGCGTCCTATTCGTACCAGTGGTACTCCTGCGCAGCGCGAAATCGTTGGGCAATCAGGGCAGACAAAATTCCTGCGGGCTGCAAAGCAATTGCTGTAGCAGCTGGAAAGACTTTCAAGGTGACTAAAAATGAGAAAAATAAATTTGTCACTGTCTTGATTACGGCAAAGAGTTCTTTTGGGTCAACCAAAATCTTGCCGGCAACTCTTGCCGTAACTAAATAGGCAAGTAAAAAGGACTAAATAGTCAGGGAAGCCAGGTTTGCCAAAGCATATTCATCCACGCGCATTACTGTCCACTCGTTCATCGGTTTCGCGCCCAGTGACTCGTAAAACTCAATTGATGGCTTATTCCAGTTAAGTACCCACCACTGAAGGCGTTCGTACCCGCGGGTAACACACACATTGGCCAAGTAGGCGAGAAGTGCTTTGCCATATCCATTACCGCGATGCTCTGGAAGTACAAAAAGATCCTCAACATAAATGCCATGTGTGCCAGTCCAAGTTGAGTAATTGAGATACCAGGCCACAAAGCCAACAATCTGGTTATCAACTTCGACAAAGTCGCAGAATACCTGAGGATTTTCGCAGAAAAATGTGTTTGCAATTTGGTTCAGCGTCGCCACTGCTTCTTCAGGACACTTTTCATAAATAGCTAATTCCATGATGAAGTCAAGGATCGTTTGTGCCTCGTCGGCTCTTGCGGCGCGTATCTGCATAAGGCAAGTCTAGGCACGTCCTATTAGGCGTCTAATTTTAGGGATTTACCGCATTTTAGGGAGGCCAGTAAGCGCGTTGAACTTCATAAATCAGCGAAATTTGAGAGTTACTTGCAGGATAATTGCTTTAATTACTTTGCAATGGGGCAGTAATAAATCCGTAGCTGGTGGGTGAGCCGACTGTGACTTCAGTTGAAACGGATAAAGGAATCGACTCACTAACGCCCTACAGTATTGAATTAACCAAACATCTAATTTCAGCAGCAGATGGTAAACGCACAAGCCACGAGCGGGCAAACAGAAAACGCTTCGCGCGGATGGTTACTCATTCAAGTGCATCCAAATTCACAATGATGCTCACAGATCGTGTAATCCGAATCAACTCGAATCGCGATGCCGCGCGCGCTTTTGCTGAAGTTGGCGGATTAGCCTCAGCGCCTGGCCTTGGTACTTTGGATTTCTCCTTGGTCAGAGCAGCAATTCTGGCTTCGAAAGTTTCTCCAAATTTTGTTATGCGATGCGTAAGGTGGCGTGTTCGCAAGGCAGCAGATGGCATCATTTTGCCGGCTGAGTCCGAGAACTTAGCAAGTCACATCCAGACTCGCAAGAACTCTAAAATAAAACTGAACATTAATGTTCTAGGCGAAGCGATTTTAGGCGAACAAGAAGCAGGGGATCGACTGCAATCGATTCTGGAAATGATTCAGCGTTCTGAAGTCGATTACGTGTCGGTGAAAATTTCGGCACTTGTGAGTCAAATTAATGCGCTGGACCATTTAGGTTCTATCGAACGTGTGGCCATTCCACTGCGTGAGATTTACCGCAGTTCAATCCGAAATAAAACCTTTGTGAATTTGGACATGGAAGAGTTCAAGGATCTCAAAATCACAGTTGATGTATTCACCAAACTTCTTGACGAACCAGAATTTGAAAACCTTTCTGGCGGAATAGTGTTACAAGCGTATTTGCCAGACTCTCACGCGCAAATGCAACACCTTGTTGATTGGGCTAAGCAAAGGTTTGAGCGAACTGGCGCTGCGATAAAGATTCGCATTGTTAAAGGGGCAAACCTTGAGCAAGAGTTAACAGATGCACAACTACATGGTTGGCCAATTGCTACCTACGAATCCAAGGCAGTGGTTGATGCAAGTTATTTGCGCATGCTTGACATTCTGCTGCGCCCAGAAAATTCTGCGGCGGTAAGAGTTGGCGTTGCTAGCCATAACCTTTTCCATCTGGCTTGGACCATGTGTGTTGCTCAGCAGCGAGGCGTTGAGCAGCAGATCGACATCGAAATGCTCGAAGGCATGGCCAATTCTGAAGCACTTGCAATAACAGAAACTTTTGGCACAGTGTTGCTGTATTCGCCAGTTACTTACCAATCTGATTTCGCGAGCGCTGTTGCTTACTTAGTGCGCAGACTGGATGAAAACACGTCTGCAGAGAATTACTTAAGTGCATCGTTCAACATTTCAACTTCTGGCCCCGCATTTGAATCTCAGTTAGAAAAGTTCGTTGAAGCGGTTTCTGCTCGGCACCAAGTTTCAACGCAATCACGTCGGCACCGAGTTGGGGCAACGGAGCGAAATAATGGTTTTGAAAACGCGGGCGATGGCGATCCAACAGCCGTTGATTTTCAGAATTCTGTCCAAGAGGCATTAAACAGCATCCAGCAACAACCAGAGTTTCATATTCCACTCGGGGTCTACGCAGGCACTGAATCAGCCGACACTGAAATTGGAATCGATGCCAATGCCAATGGAGCAAAGTGGTACACCTACAGTGTTGCCACAATGGCAGATGTAGACAATGCTGTGGCTTCAGCTATCGCTTCCTTAACTGACTGGGAAAACACAGGGGCTCAGCAGCGCGGGCAAATGTTGCAAACGGCTGCCGAGACTATCTCAAGTCAAAGAGCACATTTAATCGCACTTATTGCGCGCGATGGGGCAAAACCGCCAATGGAGGCAGATGCTGAGATTAGCGAAGCCATAGATTTCGCAAACTACTACGCATACCAAGCCACACAATTATCGACTGAGTCAAAGCCAATCGGCCCAGTGTTAGTAATTCCGCCGTGGAATTTCCCATTTGCAATTCCTCTGGGTGGGGTGTGTGCTGCGCTAGCTTCGGGTAATACTGTGATTCTGAAGCCAGCACCTGAAACGGTCGCGATTGCCAAAGCCTTTGTAGATATTTTGTGGCAAGCCGGAGTTCCACAAGATGTTCTCCAATTTTTGCCCTGCCGTGACGACGAAGTTGGAAAATACTTGGTAACTCACGAAGGCATTTCAACCGCCATCCTTACTGGTTCATTTGAAACAGCCAAAATGTTCAAGAGTTGGAAACCTGATTTGAATTTACTAGCTGAAACAAGTGGCAAGAATTCAATCGTGATCACGGCTAGTGCAGACATAGATTCAGCAGTAAAAGATTTAGTGTCATCCGCGTTTGGGCATGCTGGTCAAAAATGCAGCGCCGCTAGTTTGGCAATTGTTGATCAGAGTCTTTACTCGAATAAAACTTTCCTGTCTCAATTGCGCGATGCAGCACAATCGCTGGCATTCGGTCCAAGCACAAACATCGGCACAACAAATGGTCCACTGATTCGCCCACCCGAACCAGGATTGCACCGTGCATTAACTGAGTTAGATGCAGGGGAGTCTTGGCTTCTAGAGCCCAAGCAGTTGGATGAGGCTGGATTCTTGTGGAGCGCAGGAATCAAACTTGGCGTTCAGCCGGGATCTTGGAGCCACTTAAACGAGTGGTTTGGTCCGGTCTTGGGGTTGATGAATTCTGCCAGCCTAGAACAGGCAGTAACGTGGCAAAATGCAACAAGCTTTGGCCTTACCGCTGGTATTTCCTCGCTCGATGAAAACGAATGCAACTACTGGGCAGCCAATGTTGAAGCTGGAAACCTTTACATAAATCGCGGCATCACTGGCGCGATTGTTTCTCGTCAACCATTCGGTGGTTGGAAACAAAGCAGTGTTGGACCAACTGCGAAAGCCGGCGGCCCACACTACCTTGAACAGTTGCGGGTGTGGCCAGCTTTGCGCGAAGTGGATGATTTTCTAGAATCAGCGAAATCGTGGATGAAGTCTGTTGGGTTGGTCGTCGCGCCAACAGCAAACATCACGGCTGAATTGAATTACTCGCGGTACCGACCTTATCCAACTGGAATTTTGGTCAGAGTTGATAAGGGAACAGATCCTAAATCAATTGCAGTGCTTGGGTGGTTGAAGGCTAATTTCGACTTAAATTTTTTTATCAGCAGCGGCGGATCAATCCATGAGTTATTTGACCAATTGGCAGTTCAACATGATCGAATCGAAAAAGTCAGATGGCTTAGTAGTGAAGAAGTTCCTGAATTGGCCTTACTTGAACTCGGAATTTCAATTGATAAGCGAGAAATTGCTGATTCCGCTGCCGCTGAAATGCCTAGATGGTTACGTGAACAGAGTATTTCCATAACTAATCATCGCTATGGAAACATTGGCGCTGCGCCGCAAGTCACCCTGCATTAGTTCGCCTGGTTTTTCCAGTTGAGCATTAGCGCCAATAATTGCAGCAAAAAGCCTGCCGTTCAGGTAACGAATGTGTTATCAGAATGGCAAAGATTCCGTTGCTGCCCACTGTTACTGTGACAAACATGACAGGCTTAACCGTTCAGGTCCGTAAATCCACCGCTTTGCTAATAGCAATGTTCGTTGTTCTCACTCTTGCGGTTTCTACCGCATCTGCTACCAAATCTGAAGCGGCTGTAACCCTGGGTCAATTGCCAGCCCCTGCGCCGTGCGCACCAGCCCCTGCGCCGTCAGCATCTGCCACTGCTACAGCAACCGTTGCACCTCCAGCAGTTTCTGCTTCACCAACGCCGTCACCAACAGCTACTACATCTGTAACTATTCACTACCGAGCAACTGATGCCAACACAATTAACTGGGTTATTTGGTCTTGGGAAGATAAGCCTGGCCAGGCAGGAAAAGATTTTGATTTCACTGGCATGGATGCCTTTGGTTGCACAGCGACTGTTACTTATACAAGAGCTGTTGCATCAGTTGGGTTCATCATCCATCAAAAGAATTCTTGGAATAAAGATGTTGGCAGCGACCGATTTGTTAAAAACTTTGGCGCAAGCACCGAGATTTGGCTGCGCGCCGGCGATGCCCGAGTTTATAAGGACATCAACTCGGCACTGAATCCACCACGGCCAGCCGATCCGGCCTGGACAAAGAATGCAGTTATCTACCAAGTTAATGTGCGCGACTTCACTACTGCAGGCACATTCAAAGGTGTAATCGATAATTTAGCCCGCCTTAAGGCAATGGGCATCACAGTTGTTTACTTAATGCCGATTCACCCAATTGGTTCGCTAAATCGTAAATGTACGTCTTCCGTGAATGCTAATGTCAAGCCACCAGCATCGGCAGTGTGTAAGGGGTCACCGTATTCGGTTAAGGACTATCAAGCCGTAAGTCCTGACTACGGAACACTAGCTGACTTCAAGTTACTTGTTGATACATCTCACGCAATGGGCATGCACGTCATTCTTGACTGGGTAATGAATCACACAGCCTGGGACAACGTATGGACCGTAAATAACAAGAGCTTTTACCTAACTGATAGCACAGGCAAAATGAAGCCACCGATGGCCGACTGGGCAGATGTTGTACAACTAGATTTCAATAATGCGGCAATGCGCACCGCAATGCTAAATGCAATGAAGTTCTGGGTTACTAATTATGGAGTTGATGGGTTCCGACTCGACTACGCGAGTTCGCCATACATCTCACTCGATAACTGGGATCAGATGGCCACAACTTTGAATGCAATCAAACCGCTGTTCTTCCTCGCTGAAGCAGACAGTTACCAAGCGTTGTTGCAAAGTGCGTTCGTTTCTGACTACAACTTGCCATTCTTGTACAGCTTCCTCAACAGTGTTGGGCAGGGCGGTGGCTCAAAGGGTAACTTCACTTACCAAGTCCAGCGCCTAACTTCGTACTATCCAGCGAATACCTATCCAGTTAACTTCATCACGAATCACGACTGGAACGCCTGGTACGGTACCGAATTCGAACGCATGGGTTGCAGTGCATCAACAGGTGCAATGTGTACAAGTAGCGACGCCGTTGCTGCCACCACAACGCTGACTGCATTATGGAAGGGCATTCCGATGCTCTACAACGGTGAAGAAATCGGTTTGCAGCGCCGCCTAGAGTTCTTCCTGAAAGATCCAATCGTGTGGCCAACAACCT
>Ga0214919_10007404_pt1 | contig 14812 bp, 14 predicted proteins | sample LL1503_MetaG_FD_177994 | JGI IMG/M metagenome (GOLD analysis project Ga0214919, IMG submission 177994) | Freshwater microbial communities from Lake Lanier, Atlanta, Georgia, United States - LL-1503 | ecosystem: Environmental > Aquatic > Freshwater > Lake | place: USA: Georgia | collected... | reverse complement strand
AATTAATAATTCTTTTAAGTCCTTCTTCGTCCTTGGTATTGGCGATAATTCTTAGATAAGCGATATAATCTTTTACTTCTTTTCTTTGATAGAAGCTAAGCCCACCATAGATCTTATAAGCAATGCCTGTTCTTCTTAAGCTTTCCTCGAAGGATCTACTTTGTGCATTCGTTCTATATAAAATAGCAAAGTCTTTATTATAAAAATGATTTCTTAATTTATTTTCTTGAATGGCGTCGGCAACAAATTTACCTTCATCATTATCGGTCATGGTGCGCACCAGCTTAATTTTATCGCCCGCTTCATTTTCTGTCCATAACTCTTTAGGTATTTGTCCAACATTATTTTTAATGACATAATTGGCTACACCAATAATAGACTGACTACTTCTATAATTTTGTTCTAGCTTCACTAGCTTCACATCGTCGTAATCTTTTTGGAACTGTAAAATATTTTCAATGGTCGCACCGCGGAAACTATAAATACTTTGTGCATCATCTCCCACCACACATAAATTTTCATGCACAGCAGCTAGTAATTTAGCAATTTGATATTGCACCGGATTGGTATCCTGATACTCATCAATTAAAATATATTTAAACTTGTGTTGGTACTTATGTAAGACTTCTGGAAAGTTTTGTAGTAGCTCATGCATTTTGAAAAGTAAATCATCAAAGTCCATAGCTCCATTTTTAAAACAACGTGCTGCATAGCTTGCATATATTTCTGCAATGGCAGGACGGTTCGATCTTGCATCCTCTTGTTTTAAAAAAGTATCCATTGCATATTCAGCTGGGCCTACTAATGCATTCTTTGCACCTGAGATACGATTATGTACAATATTGGGTTTGTATAATTTATCATCTAAACCCATATCGTTCACTACTGCTTTTATCACAGAGCGTGAATCATCGGTATCATAAATGGTAAAACTTTTAGGATAGCCCAACTTATCTGCCTCGGCCCTTAGTATTCTAGCAAAGACGCTATGAAAAGTACCAATGTATAAATTTCTAGCATCGGTATTGCCTAGTGCTTTTTCAACACGCTCCTTCATTTCAGCTGCTGCCTTATTGGTAAAAGTAAGTGCCAATATATTAAAAGAATCTACCCCGCTATGCATTAGATGCGCCACACGGGTGGTTAAAACCTTTGTTTTACCACTACCCGCCCCAGCAATAATCATTAAGGGGCCTTTAATATGTAATACCGCCTCTAATTGCTTTTCGTTCAACCCATTTAAATACGCATCTTGCATGCAGCGAAGATACGGGCAAGAATGTTCATTATAAAAAATAAACCCCTCCCGAATGAACGGGAAGGGTTCTCAATATTTTAAATAGAGAAAAGAAACTATTTCTTCTCTAACAATTGGAAGAACTGATCTAATTGAGGAAGAATGACAATTCTTGTTCTACGATTCGCAGCTCTATGTTCTGGTGTATCGTTTTCTGTAACAGGCATGTATTCACTTCTACCAGCCGCTGTCATACGCTTAGGCTCGATACCATAAGTATCTTGTAATATACGTACAATAGTTGTTGCTCTTTTCACACTTAAGTCCCAGTTGTCTTCCATTAAGTTACCACCGCTAATTAATTGCTTAGAATCGGTATGGCCTTCTACCATAAATTCAATAGCAGGTTGTGCAGCCAATACTTTAGCTACTTTACCTAAGACCACTTTAGCTTTATCGGTAATGTTGAAGCTGCCGCTTTTAAATAATAATTTATCAGAAATGTCAACATAGACAACACCTTTATCCACTTTTACATTGATATCACCATCGTTTAAGTCGCCAATTGCACCTTTCAAATTCATCACCAAGTTCATGTTGATAGAATCTTTACGGGCCATTGAACTTTGTAAACCTTGGATGTATAAATCCTTAGCACCAATATTGTCTAAAGACTTTTTAATGCTTTCTGCTTGCGCACCTGTCACTACAGATAAATCTTTTAATTGACTTAAAACAACATTGTTATTTGATTTTAAGAAATCAACTTGTTTGTTTAATTCGTCAATAGTGCTTTGTAATGATTTTGTTTTATCAGAAGCTCTTTCAGCATCTGTTTTACTTTTAGTGATCGCATCTTGTGCATCACGGTATTTACCTTGTAAATCGGCATAAGCTCCATTTAACTGGCCGTATTTAGCTTCTGCTTCCTGCAATTTCTTAGGACTTACGCAAGAATAAGCACCAATGCTAAGAACCGCAAGCGCTAAAAAAATTTTACTTTTCATACTGTATCTGTTTTATTTAAAATGAATATAAATTGTTCTAGATCAAAAATACTAATATAGTTAATAAGGAAAAACAATATTTTGTTAAACAGCGGGCTAATTTTCAAGGTCCTCTGTGATCCCATATTCGGGAATATAGCCTTTAAACTGCTTGAAAAACTGCAGAATTTTGTATTTATCTGCTTTTTCGTCGGCTGAGGCAAAAAAGGGCTCAGCGAAAACCACCCTTCTTTGCGCAAAATCAAAACCTACTGTCACAATAGGAATATGAGCATTTTTGGCAATATGATAAAAACCAGATCTTAGCTTTGTTACCTTTTTTCGGGTTCCCTCAGGTGAAAGGGCTAAATGAAAACGCTCTTTTTTATTAAATATTTCCACGACCTGGTCTACCATATTATGTTTTTGGTGTCTGTCTACCGGGTAGGCACCTAAGGAGCGTAAAAACCAACCCAAAGGGGGCCAAAAAAGTTCGCTCTTGCCTAAAAAATGTACAAACTCAAAATGTAATTTTTTACGAACAGCAAGTCCAATAAAAAAATCAACCCAATGCGTATGAGGTGCTACTATCATAATAGACTTAGGTAATTCAATATGAAATTTACCTTCAATTTTCCAGCCTCTAATGGTGAACATCCACCAAGCAAGTAGTTGTTGCATAATTTATAAAATTGAAGATAACCAAATAATTTAATTAATGAATGCTGATACAGATCATTCATTAAATTTTTCTAGCAAACTAGCATTAAGAGCTGGATCGACCATTTCAGACGAAACGGGAATTAATTCTATTTTAGGAAGTGCTTCGTTTTGTGCATTTTTTTCATACCATTTGTCATAGTACTTTAACAAAATAGAAAAAGCTTCTTTTAATTCACCTTGCATAATATGTGCTACAGCGTTTTTAGTTTCTAAACCTCCTAATCTTTTTTGAATTCTTTCGGTCGCATCAATTAAACTTTGCGCATCAAATTTTCCATACGCTTCTAGTATAAATAAAAGCCTTTGTTCAAAAGGAATAGTCATAAAATAACAAGTACTGTTTCGCATCAAATGAAATAAAGGGGTAGGAATTAATACTGTTCCTATTCTTTGACTTTCATCTTCTATCCAAATAGGCTTATTATTTTTATTGACTTCAAATAATTTTTTAGCTAAAATATTTTCAAACATTTCTTGACTGGGTTGTGGTAATTGTCCAATGGCACCAAATGCAGAACCTTTATGATGTGCCAACCCTTCTAAATCTATCACCGCATAATTTTTTTCTTGCAATGCCTGTAAAATTTCTGTTTTACCAGAACCCGTGTAACCTCCTAATACTTTTAGTGAATAGGGAATAGTAAATTGTTCTAGCACCCAATTTCTATAAGCCTTGTAGCCTCCTGTTAATTGTATTACTTTATATCCATATAAATCTAATAGCCAGGCCACTGCAGCACTGCGCATGCCTCCTCTCCAACAATGTACATAAATGGTGGGTTTGGTTAATTCGTTTTCTTTTTGAGCAGCCTCCATCCAAGTCTCTACCGTTTCAATCATGGAGAGCATCTTATTTCCAAATAGTGGTAGGCCCGCTTTAATAGCCTCCTCTCTACTTTGTTTTTTATAAGTAGTTCCAATCATGGCACGCTGCTCATTATCAAATAAGGGAAGGTTCAGTGCAGCAGGTATATGTGCATGTTCATATTCTGCAGGACTTCGCACGTCTATTATAATGCTTGAACGAAGGCTTGAGCCAATGCTTGTGCTTGTTTCATTTATAAAATCGTCAATAATTATTTTTTGAACTGCCATATTTATAAAGATAACTGCTTTATAGCAGCCTCAAGTGCTTCTATTGAAAAAGCTTTAAAGGGAGCTTGTTTAAAATGAAAATTACTAGCCTCTTCTAAGGCAATATTTAATTTAAAATTTTCTTGCGAATAGCAAAGGGCCCAATTTTTTTCTTCCCATAATTTTCCCAAATACATTTGTTCTGTTTGGCCAGGCGTTGGAATAAAAATTAATTTTTTTTCAAAAGGAATTAATTCCATTAAAGTGGTATAGCCGCCCCTGCAAATAATATATTCGGCACGCTTAATTTCACTCACTAATGCAGGTGCTGCTAAATGTGCATATAGTTTTGCATTTTTATTTTCCTCCAATAATTTATTGGGCTGTTCTTTAGAAGGCGTTCCTGCAATGACCACAAAAGGAATATTTAATTTATTACCCGCTTTCCATAATAAATTTTCAAGCAAGGTTCTTTGTGGCTCTGGTCCTGAAACAATTCCTAAAAAAACATTTTGATTATTATGAGTAGCGCCATGAATAGAACTGCTATTATCAGCACTAGTATCAATAGCTGTATCAATTAGTCTTGACAAGCAACCCATATACCATAAAGGAATACTAGGCTTCTGTTTTGGATTGGCTAATATGCCCGACAAATTATTGGCGCCTTCTATATCTGGAATCCAACAAGCAGTAAAACGTTTTAACCAAGCATATTGTAGTTTTTGAAATAAATTAGTAGCCCAAGCAAAATGCATTTGTAAATTTAACTGATGGGTTATAAAAACAGAAGGCACTAGCTTATGATAAAACCCAAAACGATTATCCGAAACAATCAAATCAAATTCATATTGCGCCTGTGCTTTTTTCAACCAATTCTGCTCATGAATTATACTATATATAATTTTAGGTAATTGAAAAAGCAAAACAAGGGGAAGAATAAAACCCCATTTAGCATATCGAATGCGGTAGCCTCTTAAGGGTAAAAAATGACAAGAAGGAAGGGCCTCTTTTAAAATAGCCTCATGATAGCCCTCTGTTGCTATATATACTTGATATCCTAATTTTTCAAAGCCTTTGATAAGTGTAATGCACCTAGTGGCATGGCCAAGGCCCCAATCAATAGGAGAAATACAAATAGAAGGTCGTTTCATAAAACACTAATTTAGTCAATATTATACATGTATAAAATGTAAATTTGAGAAGTCTATTAAAAAACATAAATATGCCAGTCTTATCCAAAGATAAATCCATCGCACTCTATGCAGCCCTTGTTTCTTTTGGTACTTATGTATTTGTTTTTGGCTTTAGAAAATCATTTACTGTTTGCACATTTGATGGACTTACCTTCGGACCTATTGCTTATAAGACCGCACTAGTCATTAGTCAAATGCTGGGGTATATGTTGGCAAAATTTTATGGTATTAAATTTATCTCAGGACTTCAAAAAGTAAATAGGTATAAAATTATTTTTTTATTAACGGGCATTTCTTGGATAGCTTGGTTATTATTTGCTATTGTGCCTGCACCTTATAATGTAGTGTTCTTATTTTTAAATGGATTTCCATTAGGTATGTTATGGGGTGTTGTCTTCTCTTATGTAGAAGGACGCAAGAGCACCGATTTTATTGGCGCAGCCCTTGCGGTAAGTTTTATATTTTCATCTGGTTGGGTAAAGTCGGTGGGGGCCTGGTTAATGGCGCAATATCATATTACAGAATTTTGGGTCCCTTTTTGTACAGGATTGGTTTTTGCCTTACCGCTGATTATATGTGTTTATGGTTTAGAAAAAGTGCCGCCTCCTTCCGAAGAAGACGAATTACTTAGAACTAAACGCGTTCCTATGACGGGCATTGAGCGCAAATTTTTATTTAAACAATATTTACCGGGCATTATCGCCTTTGTAGCTATTTACTTATTCGCAACCATTTTTAGAGATATACGAGATAATTTTTCTGCGGATATGTGGAAGGAGATGGGCTTTGGTTCAAGGCCTGCTATTTTTACGCAAACAGAAATTCCCATTACTATTTTTATATTAATTATTATGGGAGCGGTGGTGCTTATTAAAAATAGTTTCAAAGCATTAATGGTAGCACATGTATTTATTTTACTGGGTTTTATTATTGCAGGCGTTTCTACTTATTATTTTTCACATCAACTATTAGATCCTTTTTGGTGGATGATATGGGTAGGACTTGGTTTATACTTAGTGTATATTCCTTTTAATTCTATTTTCTTTGATCGCTTAATTGCAGCCTTCTCCATGAAAGGCAATGCAGGCTTCTTTATTTATGTAGCCGACTCTGTAGGTTATGTAGGAAGCGTGAGTGTTATGCTTGCCAAAGAAGGAATGAGTCTACAAATAAAATGGACGCAGTTTTTTTCACAAAGCGTAATGATACTTTCTTTTGTAGGTGTATTCATTACTCTTTATGCAATGTATTATTTTACAAAAAAATATAAAGCAAGTGTAGTGACTGCTGCCTAAATAAGTTTGCTTATTTAATAGCTATTTATTTTTCTAAACTTAAGACCACTCCATTAATACAGTAACGAAGTCCTGTGGGTGGAGGGCCATCTTCAAATACATGTCCTAAATGTGCCTTACATTTTCCGCATTCAACTTCAGTACGACTCATACCAAGTGAGTTATCGGGTATATATATGATAGAGCCCTTCGTAATAGGTTCAAAAAAACTAGGCCAGCCACAACCACTTTCAAATTTGGCCGTACTTTTAAATAAGGGATTACCGCAGGCAGCGCAATGAAAAGTACCCACTTCCTTGCTGGTTTCAAAGGCACTACTAAAAGGCCTTTCGGTGCCTTTCTGTCTTGCAATCTGATATACTTCTGGAGACAATACTTGTTTCCAAACACTATCTGGAAGAACTAATTTCTCTTTACTGGTAGTAGAATAGTACTTGTTTTGGCTATTTGACATAGGAGCTTTTTTTAAAGGGTTATTATTTGGTGACTGAGAGCAGGCCCCCGTACTTAATAATAGGAAACAAAAGATGATTTTATACATATTGCTTATTTCGATGATAAAAATACTAACAAGTATTCATCTATTTTGTTTAGATACTTGTAAAATTTTAGCAATAATATAATTTTCAAAAAAGGGTGGAGATTGCTAGTTAAAATCAATTAAAATTTAAGCCAGTTCTGTATCTTTGAACTCAACCCTAGACTATGTTTAATTTAATCTTATTTGGCCCTCCAGGCAGCGGCAAAGGAACCCAAAGTGAAAATATCATTGAATCTTTTGGCTTACAACATCTTAGTACGGGAAACTTATTAAGAACAGAAATTGCCAATCAAACTGAATTAGGCATGGAAGCAAAGCGTTTAATGGACGCGGGTCAATTGGTACCAGATGCGGTAGTCATTGGCATGGTAGGTAATTTTATGGATGCGCGTCCGGATGCAAAAGGTTTTTTATTTGATGGCTTTCCACGCACCACCGCTCAGTGTATTGCCTTAGACGCTTTATTGAAAGAAAAAAATAATGAAATTAATGTGGTGCTTGCATTAGAAGTAAGTGAAGAAGAATTAGTAAAAAGATTATTGGGTCGTGGTTTAACATCGGGCAGAAGCGATGATACCAACGAAACTATTATACGCGCTAGAATTAAAGAGTACCATGATAAAACGACTGCGGTCGCAACTTATTATGCACAGTTTAATAAAGTAGTAGGTATAACCGGAGAAGGTTCGGTAGAAACTATTTATGCCAATTTGAAAAAAGAAATTGACGCAAGAATCTAATAGAAATAATTTTAGCTATTTGATTGGCTATTTCAGCATCATCTTTTCTAGACAGCCAAACTTATATCAATAAAATAATATATATTTGTTTCAAACAGTATATATTTTCTGTTCCGAGTAAACTTTCCCCCCAATTTACTGTCAAATAAAGCTGCAGCATTTGCTGTAAACCTTTTGTTTTGATTGTACATGCATAGACACGTTATAAATAGTATCACTTTTTCAAGGCTCTTGGTTTTGCCTTTACTGTATTTTTTCCCTATCCCTCTTTTTCTGTTTTTAGGCGCAAGCTGGTGCGGTTTATCTGATTTCTTAGATGGCTATTTGGCAAGAAGACTAAATAGTAAAAGTAATTTCGGAGTTCAATTGGATCAAATAGCCGATAAAATAGTTGCACTTTATTTTTTCATCGAATTATTTAGTAGAGGACAAATTTCTAACTGGTTTATCATTTTATTTTTTGTTAGAGAGGGAGTGATTTTAATTGGAAGACAATTTGGTTTAAATATAAGCGATTCAAATATTTGGGGCAAAACAAAAACAGTTTTAGTTTATGTTTTAATTACAATCATTTATTGTAATAATTATTTTCATACTGGTACAGCTTTACAATTAGAGTGGATAAGCTTGGCATTTCAATTATGTATTTTAGCTATTAGCTTTTATTCATATTATACTTCTATTGTAGAATCAATTAAAAAAATATTGAATCAGTTTTTTGTTAAATTAATTGGCTCTAGTTTTTATACTGCTTATATTTTTAAGCGCATGCCTGGAACTTCTAGTTCTATGATTGTATTTCCTGTATTTTATTATTTTCAAGATATTCAATTTGTAGTTAAAGTAATCATTGTTGGTGTATGCATACTTTTACATTATTTAATCTATCCAATATTTAGTAAATTAGTAGAGCAAGAAGATCCAGGAGAATATACCCTAGATGAGACGATTGCTATTGCTTTCCGTTGGTTTATGCCATTTCATAATTTACCAACTTGGATCATAAGCTTTATTCTTTTCCGTTTTTTTGATATCCTAAAGCCCATGGGCATTAAAGCTTTTGAAAAATCCCCTATTTTTACAAAAACCACCCGCGTCTTAGGTGACGATCTCATTGCTATTTTTTATACCTTAATCATGATTAATACCATTGAATATTTTATTTCAATATAAACAACACTTAAAATTATTAATACCCATCATAGTCATCAATGCATTTGGCTTGGTTGGATTGTATTTATTTTTGCCTAGGCCCTTGTTTTATATCGAATATGCATTTGTTTTATTGGCCCTTATTGTCTTTAAAAATTATTGGCAAAGCTTTATATTATTCATTTTCATTTTCATTTTTGATTTATTTAATTTATTTTCTAGCTTATTTTTATTTCAAATCGGGGAGCTTTTAAATAGTATTCGTTTTATTCAACTTTACCATTTTAGTATTCAACAATTAATGGCAGGTACAAGTTTTTTTGCCTATTTATTTCTAATAGGTTATCTTTTAAAGAAAAGTCATCCCTTAATACAATCACAAAAAAAATTATTTTTAAAAATACTCGCAAGCTTATATTTAATTATCATCTTTTTCGACTTTCTAAGTGGTTCTAATAAGCTAACAGAAAAATTTATAGAAGTAGATTCTAGCAAAAAAAATATTGTAGGATCTTTTGTGAAGGATTATGTACAATATTTTTCTACCGTAAGTAATAGTAAAATAGAAATACTAAAAGATAGCTCAATAGGATTTAGTTCATTTTTAAAAGATACAACTGGTAATCAAATGTTGATTGTGGTGGAGTCTTGGGGTGAACTAAAGGACGCAAAATTGCAAAAAGAATTGTATTCATGGATTACCCAAAAATTTAAAAAAAAGGGCTATGATGTAAGTACAGGGATATCTAAAACATATGGATCAACTGTTACAGCAGGTTTACGCGAGTTGACCAATTCTAAGGGTGATTATGGTTATTTTTTAAATAAAAAGTCTGCAGAAACTCCATTCAGGTCTATTTTTGATGAGAAGAAACTTCAGGGATATGAAACTTTTGGCTTTCATCCCTATACAGGACGTATGTTTTTTAGATCAATTTGGTGGAAAAATTTGGGGATACAAAATTTGTATTTTAGAGAACAATACCAGCTTGAATATAAAATTAAAGAAAATGAATTGAATGGTGAAGCGCATTATTTTCCGTCTGTTAAAGACGAAATATTTTTTGATTATGTAATAAATAAAACAAAAAATACCCCTAAGAAGTTTGTTTATTATTTGACACTAAATTCCCATATACCTTATAAAACTCTTGGTAAAGATCATGATCCAACGAATCTATTTGATATTTCAAAAATGGAGATATCTGACCAGGCCAGGAGTCAACTAATCCATATAAAAAACTTATTAGAGTATTTCTCTCAAAAGATTGAATCTAAGGATTGGGATAAAATATTAATAGTAGGCGACCACATGCCACCATTTCTAACATTACAGGATCGTGGCTTTTATGAGGATGGAAAAGTGCCTTATTTATTAATTACTAAGCATTAAATATTCAAACCACCACAAGCACTTATTACTTGTCCTGTGATATAACTACTTAAATCACTTGCTAAAAATAAAGTGGTATTCGCTATCTCTTCTGCTTTTCCAAAACGTCCTAAAGGAATTTTATCTAAGAAAGCTTTTCCAGCCTCGCCTTCATTTAAATAATGTGTCATATCGGTTTCTACAAAACCAGGCGCAATGGCATTGCATCTTATATTACGACTGCCAATTTCTAAAGCAATAGACTTTGTAAATCCAATGATACCGGCTTTACTAGCCGCATAACTACTTTGTCCTGCATTACCACGAATACCAATAATAGAACTCATATTAATAATGCTTCCGCTTTTTGCTTTCATCATCGGGCGTATAACTTGCTTGGTCATATTGTATACGCTTTTCAAATTCGTATTCATTACATCATCCCATTGTTCTGGGGTCATGCGTAATAATAAATTATCTTTTGAAATACCTGCATTGTTCACACAAATATCTACCGTACCAAAATTGGCTACTACATCATTGACGAAACTTTCACAGGCTGCAAAATCGGCTGCATTGGCTTGATAGGCTTTCGCTTTCACACCTAATTTTTCTATCTCAGCTACTAAACTATTTGCTTTCTCGGCACTAGTACCGCTCACATAGGTGAATGCGATATGGGCACCTTGCTCTGCTAATTTTAAAGCAATCGCTGCACCAATGCCTCTAGCGGCTCCAGTTACAATGGCTACTTTTCCTGTTAATAATTTCATTATTTTTTATTTTTAATAAACCAATAAGTATGCATTAGAATAATACTAATATTCACAAATATAATAGGATTATCCTGTTTTAAAAAACCATAGCTTATCCAAAGAATACTACCGCACATGTTAATGATACGTAGTTTTCTTTGATTCTGTATTCCAAATGAACCTACTACAACAGCTGTTGCAATCCAACCTAAGGTTTCAATCATTGTATTTTTTATTTTCTTGCTTCGTGAATTAATTTTATTTCCTCTATAAATTTACGCTCATTGGAAAGTCTTGGCACTTTATGTTGACCCCCAAGTTTTCCTTTTTGTTTCAACCATTCATGAAAACAACCTGCCCTCACTGCTGTTATTTGTGGAAGACCTAAAGCAATATTTTTATGTCTCTTGGCTTCATAGTCACTATTGGCTGCTTGTAAATTTTTATCTAATAAAAGGGTAAAGGCTTCAAGGTCTTTGGGGTTTTCATCAAATTCAATTAACCATTCATGGGCACCTGTATTTTGATCCGACATATAAATAGGTGCTGCGGTATATTCTTTAATGGTAAGTCCCATCGCAGCGCAGGTTTCACTAATGGCTTTATCGCTATTGTCTGCAATCAATTCTTCCCCGAATGCATTGATATATTGTTTTAATCTTCCACTTACTTTAATACGGTAAGGGCTTGTACTTACAAATTGAATAGTGTCTCCTACTAAATAACGCCAGAGCCCTCCATTGGTACTAATCACTATCGCATAATTTTTCCCCACCACTACCTTATTTAATCCATAAGTAATAGGATGTGCTTTGCCATATTCTTCTACTGGCATGAACTCATAAAAAATTCCATGGTCTACATAAAGTAACATACCCTCTTCATCCATTCTATCTTGCGCTGCAAAAAAACCTTCACTGGCATTGTATATTTCTATATAATTACAATTGGGCCCAATGATTTTTTTAAATTGTTCTTTATAAGGCGTGAAAGAAACACCCCCGTGAATATATAATTCAAAATTGGGCCAAACTTCTTTTATGTTTGCCTTACCCGTAATTTCTAAAATTCTTTTTAGTAAAACCATGGTCCATGTAGGCACACCCGCAATAGAAGTGACGTCTTCTTCAATAGTGCTTTGTGCTAAACTTTCAATTTTATTTTCCCATTCATCCATTAAGGCAATGGATAATTCTGGCGTACGAATAAGGCCTGCCCAGAAAGGAGAATTTTGTAATAAAACCGCACTTAAATCACCATATTGAATATCATCTTTAATAGGATGCACTTGATGACTTCCTCCAATTACTAAAGATTTTCCTGTGAGTAAATCACTATCGGGTAAAACATGATAGTAGCTCGTAAGCACATCTTTGGAAGCTTGAAAATGATTGTCTTCAATATTTTCTTTAGTCAGTGGAATAAATTTACTTTTATCACTGGTGGTACCACTACTCTTTGCAAACCACTGTACGGGCGTATTCCAGAGTACGCCTTCTTCTGCTTCTAATATTTGTTCTATATAAGGTTTGAGGTCTTCGTATTCGTGAATAGGAACAGTGGCTTTAAATTTTCGAATATCAAATATTTCAGCAAACTGATATTTTAAACCAAACTGTGTATACTGACCATGTGTAATTAAATCTTGTAAGACTTCTCTTTGCGCTGAAATAGGATCATGCACCCAATGTTCAATTTGCCCATAACGAAGGCGCGCTAATCTTGATAATGCGGGGCTAAATATTTTCATTAGTTGCTTATCTTGCTTTCTGGCCCATTTCAATAATCCAGTCTTTGCGTTTTAATTCAAAGTTGGTGCCTAAGTATAAACGACGCACTTGATCATCTTCTGCTAATTCTTCCGCAGTGCCATGTTTAAATATTTTTCCTTCTATTAATAAGTAAGCTCTATCACAAATAGAAAGTGTTTCGTTTACATTATGATCTGTAATTAAAATACCAATGTCTTTTAATTTTAATCTAGCTACTACCGACTGTATATCTTCCACTGCAATGGGGTCTACTCCTGCAAAAGGTTCATCTAATAAAATAAATTTAGGATCAACCGCCAATGCTCTCGCTATTTCCGTTCTTCTTCTTTCCCCACCACTTAAACTATCGCCATTATTATTACGCACTTGATGCAAATTAAATTCATCTAATAAACTTTCTAATTTAAATTCTCTTTCGCTTTTAGTAAGTTTAGTCATTTCTAAAACAGCCATGATATTATCTGCCACCGTTAACTTTCTAAATACACTGGCTTCCTGTGGTAAATAACCTAGGCCCATTTGAGCTCTTTTATACATAGGAAGCTTGGTAATATCTTCCTCGTTTAAGAACACGCGTCCTTCATCAGGGGCTATTAAACCTACCACCATATAGAAAGTGGTGGTCTTACCTGCACCATTGGGTCCTAATAAGCCCACAATCTCACCTTGTTTCACAGAAATGCTTACTTGGTCCACTACTTTGCGGCCTTTGTATTGCTTAATGAGTTTATCGGTATGTATAGCGAGTATCACAATAGAAATTTACACAAAAATAAGGGTAAATAGGGCTTTTCGACCCATAGCTTAATAATATTATATATTTTTGCATCATAGTTATTGCGTTAGGTTTCTATTTAGAGACAACCCAGTCACTAGTAAAGCAAATCGAATATGAAGGTTACGGAACATTTGGCCAATGCCAAGGACACATTAGTGTCATTTGAGGTATTACCACCTCTAAAAGGTAAAACCATTTCTTATATATATGAACACTTAGATCCTTTAATGGAATTTAAGCCATCATGGATTAATGTAACCTATCACCGCAGTGAGACTGTCACAAGAAAAAGAGAAGACGGCACAGAAGAAAAAGTGGATGTGCGTAAACGTCCTGGCACAGTGGGTATTTGTGCGGCCATTATGAACCATTATAATGTAGATGCAGTGCCTCATATTATTTGTGGAGGATTTTCAAAAAGAGAAACAGAAGACGCCTTAATTGATTTACAATTTTTAGGTATTGATAATTTACTAGTTTTAAGAGGAGATGCAGAAAAAAATCAAAAAACTTTTATTCCTGAACCTAATGGTAATAAACAAGCTATTGAATTATTAGAGCAAGTGGTTAAATTGAATAAGGGAGAATATTTAGATAAAGATATTTTAAACGGGAGCAAGACTAATTTTTGCATGGGTGTCTCGGGTTATCCGGAGAAACATTTTGAAGCACCTTCTATGGAATTTGATTTACAAAGAGCAAAAGATAAAGTGGATGCGGGTGCTGAATACATTATGACACAAATGTTTTTTGACAACAAAAAATATTTCGACTATGTAGACGCTTGTAGAAGTATTGGTATAACAGTGCCTATTATACCAGGACTAAAACCCATTACCAATAAAAAGCAGTTAACTATTTTACCGAATATTTTTTATGTAGATATACCTTCTGATTTAAGAAACGCGATGTTATCAGCCACCACCGATGAGGCTTGTGAACAAGTAGGCACCGAGTGGTTAATTGCACAAAGCAAAGAGCTGAAAGCGGCTGGAGTGCCGGTTTTACATTACTATACCTTGGGTAAACCAAAGGTGGTTAGAGATGTAGTGGCCGCTGTATTTTAAATTATTATCTCTTTGGCGCCGATTTATTATTAGCGTTTTGTAAAAAATCGTTGAACTGCTCTAAGCTTAAATTTTTCGCCAATATTTTTTTATTAGCATCTAATAAATAAAATGTAGGTGTTTT
>Ga0214919_10007403_pt1 | contig 14813 bp, 16 predicted proteins | sample LL1503_MetaG_FD_177994 | JGI IMG/M metagenome (GOLD analysis project Ga0214919, IMG submission 177994) | Freshwater microbial communities from Lake Lanier, Atlanta, Georgia, United States - LL-1503 | ecosystem: Environmental > Aquatic > Freshwater > Lake | place: USA: Georgia | collected... | reverse complement strand
ATTTGGGTCCCATCCGGCTACCTTGCACTTGGATGTGGACAAACAACGCCCCCCATTTTTGGAATGCCGCAATTTCGGGTGATTGGTTCACCCTCACATCTGCCATGGCGGCACGTATCCACTACAAGCAGTTTCGCTTGTAGCCATCCGGAACGGGAATCATTTAATGGAAGCATTAATGGGATTTATCTATTTGTCTATATTTTTTAGTATGGCTATCGTAGCTTACGATTAATTAGTCATATTTAATACAGTCACGCCAAAATCTTGCTGTTTAGTTGCCGAATTATGATTCATCGTCATATTTGACCTTGGCGCTACGTTTACCAATCTGTTTTCTGATATACCTATTAGACAAGATTCCAGCGTTCTAATTAGTTCAACCCGAGACATCAATATCTGCGACAAGACTCGCCTACCGCCATAAATGCAGCTTCCAAAAAGCTGCTGGTGATTTCATCCCCCCGGTGCTTAAAGCTGACGACATTGAGGTAGGGGATGGAAAGTTAATGCTAGACCGCAGCCATTTAGCGGAATTCGAGCAAATGAAGGGAAGTTGGTGCATCAACCCCTTCAACGTCAAAGCCCACCCAACTTTTTGAAGACGTCTATTCAGCCAGGGCTCACATTTTTAATTCGGGTACGTATTTAACAGTGTAAGCAGTTTCGCTTACAACTAACTCAAAAGGAAACAGCATGAAAATCGCCATCCAAGCCCTAGCAACACTCGCAATTGTCGCAGCCACTATTAGCTCCGCCGCCGCAACCACCGTAACATATTATGATACACATGGGAACATAACGGGGTATGCAAAGGGGAAATAATACGGGAATTCGTTACTTTAATTATATTTTCAAAATGGGCGCGCAGCGGTGCGCGCCCATAAACAACCGATTGGAAATGCCCATGAAAATCTGTACAGCTTTGCTCTTGGCTCTACAACTACTGCCTGCCTTCGCTGGTGGCATGGCACAAGGCCGTGAAGGAATTTGCAACCTTTTCTTTTGTACTTTCCCTGTCACCCTCACCAACGGTGATCTGCCCAAATTGCGTTGACCTATCACGGCTTAGTTTCAGGCTCGAAAATTTGAGCATCAATGTCCGCGATTTGTTAAGCACTGATATTTCGTATACCCTCGCGGTGGGGGTATGCGCCATTTTTCCGTCCCCCCCCAACATGCGCTCAATGTTGAAAGGTGGATATGACAGACGAAGAAATTATCAGTGAGATAAATGCGGGAGGTGATAGGCAGACTGCCGCTCTAAAGGCCCTTTACCTGGGAAAGGGGAAAGAATTCATTAGATATTTCATGTGGACTTGGAAGCTCAGCCGTGACGATGCGAATGACGTACTGCAAGAGACTGTTCTCAAGATTCTTAACTATGCCGACACCTACAGGTTTGGCGGTACAGCAGGGGCATGGATGTGGCAAATTGCCCGCAACACAGTGACTGACAACTACCGGAAAAAACCAAAGGAGGCACCCACAGAAGAGCTTGACGAAGAAGGACAGCGTGAAGCAGAAAACCAAACCTCATCGGTCTGGGGGGAAAGCGGATCTAGGTCAGCCGAAGAGTGTTTTTCCGAAGGGCTGATTCTTTTCAAAGAAGTTGAGCCTGAGCGCGCATATGTAATCGAGTTGCTTGTTGAGGGTGTTGATGGTCAGGAAATTGCGAACCGTATCAGCCGCTCCTACACCGCGACCCGCCAATATTTGACACAGTGCCGTAAAGCGTTAGCTCCCTACATCGAGCATTGCCGACCGTTATTGTCTACTTGAGGGATTAACAATGAATGATGAACTAGAAGATCAGTTGTGGATTGATGCGTTGCAAGGCAAAGTGGCTAAAGGTGAGCCTCTGTCTCCCACACAGATGCAGGGGGGCGTATTGAGAAGCTCCGTACTGCGCTCAATAAGTGCCCGCCCCGCGCATGAACCGACAACTGCCGGATTTAGCAAGATGCTTGCAGAGGCCAAACGACGGGGTTTGTTAAAGCCAGAAGCAAGTGCTTGGAATCCAACCGACGTCATCAGTCGGGCATACCATTTTTTGGCGCTGCCTTCAAGCGTCACCGCCTTCGTTGTTATTATGGTGGCTCTGGGAGTCACCACGGCTTGGCAGGCTAAGCAATTGAATGGTTTTCAGGAAGACTCCGTTCGGTACAGCGACGTGATGCGCGGGGCTCCCAGTGATACGGTGGCGCAGCTGGCGTCTTCGCCAGAAGAGGCGACCAAAATCGCGCAGGGTTGGCAAAAAGACCTTCTGGCCAAGGGTGTTGCGCATTCGGTCTCATTTGAGGCGCCCAGTAAGACCTTTATCCGCATGCGCCTGACACCAGCCACGATTGAGTTGCTTGAGGAGCGCAGAATTTTGCCGCCGAAGGGGGTGTGGTGCACCGTAAGCATTGAGGCAGCCCCGGTCAAACCATGATGATCCGAGGGTTTTGGGCATTCGCGCTTTGTCTTGCATTGGGTGCAAATTCGTATTCCCAGATGTCGGATTGCGAACTTGATCGGAAGGCGCCAAAGTTAGAAATTCAAGACTGTTCAACCGATTTGGGTCCAAATGCGGAAACACGCAAACTTTTAGCTCAACTAGATGGATCTGCTGAGAAGCACTATAAGCTGGGCCAGTACGACGAGGCGCAGCCACTCTATATCCGCTCCCTGGCTATTAAAGAGGAGGTTTACGGCCCCGTTGCCGCTGAAACCGCTCATACCTTGCGCGACCTAGCCGTTAACTACGAGGGCCTCGGACGGTTGGACAAATCGTTGCCACTCAAGATCCGCGCATTGTTGATAAGTGAGAATCTCGACTCTAAAAGTCATGATACGGCGATTGATCTGAATAACCTAGCATCCACTTATTACAGGCTCGGGCGGTATGAAGAAGTGCTGCCACTTTACATCCGCTCCTTGGCGATTAAAGAGGAGATGCTCGATCCCGAGGACGGTGGTATCGCCCTAAGTCTTAACAATGTCGCCATGACGTACCAAGCTCTCGGTAGGTACGAAGAAGCGCTAGCCCTTCAAATCCGCTCCCTGGCCATTAAAGAGATGGCTATACCCCGAGATCACCGCTCTATAGCCGTTGGCTTAAACAACCTAGCCTCGACTTATGAAGGTCTCGGTCGGTACGAAGAGGCGTTGCCTTTTCAAATCCGCTCCCTGGCCATTCGTGAGAAGGTGCTCGGCCCAGAACATCCCGATACGGCGACTGGTTTAAGCGGCCTTGTACGGACTTATAGGTCTCTTCGTCGGTATGACCAAGCGCTGCCGCTCCAAATGCGTTCCCTGGCCATTCGGCAGAAGGCACTCGGCCTCGAACATCCTGACACGGCAGCCGGGTTGAACGATTTAGCGGAACTTTACAAAGACCTTGAGCAAATTGACTCGGCGATTGTTTTTTACAAGCTGGCGGTTAACGCCTACCAGTCTGTTCGGGATCAGGTGTCACGAATCGGAACGTCTGAGCTGGAAAGCTACACAAAAACAATTGCGGCGACATACCAAAGCTTGGCCACGCTGCTGGCCGAGAGAGGGCGCTTAGCAGAAGCGCAACAAGTCTTAGATATGCTCAAGGAGGATGAGCAGTTCGATTTTATTCGGCGAGCACCAGAGGCCGACACGCGCAAGTCCAAGATCGGCTACAGCGGTGCAGAACAGGTATGGGTTACTCGCCTCCGCGATATCGCAGACCAAACGAACAAATTGCGCGCCGAGGAGCGCGAGCTTGAAAAGCAGGCCAAGTTGGGTTTAACGCCGGAGCAAAAGATCCGTCAGCAAGCCTTAGAGGCTGACCTCAAGGTAGCGAATGCCGCATTCACCACCAATTTGAACGAAATAAGTGAAAGCTTTGCAAAGGCTGGACCCGCACGCAAAGTGGAGGTGGAAGAACTAAGCGCTCAAACCATGCGCGACATGCAAAGTCTGATCAAGGGCTTAGGCGACGACGTGGTGTTGGTGCACTACTACCTCACTGAGAACCGGGTGAACATGCTGATCACCACGCCAGGTATTCAGCTGGCGAGACACAGCGAGATGGACACCAAGGATCTGAACCGCAAAATCTCCGAGTTACGCCGCTTGCTTCAAGATCCCAAATCCAACCCGCTGTCTGCAGCACAGGCGCTTTACCAGCTATTGGTTGCGCCTATCGCCAAAGATCTGGACGACGCTGGTGCCCGCACTGTAATGCTTTCGTTGGATGGCACGCTGCGCTATTTACCATTTGGCGCGCTGCACGATGGCAAGCAATACCTGGTTCAACGCTGGAATTTGCCCATCTACACCAGCGTGACAAAGAATCGACTGCGCGATCCGGTGGCGGGGCAATGGCAAGCCGCTGGTTTGGGTGTGACCAAGGCATGGCCCGAGTTCCCGGCCTTGGCTGGCGTGAAAGCAGAAATGGACGGTATCGTCAAAACACCAGCGGGTGGTGTGATGCCCGGCGAGGTGTACCTGGACGACGGATTTACAGCACAACGGCTGCGCAGTGTCAGCCAGCGCCATTTCCCGGTGATGCACTTGGCCAGCCATTTCCGTTTCAGCCCCGGTACAGAAGTGAACTCCTTCTTGTTGCTTGGAGACGGCCAGCGTTTGACGCTGGGAGATATACGTACTCAAAATTACCGCTTTGACAATGTGGACCTGCTCACGCTGTCTGCATGCGACACCGGCCTGGGGGGCGGGCGCGATGCCCAAGGTAAAGAAATTGAGGGCTTTGGCGTGATAGCCCAACAGCAGGGTGCAAAAGCCGTGCTTGCCACTTTATGGCCCGTTGCTGACCAGAGCACGGCCAGTTTGATGGCGGACATGTACCGGCGTCGCCAAGAGCTGCAGGTGTCCAAGATTGAGGCCCTGCGGCAAGCGCAACTGGCGCTGCAGGCCCAGCCTAAATATGCGCACCCCTACTACTGGGCACCGTTCATATTGATGGGGAACTGGAAATAAGACTAGATGTACCGATTGGCTGTTGCTGACCTGCAAGGTAAGGCGTGCCAGCCTTTTGGCAGGGGACATAAAGCACCTGTGCGCCGCCGATAGTCCCGCTGGGGCTTCGCGGGCCAAAACTAACGGTAGAGCAGCTTTGACTAAAGGCAGACTCCTGAGCATCCGCAAGCACTGCGATAGCCGAGCCTAGCAAGATGAAGACGAGTAGATAGGCGATTTTGACCATGTGATTTCTCCTGTGAGTGCCACTTTGGCCCACCGAGAGGACTCTCCCAGCGCCACCAGGGCTCAGCATGAAGACGCTGTTGGTGGACGCTTGTGAGGGGTGGCCACGACGGCTTGAACAATTTGTGCTGTGACCTCACAGGGCACGAGGCCTTACGTCAACTCATAAGCGGCCAAAAGTCGCCCCCCCGAGACCTTTGAAAGTGATGAGCCCATTGAGGCTCACATTTGAAACCGAGGATCGTCTAAACCAACATGAGCAATTTCGCTCACCACTGCCCCCGAAAGGAAGCACCATGAAACACATCGTACAAATACTCGTATCGACAGCTATTACGGTAGCCACCGGAGGATCTGCTGCTGCGGCCACCACCAAATACTACCTGCCCAACGGCAGCCTCATTGGTTACACCAAATCTGTTGGTATCAGGACTAATTTCTACCTGCCAGACGGAAGTCTATCAGGGTACACCATTCGTCGCCCCGTAGTGAGCGCAAAACCGTCTGCGAAACCGACTTCCTTTAAACCTAGTGCTGCAAAGACCCCTATCGCTGTATCTATGATGGCATTTTCTAGGAAGTAGTAACCATCACAGGAAAGGAATTAAAGCTTCGTACCTTCACATTCAAACCGATGACTATCATGTTCAAAATTTTCATCTTACTTACCTTATGTATGTCAATGTTTCAAGCTAATGCAAAAGATCAATTGAAACCTGGGGAAGACGATATTATTTTTCACGCGAAGCAGAGGCATTTATTAAAGACCGTCAAGTGGGTCGTTGTGGAAGATCTGGAACAAGCCTGTTTTGGGCATCCCCCAAATCCAGGTGAAGGTGAGTTAAGGGGCTGTGCCAAATTCACCCCAAAGAGCTGCACTATATATACAAAGCGCCGAACCAGTTTGGCCAACTTAGGACATGAAGTTCGCCACTGCTTTGAGGGCCGCTGGCATAATTGACGGTAAAGCGCTAATATATTTAAGGAAATAGATTTACCCCATTGACGCATACCGATAATCACCTAAATATCAAGGGAATTAATCTCCTACATGTACTGAATTAATCTGCGATTATTTAAAATTACGCTATTTAAATCGATTACTTAAAGGTATTTTCCATGAAAAAAATACTATCAAAATTTACCTTATCACAATACTTTATGGTGGTTATAATTTCCACGCTCACCAATATTGTGGTATTGTACTTACTCAATTATTTATATTCAAATGATTAGTGGGAGTAAATGATGATTGAAATTTTCGTGCCCGTATTGTTCATCTGCATGAATGGATATTGCGAGTTTCTACAAGCTCAGACGAGCTATAAGGCAGAAGCCGAATGTTGGGATTCGATTAATAGAAAAAAGGTGCGCATGCTTGATATAGCAGAAAAAACTGATCAAGGGAAAATTTCCACCCTAGAGGGCAGCTGTATATCTATATGGGCAGATGATCCAAAAAACCGCGCTTAAACGGAGACCGCCGTCTATTTTATTTTAGAGTTTATTTTTTGTATGGAAACCCCTTATTTTGAAAATTGTAAACTATCTATCCGGCTTATTTCTACTTATCAGAATGAAAGTTAATGAGTATGGTAGCCACTTAACGGATTGGGGATAAATGTCGGAGCAATCCATGAAATTTCCGTCCCAATCCAAAAACTATTTATCTGCCCACACTCAGGAAACCAAATTGTTCGTAGGCATGCTCAAATTTTCTATTTTGACCACAACCATCGTTGCGGCCACTTTTTTAGGCAGTACTGCATTCGCCCAATACAAAAGCGCCTACACCACTGTCAAATCCGTCGATCTTGTAGAAGTCAGGGCCAATGGTGGCTACAGCCAAATCATGGAACGCCTGTACAGCGTAGACACCAAGCAAGGCATCTCCGGCATGGGTGAATTGCGCATTGATTTCAACGAGAAACTGGAGGACGTGGAGGTGCTGGAAGCCTACACCTTGCTGCCTGACGGCGCGCGGATGGATGTTACAGCCGACAAGATAAAGCGCCAAGATGGTGACGGACGCGAAGAGTACAGCGACGGCAAAGTGTGGGTCATCATCTTCCCGAAGGTTGACGTTGGCAGCAAGGTCTACTACCGCGCACGCAGAGTCCAGCACACGCCCTACTTTCCAGGGCATTTCTTTTGGTACGAGTACTACACGCCGCACGCGCCCACGGAACACGCCGAGATTCAGCTCGTCCATCCGGCAGAAGTCAAAATGGTGTTCGACGCCAACCAGGTCCAAGGTGGCATCGTAGAAAACCTACAAGGTGACGCTCCCGGTTCTGTCCGGTACCGGTTCTCTTATAAACAAGCAACTGCATACCCAACGGAGTCTAGCCAGGCAGATTTGTCTGACTACGCCCCCCACGTGGCATTCACCACTTTCGCCAACTACGCGGAGTTTGGCAAGGCTTATCAGGCTAGAGCAAAGCCCATGGCTGAGGTCACCCCCGCCATTGCAGCCCTTGCCAAGGAATTAACAGCTGGAGTGACTGACGAGCGCGCCAAGGTTCGCAAGCTCTACAACTGGGTCAGCCAAAATATCCGCTATGTGGCCGTTTACGTCGCTGAAGGTGGCTTTGTGCCGCACCACGCCCAAAGCACGCTAGACAACCGCTATGGCGATTGCAAGGACCATGTCACCTTGTTGGAGGCCCTACTGTCAGCGGTAGGCATCGAGAGCACAACAGCCTTGGTCAATTCGGGCGATGCGCTTCGCATACCGAAGGTGGCGACATCGACCCCGTTCAATCACGCGATCACATACATCCCCAAGTTCGACCTCTACTTGGATTCGACCTCGCGCTTCTCGCCCATGGGAACTCTTCCTTACTCCGACGCGGGTAAGCCGACTCTTTTGACGGCTTCTGGAGCCATTGGGCAGACGCCTGTGACTTCGTGGAAGAAGGACTACCTCCGACTGGCGATAAGGATGAAGCTCAACAAGGACGGCAGCGTGGTGGGCAAAAGTACCTGGACTCCGCGCGGTATCAACGAGGTTTCCAGCCGGGGAAGACAGTTTGGATACAAGAACCGCGAGAAGCAGGAGATCGTAAATGAATTCCTAGAGGGCTCTCAGGAAATTGGAACCGGCGAATTCCTGGACAGTGATCCATCTGATTTTGAGACACCTTGGAAAATTGAATCGACATTCAAACTGGATTCCGTGGTCAACATGCCAGGGCCTAACGCCATGACTATCCCTTATGGACTGACCCCCACTCTTTGGAGGCGCTTGGCGTCGTATAAGCCTCCAGAAAATCGGCAATTCCCAGCGCGCTGCAGTTCTACCGCCTACAGCGAATCCATCACACTGACCCTCCCAAAGGGTGTCACCGTTCAGCGAATTCCGCGTAATGTCAATTCCCAGAACGGAGCCTATTTCTACTCTGCAAGCTATCAGCTGAAAGGCCAGAACCTGCAGGTTCAGCGTTCATACGCTACAAAGCGCGACACATCGTTTTGCCCAGCGCATGATGACAAGGACTTCAGTGCGTTTCGCGCAGTGCTCAGACGGGATTTGAAAGAGCAAATATTTTTCAAATAACTTAGGCATTGACGAATAAGCCGCCTAGAAATCGTTTGTAAACCAAAATTTCTCTAGTAAATATTGAAAGACCTCTTTAAGGAAGTAGATTTCAGCACCATGAAAACGACACAAAAGTGGAGTGAATTTTGTTCAGATTGCGGTTACAAAAAAAGATACTCTGAAGATTATGATGCATATTATTGCGTGAGCTGTAATAAATGGCTTGAAAATAAATGTAGCGAAGCCAATAATTGCGAGTATTGTGCCTACAGACCTCCGAATCCACCGCTAAATGAATACATGCATTAAATCCTATTGCCCCGCGTTTCAGTTCAACCCTGCTGGTCCCAGGCGGTGGCCTATGTGGGTCACCCCTCAAACAGCGCCAGGTTCGGCGTCAGTTGATTAACAGCAAAAATTCGTCCCTATAAATTTGGCGCAAATTAGCTTACCAAGGCTCACATTTGAAATGTTGAGACGTATATATCTACATTAAGACTTTTGAACTTAGCTGTCTTGAAAGCACGGACTAGGAATACATCGCACCTACAAAATTATGCATAGCTATAAATACAGTGAACTGCGGATTGAATTAATAGGACCTGTATAGTAGCCCTAGTTAGTGACAATTGTTACCAATTAACCCCGAAGATCGACTATGACACCAAATATTTTTCAAATGGTAGCCCACGCCGAGTTGGTTACGCAGTTGGTTATCCTTGTATTGTTGGGGGGGGGCTTCTACAGCTGGTATGTAATATTTAGAACCGCATTGGCACTAAGTCAAGCTAAGTCTTTCGATGCCAATTTTGAGCAGAAGTTTCTCTCTGGTGTGGATCTTAACTATTTGACTAACTCATCAAGAACTACAGCCGCAAATCGTGGTCCCATGGAGGGCATTTTCGCAAGCGGTATGTATGAATATCAAAAATTATTTGTGTACGGAATCAAAGACCCCGCGATAGTGATTGACGGTGTTATCAGTGCCATGAGAGCCAGAATACTCCGCGAAAAGGCTAGTCAAGAGTTAAATCTTTCATTTTTGGACACATTAATCTGGGTTGGACCCAGCGCTGGACTTTTTGGGGCTCTCTGGGAATGCTCCAGCAGCATGCTCGCCTTCGACGTTGGAACGGAGTCGTCGCGGATGTTTCTGATTGGACTCACCTTGATGCCGCTGTCCATAGGACTTTTTGTGTCCATAACTGCGCGAATTGCCTTTAAGCGCTTTACGCGAGATATTAGCTACACAAACCTCATGCAAGAAGCGTTTTCTAATGAATTGGCCAGTAGGCTTCGAAGACATCTCTCTTTCCGCATTGCGCCAAACGGGGCAGGAAACCCAACAACTCAAACTCAAATTCTAAATGATCCCGAAAAAAGCGATTACACATTCTGGTCCAGATTAATAAGAGTAAATATACTAACCTCATTCACGCGTAGCCAATATATATCAATCGTAGTTATTAATTTTATAACAATGTATTGTATTATTTCATTATTTATACACTTGGCAGATTGAAGCCAATATGATTTACATCATTCTACTTATAATCTAATAATGAAAATGCTGACATGGACCTTGGTTGTTGGCCAGATATCTGGGGCGGTGTTCGCCGCAGCGAATATCTGATGGGGTCACTCATAATTGGGCCGTGGGGGCCCGGCAAACGACAGGTGAGCCGTCGAGAGATGGCGTCCCCTATCGACTGGAACATATTGGCAGGGGCGAGTGCTGGTGCATCGGAGGGCTATGTTCCTGGCGAAACAATAAAGGATAGTCCCGATTCACCAGAGTTAGTGGTCATCCCCTCAGGTATCTTCATGATGGGTTCAGGCGCATACGAGCAGGAGTTAGCTGTTGCCTGGGGAGCAAATCATTCTTTAACTTCGTCCGAGACTCCGCGACACCGCGTAAGTGTTTGCAGCTTCGCTGCCGCCCGTTCCACCGTAACCAGAGGTGAATTCGCCGCTTTTGTAGAGGCCACTGGTTATCTGACCGAAGCCGAGTGGCGATTTCAACACTTCCCAGAAGGGAACCCTGATAACTACAACTGGTACGACCCAGGTTTTGCGCAAGACGATACGCATCCAGTTACTTATGTGAGTTGGATCGACGTACAGGCTTACATCAAGTGGGTTAGCCAAAAAAGTGGCAACCAGTACCGACTGTTGACTGAGGCGGAGTGGGAATACGCTGCTCGGGGCGGCAATGAAACGGCATTTTGGTGGGGTAATATTATTAGCACCGCTGACGCCAACTACGACGGCGACTTCAGTTATCCGGGCAGTCCGATAGGCCAAACTCTAAAAGCGACAGTGCCAGTCTTTTGTTTCAACCCTAACCCATACGGGCTGTATAACGTTCACGGTAACGTGTGGGAATTCGTAGAGGATAGCTGGGCATACAACTACGTGCACGCCTCACCCTACGGAAGCGCGCGGCCACGACACGAAGGTGATGGATTCGTTCTTCGAGGCGGGTCATGGAGAAGCCGACCTGCTGAAGTGCGATCGGCCAGTCGCTTCAATTTCGGCGGACTTCCAGGCTGTTCCGCATTTCAGAACGATGTCGGTTTTCGCTTAGCTAGAAATCTTTTCTGAAATATTCGCGCAGAGCAAGTGCTGGGTTTACATAATCTATTATCATATTGGCAAGGCCTTACCCCAGATACCTAGTGCTATAACCAATGTTTTATTGTGGGAACTATTTTATTATTCTTTGCCGTCCAGCTTGACAATATTACTTCCGCAAGATGAGGCCAAAAATATTGATAGGCGCTCCCCAAGTCCCGATATGCACTGATTAAAAAAACAAGCTCGATAGACACCAAAGTGTTAGATAAGCCTTGTTAACTTGCACGACCAGACGTCTAGTAACATTTTCCAGCCTTTTGCCCGTTACCAACATCTTCCTCACCCCAGTCTCCTCCGTAAATGCAGCCCATAGTCAGTATATTTTTGTTAAAAAGACCTACGGCTACACTATTTACGCTGTATCGCATCCGGCCAAGTCTGATATTTTCTCCTTTTATTGACTCACCAGAAAAACCCTCATCCCGGACATAATTACCCATCATCGAAATAACGTTACCGTCATTTTTCGGAACAAATAACGCATTTAGACTTTTTCTTGACGCATCAATTTCCCCCAATACGTACCCATCGACAGTATCTGCAACTACTAGACAAACCCCGGGCGTACTCGTCTTGAGCTCCCCGTCGAAACGTACATCTTTGCATCTCGGAAGAGTAAAGTCAAACCCCAACTCTATTGGGACATCTTCTTTGGAATATGGCTTGACATATCTAAAAATGCCATTTGCCCATTCGCCATGCATCATCAATATTCCATTTTTATAAAGCAGCCCTTGACCATGCCTCTTGCCACCATAAAACTCGCCAACGTGTATTTCGTCATCGCTTTTGATCTCTACGCCCCAGCCATTTTCTTTACCTCCGTGCAGGTTACCGAAATACATCGAGTCCCCACCGTTTTTGGAAACAAATCCCGTACACAAATATCCATTCTGGGTTTTAGTTGAGCAACCGCGCAAAGTGAATTTTTTTAGCGCTGCTGCCATCCCTGAGTTATTCCGACATTTAAATTCCTTTTTTGTAGGCAAGGAGTCCCACTGCTGAACACCATTTAACACTTGCGACTTGCCGCTGCCGTCGACATATTCGATTAGTCTAAAGTATCCATCCCCGACTTCATAGACTTCCATGGCATTATCAAATAGTCTTCTCAACACCATTTGAGATTTTTTTACAATTGGTTCGGAAACTGCGTAATACTGGATTGAGTCCGTTAAAAAGTCGTAACTTCTCTCCATCAAAATTCCGTCAGACTTACGCTCCCAGACCGTGGCGTCTTTTGAGACTTGGTTCGACTGGAATTCGCAGTCGTCACTGTAAATGACACCTATTTCAACGACATTATTGACACTGGCCGCCAAGCAGTTAATGGAGCAGATAGACAATACCAAAAACCAAAAAAAACTAACGGCGAAGACCTTAGGTACTGGACAATTGGGCAAATATGTTTCCATTTTGAGTTTCCCTATTTATTACGGCTAAAGTGCGTTGATAGAAACGATTCGGGTTGCATGAGCAGCGAGAGTAATTCACTGACTCGAATGTATCGAGTCGTTAGCACATGGTCGATGATATGTCAGTGCCGCAATGCCGATTGAAGTTCAGGGTATGCATCTGACATCCTAGTCGGCTTAGGTCCGCGCGTGCGGGTGCCGCTCATAAATCCCATCTGATGACCTACTGCCTCCAGCACAGCAAGGCGGGCAGTGGCTAGGCTGCGCTCCGTTCGCGCTTGGCGCGTTTCATTGCCGTGGATGGTTCGCGCATCGGCACAGCGTTGCCGACCGGCTTGGGTCTTGGGCCCGGTTGACTTGCCGCCATGGGTTTTGCAAACCCGCTTCCCTTTTATCGCAGGGGCACGGCATTGCTGCTTGGTGCGTTTAGACATCGCTTGACACTGCTGGCAGGTGATGCGGCCACCTAGAGTCCGGAAGGTTTGTTCGTTAGGTAAAGCTTGGTTTGACATGTTCTACACCTGCTGTGGAGGTCAAGGGGAGTCCGAACAAGTAATGTGCGCAGGACCTCTAGGCCGCGCATACGCCCCAAATTTTTTGCCGAACATCGGGAGGCAGTACGCTTGCCGCATCATCGATTAGTTGTAACGCGCTGCCGACCACCTCCATGGCATTTGAGTTACCGCTACGCATGAGCGTGTACTCATATGCAATTTTTTTGTAGTACGTTCTCCGAAGCGCCTCCCATTGCGCCAAGTAGCTATCAATCACAGCCTCCGCGTGCCGGGCGGATTGCCTCGGGTAGGTCGGCTGGGCTAACCCATTGGGCATTGGGGATGCCGGAGGCATCTAGGAAGTCAACGCTCACAGCATCACGCAGTAGGTAGTAAGCGCCGCACTGGCATTTCCTCAAACCATTACCGCTCGGAGATAGACCGCTTTCTTTTTCCCCGTCTGTCCAGTAGCCAAAGGCCGACAGATTGATGGACGAGTATTGAGGGATGCGGTAGCTCGTCCGGCAGCATGGGCTGGCGATGGTCATCACTTATCTAATTTCAACGCTCGCGTGGGCGTAGGATGATTATCAAGGTCGGGGGTACTCTGCCATTTTCATCTAGTGGCAATGATTCGGTTTTGCCCAATGCATTTAAGGCTGCTGCATCCCAATTTGGAAAACCGCTGGTGCGTGTCAGTGATGTGCCGAGTATTGCACCGCTGGCTGCCAGACGAACGGATATCTCAACCGCCGGATTACCGGAAATCGAATCCGGGTTGAAGGTGATATTCGGCCTGATTGCCGCTTGGATACTAGCTACGTACTTGTCCGACATCTTGGTGGCCAAGCTATTGGCTGTGTTTACGGCCGCGACCTCGAAGTCCGCGTTCTTCACAATGCGCTTTTTGAGATCATCAATCTGCTCTTTAATCTCAAATTCTTTCGCCATTTTTTTGATCCGCTCTTCCTGCTCTTTTTGCTGCCGTTCGCGCTCCTTCCGCGCAGCCTCTTCTTTTTCCTTGGCTTTGCGGGCAGCCTCAGCGTCCTCTCTTTCCTTTCGCTTACGTGCCGCCTCGGCGTCATCCTTTTCCTTTTGCTTACGGGCAGCCGCATCTGCGTCTTCCTTCTCCTTCTGTTTGCGGACCGCAGCCTCAGCGTCTAGTGCCAGCTTCTCAGCCTGCTTTTTCTCCTGCTCCGCTAGGGCGGCTACAGCATCTTTTTCCTTTTTTAGACGCTCCTGTTCGGCTTTGGCAACGGCATCCTCTTCTTGCAATTTGCGCTCTGTTTCTGCGTCGGCCAGCTTTTTCTCTTGGACTTGCTTCCCCACAATGTCCAGTCTCGCAACCCTAGGGCGCGGAACTATGACCTGTGGTGGTCCCGGCTTTTCGGGTGCAAGCGCAGTTTTTGCAGGCGGTGGTGGTGGTTCTGGCGGCGGTGGGGGCGGGACTGGTAATTCAAGCTTTGGCGCAGGGGCCATCGCCTGTTCAGCAGGTGCGACTTCTATGGATTTCGGGGTTGCCTCGATGGCTGCTGGTTGGGTAGC
>Ga0214919_10007402_pt1 | contig 14816 bp, 22 predicted proteins | sample LL1503_MetaG_FD_177994 | JGI IMG/M metagenome (GOLD analysis project Ga0214919, IMG submission 177994) | Freshwater microbial communities from Lake Lanier, Atlanta, Georgia, United States - LL-1503 | ecosystem: Environmental > Aquatic > Freshwater > Lake | place: USA: Georgia | collected... | reverse complement strand
ATTAAACTCTTAATTATGACAAACGAAGAAAAAGCTCAAAAGTATAATCAAATGATGATTGACTACACAAGAACCCAAAATCAAATTTCATCCATTAAAGGAGAGTCATTTGAAATGAACGGAAAACAACTCCATGAAATAAAAATTCTTGAGGAAAGATTAAAAATGATTATGCGTCAAGCATCTTTATTGTAATTAACATTTGATTATTCAAAAATGATTTCATATGTTTATAAAAAAAATAAATATGAAAAAAATTTTAGTTTTAGTGGTTAGTTCTTTGGTGTTATTTTCTTGTACCCAAGAAGAAAAAAAAGTTGAGGTTGTTCCTGTTGTTTCTGACGAACAATTAATGAAAGCTTGTGATAGTTTACTTTTTGGTGGAAGCACAAAAATCAAAATCAAATTGGAAAATGTTACTTTTGAGGGACAACCAATTGATGTTGATGGTGAATGTGTACTTTCTTTAAGTAGAGAAAAGTAAAAAATTAACTTAACCCACCCCAATAAGGTGGGTTTTTTGTTTTATTAAGTATTTATAATAAATTAAAATATTATGTCAAGAATTATAAGATTAACAGAAAGAGATTTAACAAGAATTGTTAAACGAGTTTTAATAGAATCAGAAGAAGGTACCAAAAAAGAAGAAATGTGTAAAAAAGAAATGAGTGCCGAGGAATTTACACAAAAGGCAATTAATGCTTGTACATCTACTAATAATGAGTATAGTTCAGATTGTTTGAAATTAGGAACCAAGACAATGTACCCAAAAACATATAACAAACTAAAAAGTTTAAATGATGTAGGTTCGATCGGACAAGGAACTGGTTGTGTAGACATTGAAGGTAATGGTCTTGCTTTTTACGAAAATTATGCTGGATGGTTAAACTTTTTGGGGGTAAATTGTGGTGATAAAATTATTACAATACCAAAAGTATCACAATCGGTAAAGAATTTTCGTAACCATTCAGATTATTCCAGTGGGTCTTGGTTAATATATGGTGACTCAATTTACATATATAGATGGGGTGGATGCTAAATAAATAAATAAAAAATTTTTTACATGAAAATAATAGTAACTGAAGGTCAATTATCTAAAATTATTAATAAAGGTATTTTGTCCGAAGGCGCCCCCACAACATATGATGATATCATAAATTTCCAAACTTTTGCCAAAAGCAAAGGATTTAAAAATGTTGCCGGTAAAAATATAGGTAAATTAATTTCTACTGATGGTAAATGGGGAACTAATTCCCAATCGGCATGGAACAAACTTTACAAAACTTATGTTAAGCCAAAAAATGTTAAAACAAAAAACAATAATAAAATTAAAGTTAAAACTGGTGACACTTCTTGGCTTAAATCCACATCAAAACAAGTTAAAAATCAAATTTGGTATTTAATGACACAAGGTTTTAATCAACCATTTACAGTTTTAGATGATATAAATTCTAAAGTATATGCTGTTAATGGTGACTACACTATTTATGGTGTTTATAAAGTTATAACAGGTAAAGATAGGGGAGATGAAGTAAAAGATGTGACTTTTGGTGATTGGTTTTTTGAGAATCCTCTTGACAATACATGGCAGTTCTTAAAAGATGCCTTCACATCTAAAAAAGAGGGCATTGGAAATAAAATTCAAGACGCTATTACTCATTTGGATAATCAATATTTTGGAACTAAGATGTGGGTTAAAAAGAATACTCCTTCGGGAATATTTAAAGCGGATAAATCAGTAGGTAATTGGTTAGAAAGTAAAGTTATGACAACTTTTGCCGAAAAAGACTACGGTAAAAGATTTATAGGTTTTAGCACATTATCAGGAAAACCAATTGCGGTTGGGTTTCACGGAACTAAAAATCCGGCAAGAATTAATATAACTAAAGACGATTGGAGTCAATCTGTAAAAAACAAAGGCGGCAATTACAGTTTTGGTTGTGTAAACTTTAAAGACTCAGACATTCAAAATATTAATAATTTTATTAAAAATGGTCAATATTCGTTTTGGTTACCAGACTCCTCAACAAATTATATACAATTTAAACAAGGTGAAGAACCATCATTTATTCGTGATTTTATTGGTGGTCTAATATAAATTAGTTAATAAATTTTGTTATTTTAAAATAAAAAAGGGTCCTTTTAGACCCTTTTTTATTAATGGTTGTAAGATGTACTATAACCTCTAGTGTCAAAGTGAATCATGTGTTTTGCAATTGATTTACTTGTGTAAGTACCAAACGCACCTCTTAAACTTGGGTTTCTTCTTTCCACTCTTTTGGTGTGAACTTTTACAATATCCAAATCAGTTTGAGTAAATTTACCATCACCATCAATATCTATAACATAAACATCGATTGCGTTACCGTGAAGGTGATGTGATTTTTTAGCCGAGTTTGGTAATAATCTGTTGAAGTATTTATTTCTCTTTTCGGAGATTGTAAACCAACGAGGATTATAGCCCGCATTAACTAATGATTCTTTAACCAGTTTTACTTTTAACTTGATCTTAGGGTTTGCTCCTGTTAGACCAAAAAAGTCTCTACCATATACTGCCAAAGGTATGATAATTAAAATTGCGAAAATTAATTGTTTCATTTTTTTAGATGTTTTCATATGTTTATTTTTTTGTTGGTTAATAACTACAATACAAATATAGTCATTTTTCTTTATTTACAAACTAAAACATAAATTTTTTTAATTACTAAAGTATTTATAATTAAAATAACAAACTAAAAAAAATAAAAATGAAAAATATTGTAAGACTTACTGAAGCACAATTGGTTAATTTGGTAAAAAAAGTTATCTCTGAAGAGAAAAAAAGTAAATTAAACGAATCAATACAATTAGCCAATCCAAATTTTGTTTTAAACGCAGTTGGAGGTCTTTTAAAAGATGGTAAAGGCAATTTAGGTTGTGTTAAAGTTGAGGCGCCTTGGCCAATTGGTACATTTGCCGCAGGTATTAGCAGTTTAAAAATGAATTCAGATGGTTCCGCAAGTATTACACCAACAGATAGTAAGATTGGTAGTATTACTGTTGGGAAAGCAGATTTAGCTAAAATGGCAAATGCGTGGAATTCCAATCAATTATTTACAACAACTAAAACAGGCTCAACAATTAAAATAGGTAAACAAATACTTGGTTGGTGTAAACAACAATGGAAATCATAAAATTTATATAACATATTTAAAACCCACCCCAATAAGGTGGGTTTTTTATTTTACAAGGTATTTATCACATATGAAGATTATAATCTCTGAATCCCAATACTCAAATATTTTTGAATCTGATAATGAGAGGCAATCAAACCTCATCTATAAAATGTGGAATGATGGTATGGATATTTATGAGATATCAGAATTAATAGGTTTAAAAGAATCTCAAGTTGTATTTTATCTTAAAGATAGAGAGATAAGAATTGATTGTGGATTTGCATACCAATTAATTCAAATACTTTATAGAACAAGTTTAATTAATAAAAACTTTAACTTTAATAACGGAGAAATGATTCTAAACTTAAATTGGAAAAATTTTAGTGGATCTGTTGACTTTGAATATGAAGATAAAGAATATATATTATTGGGAATGGCAACCCCTTATTGGGACGGTAATTGCTCAACACCTGTTGACGGAAGTTATTTTGAAAACAAAAACACCAATGAATACTATGATGAATACGATAATTCGGGTAAATACATAGAAAACACGCCAATAAATTTTAACTCAATACAAGAACTTGTAGATTTTTTAAATAACGATTATCCAAAACAACTAATAAAACCAATACGAGAATTAATTTCTTTCTATAAAGATAAAAATATGTATACTAAATGATATCAGAAAAACACATAGAAAGAATTAATAAGGTAATAAAAAACATGGTATTTGATTACGATGGTAAAATATTTACTCCTGACCTAAGTATTGATTTTCAGTATCAATTTATAATCACTGGTCAAAGAAGAATGATTTCTGTTGGCGAATATTACGATCATTTGGATGTGTTGGTTGAGATTGTTTATGGTAACGAAAGAACCACTAAGTTTTTTGTTGTTTTTGAAACCTTGAATGATAATTTAAACAAAGATTATATGTTAAACAATTATTTGGGAAATTCAATTAGTGATGAGTTATCTTATTTCTTTAGTGAAGCTTATGTTAGAGTTAGACTTGTAAAAATACAATTTAGTAAAGAATATAAACAAAAAATCGACGATATGAGTTTAAAAGTCTTAAAAAAATAACTATATATTATATATGTCAAGAAAAATAGAACAATATCCCGATAAGGCGATTAGACCAATTTTACTTTCAATTGTTGAATCTTTAGAAAACGATGGGGTGTTTATTGCAGATATGAGAGAAGACTATGAAAATGAATTCCAACAGTCATACCCAATTATTGAGTCAGAGTTGGAAAGTTATGGTTTAGAAAACAAATTTGAAGATGTAACTTACATTATGTATTTATTTATTAATAACCCAAATTTTACAACAGAACCAATTAAAAGACCTGAATTAAAAAAATATGAAATTTTACATATTGTGGATAGAACAATTAATGTCCAAGACACTTATTTAACTAATTTTGATAGTTATATTCCACTAACAAAAGATATTTTACGAGACATGCAATCCGATAGTTTATATGAACCGTATGAAGGTGAAGAAATTAATACGGAACATATAGATTCAGATTGGAATGATGATTGGATTGATGAAATTAATGAGGTTTAATTTTTAATTTTTTGTTTTATATTTGTTATTAATGAAAAGAGCAAGTGTAAAATTATTTGATTTAGTTTATGGTGAGTTAATTCCCGTAGAATCAAAAATCTTTGGTAAATTAGCTTTTATATTTTATAACATAGATGATCAATTAAGACCACAGATTGTCTATTATCCCTCAACTAAAGAAATTAAAACTTTAAGAGAAATGGAAGTTGATTTCTCATCTTTCATACCACTTCAAAGAGACGAATTCATTACACAATTTTCTAATTGGATTAGAGAAAGGTATTCCAATGAAATGTTATTTAAAGGAATAGAGTACATTGACTTTTTAGAAGAACTACTTGTGTGATATTTATTAGTATGAGTATAAGAGACGAGTTATTGGAATTCAGAAATTCAACAAAAAAATCAAGTAAACAACAAATCCAAGAACAAAGTGTATTTTCTAATTTACCTGGCGTACAACCTGATAAAATGGATTATAGAAGACCAATTCCAGATCCTGAAATACTTCCTGATTGTTTCGCAGCACTTTTAAAATCAAAAACAACAATGATTTCATTTAATAACCATTCTTTACAGAATGGGACTAGTAAACGAATTAACGGTGTTGATATAGTGTACGACCCAAACTCACCATCTGATGAATTAGGGATAACAATAATGAAAGACGGCAAACCTTTTTGTTTTGTTGTAAAGTAAATTATTAATGACTTAATTTAGATTTTTTAAACAATAACTATATTTATATAAAAAAACAACAAAAATGGGAAGAGTAATAAGATTAACAGAAAATGAGTTTCATTCATTAGTTAAAAGATTAGTTAAAGAAACTAAAGATCAATATGACGAGGATCTTATTGAAGGCGAAGATAAAATGACAAAAGAAGATGCGGTTGAAAAAATTGCGGATTTCTTTAAAGACAAGGTATTTCCAAAAGTTAAGCGTAAAAATCCTGAACTAATGGCTAAGTTGAAAAAAAATGTACATTCCCACAAAATGGATGAAAATTTTTTATACGAAGAAGAAGAAGAGGATGATGATGATGAAAAAAAATCATTAAAGGACAGAAAATCTAATCGTAAAGAAAAGACTATGATTGGTGGTGGTTTAGGAGTTATGGGTACTGGAATGGTAACATCACTTGGTGAATTTATGGGTTATTCACAATCTGAACTTACAAGTTTTTTACACGATTTAAATAGTATGGCAGGACTTGGTGAATACACAGGACCGGTTACTGTAGCAATGGTATTTGCAGGATTAGCTTTGGCGTTAAAAGGGTATTCAGATAGAGGAAACAGATTAGATACTCCATATACAAAAGGTAAATCTGGAAATGGGTTTAACTCGCATTGATTTAGATAGAAAATATATTATAAATAAACAAAAAACCCCTCTATCAAGGGGTTTTTTCTTTTAGATAAGATTCTAAAATTTCTATAATTTCTTTTATATCGTCCGCATCTTTAGGGTCAACAAGATACAATCTTTTTCCTTCGATAAAGTATTTCCAAATTACAAAGTAATGAATTATGGTAAATAATAAAACGGTTAAGATGTTGATCTTACAAAACAAAAAATAAAAAATCAAAGAAGTAAAAAAAGAGACTAAAAAATTAAAAGTTTGAGAACTTGAAAATAAAAGTCCCTTGTATGATCTAATAACTTTTTTTAAACTTTTTGGTGGTAAATCTTTATATAATTCGGCCTCTTTTTTTACTTTTGACATGATATTTGTTTTAAATGTATTTAACCTAAAACAAATATAATAAAATTAATCGATAGAAACTAATTCAAGATCAAAAATTAAATCTTTTCCTGCTAAAGGGTGATTTCCATCAATAATAACATTTTCTTCATTAACTTCTTTTACGACTACATTCATAGGGCCTTGAGGTGTCATTGTTTGTAACATTTGACCTTCAGTGACATTCTCAGGAACTTTATCTTTTGGTACCTCAACAACTAAATCTTCTCTTACTACACCGTAAGCCTCATCAACAGGAATCTCAACTGTTTTCTTATCCCCTTCTTTCATTCCCAATAATCCTTTTTCAAACCCTGGTATTAAAGAACCTTGACCTAAAGTCGCATTTAATGGTTCACGACCTTCAGTTAAAGAAGAATCGAAAACGGATCCATCATTTAATCTACCCGTGTAGTTTACAGTCACGGAACTGTTTACTTCTACTATTTTCATAATTTTTTAAATTTTAAAAAAAGATAAGCATTATAAATCACTATGTAAAAGGATATTTATAAAATATGGTAAATTTTTTAAAATATCTTTATATGACCTTAATGAATAAGTACGGATCATTTATGTGGTTTGGTGTTCATATGGGAGTTACTCAAGTTGATTGGCATTGGTTAGTTGAAATATTACTTTGTGTGTTGATTAATTTGATGGTTTTACATACCATTTACCTTGAATGGAGAGATAGTGGGTCAAAAAATTAGCAACAACCTATGTTTAGTTTTCATTTAATAACAACTCAAAAGATTTAAATTCGTATTTATATTATGAAACATTTATTACTTTTATTTTTATTCCCGTTTTTTTTATACTCACAGTATTGTCCTTACTTAGGTCCTAACCAACTTCTTCCGTGTGGTGTTAACTCAACCACATTAACGGCAGACTTAAGTCAGTGTGGTCCAGGTGGACCAAACCCAAATCAAACAACAAACTACGGAGTCACAAACATTCCTTATGTTGCTCAAACCAATACAGGGACAAGTTTGTTTATGACAGATGATTCACAACAAGGACCATTTCAAATTGGATTTAACTTCTGTTTTTTTGGAACAACATATACTCAATTCTATGTTGGGTCAAATGGTTGGATTTCATTTACGGGAGGCCAACCTGTAACTTTTACTTCACAACCAATACCAACGGCAAATGCTTTAGTTCCAAAAAATTGTATTATGGGTCCTTGGCAAGATTGGCACCCCGGTTTAGGTGGTCAAATCAGATATCAAGTGCAAGGTGTTTCTCCGTGTAGAAAATTAATTGTTAGTTGGATTGGGGTTCCTATGTTTTCTTGCACTAATTTACAAGGAACATTTCATATTGTTATTTACGAATCGACTAATGTAATTGAAAATCATATTGGAAATAAACCAAGTTGTCTTCAGTGGCAAAATGGAACCGCAACTCAAGGTATTCATAATCTTGCGGGAACTATCGGTATTGCAACCCCTGGTAGAAACTCAACCGCTTGGACTACGGTAAATAATTCATATAGATGGACACCAAGTGGACCTTCAGTGTCACCAACATTAACTTGGTATCAGGTAGGTAACCCAAATCCAATTGGAACGGGACCTACAATCACAGTAACACCACCTCCTGCAGGTGCAAACTACACTTGTCATTTAGTTTATCCTATTTGTAATGCCGGTTGGGCAACTTGTAACGCAGGTATTGGTAATTTAGGGCCCGACACTGTCTTTGTTGCGCCAGGACCACCACAATTACCACCACCAAATTTATTTTTACAAGACCCACACTGTAATAATGGGTGTGATGGATCAATTATAGTAACCCCTAATGGTGGAACAGGAGTAACAACTATTTCTTGGAATCAACCAGGAACTAATTTCAGTCTGATTAATCTATGTAGTGGTAACTATTTGTTTAATTTAGTGGATGCCGCAGGTTGCACATACAGTGGATCGGCAACTTTACTTAATCCCCCACCATTACAATCCCCTCAATTTGTTAATACCAACCAAACTTGCTTTGGTTATTGTGATGGAACATCAACTGTGAACCCAATTGATGGTGTTGCACCATATACATTCCTTTGGGGTAACAGTCAAACCACTCAAACGGCAACAAATCTATGTTCAGGACAACAAACTGTTACGGTTTATGATCAATATAACTGCCCTACACAAGGAACAACAACATTGATTGACCCACCAATGGTTACAATCAACCAAATCACAGGTTTAGATACGGTTTGCTATAACTCTACAGTCAATCCTTATGGTGTTACAAGTGTTTTCCCTAACTTAGGGTATGTTTGGACTAACACAATAGGGAATATCACTACAGGACAAGGGACAGACCTAATAAATTTAGATGTTACTGGCGTAAATGGGGGAACTTACCCTAACGCTCTATCGGTTATAGGTGTAAATCAAGTTGGGTGTCAGTCATTACCTCAGACTTTTACAATAACTGACCTAAATATTCTTCCTGTGATAACTCCTGTTGGACCATTTTGTGAATATGATGACTGTATTACCTTAAATGTTACCCCTTCAGGTGGAAATTTTAGTGGAATGAATATTTGGGGAGACCAATATTGTCCTAATAATGGATTTGTTGGTGTAGATCAAGTAAATTACTCATATCTTCAGTCAGGATGTTGGTTTAATACCTCAACTACCATACAAGTTTACCCAAGACCAAGTATTTTACCTATAACAAATGGAATTGTAGACGAAAATAATGTGTATTACGAAATATGTGAAGGCGATACGGTCACTGATTTCTTTAATTTAGCGTCTGTAAGTGGTGGATTTAACCAATGGTATGTGTTTGGGGATACAATAACCAACAATATATTAAGTATGACTTGGGATACGGAAGGAATATTCACTTTTCAAGGTGTAAGATGGGACAATGGGTGTATTTCTAACCCACAATCATTTACCGCATCTATAGAATTGTGTCCAAATGAGATATTTTACATACCAAACGCTTTTACACCTGATGGTGATGAAAGAAATAACACATTTAAACCTATAATTACATCAGGAGTAGATGTTTTTAACTATGTATTTGTAATATATAACCGTTGGGGACAGATAATATGGGAATCTTATAATACAAACATAGGTTGGGATGGTAATTTTGACGATAAACCATGTCAAGATGGTGTTTATACTTGGAAATTAAGGTTTAAAACACCTAAAACTGACAAAATAAATGAATTTATAGGTAATTTAACATTAGTTAAATAGTAGATATTTATTTATATGAGTAAAAAACAAAATCCTAAATTAAAAGAGGGTGATCGCATAGTTCTAATATACATGCCAGGCGAAGATGTTGATACAGGAACCAAAGGAAAGGTTAAAAGAATAGGTCAACAACCCAGTTTTGGGTCAGAATTTGACTATATGTATGATGTAGAGTGGTATGATGACGATGAAAAGGTTATATCTACCTTATCTTTACTCCCACAGACCGATACTTGGATGTTAGATCGTGAATATGAGCAAAATAACTTAAATGAGGCTAGAATTATAGATCTTGATGACTTAATAAGGCGACATGAGTGGTCAAGACTCTTTAAAAAGTCTGATTTAAAGTATATTTTAGAGTATTTGGAAATAATTAGACGGTTAGGTGTAGTAAATATGTTTGAATCAGGTCAATTTTTAAGTCAAACTAAGGAATATCTTACAAAATATTTTGATTTATACAGAATGCAACAAGATTTAGACGATAAAAATGAAGAATTTATTGAAAAAATCTTAGAAATGTCTGAAAATGTTAGAAATATCATGATTTCAACAGCAATTAACGATTTAGAACAGAAAAATAAAAAAATTACGGGATCATCAGCAACACATAGGGTAAATAGACTTGCAACTGAGGTTGTAAAATACTTTATGGGACAATAATACCGTTTTTTTTATCTAAACACTTGATTATATCGTATAATTTCCTCATTTTTACATAAAAACAAACAAATTATGACATTTTTATCCGTTTCTTTATTAGTTTTTAGTATAATTATACTTTTTACTACCGTTTTATTTATTATTTGGTGGAAAAAGTATGGAAAAACATTATTTTCTACACTAAAAAACCTAAAAAACATGCAAAATCCATCAAATTTTACCGAAAATCTTAATAATATAGGTAATTTAGAAGATTTTTACAAGAATATGGGTAATTTTGGGGGTCAAATGGGTAATTTTGAGGGCAAAATGTCCAATTTTAACCAAAGAATGAGTGAAATTGCTAAAAAAATTAGTAAAAAATAGGTTAAAACTTCCAAAAAATGACTAATAATGGGTCTTTTTTGTCTTTATATATAATAAAAAACCCCCTATTTGGGGGTTTTTAGGTTAAAATAAGGGTATTATTATTCTTTTTCTAATGTATCTTCTTTAAAGAAATTGGTTAAAAACTTACCAACAACACCTAAAACAATAGATATTACTATCATTAATTTAATTTCTGTGGGGGTAAATATCTCTTTTAGATTATCAAATTGCCATAACCCACCAATTGAAAGTATGGACGATACCGCTAACAGAGCATCTCCCGCCTTTCTCCATTTTTTTGGTGTTGGTTTCCAATAATTACACATTAAACCATTAACTTTCTTTATCATTATCTTTTTTGTTATAATTAAAGCCCTTTAATAAGGTTTATTGATTGTTTTAAGTATTCTTTTGCTCTTGGAGATGGTGTGTACTCATCTTCTTTTGTTTGAAGATTTAAAACCTTCTCAATGTCTTTAACCAATTCGGTTCCGTGTTCATTTTCTTTATATAACTCTATTATCTTATCCATGGCTTTATTACATTCACCATTTGTCTCATCATAGTAGTTTTTATTTCTAAACCTATTTAAATGGTTCATCATTTCATACGACAAATGAGATCCACCATCTTTAACATCTTTAAATAATCTTAAATTATTTAATATGCCTAAAGTATCCACCATAGAATTAACCCCTGATGTTCTTTTTGTGATACCATTAGTGTATTTGTTATATTCATTCGCTTTCCCAACAATCTCATCAAGTGGAATTACATTCTCAGGAATACAACGAGTTTTTTTATCTTGTTTTTTACCTTTACCACCATTACTTTCTTCTTCTAAAAGCACTGATCTAACAAGACGGTTAATTCTGAAATCTGATAATTTAGATGTTTTCATATATTTGGTAATTTATCTAAGTTTTAAGTATTTATAGTAATAAATATCATATAGTATGAGAATTGTTGAAAATGTTGTTAAACAAGTATTAAAGGAATATATTAATCAACCAATGGTGTTGAAAAAACCTGTTATTATTTCCGAAGAATTAAAATATCACTTATTAAAAAAAATACCACTTTCAGAAAATAAGTTTAAAATAAATTCTAAATCATTTATTAATTTAATAAATGAAGTTAGAAGATTATACAATAAAGGACTTATTAGATTAAACAAAAATGACAGAAATATTGTTGAATCGGATTTAGCTAGAAAAGTTTTATTAGAAAATGGTCAAGTGGTTTACTTGGAAATTCCAATCGAGGATCAAAACTTTTTATCTGAAGCGGAATATCAAGGAAGAAAAGTACAACTTGGTAAAATAATGCAAGGAGATATAAAGAAATCCAAAGTGTATGTTAAAAACGACAAAGGAAAAGTTGTTAAAGTAAACTTTGGTTTTGGTGGAAAATCTGCTCACGGAAAAAGAATGGTAATTAAAAAGAACAATCCGGCAAGAAGAAAATCGTTTAGAGCAAGAATGAATTGTGATAATCCTGGGCCAAGGTGGAAAGCCAGATATTGGGCTTGTAGAACTTGGTAAATTTTAAGTCTTGGAAACAGTAAAATATATAACAAAAAAAAATCTTAAAAATTTTATAAATGAGGTTGAGATAACGCCATCAAAAGTTGCGATGGATAATGTTTGCTCAACCAAGAAAATTTGTGACGCTCAAGGTAAAATCACATTTGGTCAATTAAGAGAATTAGTTGAGTCAGGGACAAGAAAAAGAATATTGACCCACATGGGTGAAGGGGGGTATAAAGCAACCTTGAGATTATTACCTTGGTTTATACCTCAAATAGCTTTGGCTGGTTTTGCTGCGACATGGGTTAGAGTTGTAAATAAATTGTTAAGACCTACATTAGAGGAAACAACAAACTATAGAACATGGTGGGGTAAAACTATATTAAAAATTTTTGACTTGGTGGAGGGAGAATTAAATTCTTCAGACCCGCTATCCAAAATATTTTTTATATCAGATGGTTTGATGACAATGTTGGACGACAAATATAAAATAAAATTTGCTAATTACATTGTTAATATTGCCGATGAAAAACTTGATGACGAAATAGTACCTGATTATTTTGTTGAAAATGAATTAAGACACTGGTTAAGTGAAAAGTTTTTTTTAGATCCTCCATTACAACCCAAAAAAATAAAAGACGATACCGAAGAAACCTCACTAACCGAGGAATATAAAAAAAAAGTTATTTTAGAAAAAGCTCAAAAAGCATCTTACATAAGAAAAATTGTAAGAGATATTATCACACTTTATAAAAGAGAATCTGATGGTGAATTTTATTTACCTGATGAATTAGATGATAATAAAACTGAATACATTTTACCTAATTCGCAAATAGATGTTGAGTTAATTATTCAACCATCAGATGAGGTTAATGACTTTATGGTAAATGCTAATTTTTACAGAAACGATGATGTTATTGTTGTAAAAATAGTTTATAACCCAAATAAAAAAACACAAATTATCTACGATCTTATTGGGGAACTTAACGAAATTATTTCTCATGAATTAAGACACCAATTCCAAAGAGATACTGGAATGTTCGAGTTTAACGATGAAGACGAAGATGATGATAATGATGAATTGGTGGGTTTAGAATATTATTCACAACCTCATGAAATAGATTCTCAAGTTGAGGGGTTTAAAAGAATGAGAGATGTAACTAGAAGACCTTTTGAAGAACTAGTGAGAAATTGGTTTAGAACACATCCAGAAATACACGATATGAATCCTGAAGATACAAAAAAAGTTATTGATCTGATTCTAAATTACTATCGGAACTCTTAAATCTATTCAAAATAGATGATACCATTGTCTCAACAATTTTAGAGCCTAACACAATTGTGGTATAGTGTGAAACCCCTGTAACAATTAAATCAGTTTGTTCTTTAGATAAATTAAGGTCCGCAAGATCTTTCAATAAAGGAACTAATGGGATTAAAAAACAGTAAGCCAACATATTAGATACTTTTGACATTGTTAAGTTCAAACTATCTAAAAAACCTATAAAGGCATCTTTTAAATCGTAAGCTTTTAATATTGCTCTATCAAAAAATGTTATAATACCTTTTTCTTTTATTAATTGAAGTACTTTATTTAATTTTTCTTTATTATTTGAAAAAAAAGTTAAAATAATTCCAAATGTAATCAAAGTAATGTCTTGATCTGTTAAGTTAGGATATGTACCCTCCATGTATTTTGAAATAGGACTTGCGAACCCCCCAATTACAGAACCCCAAGTCCCCAAAAAAGTAAAATCAATGTTATATTGTTCTTTAACATCCGAAATTAATTTTTTTGTAAAATCTCTAGACTTCTCAAAAACCGAAGCAATTTTATTTTCATTCTTTTCAACAAGGAGTTGCATATATTGAGATTCTGTTAAAATAATATCCATATCAATAGTAAATATCCATTATATTAATAATAATTTATTTATAAGAAAGTTAAATTATATTGGTATTACAATAATTTGTGTATAATCAAGATATTTATTGAAAAAATTAATTATGAACGCATACTTTTTCAAAATGTCAAAAGAAGAGAAGAGTAACATCTTAGACCAACATAAAAGTCTTTATGATGGATATGTTACAAAATACAACCAAGAATCAAATCAATCTCCATTATATGTCCAAGATTTTGCAAATGACAAAAATGGTATTACCTTAAATAACAAAGGTGAGGTTAAACCTTACACAAACTTTAAGATCAATGAGTCTCCATTAGATAGAATTGGGGATGGTCCAGTTGATTTAAAAAATGGAACCGTAGATATTGATAGTGTTGAGGATACAAATGGGGATAATGTTGAATTTATGCACGATGTACTACCTTCACCAAATGAAGATGAATTTGATTATGAGACATTTGGTAAATTTGCGGATGAAATGAAAAATAATGATGATCAATATGAATATGATATTGACAAGTTAGAGGATTATTCTGCAGAACAAATGAATGGTGATGATGATATGGATGATTATGAAGACCGAAGTATGTATAATCCATACTATGGTGGTGAAGAAGAAGA
>Ga0214919_10007401_pt1 | contig 14817 bp, 14 predicted proteins | sample LL1503_MetaG_FD_177994 | JGI IMG/M metagenome (GOLD analysis project Ga0214919, IMG submission 177994) | Freshwater microbial communities from Lake Lanier, Atlanta, Georgia, United States - LL-1503 | ecosystem: Environmental > Aquatic > Freshwater > Lake | place: USA: Georgia | collected... | reverse complement strand
CAGTGTCAATAAATTTAAGTGCCGCACCCCTATCGTCTGTTGGAATGCGCGGTGTTCCTTTAAGCGTCAATTCACTGGGGGCGGCAATCCGTGGGCCGGTTTGTTGCGGAACGCTTATTTCTTCGCCCTTGTAGTTGGTGTACTTCTGGGGCTGTTTAGTAGATGCAGCTAACTTTTCTTGGGTTTCCGTGCCTGCTTGTAAATTAAAGCGCTTGGCTGCATCCAACAAATTATTGTGCGTAGCATCACGGACTTGCTGCTGTAGTACTGCAACTGCCCGAACGGGTGCACCAAACGTACCCCAACGGCTTGACAACTCATTCAATGCTTCTAACGCACGGGCACGAGCTTCGGCACGTTCCCAATCTGCCATAGGCGGAAGATCAAAAGCAGCGCGGCGTGCTTCAATTTCATTGGCGTGTGCGGTAACAAAAGTTTCTTTTGTGTCGCTTATTCGTTTTTCAAAAACACCGGGCAAGCTAAGGGTAGCGTCTCTACGGGTTTGTCCGGGGTTTAAAGGGTTGCGTGTGTTGAACTGCTTTACCAACCCCAACAAAATAGAACGTTGTTGATCTGAAAACTGATCTGCTTTTACTTCATGGGCGCGAGACTCGGGCGTTATATTGCCGCTAAGTTCTTTAGCCGCTTCTGCGGTTGTTCCAAAACCACCAACTTCTTGTTTTTCTTTGCCTGCATCAATCTGATCTTTGATGCGCGACATTTCGGCTTTGTTGCCAGTTATTCGTGCGGTAGCAAGTTGGGCTTGTAAATCTTTACGTGCGGTACGAGTGCCGCCCAACCCTTCATACACTTGACCCGGAAGCACACGCCCGTTGTCATTTGGCAAAGCGCTAACCAGTTGCTTGAGCAACGGGTCGTTCTCACCCATCAACGCAGGTTCTTCGCCTTCGGGCAGTTCTTTTTGCTTTACTTGGCGGAGTTCTGCCTTGTACTGTTCAGGTGTCAGCTTAGCAATGCGGTCTTTCTCTGCGCGTTCTTGTGCTTCAATTCTTTCGCGCTCACCACGTTCCCATGCCTGCGCTTGGGCGGCAGGTGTTTCTCTGGCTGCACCAAGAAGTTGTTGGTTTGTTTGATCGCTTTGCTGCTGCCCCAGCAGGTTTCGACCGCGCTCATACCCCGCTTGTTTGGTTTGTTCTGCTGTTTTAGCGGTTTCTCGGTCTTGTTTTTCTAACTTATCCAGCAAAATACTTTTTACGCTGTGGCTTTGTTTTACAGAAAGACCGGGCACAAGTTGGCCAGACATTGCCACTTGCCGCGCCATATCAGGCTTAGCCAGCAAATAATCTACATAGGTGTTGATGTTAGGAGCAGCTTCCCTGTCTTTTGCAAGCGCCAGTTGTTGCCTTGTGTAGTTTTCAACTTCGCCAGATACAAACGGTAGTTGGGTTTGGTAACCTAAAGCTGCTAATTCGTCTTGGTCAACTGGTTTTACTTTAGGTTGTTTTCCAATACCTTGCATCTGCTCCGCAGCAAATTCTTCTGGCGTGAGCGCAGCAATACGCTCACGTTCTGCTTGGTCTGTTTCTCGTTGCGCCGCCAGTGTCTGGTATTTCTTTAAGTACTCTTGCTGTTCTTTAGCAAGCTGCTTATCCATTGCGGCCTTTTTCTTGGGGGCAATGGCTTCTTTTAATAGGGCGGCTTCTTCAGTACCCACTTCTGTTTCTGCTGGCGGTTGTTCGCCACGCACGGTAGGCTCGGGGATGCCAGCGGCTTCGGTAGCAGTTGGTACAGGTTGTTTTGTAGAAGTTCCATGCGCTCTACGCCCCAGTGCCAAATCCATAAAGCCTTGCACCATAGCGCCAACAGCGCCGCCATACGCCGCAGATTCTCCTACTTGCGCTAAAAGTTCTTGGTCAGGTTTGTAAACGCCTTTGGCAATTAAGTTTTGTGCAATTTGTTGAGCCGCTTCTTGCGCCGCTTCTTCACCACCGGCAACAAAGGCACGTTTAACCATAGCCACAGCGCCAGCTTTAATTGGTTCAGCTACACGTTTAAGTATTCTGGCAGGGGTAATTAAATCAAAAGCGCCGGGGATATTGCCCAACAATGTAGCTCTTGATATTTGTTCAGGTGTTGCGCCAGCTTGTTCCGCGCCAATACGAGCTTCACCTGCACCCGCACCTAAACTTAAAGCACCTGCACCGGCTACGCCTAAAGGCCCGGCAGCCATTAACGGTACAAGCGGTAAGAATGACCCCACCCCTTCGCCTAACTTACGTCCTATTGTGTCTTCGTAACCCGGCGTTGCCTCAAACGGTTTTCTAGCCGCCGTTGCATATTCGTTAATTGCGCGTCGAGTAGCAAGTTCTTGTTCTTCTGGCAACAGCGCAGATATACCTGTACCAGCAGTTTCCAACAGCCCCACACCGCCGGGCACAAGACCTTTAAAAAACTCTTTGGCTTGCCCACCAAGGGTTGGTTCTTTTTTAAGTGCTGGTGTGGGAGGAACTTCATCCAGTTGTGCCTCAATCAGCGCCTGTGCTTGCTCAGGCGTTGTTCCTTCAGGGACTTCAAATCTTGCGATCCGACCGTCCGGCAATTGGAAGCGTGCTATTGGCATTTTTATGCTGGGTTTTCAAACCCGATGAATTTTGCTCCCCCCGCAGGGGTGTTGGAACTCATTATAGGGTTAAGTCCAAGCTGTTGGTATATTGATTTTCTTACCCGCGCTTCTTCTTTGGCGGTAGCATTAGGGTCTTGCCCTGTTGCAATCAATCCTGGGCCAGAAGAAAGCCATTTTTCTATGTGTTGTTGCACAAGTGTCTCGGCTTGTAGTTGCGCATTTTTTTCTTTGGCACCGCGCTCGATTGCGTCTGCATACGACTCGTAGTATCTTCCTTGCGATTTTTTAAAGCCCATTTCGGCTTGATTAAGTGCTTGGGCTTGCTTGGCTTTTTGTTCAGCCAGTTGCGCATCCAGAGCGCCAAGTCCTGCTTTACCCGCATTTACTGAAGCATACTGTGACTCCCCTGCCATCAAGCCTAAACCGAAACGAACCAAGAAGCTGTTCCAGTCCATACCCATGTCGTCGGCTTGTTTTTTAAGTTCCTCAGAAGATTTACCGGTTTTGTCTTCCAGCTTGTCCACAATAACTTTTTCAGGTAAAGGTAGTTTTCCGCCGTAGGTAGGATCAAAAACACTTTCACCCATTCTGTCATTGGGTGTTAAAGCAGTTGGTTGATTGGCAGTTAAATCAGGAATACCCCCCGCTTTATCAGCCGCTTGAGTCATAACTACACCTTGAGCAGCACCAGTCATCTTAGCGTGGTTTAATCTAGCGGCATCTTGTGCAACAGCAATTTCTCGGGCCGTTTTGTCAGCAATTGCCGCAGATTTTGTTGCTGCGTCTACGGATTGTTGAGCGCCCATTGCGGCTTTACGGTCTTCTTCAAGTTGTCGCATACGTCTTGCATTTTCAGCAGCGGCGCGAGCAGCAGCAGACGCTTCATCAAGAACTTCAAGTCCTGCTTTGGCAGGGGGCAGTAGGCGAGGCGTTTCGGCAATTTGTTTTGCTTGCGCAGCCTTTTGAATCATTTCTGCCGTAGGCTCAAGCCCTTTGGAAACACCAGCAGCGGCACGGTTAACGCCGCCAACAGGCGCAGTCAACCCGCTTGTTGCGTTTATTGCATTATTAATGTTGCGCTGAGCTTCTAAAGGTATGCCTGCCCTGTCAGCAACACCGCCAAAATAAGTGTTGGTGTCTTTAAACTCCGGCGCTTTACTGGTTTGGCCCGGTATTTGGTTTATAAGCGCATCTTTTTTAGCAGCAGCATCTTGCGCAATTTTAAAGTCTTGCGCTTGTTTTTGGCTTATTGGCGGCGCAGTATCTGGGGTTGAGGAAAACCCTGTCATTGGGTCGGTGTACTCCCCACTATCCGTTAACGCAGTAATACCTGCTTGCGCAGGAGCCGCTGCTTGCGCTTGTGCGCCGGGAGTAATGTTGCTTGGCAAAAAGCTTTTCATGCGATTGGCTACATCATTGCCGTATTGAAGCGTTGTTTGGCCTTTATCTTCAGCAGAAGCCACCGATTCTTTGTTTTTAGCTTTAGCAAAACCGCCGGGGCCACCGTAGTAGTAAGTTCCGGCCAGTACAGGATCACCACCAGATTGCGCCCAACCGTTTGAGGCGTAGCGAATACCAGCACGCATGTTGTCATACGGGTCGCTGCGATTCTTTAATGGCTCACCTTTACCTGCAACATCTGTCCAAGCATCTTCGGTAACTTGCATTGGGCCTGTTGCCCCAGATTTTTTACGTGTGGGGGCATTGAGGGCTTGGTTTGACTCTTTGTCGTGGATAGATTTCAAGAATGCACGTTGGCGTGGGTCTTTGATACCTTCCGCATTAAGCGCTTTCTCAAACGTTTCAGGGCCACCTTCAAAGTCGTATCCTTGTAGCTCTTTGTATTTTTTCTTCAAACCAGTAAATACACCATCCGCATAACCCGGCACTTCGCCGCCGTCATCAAACGCAACAATCCCACCTTCAGCCATGTTCTGCATATTCTGGGCGGGGAGTTGACCGATGCCGCTATCTTCTGGCAGGGCTTGTTGCGGTGCAGCAGCCATCTGTTGAGGTGGCATTTGTTGTGGTTGAGGCCGTGGTGCAATTTGTGCAATGTCTTGGTCAACCACTTTAGGTTGCGGCTGCATTCCGGCTTGGCCAGCCTGACCTGCTTGCATTTGTTTCTTCTGGTTTGCAATAGACAGCGCCAGCGTCACAATGTAAGGATCATTCTTGTGCAAAGTTGCATATTGCTGCAACTCAGGCAACGGCATGCGGGACAACGTATCGGTAATTGTTTTTACATTAAGCATGAATGTTCCTTACTGCATTTTCATCAGTGCCAGCTCAGCCAAACCTGCTGGGCGTTTCTTTTCTTTGACGGAGCCGCCCTTGGCTTTTGCCGTTGCTGCTGGAGCGCCCATCTGGGACAGGCCGTAGGCTGCGGTGCCAAGACCCGCCAGTTGAGAAGCCATGCTTGGTGCTGCTTGGTACATTTGCGTAGTGCCGGACTGCATTGGTAAACCACGGGTCAAGGCGCTCATATTGGCCAACTGCAACATGGGGTACTGTTGCGCCGTAGCGTAATCTTGAATCTGCTGGTTAATCTTGGATTGCTCCATTGCTTGCTGCTGTGCGCCATACTGGTTTTGCAACTGGTTGATGCCCATTTGCTGGCCATACACATTCTGGCCAAGCTGACCCAACTGGTTTGCGGCTTGAAGACCTGTTGAAAGCCCCCGCATTCCCAAGTCGGCACCAAACTGCTGCTGGCCAATATTGGCTTGCTGTGCTTGCATTCGTTGCTGTTGGTCAGCATTAAACTGCTGTTGCGCTTGACCAAAAGCTGTGTTTAGACCCTGCGCTTGTATAGCGTTCTTTTGGTCAGCCAACGCCCGGTTAGCTTCGGCATCAGTAATTGCTTGGCGAGAACCACCAAAGGCACCTACTTGTGTGGCTTGTGCATTGCGTCCTGTTGTGGCTATATCTGCTTGGCGTTGGGCTGCTTGTTGCTGTACGTTCACCACATTCTGCATGTAGGGGTTCATGTACTGGTCAGCTTGCTGCTGGTCAAACTGCTGGGAGTACGCGCCCATTGGGTTGTACTGTGTACCCAAAGCACCCATACCAGCGCCGAGGGTCATACCAGCGGCCATACCCGTTTCAGGAGTGACTTGCATGTTCTGCGCTTGCTTTTGCGCGTTTTGTTGCATGGGAGAAAACCCAGCAAAGTAGGCGTTGGGGTCGTTGCTAAACGGCTGGTATGGTTTTATGCTTGTGGGGTTGCCGGAAGCATCTTTATTAAAAATCTCTCCTTGCGCGGAACCAAGCATTTGCTCAACGTACGGTTGCGCGTACTCAGGAATGTTTGATGTTTGTGAGTATGTAGTGTTTGGTTGGCCACCACCACCACCGCCCATGTACAAGGTGAACTGCTGACCTGTCAGCCAGTGAAATAGGTTCTTGACGGTATTCATAATTTAATCCTCATCACTTGGTGGGTATTTTCCATACCCATCTTTTCGTACATCTGTACCAACGAACCCCTTGCCCAGCATTGCGCTTTGGTGCAACCAAAACTTTTCATCCAGTCTTTGGCATCTTCAAATACGTGCTGGCGCACAATCCCTTTGCCGCCCATCAGGTTGACGTGCGCTACGCGCTCACGAGGGTAGTCAATGAACTCCACAGTCACAGCGCCTGTGATGCCCTCATCCGGCTCATCCCAAACCAAAAGAAACACTCGTCCTGTTCGGATGGAGTATTCCACTTGCTCAACGGTAATCATCTCAGGCTCAAGATCAATTGCTTTTTGCAGCAACACAGCGGCAATAGGCCACACCTGTGGCAACTGACTTGGGTGAACTTGGTGTAGTGCCATGTTTAAGCGAGGTATTTTTCAGGGTTGATTTGCTTGCCTTGTTTCTTGTTGCCAGTACGGGCTTGACGAACTCTGTCCATCATTTTGTACAACACTTTGGCACCAGCTTCAGAAGAGCCATTACCGAGATGGGACACGACATCGGCGGGGATTACAAACTCTTCGTTGGCCAAACGTGCAGGCTGCTTGTTAGCGATTGTCGCAGGAATGTCGTCAGACATACCATCTCCCGGCCCTTTGAGCATGCGCCCACCATCGGAGTAGCCGCCCAGATCAGCCAGACCGCCGTGTGCATACTGAGGCTGGTACGGCGTTGGTTGTACTGGTTGGTAGCCTGTGTACAAACCGGGTTTAAAAGTTGACTTGTATTTTTTTGGTTCGTACGGTTTGGGTGGGTTAAGCATCTGGTATGCACTAGAGGCCAGCATGCCCGTCAAAGCTTTGTCTTTTAAAGGCATTGCTTTGAAATCGTTATAAAGACCTTGGAGTCCACCAACTTCTGGAGTTGCAGTAGCCGTTGCTGCGGCAGAAGGCACTGATTGCGCTAAGTTGTAATTTCCAGTTTGGTTTCCCAACGCGTATTTACTTTTTTCTGCGGTATCCAAAGGGGCGTTTACCCCTTGTTTTAGACCGGAACTAAATCCGTAATCAACAGATGAAGCAGGCGGAGACGCAACCGGCGGAGACGCACTCGGTGTAGACGTAATACCGGCTTGTCTAAATTGCTGGTTAAGCGTATCTTCTGGACGGGGGCCAACAAAACTTGAACTATCAGGATTAACTTTTGGATTGTTAATAAAGTTGAAAGGGTCTTGTTCTATAGGAACAGGTGCGTTAGCAACAGGGGGTAAATTGGCTCCTGCACTAGCCAAGTTTGTCTGCAATCCGGGCAGTCCGGGGGCTGCGGGAGGGCCAGCCACAGGGCTGGGCAAAGCTGGAGATTGCGCACCAACTTCTTTGGCCAGTGTTTCAATGCCGCTTAGATTCTCAATACGTGAAATGTGAGCAGCCGCGTCTGGGCTTGGTGGTACAAAAGGCGGTTCAATATAGGGAGGGGCGATATAAGGGTTATTCAAAAGTTGCGCTTCACGCGCTTGTTCTACTGGTGATAAAACGTCTGGCCCAGTAGGTGGGGGTGCGGGTGGTGCAACAGGTGGAGGTGCTGGAGGAGGCGGTGCAACAACGGCGGGTTGTGCAGCGGGCGGGCCTGCTTGCGGCAAAGGAGCGTTTTGTATTGCCGCAGCCGGATTGACAGGCGCGGTGGTTGGATGCACCAAATCAGAAATGCCACCAGTAGTAGTTTGTTCAGCGGCGGCCTGTGCTGCTTGTTCTGCTGCGGCTTGTGCGGCTTGTTGTGCTTCTAGCGCGGCGGCGGCTTGTTGTTCGGCCAAAAGTTGTTGGGCGGCTATTTGTTCCGCTGTTAACTCTGCGGTTGTTGCGCCAACGGCTTCTTCTGCCACTAAAGGTATTGCTGCTGCACCCATATTACACCTCGCGTTTCATCACAACAAGCCCAAGCTTGCGACTAAGTTCTTTGAAGCCAAACATGGCTATCAGTTTCTGTGCTTTGACATCGTTCTCAAAGGGTGTAGCATACACTTCCTTGTAACTTTTGTCTCTTAAAAATGGCAGGATTTGCTCTGCAAAGATGCCTTTGTACCGCTTGAACTTTGAAGGAGTCCATGCCCCCTTATTAAAGTTCAAGTGCAGAGTCACCTTTGTGCGGTTGAGTATGTAGTCACACAGGACTTGCGCATCCGCATCCTCGTATATCTTTTCTCTTACTGGCGGCATCATGTTTTTATCTTTAGCACGTTTGAAGCCGTTGTGTCGTAGTAGATGTCACCCGCACGAAGATTGGCAAAATCTGCTTGAGTAGGTAGACTAATTTTTGATTTACCCGGTGTTGTTGGGTCAGGCTGGGCAAAGGACATGGCGGTAACCACATCTGTAGTACCCACATTCTGTGAAGCAAATATAGCTGGTGCTGCGCTGTTCAAAAAGTTGAAATACAAACGCAGTACGTTTGTGTACTGCTCCATGTACTGGGCATCATATTCAGCCGGAGCAACCGGCAGTCGTGGTGGGGTGTTACCTTTTAATCCCATGCTTATCTCCTGCCGTCAGGTCGGATGTCAATACGAGGAATGCCCAATTGCCATTGCACGCCAAGCGTGTCTGAGCTAACTTGGAACGCCATCTGACGACCTCGAATCCTGACGTACACCTGCTGGGTAAACTGCTGAATGGCGTAGGTCTTCTGGCCTTGATAATTCTGTGTGCTGATGACAGACGGATCGTTTGACGGGCCGTAGTTTGCACCGGGATTGGCGCGGGGCAGCACGGTAAACATACATGACGGTAGATTTACGCTTGAGCCATCAAACGACAAGTCAGGTATCAGTCTCCAGACAAAGCCAAAGTTATGCCCATCCCCAATGTCAAAGTCGGAAGAAGTTACGGTCGCAGCAATTGGATTTGATGGATTTACCGTGCCATCATCAACACCGCTTTCATGGTAAACAAGCAATGTATTTGCACTTCCGCCAGCTACACCATAGGTTGCTGCCACTGGGTATGCGCGAAGCGCACTGTCCAGCCAAGCTGTACGACCTTGAGAAGAGCCTAAATAGTTGTCCCAATTACCGTAGTACCAAACATTATCCACATGGTTGTAAATCACATAGCGGTCGATCACGGTCGAATTAGCAGAACAATACTGCCACCAAATTTCGTTGTAACCTTCATTTGTACCCGCCATAAATTGGAATGACTGGGTAAGGTTAATGTCGTTGTAAACGTACTCGCGCAAAGTAGACACTAGTGTTTGAACCCGGCCTGAATACATATAGAACTTGTCCGTACCCATCCAGTAGGTAATGTTGTTAGCGGTCGCTATTGCATTTGGCCCCGCAATAGATATGTTGTCGCCCATGATCTGGAAGCCCCAGACATACGGTGGGCCAAGGTACTGCATGGAATAGATGGCAGCGTCTGTCAGTACCAAAATCTCTTGGCGGGTCTGAATGGCAGTGACAATCTGTGAGCCGTGACTCAAACGATAACTACCCGCTTGGTTTGTAACAGCCGGATACCATGTGGCAATAGTTTCTTGATTTGACCAAGCAATAAACATTGGGTCTTGAACCAAGCTACCAGCAACAGCATCGTTACAGCCAAAAGCAATTACAAACCGAGAAGCATCAGACACCATCACAAAGTTGGCTACTGTTGGGCAGTAGGCGTCCACTGTAATCGTACCTGCCTTGGTAATCACAGAAGAACTTGGGCCAAGTAATTGCCCACGGCTGAATGTGCTGGCAGAAGCAGAGTTTGCCCAGTAATACAACGCACCACCACGGGGATTGAAGATCAAGTCCTCGCCAAAGTTGGATTGACTCCACAAGCGTAGCTGGACACCGATGCCGACGGTTGCAGGCGAACCCCAGCCAATAAACGAAGTAGATTGCACAACAGCCGCACCGTTTGCATGAGTTGTGGCTGCGCCTGAACCTGTACCGCTTAATCCGCGAGTACAGCCTGTGAATGTTGTTGCAGTCACGCCTGTGTAAGAGATTGTTTCTGAGTCAATCAAAATCCTGCCAGTTGCAGTAAAGCCCGTGGTTGATGTCACCGTCACCGTGGTGTTTGAGTTAGACAGCGTGCCGCCCGAGACTGCGGTTGTCACAGCGCCAGTAATAATGCCGCCCCAAGTGCCTGCGCCCCAACCCACGTTCTGCGACCAAATGTCTTGGCCTGTTGTGAGTTGATAGGCTCCTACAACCGATGCCCCGCCGTTACCAGAGTCACTTGCAGTTGCTGCAACTGAGGACTGTATGGTGTAAGAGTTACTTGATACATAGGTAATTTGAAACTCCGCATTGAGTATGGTGGCAGTAATATTACCGCCTAGAGATACCGCACCGCTGAAAGTTACAAAGTCATTGGTCTGTGCGCCGTGGCCCGCGTCAGTTACTGTGATTGTCTTCGAGCCGTTCGATGCAGCAAAGGTAACTTCACCTGCCGTGGTGGTTGAGCGCAAAGGTGTAACGTCGTATGACAGGCCGTTTGTGCCGTTCTGTATGTAGTACTTGAGGTTTGTACCTACAGACAGTAGGTTGTATCCAGTCAAATTAAGCCAATTCCATAAGCTCCGGGCAACGCCCCATAACACACCGGTTGTTGGCTTTAGGGTAGAGTTGTTTGTGCCAGTGTCGGCTGCCCAACCCCCGATTTTCTCTGCCTGACCAGAACGAAAACGGATTTTGTTGGACGCATAGTACCCGCCCTCATTGGCGTAAGAGGTACTTTCTCTATTTACACCGGGGCGAAGGGCAAGTTTCTGTAATGGCATAATTAAGCTACAAGACCGGGTACGTATTGGGTTTTACCAGCGACTTTCATGGCGGTCAACTCCTGCTTCTTCAGATTATCTGGGTCGTAGCTGACATGCACCCATCCACTATCAGGAATGCCCGGAGTGTAAAACTCCAGTATCAACTGGGTGTATTCTAAGTTATCCATGATCCATTGGGCAAGCTCGGCGTTGGCTACGCCGGGTATTTCAATATCAGCAGCCATTCCTTTGCAATGGTCAGAGGTCAAACTGCCGCCCGTAGCTTGGTTTGTTTTAGGACTGCGATAGGCTGAGTTCACCTTGACACCCTTGCCGTAGTGGTCACGCACGGGCTGAAGAACCTTCACAGCCAGTATTTTCAAGGCTATAGTCTCCATCGGGCCGGGCGTGTTGTCCAAGTCCATGCGCAGGGCTGTCTCGGATTTGGTCAGTTCTTCAAGAGTGAAGTTGGCAGTCAGGTTCATCTCATACTCCTCATTTTTTCGTAGGTGTCGATGCAGGCGTTGAGCTTGCGGATGGCTGCGTCTCCGTCTGCGGTGATGGCGATAAGAGCTTCAGCAACCGATCTGTCAAGTTCGGCTCTTGTTTCTCGGCTATCTCCGGTGGCAGGGGTGGTATCTGCGGCGGGACATACGGGGCTTTGGGTGGGGATTGACAGGCGCAAAGTACCAGTGGCAACATCAGCCCGTAACTTTGTTTCTTTAGCTTTTGCAACATTCTGGACATTCCTCAAGGTTGTGGCATAGGTATTGGCAACCACTGCCATATTCTGTTCTGTCTCCCTTGCCTTGGTGTTTAGCGCAGCAATCTCAATCTGTTGACGGGATTCTTCGTCATTTGACCCTTTTGAATACCCGCCGCCAAAGGCTAAAAGCACCGTCAAGACGATGCCAAGCAGGACGTAGGGGTTGAACAAGCTCACGACTTGGCGCTTTCTTCATCGTCATGGGACAGCTTAATGCCTGCCAGCAAACCAATGAATCCGCCGCATATTGTTTGAAACGCAGGGCTAATGAGCTTGAAGATTTCGGAGTTGTCCACCTTCTCATCAAACAACCCCATCATTAGGGTAAAGACCATGCCGCACACCACAAGGCACAATGTGGAGGCAACCATCAAGGTTACCCTGTAAGTAAGCTTACCTCGCAGTGTTTGTTCCATGTCTACCCCTTATGGTTTTGGTGGTTCATCAACTTTCAGCATAGCATCGGTCTTGTCTTTACTTGACTTGCTTGAGCCGTAGAAGAACGAAATGATGGTGGCTACTGCTGTACCCAGCAAGAACCCAAGGATGATGTTGGCAAAGTCTCGACCACCTTCGGGCAACGTAATGAACGTCACACAGAAAAAGTAGGTGACTGAAGTTATTGACCAGAACCACGCAAAGTAATAAATGAAGTGCTTGGCGGTTGTGTCATTTGGGTCTATCTGGACTTGCATCTTTTTTTTCCTTTTCAAGCTCACGCCTGAGCTTTTCAACTTTCTGCACCTGCGCTTTGACTTCATGCTTGGCTTCCAGAATGTCCATGTACAACATTCCAAGTAGCGGCAGCATCAGGCCAGCCAATACCAAAGCAGCGATCCAGCCCATTATGTCTTCCCCCACCGATTTAGTAGGAGGAGCCACGCCCAGAGATACAGGAGGAATATAGTAGTCGCTATCAGGTACGCGGACTTTGCTTGGAAGCTTCTTTGCTTTTCCCGCCGTTGCCATAGCTTGTACCTCTGCTGCGCTTCTTGTTTCAGCCTTGCCTGTTCTTGCTCCTGACTAATGATCTCCCGCATCTCAAACACTTTGCTGTACAACGCACCCATCTCAGGCGGGGATTGGTACACCATCGTTTCTCTGATCGTCACTTCCAGTTCCGCCATCTGCTGCTGCGCCATGAGTCTGTTCAAGGCCGCTTCCATCAAATTGGCATCGGGGTCATAGACGTTCTTGGACTTTTCTTCTTCCTCCCGGATGTGTGCTGCTAACGTCTCTTGGAGCCGGAAGAACTCAGTGAGTTGTTGAACAATTGTGACCATGACTTTGGTTTCATCAACAGCAACGTAGGTGTCTTTCTTTTTCCTACCCGCTTGCGCCACAGGCTTATCTTGGGTACTGTTGTTTTGTTGCAGCCCTCCAAAAAAATGCCAAATTCTTCGCCAAATGCTTTGCGCCTCTTTTGCCGCTCCAACAACTTCAGTTGCAATGGCTTTAACTTCCATAAACGAAGTTTTAGCTTGCTTGTAAAGCTGGCATCCTTCTTTAATAGCGGCAACACACGCATTTGCCGCAAAGAGGAGAGATATAGGATCAATGTCATATCTCCGTTACGCTGTACGTTCCCACATGTAAACCACAATGTAGGGTTGTAGGTTTGCGTTTGTTGCGCTGACACCGGTTGTAGAGTTTGCGACTGTAATCCCAGTTGATGCAGAACCTGTAGTTCCTGAGACCGCACCTTGACCAGTACCGTTGATGTTTGGCACGAAAGTTCCGGGGGACGGTTGTGTATATGAGTGATTGTGAGTTGGATCAGTTACTGTCGCAGTGTGAGTGTGGGTTACAACAACTGCATCTGCACTACCACCAGTAGCTCCCGCCGTAAACCCGCCGCCATTACCAATCATTACCTTACCAGCGCCGAAAGCAGTCCATGTACCAAAGCCCAGAGATGTGCCGGGGTTGGTAGCGGCTGTGCTGGAGTAAAGAGCGCCAATGGGGAACAGTAAGTTACCAACCAAAATAGTCAACGCTGCCGCTGTTGTTCCGCCTGTACCGCCATTGGCAATAGGCAATGTGCCTGTTATGTCACCTGTTCCAATATCAAGCTGATCCCAAGCAGTATTTGTCCCGTCAGACTTTAAATACTTGCCGCTGGCACTTGTTTGCGCAGGGGCCAAAGCATTAAATGCAGCATTGGCAGTTGTCTGCCCTGTACCACCATTTGCAATAGCCAAAGTTCCAGTTAAGCCTTGCGCCTTTACATCGTATACGTTTGTACCATCTGACCAGACCATGATCTTGTCTGCGGCGGCAAGAGATATTCCTGTTCCAGCAGCCGTGGTATTACCAATGACCGTAGAGTTGTAGATCGTAATAGCATAGCTGGTGTTGTTCCAGACAATGTACTGTTTAGATGAAGGCGGGATGTAAACGCTTGTTGCCGCAGAAGCGCCGGTGAACTTCAGCATGGCGTATACAGACTGGTTCAGGTTGGCGGTAGATGATGGCCCGTTGACGTAAGTCAGGGCTTGACTGGTGGAGGTAATCGGCACAGCTTGGTATCCTGCAACTGCCGTGTCCAGAATGTAGGCGAGGTTGCTGTCTGTGGTTGCACCCCATGCACCGGCTTGGTCGCCAGAGCCGATCAGTTCGATCCGCAGGTTTGATGAATAGGTACTGCTCATGGTGTTTCCTTAGTTTACTGTTGGAATAACCGACCAGCCTGTGTCAGGGTCAGTATCAATTGGCGACCAAGTTGTTCCGGGGCTACTGTTTACATTTTGCCATGTAACAGACTGGCTGTCATCTATCAGATTCCACAAGTATGCCCCCAACACGAAGTCAGAAATTGTTACAGTTTCGGATACAGGAGCGTTGTAAATACTACCGGGCGGGGATACGGCGTCTGTGGCTGTGGCGGTTTCAGCCACAGGGGCGTTAAATGTGGACGGCGCAACAAGCGGAGAATCTGTGGCTGTTGCCGTTTCCTCCAAAGAAACAAAAAGATCAGAAAGCCCCAGAATGGAATCAGTGGCTGTTGCCGCCTCGGACAGGGCTGCGTAGAAATCTGCAAAACTTAGAACTGAATCTGTGGCAGTAGCAGTCTCGGACAGAGTGGCGTAAAAATCCGCGAAACTTATAACGGTGTCCGTGGCAGTGGCAGTCTCGGACACAGGAGCGTTGAACGTGGATGCAGCCACACTCGGAGAGTCGGTAGCTGTAGCGGTTTCAGATAAGGCAGAATTAAAAGCAGCTTGCCCTAAAATTGAGTCAGTGGCTGTAGCGGTTTCTACTATTGGCGCATTAAATGTAGATGCTGCCACGCTTGGAGAGTCGGTAGC
>Ga0214919_10007400_pt1 | contig 14818 bp, 6 predicted proteins | sample LL1503_MetaG_FD_177994 | JGI IMG/M metagenome (GOLD analysis project Ga0214919, IMG submission 177994) | Freshwater microbial communities from Lake Lanier, Atlanta, Georgia, United States - LL-1503 | ecosystem: Environmental > Aquatic > Freshwater > Lake | place: USA: Georgia | collected 2015-03-15 | reverse complement strand
GTTAATTTATTAACTTTTTAATCTTATGTAAAAAAAGGTTGTTTTGATAAAGAAAGTATATTTATTCTTTTAATTGGGTCAATCTCGAGCATTTGTGTTAAGATATTTAATATAATTTTTTTATTATAATCATCTAATGTATCAATATTAATTTTTAATTTATTGTTTTTAATATCTCTATCTTTTATTTTATATTTAGAATCAAAAAAATTATTATAATATTTAGTTTTTTTTAAAAAGTTAGGTGAAAAATCACCACATATATCATTAATTAAACACAAATGATAATAATCACGTGAATGTTTTGAATCTTTATCTGGAATAAATATAAGTTCTCCTGTTAATAATTCATAAAAAGTACAACCTAAAGCCCAAATATCAACAGGATATGAACACTTACCCATTAAAATAATTTCAGGTGCTTGATAATATCGTGTTCCAAATGGTTCATCATAATAATTATTTTCACTACAATGTGTTCCAAAGTCAGCTAAACTAATGTCTATTTTTTCTAAATATTTAGAATTTATAGAATATTTAGAAAAATTATTATTATTAATAATTTTTTCCATTATATTTTCTACTATTTTTTTATGAATATTCTGTCTGATTCTTAATTTATCATTTTTATTTATATTATTTATACTATTTAAACTATTTCCTTTATCTGTCCAAAATATTTTTTTTTCATTTATATATTTTTCATTAAAATTTTCTTTTATATATTCAGATATTGCAAATGCATCTTTATCATTAATACCTTTAATTAATATATTATCTGTTTTAATATCACCATGAAAAACTTTAAAATTTTGATGAAGTATTTTAATTGCTAATATTAATTGGTTCATTATATGTTTTACATTATTAATAGATAATATTAATTCATTTTTTCTAATTAAAGTATCAATATTAGTACAATGTAAATTCCAGACTGAACATAAATATTTTTTATTATTAATAAATTCTATAAAACTATCAATAATATTATTAAATACATTTGGATTTTCTGGTAATTTTTTAACAAATTTTATTTCATCTAATCCCTCATTATATTCAGTTGGATTTTGAACTTTTAATGCATAAAAGTTTTGATTATTTATATTATAAACTAACCATACAATTGAACATGCTCCACGTCCTATTTCATATATAACATTATAATTATTAATTATTTTATAATTTAAATCTAAATTTTCTATTTGGTCTATATTATCATCACTAGAATTAGATATTAAATCTTCATCATTAGAATCAGTATATTCATCTTCATCTTCATCTTCATCTTCATTTTCATCTTCATATTCATCTTCATCATTAGATATTATATCTTCATTATTATTAGATTTAGTATTCATAAAACTTTTTATTATTTAATAATAAATAGTTTTCCTTATATATTTTTTATCTAATATATTAATAATATGTTCAAACGAATAATAAAAAATGAGAAATCTTTTACATCTAAAGATATTATGACAGTTCCTATTGATACAACTAAAATTCATCCAATTACTTTAAGAAATATAGATACGCATGGATTTCAAAAACCAATATGTTTTACTAAACTACATATTTTAAATAATAAATTAAATACACATGGTAATTATATATGTAATGGTGAAAATAAATATAAAGATTATATTCAATTACCCCCATTTGAATTAAGTGTTGCTGATTTACTTCAAATATATAATATTAATAATATTGATAGTTTAACTTTCTGGATTGAAACTAATATTGAAGAATATAATTTATTAACATTAAAAAGAGTTTTAAATTGTTGGATTATAAATAATATAGATACATTAAAAATACATAATAATTTTTTAGAAAATATTTGTAAATTATTATTAGATAAAGGACGATATATAGATAAAAAATATATACTTTATAATAATTTTGATAAAGAAATTAAATATTTTATTGATTATTGGATAGATAAATATGATATTAAAAATAAAGATTTAGATTTAATAAATGATATGATAATATATATATATAAAAAATTTGATAATATAAAATAAAATCTACAATAGTATATATGAATAATATGAATAATTTAAATAATATAAATAATATGAATAATTTAAATAATTTAAATAATATGAATAATATGAATAATTTGAATAATATGAATAATTTGAATAATATAAATAACTTAAATAATATGAATATACCCATAACTAAAAAATATTATCCAGTCCCTCCAATTATGCATGAAACAATATATGAATATCAAAATATTAATAAGAACAGTCAATTAAGAGAAGATGTAACAATCTTTTTTCAAAAAAAGATTTTAAAATGGATTAATAAATATCCAGATTTTGAACAATTTAAATCTAAAAATATAAATAATGGTTTAATATATAAAATTTTAAAAATTATAGTTAAAAATAAAAATTTAAATTGGTATGAATTAAGAAGTAATTCATCTAAATTAAAAAAGTATTTTTTAAAATTTTTAATTAAATTACTTTAAAATTTTTAAAATATATTAATTAATATATTTTAAAAATATTTTTCTATATATATATATATATATATATATAATGTCTGAATGTATTTTAATTGCTCTTGTAGGTGCTATTATTAATATGATATTAGCTTTAATAATACCATCTTTAATAAAAGATACTAATGTACCAATACTCGATAATATTAAAAAAGTGTATGCTACACATAAACAAGTAATAATAACAAGTAGTATAATTGTATTTATTACAATATTATTAGCACTTAAATTTACTCCTTATCTAGGACTTTCTTTTGAAAATAAGATGTCTTTACATTCATCGAATGACTTTGATAATCTTGATAATCTTGATAATCTTTTTAATTCTAGACCTTCTATGAATCATAGAAGTTCAATGAATTCTGGAATTGATTCTAATAGACTTAGAGTTATTAATTTAATTTAATTTATTTTAATTCTTTTAAAAAAATATCATTTTTTAATATAAATCCAATTTTTTCAATTTCTAATTTATTTTCTAACATAAATTTTTCATAATTAAATGTTAAATTATAAAAAATATTATCTTGTTCATCTTTTTGTTTTATTGTTTTAAAAATAATTTTTTGTTTTAAAAGAATATTAATTTTTTCCATAATATATTTTAAACGGTCTTGTAAATTATATGGAAACTCATATTTTGAATGATTAAATGGAATCATCATATATGTAATTTTATTATTATCTTCTGTTGTTGAATATTTTTCTAAATATAATAATTTATCTTTAATTTCTAAACAAATTTCTTCTCTTTTTAATTTACTAATTCGAGACAACTCATTTTTATTAATATTTGGTATTTTTTTTACTATATCCATTAAAGTTTTTTTATCTTTTGAATTTGAACAAACCGCTCCTTTAAATGTTGGTATGCCTGTACCTCGTTTTTTTATTAATACTTTTTCTCTTACTTCCCTAATTTTAAATAAATCTTCTTCATTTGAAGCTAATTTATTTAAATTTTTATCAATAATACCAATTGTTTCATTTTCTTGACGTGCATCATAATAAAAAAGAGTATCTTCAAAATTATATCCTTCTTTTAATTCACGGGTTAATTCTTGTGATTCTATCATTTCTTCATTTTTTTTATAAATAGTATTAAATTTTTGTTTAACAAAATTATTTAAAGAAACTTGATTAGGTTGTTCTAAATCAACATTTTGTCTATAATACATTGTAACATCTTCATTTTCATTAAATGGTTGAAAAATAAAATAATCACCTCTTTGAATTAAATATCCTGGTCTATTATATTTATCATGAATATTATCTTTATAATTATTAAAATCATTTTCAGTTTTAGGCATCATATCTTCTAATGCTTGATCTAAAAAATAATCTTCAAATAATTCTGCTTGATGATTAATAAAAGATTTTTTAATTTCAGTTAATATTTCATCATAAATATAAACATGCTTAAACCTATATAAATCTTTAATTCTATTTTTAATTAAGGTTATTTCATATTTAGCTAATGTATCATTAAAAGTATTATAATTAAGTTCATCTTTAGTTAAAGTTTTATATGTATTATTTTTAGCATCCCAATATTTTTCATTTAATTTATTTGCACTACATTTTAAATCACATTTTTTAAAATCACATAACATTGGACATATTTGTTTTCCTGCTTTAACATTTTCTAATGTAGGTGATACACAATCTTTATATTCTTCTAATTCTTCTGGAAACATATTAGCATGTAATAATAATGGACAATCTATTGCAATTTCTTTCAAAACATGTTCAATTTTTTTAACTTCGAGAAATTTTATTTCAGCTTTTTGATATAATAATTCATCCGTTGATAATTTTCCTGATTTATCATCTAATGATATAGCATAACGATATACATTTACACTAGGATATTTATAGTCATCATTAATTACATCTTCATGAACACACATACGAATAGCTCTTCCAATAACTTGTTCTGCTTTTGGAATATTATAAAAAGCATCAATAATATGAACTTCTTTAACATTTTTTAGAGTTACTCCTTCATTCATAACTCTTGAACCTAAAATAAATTTAATATTTTTACCATCTATATTATCAGAATTATTAAAAATGTCTTGAATAATTTTTTGTTTAATTTCGGGTAAATCTTCACCACTTTCATCTACACCTCCAGTTACTAATAAAAAAGTAGCTGGTTTAAAAGTATCTATATTTATTTTTTTCTTTTTAAAATCTAAAAATGTTAATCCAGTTTTATAATCAATTGTTTCATCTTTAATATCATAATTTCGTATATCTTCACTATAGTGTATATATCCATTTTGTAATAATGTTTCTGCAAATAATTCCATACCACCTGCTTTTACCAAATTTGAATAAATAAATGCGGTTGATGAACCTTTATCACCTTCAACTAATTTATTTAATAAATTTAAAATATTAAAAAATTTAATAGAAAATATTTTAAGATATGGTAATTTTAATATTAATCCAGTTATATTTTTATTTTCACTTTCTAAAATAAAATTTTCTTCATCACCTTTTGTTAATTTTCCATTAAATAATTTTTTATTTATTAAAGTTCTTAATTTATTTCCATCTGTATTAAGTTGAGATAATACTTTATTCATACCTTCTGTTGAATAATAACCTGTTAAATCTATTCTATCTTTATTTAATCCAGGAAAAACAAAGTTAGATGCAGCTGATGAAGCTCTATCTAAGGTATCTTCAAACTTATCAGTTGTTTCTATATATGTTTTATATTGAAAAGGTTCCATATAACATTTCATTACTGGTGTAAATAACATTCCTTCTGGAATTATACCATTATCAATTCTTTTAGCAAATGTATATGGTATTGAACCACGATAGAAACTGATATATCCACGTGCTTTTTCCCTTAAATAATCTAAACCTTCTGGTTTAATTTTCATATTATAATTCTTATCACTTGTAAATATTCTATCTCTTTGAATTTTATCATTTTCAGGTCTAATAAAATTAAGTAAATCAACTATTTCATCAGCTAAATTAATCATGGGAGTTGCTGTTAATAATATAATTCTTAAATTCTCTGAATTCTTTATAATTTTTTTTAAGGCTTCTCCATATTCATTACCTGAAATATTATGAGCTTCATCAATAATTAAAATTGTATTATTCATATTATTAATTCTATCTACAACTATTTCACGTTCAAATTCTCCTTCTGTATTTTTACGATATGTAGATTTTATTTTATTTTCTCCAATTAATTTTTTCTCTATAATTTTTTCTCCTAATACTTTTTTATAAAATGTTTTATATGATAATATTTTATAATATTGTAATGCATTGTATATAGCTACCTTTTTTTCTTGTTCTATTTCTTGTTTTGTCATTTGATTTAATGATTCTTTATTTTTAAGATATGTATCACCAGTTGTATTTACTAATTCTTTCTTAAAATTTTCTTTTGTATTTGGTCCAGGTACTAAAACATATATTTTTGTATTGTATTTTTTTACTTGGTCTTTAAAACCCTCTGCAACCTGAATAGCAGTCATTGTTTTTCCTGAACCAACTCCATGCATTAAAATAATTCCTTTATATGGTGTATTTGGATTTATAAAATTAGGTAATATAGCTTGTTGTTCTCGTGCTTCAATATCACCTTTTTTACAATTAGAAGATCTATAATTTTTAACATCTTCATATGAGTTCATTTTATTTCGTTGTGGAACACGATGATAATAAAACTCTCTTTTTTTAAAAATTTTAGATAAAAAATCTGGATCATCAACTTCTGGATATGAAAAATCTTTATTAAATTTTAATTTACTATTCATAATTAATTAAGTTTAGATTTAAATATTTAATAATATAAATATTATTATAATTTTCATATTATATTTATTTCATCTTATTTAATTTTAAAATCATAGAACTATTTTATATAATCAAAAATAAATTTTGAATTATTCAAAGAAAAATTTACAAATACAACTATTGTAGAAACATTAAATAATTATTTTGAAAAAATTAGATTCAACAGTTATTTTAGTAATGATTATAGTATTATTTAATATTAATTTAGAAATTGTTAATGATGATTCATTATTTTTTATAATATATATATGTTAAAAAGTTAAACTTCAATAATTTGTTGTTTCTTTTTAGTACGTGTTTTTGGTTTAGGTTTAATTTCTTCTACTGTTTCTGGTATAATTGGTGATATAGTTTGTGGATTTATAATAAAATTTTGTTCTTCAAATGATACAACTATATCTTTATAATAATTATTACGATATATGTTTTCTTCAATAGTATTCTCTATAAGTATTCTTGAAACTAGTACTTGTTGTTTTTGTCCAACACGACAAGCTCGAGCTATTGCCTGTCCTTCTATTGCCCTAGATTCATCTCTTGTTGCATTGATTGGTTCAACAAAAAATATATGTGTAGCTTCTGTTAAATTTGTTCCAGATGCAGCATTCTTTAAACTTAACATTATTACTTTATTATCAGTACCATGATTTGTTTTACCCATTTTAAATTTTCGAATTGCTGAATTACGAGACCAAACATTTCCTTTAACAAAACAATTATCTATTTCATTTGCAGCTAATGTTTTACCAATAAGAGATAACATATCATCCCATTGAGAAAATATAATAATTCTTGTTTCTTTTTGTGCAACCAAGTGTCTTATAATTGATATTAATTTTCCTAGTTTTGAACCATATTTTTGAATTAATGGATTTGTTTCTTCGACATTATCTTTCTTTTTCATATTCATAACTAAAATATCTTTACCTTCAAGATTTGTTTTACATAATGGACATAATTTTTTATTATCTAAACACATCTTTAAACAATTATAACAAAATAAATGTCCGCAAGCTGTTAATGTTGGTTTTTCAATAGAATCTAAACAGATTGCACAATTATCTTCTATTTTTTCATCAGATTTCATTCTTTCAAGTATAGAATACATATATCGTGATTCTGTTATGTGTGTTTCATATTGTTTTTTTAACATATGATAAGCTTGATTATTATTAACTAATTTTGATAATTTTAAAGTATATGTTTCATAATTTTGTTTATGAAAAGATATTAATTTATCTTGCATTAATGATAAATCAACTTCAGTATCTCCAAATATTTTTTTAGTTGATTCAACAACTAATGGGTGGCAACATAATTGTTGTAAATATTGTTCTGATACTTTATTTTTTTTAGTTTCATATAATTGACGTTCTAAATCAGTAAATTTAAGCCATACAACACGTTCCTGATAACCGGGAATATTAATTTGATTTTCAACATCTATTTTTCGATGTCGAATACAAATTTTATCTAATATATTATACCATATATATTCTTTATTAATTACATTTGTTAAAAATGAAGATTGATTAATATAATTATTATTAGTAAAATCATATATGAATCCTCTATTAGTATCTTCTAATTTTAAATTAATAAATTTTGCACAATTTTTAACACCTGTATAATTAACAAATGGTGTTCCTGATACATACCAATAATAATTTGAATCAATTGTTGATACCCATCTTGACATATATCGACTTAATGAAATATTACTTAATAATTCTCCAAATATTTCATGACCTTCATCTAAAATTAAACGATGAAAATTAAAAAATTCAAATATGGGTAATTCAAAATCTTTAATTGCAGGAAATCCTATTTCATTTATATATTTAGCTAAATCTAGTTTAACAAGATTATTTCGTTGTTCAAAATTAAAATTTGATGAAGTACATGTTTTATAATGTAATGTTGGATAAAATTTAAAATTCATAATAAATTGATGACTAGTAATTATAATATCAGAACTAATAAAATTTTCAAAACATATATTATTATAATCAGTTTTTGATAAAATTGTTAATATCTTTAATTTTGGATTACACCTTATTATTTCTTGTTCCCATTGTTTTGTTAAATGAGATGGACATAATATAACAGTTGCTTTTGAATTAATTTTTTCTATTCCTGAAATTATTGATATTCTTGTATTTGGTAAATTATTAGGAGCTGGATTACAAGTAATTAATGCTATTAAACTTATTGTTTTTCCTAATCCCATTTCATCACATAATATACCGCCATTTGTTGTTATATTAAATGTATGTTTTTCATTAGTTACTAAATTTGATACAGGATCAAATAATATATTATTATCATAAATATTAATATTTTGAGTATATTCACTTGCAACATTATATTGTTTATTTTCCATTTGAAGCATTTTTGCTAAACTTTTTTGTTGATAATTATATAATTCTATTTTAAAGTTATCATGTGGTGGTTTAAATGAATTATTTAAGGGAATAAAACTTTTATTAGTTAAATCTGTATTTATAAATTCAGGTAATTTAGAATAAAGATTAGATATAACTAATCTTAAAGCCAATGATGTATTAAGATGTTGTTCTATTAAATTATTTTTAATTTTAATAATATAAGTAATATTATATTCATTTGCATAATATGTATTATTAATTATAAATTCTATTTCCCATAATGGTGAATTATTAAGTAATTCAAAAAATAAATAACTATTTATTTGTCTATCAGGCATAAAATGATGATATGTAATAACATCGCCTAAAAAATATTTTATTACAACTAAATTATTAATATTCATACATAGAATTTCTATATTAGTTGGCTTAACATTTATATTAGTTGTTTTAATTCTAATACAACTTTTTGTAATTTCCATTATTATTATTAATAATATTTATTTATATATTAATTTATATATTAATATAAATTAATTTTAATTAAAGGTAAATAAAAATAATTTAAATATAATAGTTTTATTATTATGAAGGTTTTATATAATGGATTACCCAATTCAACTCTAGGATTTCATCTTATTTTACAATGGTTGTGGTTCTAAAACTTTAATATAATTTAAATTATATGTTATGCAAAAATTATATAAATTATGTAAAAAATTAATAAATTTATTAATTTTTGTTAAAAGTCATATATTAAATTTCCACCTATAGAATGAATTTAACCACTTGATTTTTGAAGTAATAAATTCCACTGAAATAAAATTTTATAATCTATATCTTGTAAAAAATATAAATCAGACCTTTACAATTATTAAATATGTTATTTTCTAAAATTATATTTAAAGATGTAATGAATCCATTAATTTGGTTTGATTTAGCTATTTCAAAATAAAAATAATTAAAATCTTTAGATACTTTTTTAAACTATTATAACTTTTATGTAAAGGTGTAATCCCCTAAATGTATAAAAGTGTAAAAAAGATTTATTTTATTAAATATAATGGTTTTATTAAAAGATTTTTATCTTATTAAATATAATGGTATTATTAAAAGATTTAATAAATAAAATTAAACTTGAAAAATTTAAATTTATTAAAGAAACAACATTTATAAATAAAATAAAAGAAACAATTAATAATTTTTTTCCAAATTTAAATAAAGATGATATTGAAGTACTTGAAGTATTAACTATTTTTACTATTGACCATATTTCATTTAAATATGGGTTTGATAGTGAAAACAGTGATTATTATTTACAATGGGAACAAAATAATTGTGGTGATATTAAAGGAGTAATTTTATTATTATTACCATTTATTGATGATAAAAATAATAGTTATTTATTAAAAAAAATAATAGATTTAAATCATTTGCTTTATTCAAAATCAGAAAGTTATATTCCAAATAATATATTAGAATTAAATCGAGATAATATTTTAGAAACACATTTTAAATATGGAAATATGGGAATAGGATTATTACCTTTTAAATCTTCAATAAAATCAGATATATTATTAGATTTATATCCACAAAATGAAAAAAAAATTTATCAAGTAATAACAGATAATTTTTATGGATTATTACAAACTCTAGATATAATTAATGGAAAAAGTTATATTAATTGGATTAATATTCAACCATTAAATTTAAATACTTATTATACTTCTCAAATTTATAAAAAAACAACAAAATTATTATTAGATGATAAAAATAATGATAATAAATTATTATCAAATATATATATTAATTATAGTGGATTATGGTTAGGTGATATATATAATATATTCCGTATTAAATATTATGAAGATGGTAAAAAAGTAAAATGGTTATTTTTTCCTTATGAAAATATTAATAATAATTGTAAATATTTAATTAATATTTTACATGAAATGATTAATTTAGAAGATATTATTAATAGCAACTATAATAATTATAATGATTTAGATGAAACTGATAAATTAACATTTAATAAAAGTATTAATGATATAATAAATAATAGATTAAATGATTCATATTATAGTAATGTTATAAAATATACTTTAATTTGGTTAATTAATAATTATACAAAAAAAGATAATATTAAAGGAGATGATTTTAAAAAATTTAATATTTCCAATCCAGATGAAGAAACACAAGATGATTTTAATAAAAAGGATTTTCAAAAAATAGATGATATAAATATAAAAGAAATATATAACTGTTTAAAATATATTTCAGAAAATTATATAGATCATTTATGGAATTTTTTAAGAGAAAGTATTAAATTATTAATAGCATCAGTATATGGAAAATTTTTAATTATATTAGATTCTAATAATAAATTTAAAATTAATAATAATTATTATTATTCACCATTTAATGAAACTATTAATAATTTAATAAAAAATAAATATCTTAATCTTAAAACTATATATAATATATCAAAGTCATTAAGTCATAATGATGAATGGAAAATATTAGATAAAAATTATATTTCATTAAATACTGAAAATCGTGAAACTTTTTTTAAAAAAATATATGATTATGAAAATAGTAATAAATGGTTTAATTATTCAAAAAATTATAAAAGACAGAAATTATATACACCAGATTTAATTGATTCTGATATTAAATCTGAAATTATAGAATATGAAAAAAATCTATTAAAAGAATTTTATAATAGTTTTATAATTATAGTTTTTGAAGAATTAGTAACAAGTGGAATATTAAATCAATTTGTTTTAAATCTTGATATTACAGATAAAAATAGATTACCTCAAAATACAGATATTTTTAAAAAAAAAAGGTCAGAATTAATTGGAAAAATGTTTGATAATAATAAAAATAATTGGAATGAATGTTATTATTATTTAACAAATGATAAATTTAAATATATTCCAAAAATGAGAAAAGCTAAAAAACAAGTAATTAATCAAAATGATAAATATGATGAAAAAACTTATTTTGATATAATAGCATATGAACAAGAATGGACTACTTTTTATGCTATGAATTGGATATCTCAAATTAGCTTTTTTCAACATTATATTTTTCATCAAATTATGTATGTTACAGGTGCAACGGGTCAAGGAAAATCAACACAAGTTCCTAAATTATTATTATATGCATGTAAAATGTATGATTATAACTCAAAAGCAAATGTAATATGTACTCAACCTCGTATTACACCAACAATAGATAATGCTACTAGAATTGCTGAAGAACTCGGATTACCAATTGAACAAGTATCAAATACATCATCAACTAAAATAAAAACTGAAAATTTTTATATTCAATATAAATATGAAGCAGATAGTCATACAAAATTATGTTCAAATGATCTTACATTAAAAATTGTAACAGATGGTACGCTTAAAGAAACATTAACAAAAAGTCCAACATTAAAAATACAAAAAATAACAGATGTAATAGAATTTACTAATAATAATATTTATGATATTATTATTGTAGATGAAGCACATGAACATAATATTAATATGGATATTATTATTGCATTGTCTAAACAAACATGTTATTTTAATAATCAAGTTAAATTAATTATAGTTTCAGCAACAATGGATGATGATGAACCTATTTATAGAAGTTTTTTTAAAAATATAAATGATAATTTACTTTATCCAATTAAGTCTTTTATTAATAATCCATTTTTTACTGAAAAAATATTATTAAAACCAGTTCATATGGATAGACGTTATCATATTTCACCACCAGGAGAAACAACCCAATATAAAGTATCTGAAATATACTTAGATTATGATGTAAATGATATTAATAATAATAATAAGAATATTGCTAAAAAAATTCAAGAATTAAGTTATAATAAAATTATTGAAATTTGTAATAATACAACTTTTGGAGAAATATTATTTTTTTGTAATGGAAAAACTGAAATTTTAGAAGCAATTGAATATCTTAATACTAATATGCCACAAGGAAATATTGCATTACCTTTTTTTTCTGAATTAAATCAAACATATAAAGATATTATTACTAAAATTAATTCTAAAATATATAATATTAAAAATAGACGAGAACGTATTCATTTAGAATGGGGTAATAAATATATTGAAGATTCATCAGTTCAGTCAGGTTTATATAAAAGAGCAATAATTATTGCTACAAATGTTGCAGAAGCTTCTGTTACTATACCAGGTTTAACATATGTTATTGATAATGGATATGCAAAAGAAAATATATATACTCGTAAATTAAATATTAGTAAATTGATTGTTGCTAAAATATCTGAATCAAGTCGTGTCCAAAGAAGAGGTCGTGTTGGAAGAGTAGGAGATGGTACTGTATATTATATGTATAAAAAAGATGCTAGAAAAGATGTTAAACCTAAATATAAAATTACACAAGAAAATATAACAGAATCTATATTAAGTTTAAATTATACATTAAATTTAAAAGATTATTTAAAAAATCCAATAGAGTATAAATATAGCAAATTAATAGTATCTGATTTAGTAAATCCTAATATGAAAATGATACAAAATGGATTATATAAAGATAAAATAACAAATAAATTTATATCATTAATATCAACTGAAGATAAACAGCTATTAGAAAAATCATTTACATATACTAAATTACTCAATCTATATGAATTAAATTATAAAATTAATCAAGAATATTTAGGAGATGCATATTATCTAAAAGAAGGTGATAATAATAAATTAATTTCAATTAATACATCATTATATGTATATGATGATGGTCAATTATTTGAAAATTTACTTGATGGATATGGAAAGTTTTATTTAATACATCCATATGAAGATTTAATTAAAAGAAATATTTTTAATGAAATAATTAATGTAAATAATAAAAAAACTAATAATATTCCATTAAATGAATATCAATTTTTTCTAAGGTCTATTATTGATAAAAATTTAATTGTAGATTTAAATGCAGATTCTTTATTTTTATATAATGATGATATACTTAAAACAAATCGTAATTTTGTTAAAACTGAAATTGCAATAAAAGCACTACAACTTAAAAAAGATTTTGAATTTAATAATTTAGAATTAGCAATTACTATAATTTCTGCATCTGCAATGGATTGTTTAAAAGAAGTATTAGAAATAAAAATTTTTTTAGATTTATTAAGTAATATAAATACTTATTCTCTTGGTAATCTAGTAAATGAAAATCAAAAATGGGAACAATTTAAAAAAATTCATACATGTCCTGAAAATAATTCAGATATACTTTTTATTTATAATATAATAAAAAAATTTAAAAATCGTTTTAATAAATTATTAATTTTTAATATTGATAATAATAATAATATTAATGATAGTTTAAATAAATATATTAAAAAAGAAATTAAAGAATTTAAAATCTTACAAAATAAAAATAAAGAACCCCCTAATAATTATGATGGTGAATTATGGAATAAACTTTTAAATTTAAAAAATAATGGACAATTAAATTCAAACTCAGAAGATGATGAAAATGATGATGAAATACAAACTCCAAAAAAAATATATATTAAACGAATATCTACTGTTGATTTTATATTTAATGATATTGAAAATTATAGAAAAGAAATAGAAAATTGGGCAGAAAGTAATTATTTTAATCCAAATATTATAATTAGTTTTATTAAAAAATTAGGATTATTTTATTTAAGTAAAATTGACAAATATCAAAAAAATAAAGTAATAGAGTGGAGTAAAAAATTTAATTCAACATTTAATAAATGTTTAACTGATTATAATATTGAAGAAAAAATATTAAGGTCTTTTATATATGGTTATTCTAATCAATTTACATTTAATGATTCAAATCATATTAAATCAATATTAAATTCATCACTATATGATGTTAGATATGCATTATCATATAAATCAAATAAAAGACCAATTGAGACATTTGTAATTATGAGTGATTTTTTATTTTTTTTGAGTTTTAAAGAAGATGATAATAATAGTACAGATAGAAATATAATTGAAATATCAATTCTTAATAAGATTAAACCAGAATGGTTAATACCTGCATTACCATT
>Ga0214919_10007399_pt1 | contig 14818 bp, 10 predicted proteins | sample LL1503_MetaG_FD_177994 | JGI IMG/M metagenome (GOLD analysis project Ga0214919, IMG submission 177994) | Freshwater microbial communities from Lake Lanier, Atlanta, Georgia, United States - LL-1503 | ecosystem: Environmental > Aquatic > Freshwater > Lake | place: USA: Georgia | collected... | reverse complement strand
CTACTTTAAAAAATGTGATTTGTGGATTTCCTGTTAAATATACATCTTGCGAACCATAAGCTACTAATTGCATTAAACCTCCTCCCATTTTTATGTATTATGTATTACTAACTTATCTTTGTCTTACTTATCTTTGTTATTTTTAAGGAAGATATTATTTTAATGGTATTAAACTATATATAAAATATACATAAAATATAAATGTATCTAGAAACATATTTGGAAACATATTTAGAAACATATTTAGTAATAATAATCAAAAAATTGAATTAATATGTCTTATATATATTGAATAAATATACATATTTACATTTGCATTTACAATTATAATTACATATATTCGTAAAAATGGAAGCCCCTTGTTGTGCCAAACACACCACAAATCCTATAAATCCTGTAAAGCCTGTAAATCCTGAAAATCCTAGATTAACTAGTAGTGATGTTGAATATTGGAAACAAAAATATGAATTGTACTTTAATCATAATAAATTTTTAATAAAAAATAATGATTTTTATAAAGAAAGATATGCAATTTGCGAAGATGAAAGACATAAATTACAATTAAATGTCTATGAAAATCAAATTAAAATTGGATATCTAAATATGATTATAATTGTACTATTATCTATTATAGTTGCAATTTTGTGTGCATATAATAAGTAATTCATATAATTTTCTCTATTTCCAATCTTAATTTTTCTTTTGTAATGGAAGATGAATAATGTGATATTTTACATATTTTATATTTATTTTTTAAATTTTTAATTAATATTTTATAGCAATCATTTCCAAATGCTATCAATATTGGATTAACAGAACCTATAAATTTTAATTCTTCTTCAAATAATTTAATATTTTCTTCTAAAAATAATTGATTATTATTTATATATTTCATTAAATTGCCAGAAGCTTTTTCTTCAAAATCTTTAATTATATCTGTCATATATCCTCCCCAATATTGAGTGTTTTCCAATGCATATCTAATTTTATAATCGTGTGATGTTGAAGAATCAGAATGAAAATTTCCAAAAGGTTTAATTATTTTTTGAGATATATTTAACCCAATAAATATTATATTTGGATTTAATTTTAGATTTGTAATATTTTCAAATAAAGACAAGTCTCCTATTTTAGATTTTTCTTTTATATCTTTTTCTTTCCAAATAGCCCAAGAAGACATATTACCATATTTTAGTTTTATCTCTTCAAATTTTTCTATTGATATTGCCATTGCCATTGGCATTAATATTGACATATTAAATATTTTTATTTATAAAATATATTAATTAATAAATGAATTTTTAAATCATAAATTAGATCTAATAAAAATAGAAAATATATATAAAAAAAATTGAATTATATTTTTATTATTTTTTGCATTATAAATTTACAAATACTAATAATCATTCGTACATTCGTACATTCGTACATTCGTATATTCGTATTCTTCCAAAATGGCAACATCTGACAATGTACCTACAAAAACATTTGCTAAGCAAATTTCTACTGTTGAATATAACAATCAAAAAGAAGATTATACTCAAAAAGCATTGAGGGAACTTAATGAACAAATGAAAACATTTAAAAGACCTTCATATAAAATAAATACTAATAATACTAATAATACTAATAAGAAAAATACTAGATCTATAATTAATGATGGTAATGATGGAAATGATATATTAGACGATGAAGAAATAAAATCAAGTTTTGATCATAAATATAATAATGTTTTTAATGACAATGCATTTATAGATAATTTAGATAATGAAGAAAATTCAGATAATGAAGGCAATTCAGATAGTGAAGGCAAATCGGATAAAGATGTTAATTTAATTATTAAGCATGTTATAGATAATAAAAAAAAAAGAAATAGTAATAGTAAATCTGGAGTCAAAACTACAAATACAAATACAAATACAAATTCATTGAATGAAAATATTGTAAATGCTATTTACGCTCAACATGAAATAGATATTAATAATATTTCAAAACTTAATAAGACTATTATTGAAATTAAGCAAAAAATTAAAGATAGTGAAAGAGAATATGATGACATGGATTGTAAAATGCATTATTTAAAACTAGATTTAGGTAATTCTCAACTTGAAAATGAAACATTGAAAAAAGAAATAGAAATATTGAAAAAAGAAAATGTAGAAATTACTGAAAAAATTATTATACTTTGTGATAGGGAAAAATCAGATAGGTTTTATTTTAATATTTTAAAATGGGTGTGTTTGTTTTTATTAATTTTTAATTTATATTATGCAGAAGTTAAATATTTCCTATTTGTTGCTGGGGTAATTGCAATGTTTATTTAGAGAAATTATATATTTTTCTATTTTTCTATTTTTTTATTTCAATCTTTCAATCTTTCAATCTTTCAATCTTTCAATCTTTCAATATGTAAAAATATTCAATATAAAATAATAAATAATAATAGTAGTAATAAGTGTAATTAAATCTATAATAATAAATAGAAGACAATAAATAGAAGACAATAAATAGATACAAAATAATAAATAGATAAAATGAATCTAGAATCAGAAACATGGGAAGTAATAAATTCATATTTTCGCGATACACCCAATTATTTAGTTCGACATCATATTGATAGTTATAACGATTTCATTCAAAATAAGATGCCCCAAATTTTTAAAAATACTGCAAAAAATCCACAAACAAAAATAGTTTTACTAGATAAAGATGGTTATGAATATATAATACATTTGCATTTTGGTGGTAAAAATCATGATAAATATAGAATATCAAAACCCACCATTAAAAATTATCCATCTGGAGAAATTAGACAGCTTTATCCAAATGAAGCCAGATTAAAAAATCTTACATATGGTTTCGATGTATTTTATTCGGTAGATATTGATTTTACATTGAAAAAAAATGATGCAATTATATTTGAAAATGTGCCTATTGGCAATAGTAATGGCAGTGGCAACGTAAATGCAAACACATCTTTTCTCGACAATATATATCTTGGTAAAATACCAATTATGTTGAAATCTGATGTTTGTGTTCTTAGTGAAGCTAGTAGTGATATGTTGGCACAGATGGGTGAAGACCCTTATGATGTAGGAGGATATTTTATTATAAATGGTGCAGAAAAAACAATTGTATCACAAGAACGCAAAGCCGAAAATATAATTTTTCTTAATAAAGTCAATATAAGTACCGGTTCAGAAAAATATACCCATTTTGCCGAAGTAAAGTGCGTTAGTGACGAAGCTTTTGTTAATGCCAGAACAGTTAAAGTTCAATTAGAAAAAAATGGTCCAATTACAGTACGTTTAGGACAAGCAAATCCTCTCCTTAGAGAAAATCAAAATCGTGATGTCCCCCTATTTATTATGTTTAGAGCATTAGGAATCGAGAGTGACAAAGATATTTTACATTACATCATTGGTGATATCGAAATGGATAATGTATTAAAAGTACAAATGATGGAGCTACTTAGACCTAGTATATTAGATCCATTCATAATTGAAGATAAAATATATGATAAAGAACTTGCAGAAATATATTTATCCAAACTTCCTTCTCGAGCCCAATCAGAAGCTGAAGGGACCAAACAAGGTGTAAATTCAATTGGTGAAGTAAGCAAAAATAAATTAACAAATTTAAGCTATTTATACAATGCATTTAATGAATCATTTTATCCTCATATTACATCATTAAATGGTAATATTAATAATGCTAAGGCACACTATTTAGGTTTTGTAACATATAAATTACTTTTACTAAAATTGGAACTAATTAATGAAACGGATAGGGATAATTTTGCAAATAAGAGAATAGATTTATCCGGATTCTTAATGGCTACTCTTTTTAGAAGTGCTCTAGATCAAGTAATTCGTAATGCAAGAGTCCAAACCGATAGTATATTTAAATTTAATACTAAAGATTATAATGCCGAAAAAATAGTATATATAATAAATGAAAACAATGTTAAGAATATATTCAATCTTGATAAATCTGAAAATGATAAATTTAAAGAACATTTTAATAGCAAACTTTCTGTTGGGGATATAGGTGAAAAAAAAGGGGTAGTACAAGCATTAAATAGAAGTACTCGAAATAATACTATCGCACATCTTAGACGTATTATTGATAATGTTGCAAAAGGTCAAAGAATTACAGTTTCAAGGAGGCGGCTACATGCAACTCAATATGGGTGTGTATGTCCAGATGAAACTCCAGAAGGTGGAAGTATAGGTTTAAGTAAAGGTTTGGCAATTAGTTCTCATATTACTTTTGGGTGTCTTACAAAACCAATTATAGAATTTTGCATCGAAAAAGGACTGGAAGTATTGGATGAATTTATACCCAAAGAAACTTTTAATTTATGCAAAGTATTTATTAATGGCAATTGGATTGGATGCCATCGTACCCCAGCTGAATTTATTTATACATTTAGAGCATATCGCAGAAATGGTCTTATTAATATATATACTAGTATTTCTTGGGAAAGAAGTAATAATGAAATAAAAATATATACTGATGGCGGACGTTTTATTAGACCTTTATACATTATTGAAGATAACAATATACTAATTCAACCTAAACATATTGAAGGTATTCATAATGGTACTTATAAATTTACTGACCTCATATTAGGATTTAGACAACGTAAGGAAGATTATAATTATTATAATTGTAGTGTTGAGTCTTTGGAAAGTATTGGTATTAAGAATGTGGGTAATGTGGGTAATGTGGGTAATGTAGCCGGAGCATCTAATCCATACCAGCAAATTAGAGAATCCCAAGCAGTAATTGAATACATTGATTCACAAGAATTTGATAGTTGTCTCTTATCTATCGGTTTTAATATATCACCCAAATCACTGCAAATGTACACTCACGTTGAATTACATCCTAGTATGATGCTTAGTTTTAACGCCCATTTAATACCATTTATTAATTATAATTCGGCTCCTCGTTCTATATTTGCCAGTAAGTTCGTTAAACAAGGTATTACTACTTATGCTATGAATTTTAATAATAGAATTGATACCAATGGTATTGTACTTAATAGCCCAGAAAAACCATTATTAACTTGTAGGCTCAATAGTTTTCTAGGTGGTGAAAAATTCGGTCACGGACAGAATTTATTTGTAGCAATTATTAATTATCAATATAATCAAGAAGATGCAATAGTTGGTAATAAAAGTGCAATTGATATGGGGCTTTTCGGTACTAGTTATTATAAAATGTATAGTGATAAGGAAATGACAGACCAGAAAACTGGTGAGGAACACCATTTATATAATCCATTACCAACATATAAAGAAGAAATGTTAGAATATCCAAATGAAAATGAATTGCCTTTAAAGAATCGACTAAATTATTCCAAATTAGATAAATACGGACTTCCTATCAAAGGATCATTTATCGAATTAAATGATGCGGTAATTGGTAAATATATGAAAAGTAAAGATGAAAAAGGCAATGAATATTATAAAGATATGACTACAAATGTAAAAATAGGGAATGAAGGAAGTTGTATTGATAAAGTATTTACTTGTCAAACTAATGAAGATGGAGATCGAATGGTAAAAGTTCGTACTTGTCAACATCGTCCTCCTGTTATGGGTGATAAATTTTCATCACGCAACGGTCAAAAAGGTACATTTGGAATAGTATTAAATAAAGAAGATTTACCTTATACTGAAGATGGTATTGTTCCCGATGTATTGTTGGATCCAGCTGGTTATCCTTCACGTATGACAATGAATCAATTATATGAAATATTATTTGGTAACTTGGCTTCAGAACTGGGATTATTCGGTTCTTATAATGCATTTGAAACATTTAATGTGGAACAGATAAATGAGATATTGGAAAATAAATTCGGTTTTACATCTATGGGTAACCGCGTATTATATAATGGTATGAGTGGACAACAAATTGAGGCTACTATATTTACTGGTGTAATATATTATCAAAGAATAAAATTATTGGTTGATGATAAAATAAATTACCGTCCAAGTGGTGTAAGGGAAAATGGAATACCTATCCCAGGAGGGGCATATACTGTAAAAGAAAGGCAAAGTGTAGCAGGAAGGGCAAATGGAGGCGGTTTGCGAATTGGTGAAATGGAGCGCGACGTATTATTGTCACATGGTATATGGGCGTTTATAAAGGAAAGCTGTATAGAAAGATGTGATAAATTTATTATTCAGGTAAGCAAATCATCTGGAGAAATAAGTATTTGCAATCCAGAAAAAGGTTTATACTATGATAATATTACTGATGGTATTGTTTCATATCAATTAAATGAAGATGTAACTAAAATTAATAAATTAAATGCAAATCAAATTATTGGTGTAAATCTATACGATCAGAAACAAATGGATTTTATTCAAATAGTAGTACCTTATACATTTAAATTATTAATCCAAGAAATCCAAGGAATGTGTATGAGTGTTAAAATGAATGTTGATTATGTGAGAAAATTACTAACAAAATATGAAGATTCAACTGAAATTATAGAACTTACAGAAAATGATATTGATAATGATATTGATGATATGATGGATAATGAACGGGATTTAGAACAATATGGTGATGAAGATGAAGAAGAATATGAACAAGAAGTAGAAGACAAAAGTCAATCTGGGGGTGGGGATGAGGATGAGGATGAGGATGATGGTGATCAGGAATTAGATGATGAAGAATTGGATGATCAGAATTTAGATAATGAAGATTTAGAAGATGAAACCCAAAATGGAGGTAATAATGGAGGTAATAATGGAGGTAATGATAATATGGGAAATAATCAATTTATGAATCAACAAGGTAATCAATTTGGAGGTAATCAATTTGGAAACAATAATAATAACTCATTTCAAAGAGCTAATCTAAATCCAGATATTACTAATAGTTTAAATAATCCCAATAATCCTAATAATCAATTTAATCCTAATAATCAACAATCACTCCATTTGAATCAACAAGGTGGGATGGAAGTAAGAATGGATGAAGGTTTAAAAGATGATGGAAGTGATGTAGATTTATCAGCTTATGGTGGTACTAAGCCAGAATTTTATGTTAAAGAACAAGATGATAATAATGTAATTGAAAATATGAATTCAAAATTACTTGGATTACAATCTGGAGGGGATAAAGATATATTAGATATTGCAAAACAACAAGGTATTAATAATATTTTAACTCAAAATCAAATGCAAGAGGGTAATATGCAAGGTGGTGGTAATAACAATAACAATAATAATAACAATATGCAAATGCAAGGAATTCAACAAGGTCAAGGTTTAAATATGTCATATAATGGCAATCAACCTATAAAAGAAATGCAAAAACCTATGTTACATATGCAGCAAACTATGAATCAACTACAACAAAATCCTATGCAACAAATGCAAAATAATAATAATGCAGGTATGAATGGTGGTATGGGAATGAATGGTGGTATGGGAATGAATGGTGGCATGAATAATAATAATCTAAATTTTAATTCAAATATAAAAGTAGTTGAATTAGATACAAAAGTAAGTGATGGATTTTTTTATAGTGGAAGTAAAAATCTAGATCCGTTTAGAAAATAAAACCTAACATTTTACATAATAAAAAAATTGATTTAAAATTTATAAATATCTAACTTAAAAACATTTATTATTATTATATAGTATAAAGAATATATATCATAAATAGTATATATCATAAATAGTATATATCATAAAAATATATAATATAATACAAAAATGACTGAAATATTTAAAAGATATAAATATGTATATGATTCACGCAAACATTTATTAGAAATGCTTGAAGATAGAGGATATGATGTAGAACATCTTAAAAATTATACTACTGATGATATTAAAGAAATGATGGTAAATCATATAAATGGTAAATTTACAACATTATCTGATGTAGGACCTCTTGATATATTTATTGAAAAACACACCGGAACACCAAATGCAGAAAAAATTTATGTTAAATATAGACTTGATTCAAAATTTAAAGGTACTACTAGCTTAACTACTCAAATACTTGAAATTTATGAAAAGATTCTAGCAACTAAAGATACATTAATTATTCTTAATGTACAAAGAGTATCCATGAAAATAGGTGTAAAAGATAAAGTTGATGAAGAATTTGTTAATGATTTATTCATTAGAAAAAACTATTTCGTCCAAATGTTTGGTTTAGAGAATTTCTTAATTAATGTTAGTCGCCATCAATTTGTACCCAAACACACTATATTATCCAAACAAGAAATGCAAGATGTGTTAACTAAATATAATTGCAATGGTAAAAATATACCTACTATAAAAAGAGATGACGCCCAAGCAAAATATATTGGTCTTAGACTTAAACAAGTATGTGAAATAGAAGTAGATAATGTATCATCTGGTTCTATAATTAAATATAGATATTGTGTAAATTGAGTATTATTTGTAATATTTGTAATATTTGTAATATTTGTAATATTTGTAATATTTATATTTGAATTGATTATGAAATCTTTGTTATATTTTTTTGTTTTTTAGTATTTTTGATATTAATTGTAAAAAATTGAATTTTTATATATGATATATAATTTTATAAATTTTATAAATCTTACAAATTATATAAACGTATTCTATATTTTTAGAATTGTTAAAATGGACGAGATTCTATATAATTCTGGCAAATACACACGTGATCAAATTACTAAAATGACGCATAAACAAATTATTGAAGCTGTTTATGCTTTAAATAATAGCTTCTTTCTAACTGAACATGAAAAATTCAAAATTGAGAAAGAGAGACAGGAGGAAATTGCAAGACAGGAGAAAATTGCGAGAAAGCAAAAAATTGAAAGATTAGCAAATGCTCCTCCTTTTACTCCCAAAGGTAAGCAAATTGTAGTGAACTTGCCATCAAGGGCAAGATCACCCCTTGCTCCCATACAAGATCATATGCATCAACAAGCTCCCATTAAATATATTCCTGTTCAATATATACCTGTTGAATATATACCTGTTCAACAGCTTTCTGGGGGATATTATGTTAACGGTCAACATCCTCAATTTAATCCTTATCAGGAAAATTTGGTTCAGCAGTATCCTCCATGGATTGTTCGACGACAACAAATGACTTTCTATCATTAGAAATATTGATTGAATATCGTTTGAATAATTATTTTTAGTAATTCATAATTTTTTTATTTATAAATAATATATAAAATATAAATATATAGAACAAAATGATTTTATCTAAGAAGAAAATAAATCATAAATCTATAAATAGAAAAACTATAAAAAAATCTACAAAATCTACAAAATCTACAAAATCTACAAAATCTACAAAATCTACAAAATCTACAAAATCTACAAAATCGACAATATCTATATTATCATATAATATATCATGGGAATCAATGAAAGGTTCTGATAAAGAATGGTCTTTATGCAATAATAATACAGATAAATCTAATCCAAGACATTTTTCGGTATGTGTTAATAATATTTCAAGTGTTTTCGATACAAACAGCAAATTAGATTTTATTACATTACAGGAAGCTTCCGATTATAATAAACTTATAAAAGAATCATCTACATTAAAAAATATGAAATATGAAGTACATAAATCGGGTCTAGATACTATAATTACATTTTGGGATGCAAAGAAATATAAATTACAAAATAAAATTACAGGAGAATTTGAAGAAGGTCGCCCATGGATGGCTACTATTTTTAATGATGGATTAAAAACAAAATTATGTATAGTTAATGTTCATATGGGTCACTATAGAAAAGAAGAAGAATTTAAAATGATTGAAAATATGATTCTAGATGTAAAAAAAAAAATAAATACACATAAATCTAATAAACATAACACCAATACAAATAAATCCAATATGAGATATATTATATCTGGAGACTTTAATTATGATATTAAACAATTTGGAGAATCTAGAGACTATTTTACATTAGGTGATATAAAATTTTATTATAATAAAAAACATATTTTAACTTGCTGTATTAATAGAAGTAAACATAACGATCATGTTATTGATAGCTTAGATATACCTATAGATATAAATATACCAGATGTTGCATACATGGCATCAGATCATAAACCTATAATTGTTAAAGTTAAGAATTAGAAGTAATATTTATACATTTGAATCTGATTCTTGATTTGGATCTAAAACATCATAAATTGGATTTTCAGGAGGCAAAGCTGGACCAGGTAAATTTTCATATGTTTCCATTTGTACTCCATCTTGAAGTTTTAATCCACCAATATCATCATATTTCAAAGTATATTCTGTAAAACAACCAAAAAACGCATTATTTAAATTATCAGATTCAATTTTTGTTAATGTAAGATCTCCAGATGTATAATCGTCACATTTATTTTTTGGTTTTCCATCTTTCTCTTCAATTAAATTTGTAAGCATTATAACTCTTTTAATTTTATTTGCTTCTAACATTTTTAAAAATTTTGATATTGTTTCTATATTTATTACACCTTGTTTTTTCATTTCTTCTATGAAATTTTTACCAATTGGTCCTTGTGCAGCAATCACAACACTATTATAAAATAAATGAACTGTATCATTGCATAATGATTTTTCTATACCGTTGTTACATTTTTGTATTGATGTATTTAAATAACTCGCATTAATATAATTGTTACAATCTATTTCACCTATATCAGCAGATAGAGGATCATCATATCCAGGTGATTTACTACCTATAATCTGTACAATTGTATTATCATATGGTAAAATATCACCATATCTATTTTGATTCATACATTTTAATGCATGTTGTTTAAAGGTTTTTTTATCTATGAGTGGTGGTGGACTTCCAGATGATGAATATTTTGGTTGATTTAATAGTAAAATTTCTTTTTCACCAAAATTTAATAATTCTGCTTCTGATATTTTTTTAGGATTTGTAACATTAAATAATTCTAATAAAAATTCATATTGTATAATAGTTTGTACTAACAAAATTCTACGTATTCTTGCATAAACTATTGCTTTATTAATTTCGTCTTGTGTTATCTTAGTACGAGTATCTAATAAGTCTGTTAAATTTTTTCCTTTTTCTAAACAAATTTTTAGAATTACAAATAATGTTCCGGTACGCCCAACACCTGCAGAACAATGAATAATTGTTCCTCCAGGATCAGCCTTTATATCATCTAATAAAATATCGACAAAACGTATAAATCTTATTTCTATATTTCGTGTTCCTTTTTGATAAGGTGCTCCTAAGTCATTCCAATCTCTATACCAAAAATGCTTTATTTTTTGTTGAAACGATTTTTTTGATAGTCTCGTTGGTACTGGTGGTCGTTCACTTTCTGTTTTATCTTCTTTTAAACTGGATGATAATTCTTTAGTTATTAAAGGTGGCATACCTTTTAATGGATCCACAGTAGAATAGACATCTCTTGGTATCGCATTTTTACCATAATATTTTTTTTGTGTTTCTAAAAATATTATATTTTTCTTTATAATTTCTTGTTTTTGTTTTAATTCTTGTTTTTCTTCTTCATCTTTAGATTTAGGTATAGGAACTTTTGAAAGTTCTGTAGCTCTCTTAATATATTCTTTTAACATGGCTTCATCTCTTATTTGATTTTGTACGTCTTTAGAATTTAAATTTGGTTTCATAACAAATACATCTTGATTTATAAAAGTATAAGTAATCTTTCCAGACCCACCAATAAGTTTAGTCAAACGGCGCTTATTATTATTTTTGCTTTTTTTGTTATTTCTTTTAGCATTAACATGTTTTTTAGATTTAATATTTTTTTTGGATTTTGGCAGTTTTTAATAATTGTAATTTTGGTATTAACCTTAATATATAAAAAGATTTAAAAAATTAAAAATATTTAATAAATTTTGAAAAAATATTTAATAAATGTTGAAAAAATAAATATAATTTATTAGGAATATATCATTATAGTTTACTTAAATTCATATTAGAATTTATTAAATATTTGAACTACTATCATTTAAAGCAGCAAAAGTATTTGGTTTTTCATATATACCTTCACCACGAGATCCTTCACCTTTTCGGATAGTAATTGAAGGAGCAATGTAAGGTATTTCATATTCTGGTTCATATATTATAGGTTTAAAAATATATGGATTATTTATATCTTCGCTAGTAATTCCATCTTGTAAATCACCTTTGTCTTTAAATATTTTACAAATATTAGTAACTATTTGATCATAATCTTTATCTGTTTCGACATTAAAAAGTTTTTTATACATATTTTTATTATTTATTTCTTTACCATCACATATTTGTATTGATGACAAATAATCACTTAAAGTTTTATCACTACAAGTTGTAATATTTCCAAATTTATAAGTCTCATTTAATTTAAATACTTCTCTAATTAATTTTTTTACATATTCCATAAACTCTTTGTTTTGTGATATTTTAACTTTTACTTGTTGTGTTGATTGTGCTGATTGTGTTGATTTATTATAAGGAATTTTAATTTTATCTATTAAATCATTATTGTATTCATCTGGTAATAATTTATTAATAAAAATATATAATAATATAATTTTATAATCACAAAAACTTAAACAAAATTTTGTTTTAATGAATGTATTTAAATTATCTTTAATTACATGTTTTCCTGATTTTTCTTCTAAATATTTATCTAAATTATCTATTGCTATTTGTTTTAATTGTTGATTATTTTTTGTAAATTTATTTAAATTTAAATTTTTAATATTACTTTGTAATTCTATTATTTCTGTTAATTCAAAATAATCTTCTATAGTTTTATTATTTTTAATATAATCTATTAAATCGTTTAAAGAATCTTCAATTAATAATTGTCCTAAATCTGTTAAGATTTTCAATGAATTAAAAATATTAGGTAGATAGGATAGTATTTCTTCTAATATTTGTAATATATTTTTATATTTTTCTATGTTTTTTTTATCAAGCTTAATTTGGTTTTTTATAAAAGATGTATTTAATGAATATAATTTTTTTATCTCTTCTATTATTTCATCATAATTTAGACTAATTGTTTCATTATTACTAATTATAATATCATATTTTTTATTTAATATAACTAATTTTTCTCTTGTAATATCTTGATTTGTTTTTTTCTTTGTCTTATTTAATGTAAAAAAAAATTTTGATTTTTGTTCTGTTTTTAGGTTTGTATTTAATACTTTAAGTAAATCAGGATTATTTTCTAAAATATAAATTAATTCTAATATATAAATTCCAATATATAAATTATTAGTGAAATACTCGATATAATTAATATCTTTAAAATTTACTATTTTAGCAGCACCACCAGAAAGTTTTCTAAAATTAAACTTTTTTTTAGTTTTCTTGATATTTTTTTTTAATTTTCTTGTTATTTCTTTAGATTTTGGCATTTTTTAATTATTGTAATTTTTATCTTATTTTTGATATTAACCTTAATATATAAAAAGATTTAATAAATATTGGCAAATATTGAAAAATTGTAAAATTATAGAAATTTAAGATTTTATAAATATTTATTTTATTTATTATTTTTTTTGAAGATTTTTCATTATTTCTGTTTGTTTTTCTTCTAATAATTTTAATACATCAGTTTTTAGCTGTCTATTATCATCATTATCTCCTATATATTTAACGCGTTGTATTAATTCCATTATGGTTATAAACTCATTATCATCTGGATTAAAATTATTTTCTAATAAATCCTTTAATGCAACTAATGAATCTAAAATAATTTTTTTTCCAAATGTAGACAAAATATCTTCTTTTTCTCTAGGTTTTTCTAAAATATGAATATTTTCAAATATTTTTTTAATTGTCTTATATAGATCATTATATTTGCTAATATCTTTATTAATAATATAAGCTTGATTTTGAATAAATAACGTTTTTATAGTTGCTATTATAATATCATATGGTGTTGATGTATTAATATGTTGTGAAAAAATTCCAATGTAAATATTATTACTTAAAAAAGATAAATCATTCATTGCTGCGACTGTTGTTTTTAAAAATTGTGATTTGGGGTATGATTCAGAATTGTTAGGAATTGTCATGTTCGCCCCGCCAATAAGTTTAGTCAAACGGCGCTTATTATTATTTTTGCTTTTCTTGTTATTTCTTTTAGCATTAAGATGTTTTTTAGATTTAATATTTTTTTTAGATTTTGGCATTTTTTAATTATTGTAATTTTGGTATTAACCTTAATATATAAAAATATTTAAAAAATTAAAAATATTTAAAAATATTTAATAAATGTTGACAAAATATTTAATAAATACTAATATCATCAGACCTAATCATCATGATCATCATGATCATCCCATCATCAAAATCATCCCTATCATCCCCATCATCAAGGTATAATATATAAATTTTGAGGTCTAGCTTTAATAGTTGTTAAATCATCATCAAATGAAGAATAAAACATATTTAATATCTCCATTTTAGTTTTACGTTTTACTTCATCTGAAGGACCAGATGGTTCTGGAACAACCATACTACTAGTTAACATTGCTGGATTTCTATTCTTAAATTCAATTGCATTACGAATAATAGCTTCATCTATTTTGGGAATATCGCCTTTGCAATATCCATTTTTAATATTTAAACTATCAGTACCATTTACTCCATATAAATAATTTAAATAATTTATTTGATTTACATTATTTACATCATTGAAGTTATTTTTCGATTTCATAAAATTAGAAAGCATCATATATAAAAACATACATACTCCTAGAAGGATAAATAAATGAAATAATTCGTTATTTTTTAAATTTGTACATAAACCTTTTAAATCCGTT
>Ga0214919_10007398_pt1 | contig 14819 bp, 11 predicted proteins | sample LL1503_MetaG_FD_177994 | JGI IMG/M metagenome (GOLD analysis project Ga0214919, IMG submission 177994) | Freshwater microbial communities from Lake Lanier, Atlanta, Georgia, United States - LL-1503 | ecosystem: Environmental > Aquatic > Freshwater > Lake | place: USA: Georgia | collected... | reverse complement strand
AGGTGAAATTTCACCAAGAAAATTTCTATACCATGGACTCATTTTTTGATATTCTTTACCATCAATTAAATTAATTAAATTTGAGATAATATCTTCTGGATTATAATTAGGAATAGATGTACTATATCCTGTACCAATACCTACAGTTCCATTACATAAGATAATAGGAATAATTGGAACATAATATTCTGGTTCAATTTGTTTTCCATCATCATTGAGATAATTTAATAACACATCATCTAATGGATTAAGAATAATTCTTGTTAATTCTTCTAAATAGACATTAATATATCTTGGTGATGATGCATCTTCACCTCCTAAAAGTCTTGTTCCAAACATACCACTTGGATATAAAAGATTAATATTATTACTACCAATAAAATTTCTAGCTAAACTGATAATTGTTTTATTCATTGCAGCTTCACCATGATGATAAGCAGTAATATCTGATGTATAACCTGCTAATTGTGATACTCTAATTTCATCATTTTTACTAAATAATCTTTTATGAATAGCAGAATAAATAGCTTTTCTTTGTGATGGTTTCATTCCGTCTACAAGACTTGGAATTGATCTATCATTATCTTCAATTGAAAAGTGAATTAATTCTTTATTAATAAAATCTGAAATAGAAACAGTTTTATTTGCTACAGATAATACATCGTTTCTATCATAATTACTTAACCAAACTTTCCTATCATTTGCTCTTTCTTTTAAAAAACCTAAAGTAATTGTATCTTCTGTTAAATTATCATCTTCTTCTGGTTGATATAATACTAATTTATTTTCAACATCATTAAAATATTCTCTAGCTTCATCTCTATTTGAAGTACCTAACCCTTTATAATATTTAATACGATAAGTATGATTATCTTGAGTATCTTTTTTCCATTGTTCAAAATCAGGAACATTATAGAATTCTATTTTATTTTGTCCTTTGAAGATTTTAACAATAGGTGTATTTAATACGTAAAAAAATCCTAACTTCAAAAGAGAAGGCCAGTATTTATGTAAAAAATTAATAAATAATCCTTTAATGTGAAAACCATCATAATCTTGATCAAAGACTCCTACAACTCCGCCATATCTTAATTCACTTAATGACTTATATACTTTTCCAAATTCTAATCCTAAAATGGTTACAATATTTTTAATTTCTTCATTTTGTTGAACTTTAGCATTTGGAACATCTCTAACATTTAATGGTTTCCCTTTTAAAGGAAAAACACCATATTTTTCATTACCAATAATTGATAAACCAGCCATAACCATTGCTTTAGCTGAATCTCCTTCGGCTAAAAACAGTTTACAAGTATTAGATTTATCTGTTCCTGCTAAAGTAGCGTCTTCTAATTTTGAAATCCCAGTAATTCTTTTTCTTTTTTTGGCATTCATTTTTTGTAATCCAATATTTTGTTTTGAATTATTTAATTCTTTTAGATAAGTTATAATACCTGTATTATATATTTTCTTTAAAAAATTAGAAGATAGTTCAAAAGTTGAACCAAATTCTTTTGGTTTTAATGATAAAGTTTCTTTTGTTTGACTTGTAAAACTTGGATTAACAACTACACTGTCAACAAATAAAATGATATTATCTTTAATATCATTATTTTTAATACTATTCCCATCTTTTGTTTTCTTTTTAACTTCATCTTGAATATTTTTAAGAAGCGGATTTAGAATGTAATCAACATGAGTACCGCCATTATAAGTACAAATACCATTAGCAAAACTAATTTGACGATGTTCTCCATCCATATTAAAAATAACTCCTACTTTCCATCTATCAGTTTCTTCAATAATTGGTTCAGAATCTGGATAGTACATTCTAATATATTGTTTAAAATTATTGATTTCCAATTTTTCTTCATTAAAATAAATTTTTATTTTCTTAGTACAAGCAACTAAATCATATACTCTTTTTTTAAATAATGAAACAATATCTTCACTTAATTCTTTTAATCCAAATTTTTCTAAATCTGGATAAAATGTAATGCAACAATAACCTTTCTTTGTTTTACAAGATGATATTTTAGGTTCACTTTTATTCAACATATTATCTGTATATTCTTGATAGTACTTTTTACCATATTCAACACTTATTGTTTCAACAATAAATTTAGTACTAAATATATTTGCTAATTTAGCACCTAACCCATTTCTACCCCCAGTAATTTTATCTTGATTATCATCAAAATTAGTAGAAGAACGCAAGTTTCCAAAAATCATATCAGGAATCCATAATCCAAAATTAGTATGTTTTGTAACAGGGATTCCTTGTCCATTATTCCATACTTTAATTTCATTTTTCTCTCTATCAATATTTACTTTAATAGTATCACAAGTTTCATCGGTAATAGTAACATCTCTTGCATTAACCAGAATTTCATCAAAAATTTTATATAATCCTGGAACAAAAGATATTTTTTTTTCAATAATTAAATTATTATGAAAAATAAACATATTTTCTTCAGTTTGTTTATTACTACCTACATAGGTATCTGGTCTTGTTAAAACATGTTCTCTGTCATTTTTCATGTCATATTTATCACTTGTTGTATTCATGACTATACTTCATATAACAAATCTTTATATGTATTTTTCTTATCAATTTTTTCTAACAAGATTTTATTTTTATACAAGGTTTGAATATTAATATCTACGTTTATATTATGGAATCTAAATATTTAAAATACAAACAAAAATATTTAAATTTATTAAGTGATAATAAACAGAAAGGTGGTTCTAGTATTATAAAAATTCCAATAATATTAAGTCCAAAAAAAGTAATTAAAATTAACAATTTATATAATTTAACATCACAAAATACAACACCAGTATCTGAATTAGAAATAATAAATTATACTGATAGTATTGATGAAGAAAATAATAGATTATATCAAAATAGAGGTAATCTTCAATTTAAAATGATTTTAAATTTGTATGAATATTTAATAACTGGATACAATAAAGATATAAAATATAAATTTAATCCTTTAATTAAATCAAAAGACAGAAATTGTAGTAGTATAGCAGTACAAGGTTTTTCAGGAATTGATTCTAAATTAGACACTAAAATGTCATCGTGTGATTTATTGGATTCAAATCCTAATGTTGTAGATGAAGATGTAGTTCAAAAAATATTACAAAGCAATGAATTATTAAAACGATTTAAATTGATTTATGAAGAATTACCATCAAGAATAACTTTAGATGAAATTCCAGATAATTTATTATTAGAAATGAAAAAATCTTGTAATACAATGACAGAAATATGTGATAAAATAATTAAAAAATATAATGAACAATATAATACTTTTATACCTAGAATGAAATATAATTCTTATATTTTACATTTAGAACATAATCCAACAGATAGAATAGTTGTTTTGGGTGATATTCATGGGTCTTTTCATACATTTTTAAGAATATTAATTAGATTACATTTAATGAATATTTTAAATTTAACAACTATGAAAATAAATAATGGATATAAATTATTATTTTTAGGTGATGTAGTTGATAGAGGAAGTTTTTGTTTAGAAGTTGTTATTATAATATTAATATTTATTCTTAATAATAATGATAATTTATTAGATCCTAAAGTGATTTATAATAGAGGTAATCATGAAGAAATAGATACTAATACTCGTGATGGTTTATTTGATGAATTAACAAAAAAATGTAATCCAGATGGACAAACAATTCATGAAAAAGTAAATGAATTATTTAAATATTTCTCATCAGCAGTCTTATTAAAATATATAAATGGAAATATTTGGTTTTGTCACGGTGGAATTCCAACTACTAATTTAAATCTTGATTTGACTCCAACTATAGATAATATTACTATTTTACCAGATGTAGATTTACAAAAAGAAATACGATGGAATGATTTTGGTACTAATCTTAAAACTGAACCAAACACAGTAAGAAGAACTGCTAATATAGTAGGAATAGAAGATTTAACAAAATTTTTGACTAAAAATAATATAAAATTAATCTGTAGAGGACATCAAGATAATAATTTTAATTCATATATTTTAGGAAATGAACCTATTACTGATAAAATTGAATTAAGTCAAAAAAATTTAAACAATCCAAATATTTTTATTGATAATAATAATTATATTACTGATGAAAAAAGGTATAAAGAAACAAAACCAATAAGAAGAATAATATTAGAACATATTAAATCTAATAATATTGTAAAATATAATGGGAATGATGTAGGTATTAATCCTGTTATTACTATATCAACAAATACTGATATAAAAAGAGATTTAAATAAAGATAGTTTTGTTATTTTTGGTTTAGATACTTTATAAAAATCTTTCAATGACTCTATAATAAGATCCTTTAAATTCATAAGAACCAGTATGATTCAAATTACATAATAAATCTACCCAGATTTCTCCACCAAGAGATAACCATCTTTGACAGAAACAGTAATCTTCAGATAAATATCTTTTACTTTCAGCATCAATTACACAGTCAAAAATAGAATAGAAAAATTCAGTGTTTTTTGAATTATCATATCCTTGAACATCATTTTTATATTTAAAATGAGGGAAAGCAACAACCATTTTTTCAAGGACTTCTCTTTTAATTAATAAAAATCCAGTAGCAACATAAGATACTTTCATAAATCCATTTTGAACAGGAATACTAACTTGTGAACCATCATTTTTTGTTAAAATATTTAAAGCATAATCATGAGATATTTGTTCAATATATTCTTTATTTGCTTTTTCATCTTTATATAATTCTTGTACTTTACCCCAGTTAATGGATTTTTTTGGGTAGCAACCTGCTACAACATCTTTATCTGATTGTAACATTCTAATAACTGATGCTGGGTCAAAAGTAATATCTGAATCTACAAAAAGTAAATGAGTATATTTTTTATCAGAAAGTAAGAGAGATACAAAATAATTTCTTGCTCTGGTAATTAAACTTTCGTTACCAATAGTTGATATATCTAATTGTACACCTACTGTTTTACATAAGTCTTGAAGTTTTAATACACTGTGGAGATAACCACGAATTAACTGATTCCCATAACAAGGAGTAGCTAATAAAACACACGGAGTTGGATTAGAGGAAGCCATATATATTAATTTTTACTTATTAAAACTTTGAATATATTTTCTAATAAAAATTTCATCTCCAGGATTGGTAATACCTACTATTTTATTTTTAATTAAAAATGATTTAATTAAAATTTTTTTATTTTTTATTAATGTACCTAATGTTTCTGTAATCATACATTCTTTTGTATTATCGTGATAATATTTTTCTTTAAAAATAATTAATTCATTATAAATTAAATTAATAGTAGAAGGGTGTAATCCAATAAAATTAACATTCGCATATTTATTATAATAATCATAAGTTTTATCAATTTTTAGTAATTCTGTAATATCAATAACATTAGAATTATTAATTGTAACTAAACCTCTATTAACATATCCTATTTCTGGAAGACAGTCTTCCATTTTAACAACACCAATAATATTGTTATTTTTAACTAAATTAAACCCATCTATAAATGCTTGCTCTCCATATAAATCATCTCCATTAATTATTATTACAGGTTCATTAATATTATTATGAAGAATACTAATCGCATCAGTTGTTCCAAATGGTTTAGTTCTAATATTAGAATCATATGATTGAATTAAATATGTAACAGGAATACTCATATATTTATTTCCTAAAATAGATTCAAATTGAGATTTTAAATTATCACTTGTTATTACAATAATTTTTGAAAATGGAGATTTAAGAGCTTGTAATAAAGATATTTCAATAAATGTTTCATTATTTATTCCAATTTTTTCTAAGGATTTAGGTTTTCCATTAAAACGAGAAGAAACTCCTGCTACTAATAAAACTAAAGATACCATTAAATAAATGAATATTATATTTTTTATGTAAAAAAAAAACTGAAAATAATAATCTTATTAATACTATCATATTAATATGAGATTTAAATTGAATATACTAATACTAACAATTTTAGGTGTTTGTACTTTCAATAAAATATTGATTAAAACAATAAGTATTATTAGTCAGAATTTATATTCTGAAGAAATGTATTGGGAAAAATATTGTCCATCATATTGGAATAATGATTTAATATAAAATATTTTTTATTGATACCCTATCATAAAATATTTTTTATTGATACCCTATCATAAAATATTTTTTATTGATACCCATGGATTACAATTTATTTTATGTTGATTTATCTTAATATCTAAACAATTTATAATATAATAAAATAGTTCATTATTTGTATATTTAGAATTTAATTTAACATTAGAAGAATAACTAATTTCTAAATTATATGGTATTTCATTTAATTCTAAAATAATATTATTTGATTTATGAATTTCACACCCTCCAATCATTTTATGTCCTTTTATTTTAATATTTTTACTACTATGAATAATAATAAAATTATTAGTATTTTCAAAAAATATGTTTAAATTGTTAGAATTAATAATAATAACTGATTTATTTTTAATTACTAAAGATTCGTTATTTTTTGAATCTATAATGATAATATTATTCATAATTAATGTTATGAAAATTAATTTTGTACAATCTTTTTAACAATATTATCTTAAACGAAAAACTCATAATACCATTAATATCTACTTTTGATATACTGTAGAATTAGTTAATTAACTTAGAATATTTTTATTCATTATTATTAATTAATTTCCAAATACGTAATTGATTTTTTCTTCCTAATCGTTGTGCTCTTCCAATAACTTGTTTCTCCATATCATTTCCCATTTTATGAAACATAATTATATCACTTGTATTTTCTAGATTCAGTCCTGAACCATAATATCTAGCATTTAAAAGTAGAATATTTATTCCATTTGGGTTTTTATAATCATCAACAATACTTTGAATAGTAGATGATGTTCCCATTAACATTCTAAATTTATAATTATTTTTAGTAAGGATCTTTTGAATCATATGAAATGTTTCATCATATTCAGAAAATATTAATATTTTTTCTAAAATATCTTTTTTATCTAATAATAATTTTTCAAGATTATCATATTTATTTAATTGTTTAGGATTATTATCATTATTAACAATAATTTCTTTATTTTGATTATTAAGATAAATTATATCATTAGTTGTAATCTTTTGACGACACATAGGACATTCTTTTGTTTTTTCAATAACTAATGCTAATGTTGTTAAATCAAATTTATTTTGACAGCATTTAGTAATTACTGGTACAGTAATATCTAAATATGAAATTGGATCAATATTTGTTTCATTAATTCTTTCTTTAATCATTGTAATTTTATTTTCAATTTCTGTAATTTTTTTTGTAATAGTTTCTAGTACTGTTTCTTTAATTTTAGGAGTAGAATATTGCATTTTACTTTTCATTTCTAATTCAATTTGTTTATTAGTTAATTCCATAATTAAGTTTTTACAAACAACAGAAATTAAATTTGTTTCAGAAGTTTGTTCAATATGTAAAGTTTGAATAGCATCTTGAATAGCACCAGCATTAATCATATTAATAATATTATTATCAATAATTCCTGTTAAAATTTTAATATGTATTTCATCTTTACAAATAATATTTGTAACAACAGGATCTAATAATTTTAATGATTCATCTATAACGCTATCAAAATTCTTTAAAAATAAAACACTTCTTAATTCATTTAAGGGACAAACCGAACGAAGAATATCACGTAATAATCCAACATTTCTAGTATATCCCCATCCTAAATTTTGAATTGATGATGTGATTAACCACATAAAGTTATTTTTAATCATATGACAATTGGGGATATTAATAGAATCTACTTCATCAAAAATTAATCTTGAAATATGTATATTTTTTTTATTTAAATAGGTAGCTAAATCATTATATTTTGTTGATGATACTAATAAGATATTATAATTTTTGAGGTCTAAATCAGGTAAATTCCCAATATCTTTAGTTGTTCTAATCATATAATATGGTATTTTAGTATATTTTATGATATATTTTTGCCATTGTAAAACAACTCCATGAGGAACAGTTATTATATTTAAAGGTAAAACATTATTAATTGAAGAATTTATTTTCTCTGATATTTCTAATGAAATAGCACTAGTTCTTGAAAAGTAAATACATCTCTGTTCCTCAGTTTCAGGTATTACAAGTTTACTATCAGAAATTAGAGATAATACAGTTATTGATTTACCAGATGCAACTTTATCACAAATGAAACCAAAATTACTATGAATAAGTTTATTATTAGGTGTTATAATTCTTTTTCCTGATTCAAAATATTTCATATAATATAATATTTTAAGTTGATGTTTTTTCAGTACTAACTCTATATTTTCTGGTTGATCTGCTAAAGGACTTTCTAATGGTATAGTTCCATTAATAATAGTATTAATATTAGGATTAAATTTTAAAGATTCCATAGTAATTTTAAATTCATATTTTTAACTTCCTTAATTTCATTTTTTTCTAAGATAAACATATGACTAATAATCCCATAATTGAAGTATATGAATATAAAATATTTAATTGTGAAGAAAAAGGATTAAATTCATATAGATTAAAACCAATTGGTAATATTCCAGGTAAAATAAATGCATACGGAGGTATTATTTCCGACATTTATTCAAGAGATGTTATTGGTGAAAAAGAAGGTGATTTTAAATATAATAAAAAATTTATGAAAAATTTTGAATTTTCTGATAATATTTTAAAAAATATATATTATTTTTATAACTTATATAGTATTTTTACCGTTAGAAAAACTAAAAAATTTGGGAAATTATGGAAAAATCTAGTTAATATAAATTTTCTTATAAATTTATTAAAAGAATGTTCTCCAAATTTTGAATTAACAAATGAACAAACATATATTTATAAAAAAAGAACAAATAAAAATGTAATTGTATTTGGAGATATACATGGTAGTTTCCATACAGTTTTTAGACAATTATTAAGATTACATAAATTTGGTGTTTTAAATATATATGAATTTAAAATTAATCCTGAATATATTATTATTTTTCTAGGAGATATTGTAGATAGAGGATTATATTCATTAGAAGTTATTTTAATTGTTTTACTATTAATTAAAAATAATCCTGATCAAGTAATTTATAATAGAGGTAATCATGAAGAATTTATTACTAATTTAAATGGTGGATTAATGAATGAAATAAAATTAAAAGTTTCAGAAGATAAACAAGAATTATTATTTCAATCTATTAATGAATTTTTTAATAAATTACCATCATCTGTATATTTAAAAATAAATAATTCTAGTTTTTATTTAAGTCATGGTGGATTTTCTAAACATGAATTAGCAGGGGATGAATATAAATGTTTATTTGATTGTGATAAAGATATTTATAGAATAACTGATAAAGATTTTTTTGAAAATATGGATGTTAAAGAATCACATGGAGGATTTATTAGATGGAGTGATTTTACTTTTGATCAAAATAGATGTCCTAATAGAGGTTATAGTGATGCTTTAAATTGTATAAATAAAGAAGATGTAGTTGATTTTTTATCTCATACAAAATGTGATTTTATAATTAGAGGACATCAAGATTCTGGAGGAAATTATATAACATCTAACCAAGAAACAACTACACCATATTATCAGTTTTTTGGTTCTATTTTATCCGAAAATTTAAATAAATTTAATACTGGTGTAGTATATAATACTAATTCTTTAGAAAGAGAACCAAACGCTAAAAATGGTAGTATTTGTAGAATTAATGTTAATGAATTTAATAGAAATAGTTATTCATGTGAAGAAATTGAATTATTACCTGTATTAACAACTTCAACTAATACAGATATTAATAGACCATTATGTAAAGATTCTTTTGTTTTAATAAGAATGTCTAATAATATAGAAAATTTTAGTGATTCACTTGGTTTTGATTTGTCAAAACTCATAGATTTACCTAATTTTGATGAATTAATATAATTTTTATTTTTGAAAAACATAATATCTATTTAAATATGTTAAGTGTTTAGATGCTTCAGTAATACTTGAATTATCAGTATAAAAATATTTAACATCATTTTCAAAAAATTGTTTTCTCTTTTGATCTTTTTCATATCCTATTGTACTCATAAAGAATTCTTTTTGCTGATTCATTAAATCTTTAAATGTCATAGATTCAATTAATGTTAATTTACATTTTTTCTTAAATTCAGAAATAAGTAATTCAGGATACACGAGATATTCAGTTTGATAAGTATTTTCATTCATATACATTGCAGTATAAAAATCATAAGCTTGTCCTAGTCCTGGTTTGTCGCCAATTGAAACATCTTTAATACTAAAAAATGTTTGCTTAGTAGCATTTTCATCTGTAAAATATACACTTTTTTCTTTTTCACCATCTAAAAATTGTTTAATTAAATGTGCATCTAATGTTGTTATTATAATATATCCATTGTCTTCCAAACAATTATTGATATTTTCACAGAATTTATCAAATGAAGAATCTTTAAAAAAGTAATGGACAACAAATTGAATATTAATTGAATCAAATTTACGATTAAGGTGTTTTTTAATATATTCTTTATTTTCATTACTCATATTAGGAAATACTTTTTCTTGATTTTTTAAATTTAATAATTCTCCTCCATCTGCTTGAATGAAAGTCATTTTTGGGAAATATGGTTTTTTCTTCCTTTGTGTTTCATATCTACTAAATGCAGAATCTGATGCTGAATATAAACCATTATAATCTGGGTCAATACCAACAACTTCTTTTACATCATGATGGTAATATTTTAAAATATCACCACCTCTACCAATACCAATATCTAATAAAGATAATTTATATTTATTACCATTCTTTAAAGTTTTAGGTAATAGGTAATTAAATAAAATATCTTTAATATAATTATGGTATTTTCTCATTGGTTTCCCTAAATCACTTTTAAATTGATAATAAGCATCATTTTGTTTAGACATTTCAATTAATTTTGTAGATACTCTATTTTTAACAATATTAATATATTTATCATAATTATTTCCTAATTGTTCTAAATCATCAAATTTAATTGGATTTAAAATAGTTTGAAAAATTTTCTTAGCAATATATTCATTATTTCCATATTGTTTTTGATGTTGTTGAACATTATATGTTTTATCATAACGTGATCTTAAGATATGCCATCTATATTGTGGTAAAATAGAATCATCTGGATTATATGCTAATTCAATTACTGTTTTATCATTAACAATAATTCCTTCTTCATCTCTAATTTGACCTTTAACAAGTGTAAAATATGCTTGACTAAAACCTTCTTCATTCATAAATCTTACTGGTTGTTCTTTATTGTCTTTAGTTCTACCTACATATAAATTAGCAATATTAAAGATAACATCTTTTGTTTGTTCTGGATTACTATTATCATATACATTTTCAATTTCACCTTTACTGTTCTTTTCAAATTCAATATACATATCAATTGAATTTAATTCAGGTGGTTTCCATTTAAGAGTAGGGAATTCAATTTCTTTAGAATAAGAGGTATAAAATTGTTCAATTCCAGCAAAAATTAAACCATCTAATTTATATTTAACATCTTTCATATGATTCCATAATAATGTTGCATATCTAAATATTTCACTATTATCAATACCTTTGACAATTAGATAATATTTTCTACAAATAATATTTTCAGTAGTATTTAAATATTTAACATAATTCTTTAATTCTTTATCATAAAATTTAACCAAATCATTTACAGTATATTTTTCACTATCATATTTTTCAAATTTATATGTTTTAGGGTTTAATTTTTGAACAAATTCATCTAATTTTGCTAACCTATTATTTAAATTTGACTTTCTAATATCTTGATCATCGTAAAACATAATATCAAACAATAATACATCATTACCAATTAATTCTCCTTCTGCTAAAAATCTTGTTTTAAAATCTACTTTTATTGGTAATACTTTAACTTCTAAAATATTACTAATTAAATAACATTTTTTATTAGTGATAAAGATATTACATAGAGAACCATCAGCTTTATCTGTAACTGCATAATTATTAGATAATCTATCTACTAATTGTGGTAAACTTAAAGTTTCAGGTTGCATTGAATATAATTTAATTAAATCTTCTCTGTTCAAAAGTTTTTTATATTCATTTATAATTAAATCTTTTTCAGTCTTTCCTAATAAAACTTCTGTTTTATTAATCCATTTTAATACTTTTTCTATCCATTTTGTAAATATTTCTTTAATCTTTTTATCTACTTTTTTAGAAGTCTTTTTAAAAAATTCTAATTCAATTTCATAATTTGGTATAGAAGTTCCAATTTTTAATAAACTCTTATTAGATTTTACACTAGTAATATCTAAAACTATCTTCACATTAGAATCTTCATGGATAATTAATGAAACTCTATTTTTAAATCTGAAACTGATTTTTAATTTTTCTAATTCAGATAGATTTAATAACTTTTTATTTTTAACTTCTGTAAATGTTGTTTCTTCGGATAATCTATATCTAATATTGTATTCATCATCAGTAAATGAAACATTTTTAAATTTACCTTTTTCTTTTAACATTAATGTTAAATAATCATAATTTTTGATTTTTGAAGTTAATAAACTGAAAGTAATATTATTAGATTTCATAGCATAAATTTTAATTATACTATTAATATTTTCAATACCATCAATAGTTAATCTATACACATCAAAAGAATCATCTAAATAATTATAGTTAATATCTAATGTAGTACTAATAACTTTCTCACCAGAATCATTTTTAATTTCTTTTAATAAATATTGAAACAAATCTAGAGTAAGAGATTTTTCTTTATAATTAAATTTAACTTCAAATTCTGTATTTGCTGTTAGTGAATCTATTATACTATCTAATTTAGTATCCATTTAAATATATAAAATAAGATATATTTAAATTACAATTTTCAAAATTTTTTACAATAAAAATTATACCAATAACCAATTGGTATATAAATTCCATTTACTTTAACATAAATCATGTTAGGGTCACCTCTAATATCATATAATGGATTAATTCTTGTTGGCATTCCCCATAGAAAGGATTCTATATTATTTTGAAGAGATAATACTATAAGAAGGAATAAAATTATAATGCATAAAATAAGTATCATTAAATTAATAAAGGTTTTATATCCTTTGATTTTAATATAATAAATTAAAATCGTCGCATAAATTTAGGATAAAATATGCCATTATACATATATCCAATTGGTATTTTTTTTTTACCAATCCAAATATAAACTATATTTTCATTATCTTCTTCAATAGGATTAACTCTTAAACCATATGCTTGAATAAAAGTTTCAATATATGTATAATATTGATTAATCAAAATAAGAATAAAAATAAAAATACACAATAGTAGTATCATAAAGAAATATTATATATTAATTTAATGGAAAATGAAATTAAAGAAACATATCATAAAGCATTTTATGATTTATTAGAAGAACAAATTAATAATGAACCAGTAAATATTGATTGGTTATGTAAATTATATTCTGAGATTAGAGAAAAATTATGTAATCTAATACCCAAAAAAACTATGCTTAAAATAGAGATAGAAGAAGTTCTTGATGTTGACTTATTTAAACAGATGATAAAACATAAAGTATTTGATGGACCAGAATTATTAAAGTTAATAAATTTTGTTTTTGATTGTATATTAAGATTACAATCACCACAAAGAGATACAAAAACAAATGAAATGAGAAAAGAAGTATTAGATATTTTATATAAAAATGAATCTTTTGGTAAAATAGTATGTCTATTAATTAAAAATGCAAATATATGTATTGATTTAATTTATTTAGATTGTAAAAACCTATTAGAGAAATAATTCTAGTTATTACTAACATTATGTATAATATTAAATCATCAGCATCACAAAATATATTTCCATTAGAAAATGGTTGGAGAAATATTTATAATCTGAAAGTATCATATGATATTGAAATTACAAAAGGAATATTTAACATTAATAATAAAATATTAATTAATAATTTTATTAGTGATAAAAGAATATTTATTGTTATTGATAATAATGTATATGATATTTATAAAAAACAAATTGAATCTTATTTTAAACATTTTGAGGTTGAAGTTAAAATATTAATATTATATGGTGAAGAATTAAATAAAAGATTAAGTGCTGTTGAAAAGATTATTGAAGAGTTATGTATCTTTGGTATAAAAAGAAGAGAAACAATTGTAGGTATTGGTGGTGGAGTGATTTTAGATATTGTTGGTATGGCAGCAAGTTTATATCGTAGAGGAATACCATATATAAGAATACCTACAACTTTATTAGCAATTGTTGATGCATCTGTTGGTGTTAAAACAGGTGTTGATTATGATTCTAAAATATGTGGATGTCAAAAAAATCGTATTGGAACTTTTTATGCACCAAAATCAGTATTGATTGATAAGTCATTTATTTTAACTCAAAATAAACGAAATATTATTAATGGTATTGGTGAAATAATGAAATTAGCTCTAGTTAGGTCTTCAAAATTATTTGAATTACTAGAAAATTATGGTGAAATATTGGTAGAAGAAAAATTCCAAAGTAATATTGGACAACAAGTAATTGAACTATCCATATTAATTATGTTAGAAGAATTAGGACCTAATTTATGGGAAGAGAATTTAGATAGATGTGTAGATTATGGACATACTTTTAGTAAAATAATAGAAATGATTCCTAATATTAATATAATGCATGGGGAAGCAGTAAAT
>Ga0214919_10007396_pt1 | contig 14822 bp, 13 predicted proteins | sample LL1503_MetaG_FD_177994 | JGI IMG/M metagenome (GOLD analysis project Ga0214919, IMG submission 177994) | Freshwater microbial communities from Lake Lanier, Atlanta, Georgia, United States - LL-1503 | ecosystem: Environmental > Aquatic > Freshwater > Lake | place: USA: Georgia | collected... | reverse complement strand
CGTTTTACGCCATGGACAACCTGCTGCTGTCACCCCATTGCGCCGACCACACCCAGACCTGGGTTGATGATGCGATGCGGTTTTTCATTGCCAACCTGGGTTGTTTTAGTCGCGGTGAAGCATTGGCAAATGTGGTGGATAAACAGTCGGGTTACTGAAGCCGTTCGCGTGACCAACTATTGCTAACAGGATGAACCCGATAGACCCACAACTCTGACGGTCGCGATCGCAGCAGCTACGTGGATGATTTTCGCGGTGGATCAAAGTTTCAGGAAACGCTAGAGTGCATGGTCGGCAACTCCGCTGTATTTGCTGCGCTGGGCGCCTTGCTGCGACCGTAGGCTCGACTGGCGCCGATAGATAGGTGAGGGCAATCTGCCGGCCATGCTACTTGATGCCGGCCTGCATGAAGCTTTGCACAAACTGCCGCTGGAATAACAAGAACGCGATCAGCAGTGGCCCGGAGGTCATCAGCGTTGCAGCGCAAATGATGGACCAGTCAATGCCCTGATCGACAGACGCGAAGATGGCCAGGCCAACCGTCAAGGGTCGCGTGGTGACCGAGTTCGTGATGATCAGCGGCCAAAGAAAATTGTTCCAATGAAAGCTGACCAACACCAGCCCATAGGCCAAGTAGATGGGCTTGCCAAGCGGCACATAAACACGCCACAGGACACCCAGTGTCGAGCAACCCTCAATCCGTGCTGCCTCTTCAAAGTCCTTGGGGATGGCTTTGAACGTTTGCCGCAGCAGAAAAATCCCGAAGGCAGAGGCTAGGTAGGGCAGGGCAATTGCCGGCAGTGTGTCCACCAAGCCAAGCCGGCGAATGGTGATGTAGTTCTCCAGCAGCAGCACATCGGGCGCCACCATGAGTTGCACCAGCACCAGCATAAACAGGGTATCCCGACCCTTGAACTCGAATCGGGCAAAAGCAAATGCAGCCAAGGTGCAGAGAACAAACTGAGCCAGCAAAATACCGGTGACCAACAACATGGTGTTCAGAAAATACCGGGCAAAGGGCGCTGATTCCCAGGCAGTGATGAAATTCTGCGCGGTGATGGGGGCCAGGAGGTCAAACTTGGCGACGTAGGCGCTGGGATGGATGGCGGTCCAGATGGCAAACAGCAGCGGCAGCATCCACAGCAAGCCCAACATCCAGGCCGCGATGGTCTCGACGACTTTGCTGGCCATACCTTTGTTGTTGACCATGCTCATTGGTAATGAACCCGCTTGTCGGCCAGCAAGAACTGTCCGATGGCAATGACGCCAAGGATGAGCAACAGCACAATGGTCAAGGTGGCTGCATAGGCTTGGTCAAAAAACTTGAAGCCGACCACATAGATTTGGTACAGCAGCACGGAAGTCGCGTTGTCTGGCCCACCGCCTGTCATGACAAAAATATGGTCTACCAAGCGGAAGGCGTTGATCACCGCGTTGATCATCACAAACAGCGTGGTTGGCATCAGCAGGGGAAAGCTCACACGCCAAAAAAATGTCCAGCGAGTGGCACCTTCGATGGCAGCACACTCTCTCAATTCAGTCGAGATTTGCTGCAAAGCCGCCAGATAGAAAATCATGAAGAAGCCGGCTTCCTTCCAGATGCCGACCACGATCAGGCACCAGAGCGCCGTGCCCTGTGAGCCGAGCCAGTTGACACCAATGACGCCGAAGGGTTTGAGCAGCTGGTCAACCAAACCATATTGGGGGTTGTAGAAAAACAGCCAGATGTTCGCAACAGCAATCATTGGCAGCACCGTGGGCGTGAAATAGGCGAGCCGGAGAACCCCTTGGCCCCTGAGTTTGCCATTGACAAACAGTGCCATGGCCAGTGCGAGTGCAATCGATACGGGTACCGAGACGCCCGCATAAAGCAGGTTGTTCCAAAGCGACTTCCAGAAGATCGGGTCGGCCAGCATGGCCTCGTAATTGTCGAAGCCGACGAAACGCGACGGTCGCCGCGGTTTGGGTGAAGAATAAAAACTATGGATGAACGTGGCGATGATCGGGATGTGCGTGAAGGCCGCCAACAGCACGCAGGCAGGCAGCACCAGCAGCCAGGCATGAACCGTGTTTCGTGTTCCGGTCATGGCGGCTGCTGGGGTTCTTTTTACTTGAAGTCCTTCAGGATGCGTTCGCCTTCGCGTTGCGCGTCCTTCAGGGCTGCCTCGGCGGGACGTGCGCCTGTCATGATGGACTGCAAAGCATCGTTAAACACCTTAGCCACGCGCTGGTTCTCATGCGTGGTCAGTTCTGACACTGCGAACTTGAGTTGATCACGAGCCACGATAGCCTGAGGGAAGCTTGCGGTGTAAGCCTTCATCTCGGGCGTGTCGTAGGCAGCAGCGGAGGTGGCCACATAACCTGTCTTGACCGACCACTCTGCCGCCCGTGCCGGTGTTGTCATCCACTTGATGAACTTGAAAGCCGCTTCTTGCTTCACCTTGGGGACGCCCTTGAAGATGTAGAAGTTACCGCCGCCGGTTGGCGCCCCGTTTTGCCGGATGCCCGGCAGGTAGGACACACCGAAGCCAAATTTTGCGTTGGTCTTGATGTTGGTGAGGTTGCCTGTGGTGTGCCAGATCATGGCCGCCTTACCTTCAAGAAAATCGCGCGGCGTCGCCCCCCAGGAGATCAATCCCGACGGTTGCACGCCATCGACCTTCGACAGGTTGTACCAGCCCTGAACCGACTCGATGACCTTGGGGTCGTCAAAAGCCACTTTGTTGCCATCGGCGTTGGTCAGACGGGCGCCAGCGCCGGTCGTGATGCCGGTGAACAGCCAAGCGGTATTGCCATCAGAGGGAATCTGGACACCCCATTGGGTGGTGGCGCCGGAGGCGTCCTTCTTCGTCAGCTTCTTAGCCATGTCCCGCATCTCGGCCCAGGTGGCTGGGCCTTTTTCAGGGTTGAGGCCAGCCGCTTTGAAGGCGTCTTTGTTCCAGTACAGAACCGGGGTGGAGCGCTGAAACGGAATGGCGTAAGTCTTGCCCTTGAGCTTGGCGTTTTCCATGAAGGCAGGATAGAACGTGTTCATCCATGCTGTGTCATCGGCGGTCTTGACGAAGTCGTCCATCGGCACCACGGCATCTTCGTCGGTCAGCAGGAACAGGTCGGCGGCCAGCAAAATAGCCGTTTCAGGGGTGTCGCCGCCTTTGATGGCCGTAAGGACTTTGGCCACGGTCTGTTGATAGTCGCCGGCATAGATCGGCTTGATCTTGATGCCGGGATTCTCTTTTTCAAAGCCAGCGGCGTAGTCGTCGATGATCTTGGTGACTGGCCCGCCGACAGCCACTGGAAAATACATGCGCACTTCGACATCTGCAGCAGACGCGGTGGTGGATGCAAACCCGGCGGCCACGGCCAATGCGGTAAAAGTCCGGCGTGAAATTTTTGACATATTGCTCTTTCTTTCTGAAGTTGCGAGCCCTGCGGCCCTGGTTTAGTGAATGGATACTGACTCTGTTGTGAATGGACAAACTTATCCTGGCGCTGTTTGCGCCCTTGGGAGTCGCCGACCTGTGTTGTCGAATTGGCTCTCGTCTTGCTGGCTCCAGTGAAAATCAAGCGCATCACCGGCCCTCAGCGAAGATGCACCAGGCAGTCGCATCGACACGCGATAAGCCTCGCCGGTCAGCACGGTAACGATGGTGTCAGCGCCCATGTATTCGACGGTCGTGATCTTGCCCTTGCGTGCTATGTCGCCATCACCACCAGCACCCAGCCGGACATGTTCAGGCCGGATGCCCCTAACGATATTGCAGTCGGGCACCAGATTCATCGGCGGCGCCCCCACAAAGCTGGCCACGAAAGATGTCGCTGGCCGGTTGTAGATTTCGGCGGGTGCACCCGCTTGCTCAATGCCACCATTGCGCATCAACACCACCAGGTCGGCCATGGTCATGGCTTCGGTTTGGTCGTGCGTGACGTAGACCATGGTCATGCCCAGGCGTTGCTGCAAGGCGCGGATTTCAACCCGCATCTCATGCCGCAGCTGCGCATCCAGGTTGGAGAGCGGTTCGTCCATCAGGCACACCGGCTGCTCGGCAATGATGGCCCGCGCCAGGGCGACACGTTGCCGCTGTCCGCCCGACAACTGGCCAGGCTTGCGCTCGAGGTAGGGCGTCAATTCCACCAGCTCTGCCACGCGCTTTAAGCGCTCACTGCGTTCGGCCCTGGCTACCTTGCGTACCTTCAAGCCGAAGATCACATTCTCAGCCACTGACAGGTGTGGAAACAGGGCGTAGGACTGAAACACCATGGAGATCTGCCGCTCTGAGGGAGACAACTTGGTGACATCCTGCCCGTTGATTTCGACCCTGCCGGAGCTCGGTTCTTCCAATCCGGCAATCAGTCGTAAGAGGGTTGATTTTCCGCAGCCTGAGGGCCCCAGTATGGCTACCAGCTGGCCTTGCGGTACGAGCAAACTGACATTGTTCACCGCCGTGTGAGGGCCCCAGTTTTTAGTCAAGTTATCAAGTAAAACTTGGGCCATGGCTCAAACGAGTCCTAAATGACTGAAATTAAGCAGAACGATTAAGCAGACTGTAAGGCAAAAATGTGTCGGACAGGTGACATTCGAGCGCCATCTCATCCTGGTCGATAGCCGGTTTAGCCAATTAAGCCAGTCTTCGGGGGCTATCATCGATTGAGAGGTTTGATGCGTAAATTGAAATTTCATTAGTTGACCCGGGTCAACGAGTTATCCAGAGCCGGCTTGCCAAGGTTCCCCACCAAGCAGGAGTGTCATCGTGTTCGATCGTCCCCAATATTCCATTTGGCTGCTTCCGCGAGCCGATCATGAAGTCGCCTTGTCAGCGACCATCGGTCGACTGTCTACCGAGCTGGCCGGCGCCCGGTTTGCCCCCCACGTGACCATTCAGGGCGATGTCGCCCTGTCGCCAGAGCAGTTGCGGCCAGGGCTTGCGCGCCTGGCGGCACAAACGCCCGTTCAGCATTGGCCGGTGAAGCTGGTGGACGGTACCGCGCACTTCTTCCGCTGCTTATTTCTGCTCTTTGGGACACACCGGGAGTTTGAAGAAATGCAAGCTGCCGCCCAGGGCATGACTGGCACGGCTGACGGCCTGTCGCCGTTTCCCCACTTGAGCCTGGCGTACGGCGATGCCCATGAGGCCTATGCCAGGCAGCGCCAACTGCTGGCTGGCGATTATGCGGAAAAAGCCATTGTTTTTGACCGTTTAGCCATCTGCCGCTCTTCCAGCCATGTGCCTATTTCTGAATGGGTCTGCCTCGAGCAACTGCCACTCGCGTCGGCCTGACGACGCTTGACCGATCTAGTGACAGGGCGCGTAGAAGTAATGAAGCTGCCCTTACCATTGGGCATGCACCACCCTTTGCCAACCGGCTCGCCGCTGACGCCCGCCCTGCCTGCCAAACGCAGAGACCTGGACTCACCCGCCGGCCCACTTAGCTTGTACAGCGACCAGCCCGAGGGCACTGGCGCCGGGCAGCCGCCGCTGCTGCTGGTGCACAGCGTCAATGCCGCGGCGTCGGCGGCCGAGATCGCGCCTTTGTTTGCGCACTACCGCCAGCAGCGCGCGGTGTATGCGCTGGAGTTGCCGGGTTTTGGTTTTTCCGACCGCAGTGATCGGCCCTACACGCCGCGCCTGATGACCGACGCCTTGCACGCCGCCATAGCAACCATCCAGGCCGAACAGGGCGGCACTGCGGTCGATGTGCTGGCGGTGTCGCTGGCGGGCGAGTTCGCTGCCCGTGCCAAATGCGAGGCGCCGCACAGTATCCGACGGCTGGCACTGGTCAGCCCTACTGGTTTTCGGGGCGCCAAACTGCGTTATGGTCGGGCAGGTTCAACACTGGGCTTGCCCTGGTTGTACCGACTGTTCACCTGGAACGGCTGGCGCCAGGGCATCTTCAACACGCTGACCCGGCCGGGCGTGGTGCGCTATTTTTTGCAGCGCACTTGGGGCGGCCAGACCATTGACGAAGCGCTGTGGCGCTATTGCGTACACACCGCCCGGCAGCCTGGCGCGTCCAACGCGCCCTTTTATTTTGTGTCGGCTTTTTTGTTCAGTGCCGACATCAACACCCTGTACGAAACGCTCGACGGCCCGGTCTGGGTGAGTATGGCCACGCGCGGCGACTTCACCGACTACCAGGGACGCCACACGGTGGCTGGCCGCGCCAACTGGCAGTTTCAAGCCATTGAGGGTGGTGCATTGCCGTATTTTGAAGACCTGCCTGGCTTTGCCAGTCGGCTCGATCCGTTTTGGATCTGAAACCGCACCGATCACAACAAGGAAACTGCCAATATGGGCGCACAGTGGAAAGCCAAGCACAAGGACCTCGCGGCCAATGCCCGGGGTCGCATCTTCGGTAAATTGTCCAAAGACATCATGCTGGCCGCACGCAGCGGCGCCGACCCGGCCTCCAACGCCCGCTTGCGGCTGGTGGTGGAGCAGGCGCGCAAGGTCTCCATGCCGAAAGAGACCCTGGAGCGGGCCATCAAGAAGGGCGCTGGCCTGTCCGGCGAGGCGGTGAACTTTGAGCACGTGATCTACGAAGGCTTTGCGCCCCACCGGGTGGCGGTGATGGTGGAGTGCCTGACCGATAACGTGAACCGCACCGCCCCTGAAATGCGGGTGTTGTTTCGCAAAGGGCAACTGGGCACTGCGGGTTCGGTGGCCTGGGATTTTGACCACCTGGGCATGATCGAGGCCGAGCCGGCCGTGGTCGGTGCCGACCCCGAGCTGGCCGCCATTGAGGCCGGCGCGCAAGACCTGGAGCCTGGCGGCGAAGCCGGCACCACGCTGTTTTTGACCGACCCGTCCGACCTGGACTTGGTGAGCCGGGCGTTGCCGGCACAGGGCTTCAAGGTGCTCTCAGTCAAGCTCGGCTACAAGGCCAAGAACCCGGTGGACCCGGCCAGCCTCAGCCAGGGGCAACTGGAAGAAGTAGAGGCCTTCTTGGCCGCCATTGACGACAACGACGATGTGCAACAGGTGTTTGTCGGGCTTGCTGGCTGAGCCCCACCGGCGCCGGCAATTCAGGGCCAGACGGTGTCAGGCTCCAGTGGATACAAGGGCACCCTGCGATGTTTATATCTAAAGGTTGACAGATCGGCCGAGGTCACCCCGGCACTCGCGACCCAGATCATGGCCTTGGCAATGGGCGTCATCGCAGGCCGGGGCGAGTGCACCCCTTTGGCCACAATGATCTTCAGGGCTGTGGGCTCGACGCCCAGCGCACGGAACTGCTGCAGGCTCGATGAGCCGGCGCTGCGCGAGGTCAACACCAGACGGTAGCCATCATCGGTACGCAGCGCGCAACTGGCACCATCATTGAAAAAGCGAAAACCCCCGTGGGTTGGGCCGGTTTCTTCATAGGTGCCGTCTGACAGCGCGGTCACCACGCCGCTGATGGCAAAGGGCGCGCCGTGTAGGCTGTCACTCTTGCCCCCCACCGCTGCCGTGATGCGGCCACCCTCGCCAGCCGCTACTGCCAGGGCCACGGCCTCGGGGTCACAAACAGCTTGCAGCAGTTCGGCAATGCCCAGCCGGCGTGCGGCGTGCAAGATCAAGGTGGAGTCACCCGGACTGCCGCCGCCCACGTTGTCGCCCACATCGAACAGCACCACCGGGCCCGCCGGCGCAGCCTGTGCCTGCAGCAGGGCCTCGTCGATGGACGCTGCGCCATGATTCAACTCGGCCCGCATCTCCCAAGCCGCCAGCGCCAGCGTTTGCACCACGTCCTGGGCCAGCGCGGCATCGTGGTCGGTCACGGCGATGAAGGACATGCCCATTTCAGGCACATCGGCATAGGGATAGCCTTCCACCACGCTGACCGACAACACGCCGGGTCGGGCGCCTTGGGCCTGGGCCAGCTTCAAGAGGTCTCGCATGGGTGCGTCGTCCGTGCCCTGGCACAGAATGTTGACCACCAGTGGCGGCATGGCTAGGGCGCAGGTGGGCCGGATACGCCCTCTGACGGTTTGCAGCACCAGTTCGGCACAGTGCCGCGCCTGGGCATAGGCGTCGATGTGCGGGTTGGTCTGGTAGACCGTGACCACCGTGGCATGGGCGACCAACTGCGGCGACACATTGGCATGCATGTCCAGCGCCACGCCGATGGGCACGTTGGGCCCCACCGCCTCGCGCACGCGGCGCACCAGTTCGCCATCGGCATCGCGCCAGGTCTCAGACACCGCGGCACCGTGCAGCGGCAGCAGCACCGCGTCCCACGGCCCTTGCTCTTGCAGGGCCGCAATGATCTTGTCAAAAATGAACGTCGTTGCCTCGGGCGTCATGGCTCCCATCGGCATCAGGCGGGTAAAAAACAGCGGCACCAGCTCGACGCCAGTCTCCTCGGCCGCCACGGCAAAAAACCCGGCCAGCGTGGATTGCGAGCTGGCGTATTCAGCGCGGATGGCCTCCGCGTCTTCCAAAATGCCTGCACGGCGCCACATCTCAAGGCTGGCCGGAACCGAAGAAAAAGTATTGGACTCATGCTGGAAACCAGCGGTGGCGATTCGGATCATGACGGGCTATTCCTCAGGGGCGGGCGACCCTTGCCATTTTGATGGAAGGGCACTGTCTGTGCCAGCGCCATCCATCGGTTGGGACCGGGGTGCCGTTCCGTACCATGAAACATGTTTGCCAGCGTCGTCTACCGGACCTCTGGCTATTATTGAAAAAAACGTGTGACCGGGCCTCTTTGCCCCATAACCTTGGAAGGATGCACTGTGGCAACTCGAATCAATGAGTCAACCTTGGCCGATGAGGCTAACTTCCTTGCAGCGCAGAGCCTGCAACGACGCAGTCTGCTGCGCCTAGCGGTAAGCGGCACGCTAGCAACACTGGGGCCTCTGGCCAGCGCCCAGTCCGGCAGTCCCAAGCTCGGCGGCACACTTGTGATCGGGGCAGACGCCGACCCAATTGGGCTGGACCCGGTCACCCTGACGGCTTACTCCTCCTACGACTTCACGGCCCTGCTGTACTCGGGTCTGTTCCGCTGGAGCGCAGACATGAAGGTCGAGCTTGACCTGGCGGCCGGTTACATCGCGCCCAATGACACCACGTACATCATTCGCCTGCGCCAGGGTGTCAAGTTCCACAACGGGCAAGACTTCACGGCCGAAGATGTGAAGTACACCTTTGACCGAATTCTGGACCCCGCCACGGCGAGTCCAAGTGCCACCCTTTTCTCGGGCATCAAGGCGGTCACGGTGATTGATCCCTTCACCGTGAAGTTTGAGCTCAAGGCACCCAGCGCCACATTTTTAAGCTACCTGGCAACCAACCCCAATGGCGTGATCGTGCCCAGAGGTGTGGCTGATCTCAAAACCAAGCCGGTGGGCACCGGACCCTTTGTATTCGAGTCCTATGAGCCTAATCAGCAGTTCACCCTGAAAGCCAACCGCAACTACTACGAAGACAAGCAACCCTACTTGGGCACGGTGGTGTTCAAGTTTTTCAAAGACCAGGCGTCCATATCGTCGGCCTTGCGATCCAAGGCGATCGACATGACCTGGTTCAAGGACCCCAAGGTGTCGGCCCAGATTGTCAAATCGTCGCCCGATCTGGTGTCGGCGCCCGGCAAGACCTCGCGCACCTTCCCGGTTTGGATGAGCATGAAAGCCAAGCCGTTCAATGATGTCCGGGTGCGACGTGCGCTCAGCCTGGCGACTGATCGAAAGGCCTGCCTGCAGACCGTGTTGGGCGGCTCGGGCAAGGTCGGGGCCATGGTGCCGGAGAGCCAGGTGGGTGGCTACGATGGGGTCGGGCCTATGCCCTATTACAAAACCGATGTGCCGGCCGCCAAAAAGCTGCTGGCAGAGGCCGGCTACCCCAACGGCATTGACCTGGGCGACTACATCGTGGTGGCCGCCAATGCCCTGGATGTTCAATGTGCCCAGGTGCTGCAGCAGCAGTGGGCTGCGGCCGGCATCAAGGTCAACATCAAGCCCATGGAGACGGCGCCCCTGATTGGCCTTTGGCTCAAGGGAGACTTCGGCCTGCTGTCCATCGCGCTGAGTTGGAGCCCCGACCCGGACGCCATTGTTTCGCGGCTCTTGTCCACCGGGTCTCAAGGCAAGGGTATTGGTATGGCGGACGCGCCGCTGGACAAACTGATTGAGGATGCGCGAGCCATTTTGGACAATACCAAACGGGCCGCCGCCTACCAGCAAATTCAGAAACACATTGCGGACCAAGCCTACATCCTGCAGATTTACCAGTACCCCCTGCGCTGGGAGGCCTGGCGTAAATATGTCAAAGGTTATGTGCCCTTGGCAGCCAATATCCGGACCTTTGTTCGGACCACCTGGGTAGACAAGTAAGCTGGCGCCTGCCCTCGCCAGCCGCACGCCTGCAGGAGGCGCCTGAATGCGACGTCTGGTTTTGATCCGCCTGGCCTGGATGCTGCCCATCCTGTTGGGCGTGTCGGTGGTCGCCTTTGTGCTGATGCGAGCCCTGCCAGGCGACTTTGCCCAGGCCTCGGCCGGCACCACCGAGCTGGCACCTGAAGCCCTCAACATCATCCGGCGGGATCTGGGCTTGGATCAGCCGGTTTGGGAGCAGTACTTGCGCTGGTTGGCGCAGCTGCTCAAAGGGGATTTTGGGGATTCATTTACCACCCACAAACCGGTATTGGGCGAGCTCTTGCCGCGCTTGGCCGTGACGGCTGAGCTGACCCTGATGGCGGGCCTGATGGCCATGGCCCTGGGCGCCAGCAGCGGGCTGGCATCGGCGCGTTTGCGGGGCCGCACCGACTGGCTGGTGCGCGGTGTCAACGGCTTGTTCCTGGCGGTGCCTAATTTTGTGGTCGCCACCCTGATTGTTTTGCTGGCCGGCCTGTACTTCCCCGAGGTCGGGATCTTCAACTACACACCTTTTTTGACGGATCCGCTGGGCAATTTGGGCAGCCTGCTGCTGCCGGCTTTTTCGCTGGCATTGGCCGTGTCGGTGACGATCTCGGAGAACACCCGTGCTGCGGTTTTGGAGGTCTCCAGCCAGGATTTTGTGATGGTCGCCCGCGCCAAGGGTTTGCGCCCGCACACCATCTTGTGGCAGTACCTGGTGCGCAATGCCCTCACGCCGGTGATCACTGTCACCGGCCTGCAATTAGCCTCGCTGCTGGGCGGCAGCATTCTGATCGAAACCATTTTTACCATCCCCGGCATGGGGCAGTACCTGTTTGATTCGGTGAGTAGTCGCAACTACCCGGTGGTGCAGGCGATTGTGCTGGTGGCAGCCAGCATTGTGCTGTTCGTCAATGTCTTGGTGGACGTGGCTTACGCCAGGGTAGATGCACGGGTGAGCTATGAATGAGCGGCAGCCACTGGGGGGCGGCAACGCCATGATATCGGTCGGCTTGCTGATGCTGGCCTGCCTGGTTGCCATCACCCTCTTTGGCACGCTGATCGCGCCCTACAACCCCTCTGCCACAGGGGCTGACTCCTTGGCCGGCCCAAGCGCAGCGCACTGGCTGGGAACCGACTCCATCGGCCGTGACCTGCTCAGCCGCCTGATTGTTGGTGGTCGCACCACCTTGCTGATCACCTTTGTGGCGGTAACACTGGCGGTTTGCGGCGGCTTGGCGCTGGGTCTTTTTTGCGGCTATGTGGGTGGCCTGGCCGATCAGGTGGTGATGCGCATTCTGGATGTTGTGTTTGCATTCCCCGTGTTTTTGTTGGCCATTGCGGTCGTCGCCGCGCTGGGGCCCAGCGTGCCCAACCTCATTTTGACCATCGCCATTGTTTACACGCCGCGCCTGGCCAGGGTGGTGCGCGGCCCGGTGCTCAGCGTCAAGCGCTGGGACCATGTGGAGGCGGCCCGGAGTGTGGGCGTGAGCGAGTTCAACATTGCCACGCGCCATGTGCTGCCGCTGATTGTTTCGCCGGTTTTGGTGGAAACCAGTCTGACCCTGGCGCAAACCATTTTTACCGTCACAGCGCTGTCTTTCCTGGGACTGGGGCCGCCCCCACCCGACCCCAATTGGGGCGCCATGTTGTCAGAAGCGCGCCAATTCATGGAGCTGGCTCCGTTGGCCGTGATCGGCCCGGCAACAGCGATTGTCTTTGCCACGCTGACCTTCATCGTGCTGGCCAATGGCCTGCGCGAGCGCTTGGACGTGGCGAGCCGATGATGAGTGCTCCCGCTGCGCTTTTACAGGTTCGAGGGCTCACGGCCCAGTTCAACCGTGGCGATGTGGCTTCACAGGTTGTCAAAGGTATTTCGTTCGACATTGGTGTCGGTGAGTCGGTGGGGTTTGTGGGTGAGTCAGGCTGCGGCAAAAGCGTCACGGCACGGGCGCTGATGCGCCTGGCACCAGAGGGTTCGTCGGTCGCCTGGGGCGGCACCGTGCTGTTCAAGGGCCAAGACCTGTTGCAGGTCAATGAGCGGGTGATGCAGGATATCCGGGGGCGACGCATTGCCATGGTGTTTCAGGACCCCATGTCTTCGCTGAACCCGGTGCTGACGGTGGGCGCGCAGATTGAGGACATCGTGCGCCGGCATACCGGGGCATCTGCCAGCCAGGCGCGACAAAGGTCTGTGGAACTGCTGGACCTGGTCGGCATTCGTGACGCAGCGCGTCGTGCGGATGACTATCCGCACCAGTTTTCTGGGGGCATGCGACAACGTGTCTTGATCGCCATTGCCGTGTCTTGCCAGCCTGACCTGCTGATCGCCGATGAACCGACCACGGCGCTGGATGTGACGGTGCAGGCGCAGATTCTGCGGCTGTTGATGCGCCTGCGTCGGGAACTGGGAATGGCACTGATGTTGATCACGCATGACTTTGGCGTGATCGCGGGCATGGTGGACCGTGTGCATGTGATGTTGGACGGCAGCATCGTGGAGACCGGCTCGGTCGACGCCCTGTTTGCGAATCCCCAGCAGGCGTATACACAGGCTCTGCTTGCGGCAGTGCCGCGGCTCGACATGGCCGAAAGGCTGGTATGACCGAAAGCGTCCAGCAAGCCCTGCCCTTGCTGCGCGTACGCGACCTGTCGGTAACGTTCCCGGCGCGTCCGGGCAAGGCGCCCGTGCTGGCTGTAGACCGCGTGTCCTTCGATATTGGCCACGCGCAAACCCTGGCCCTGGTGGGCGAGTCGGGCTCTGGCAAGACCACCACCGGTCGGGCTGTTTTGCAGTTGCAGGCCAGCAGCAGCGGCTCGGTGCAATTGTTGGGCCGCGAATTGGGCCAGCTCCCACGTGATGAGTTGCGCAAAATGCGCCGCCACATGCAGTTTGTGCTGCAAAACCCCTACAGCAGCCTGCACCCGCGCATGACGGTCGCTCAGACACTGGCTGAGCCGCTGCGGATACACCGCTTCGTACCCGCCGAATCGGTGACCGCCCGGGTGGCGAAGTTGATGCAGCTGGTGGGGCTGGATCCCACCATGGTGCGCCGCTATCCGCATGAGTTTTCAGGGGGGCAACGACAACGCATCGTGATCGCCCGGGCCCTGGCGGTCAATCCAGACTTCGTGGTGTGCGACGAACCGGTATCGGCGCTGGATGTTCGAACTCAGGCACAGATTGTTTCCCTGCTCAAGTCTTTGCAAGACCAACTGGGCGTGTCTTATCTGTTCATTGCACATGACCTGGCGCTGGTTCGGCAATTGGCGCACCGGGTGGCAGTGATGTTTGGCGGCGCGATCGTCGAGCTAGGCTCGACCGAGCAGGTGTTTGGCAAACCAAGCCACCCGTACACGCGCGCCCTGCTGGATGCCGTGCCGGTACCTGATCCGGCCGCACAACGCAAAAAACTCACTGAGACAGTTCCAGAACTGCAATTTCATGGCTTAGTTCCACAAACAGGCCCCTGTGTGTTTGGCGAAAACCATGCCCAAACAGGCAGCGCCTGCTGGCATGTGGTGGGCAAAGAACACGGCGTATCTTGCCGGTTCTGGCCAAATTCGCTGCGATAGAAGGGCCAGGCCTTAGGCGGGCCGGCTCGGGTTGAGCAGGTACTTGGCGCCAGTAGCCTGTTTAGCGTAAATGGCGATGGCATCCAAGGTGAGGGCCTGCGCCATGGAGACCTCTTGGGTGTAATTGCTGGCGAAAGTGGTTTTGAGCTCAGCGAGCACCCGCTCACGCAGGCGCTGTGCAGCGACTTCACCGATTTTTTGCAGAAAAGGAAACATCAGCCAACCGCCCATGCCCCAAGTCATGCCAAAGTTGCGAGTCACCTCGGTGGGGCTGCGGTCGAGCCCACCGTAGATATAGACCTGCTTGAAGGTGTTGGAGCCGTAGCGGCTGTAGCCCGTGGCATTGCGGCTGGCGGCGGCCTCCATGCAGGTGAGCAGCTGCCCAGCCAGTTTGCCGCCACCAATCGCATCAAAGGCGAGCGTGGCGCCAGTGGCCACCAGTGCGGCAGTCAGCTCGGACATAAAACCGGGCAGGCTCGAATTACATACCCAGGTCGCGCCCTGGCCACGCAGCAAGGCCTCCTGCTCGGCCGTGCGCACAATGTTCACTAGCGCAATGCCGTCTTTGAGGCAGAGCCGGTTGAGCATCTGTCCCAGGTTGGAGGCGCCCACCGTGTGCACCAGCGCGCTGTGCCCCTCCAAGCGCATGGTCTGAACCATACCCAGTGCGGTCAGGGGGTTGACAAAGCACGAAGCCCCGTCGGCTGCGCGGCTGCCAGCCGGCAAAACCAGGCATTGCGCGGCCCCTATGCTGCGGTACTGGCTGTACATGCCGCCACCCAGCACGGCCACGGTTTTGCCCAGCAGGGCCTGCGCCTCGGCCGATGCCCCCGCTTTGACCACCAAGCCCGCGCCCTCGTTGCCCACCGGCATCGAGAGCTCGAGCCGGGCAGCCATGCCAGGCATCAGTTTT